>SXGR01230721.1_pt1 | contig 39750 bp, 16 predicted proteins | sample 3174711 | NCBI WGS metagenome assembly SXGR01 (sample SAMN11356860, study PRJNA531348) | freshwater metagenome | isolation source: freshwater sample F1-60 | place: China: Fuxian Lake, Yuxi | collected 2017-12-25
GACCTCCAGACCGCCATCAACCGCTACCTCGCCGAGCACAATGCCAACCCCAAGCCCTTCGTCTGGACCACATCCGCCGCCGCCATCCTCGACAAACTCGCCCGCCTCCCCGTACCCTCCGTATGAGTCAATGCACTAGGTGGCACCGAAGTATTTCTTGAGAGCCGCCTGCCGGGCGTCGAGAGCCTGCCGGCTCTCAGTCGCGGTGACGCGCCGCAACTCCTCGTCGCGGCGCTCGGCGAAGGTCATGACCTTCTTGTCGTTGCTGAACCAGAATTTTTGCCACGCCTGACGCGGCCGGTCCCAGGCCTCGTCGATCACACCGTAAGGGTTGGAGCGGCGCAGCGAGAAGTTCAGGCTGATCCGTACGGAATCGCCGAGGCGCCGGGTGCGGTGGGGCAGGTACCCGTCAAAGACGATGAGCTGGCCGGGGCGGTGATCGAAGGCGATGGGCGAACGGCCTTCGAGCAGGAAATCCGAATCCCGCTCATCGCCCGTGTAAGCCTCGAACCGCGGCAGCTCGTCGGGATCGACGCGGTAGAGCTCGAGCTGGCTCGCCTGGTCGCTGACCTCGCAATACAGCACGATATTGACGAGGTCCTTCGGTTCGCCCCGCCAGGGATCGCAGTGCAGATAGTCGGTGGCATCCTTGCGCGCGAGATAGTTCTCCGGCGGCTTGGGGTGCACGACGCGGATATCGATGGGGAACTGCCAGCCGACGATGTCGCGCGTCAGGCCAAGGCGACCGAAGACCTCGAGCAACTCGACCTCAAGGGCCACGAAGCGGTCGAGATTGCCCTTCACATCGACGGAAAAGCGGCTGGTCTCGTTGAGACCGCGCAGGACAGCCTGCCGGCCCTCCGGCGTGCGCGTGTCGATGCCGGCGCCACCGGGCCAGGACCGGGCAATGATGCCGAAGACTTGGGCGTTGATCTCGTCGCGATCGCGCTCGGACAGGGTGATGCAGCGCGTCAGGGGAAAGTTGAAGACCGTGGATGCCTTGCTGCCCGGTCCGGTTTTCAGGGAATTCCAGTAAGAAAGGCGGTCGAAGCCCTCCGTTGCCAGCGACTCCCGATGTGTCGTGTTTACCATGATCGTTCCGCACTCCTATCAGGTCGAGCTACACGATGCACACCACGATTTGGTCCGTAGATCTGCTGCCGACCGGCTGAAGCGGCGGCATGCAGGCGTAAGACAGGACGAGGGGTCGGGGTCGTCCGCTTTCCAACGAAACGGTCGGAGCGACTCCGGTCGTCTTATCGCAGTGTGTATCTAGGCTAGTACCTGCGGGGGAGGGCAAGAGTTGATGTAAATCAAAGGCTCGAGGATTCAATTTAGCGAAAAATTGTCAATAAATTGTTGACGCTGCCGGAGTTAACAGATCCGGACTACAGCCTCGCTCAAACTCCCCTTCTTCTCGGCCGCCAAACGCAAGCACGACAGTTGGAGAGAGTTGGGAGGTCAACGACCCCATTGTCGCGCTACACCGGGTGGTGTTACAGGGCGACGGAATTTGTCGTGGGCCCGAGTCTTTACCGCCCATTAACGATGAAATGCCTACAATTCGAGGTATTTTTCGAACAGCCGAGGCGTGACGATGCCTGCAGCCCCCAAGCCTAAAAACACCACGGAGATGCAGGGCTCAACCGCTCAGGGCGACGAGATTCGCGGCAAAATCCAGACGATCCCCGAACTCGCCGGGCTGGTGGCCCGCCTGCGGGCAGAGGGAAAGACGGTCGTTCACGCCCACGGCGTCTTCGACGTCCTGCATATCGGTCATGTCCGGCATCTCGAGGAAGCGGCGCGCCTGGGTGACGTCCTCATCGTCACGATCACGGCCGATCGCCATGTCAACAAGGGGCCCGGCAGACCGGTCTTCAACGAGCATCTGCGGGCCGAGATGCTGGCCGCCCTGCAATACGTGGCCTGGGTCGCCGTCAATCCGGATTCCGACGCCATCCTGCTGCTTAATACGCTAAAGCCCTCGATCTACGTCAAGGGCCACGAGTACGCGCGCGCCGAGGACGACGTCACCGGCAAGATCAGCAAGGAACGCGAGGCCGTCGAACGGCATGGCGGCCGTATCGCCACAACCTCCGACGCCCTGGTCTTCAGCTCCAGCAACCTGATCAACCAGCATTTCAGCATCTACGAGAAGCCGGTCCGCGAATATCTCGACAACATGCGGAAGAAGGACGGGCTGGAGAAGATCCTGTCGCATCTTGAGTCGATCAAGAATTTCCGCGTCCTGCTGGTCGGCGACACCATCATCGACGACTACCAGTTCGTCGAGCCGATGGGTAAATCCCCGAAAGAGGCGCTGGTCGCCACCAAGTACAAGGATCGCGAGCTGTTCGCCGGCGGCGTCATCGCCGCCGCCAACCATGTCGCGGGATTCTGCCGGGAAGTGGAAGTCGTGACGGCCTTCGGCATGTCCGACAGCCATGAAGCCCTGGTGCGCAAGAGCCTGGCGCCGAACGTCAAGCTGCATCCGGTCTATCGGGAAGGCGTGCCGACCACGCGCAAGACTCGTTTCGTCGAGACGAGCTACGCCATGCGCAAGATGTTCGAGGTGTATTTCTTCGACGACCGGCCGCTCAACAGCACCCTGTCGGCCGAGGTCACGGGGATTCTCGACAGGATCGCGGGCGATTTCGACTGCGTGATCGTCACGGATTTCGGCCACGGCATGATTTCGAACCCGATCATCGATACCGTGACCAGGCGGGCCCGCTTCCTCGCGGTGAACGCCCAGACAAACAGCGCGAATACGGGCTTCAACCTGGTGACGCGCTACAAGCGGGCGCATCTGATCTGCATCGATGCTCCGGAAGCCCGTCTCGCCATCGGCGACAAGGACATGGAGGTCTCGACGATCGTCAGCGAGGCGCTGCCGCAGCGCATTGCCTGTCCGCGCTTCATCGTCACCCAGGGTCGGCACGGCTGCGCCACCTACGACGCCCTGGGCGGCGGCCTCGGGCGGGTTCCCGCCCTGACCAACACCATGGTCGACCCGGTGGGCGCCGGCGATGCGTTCCTCTCGCTGGCTTCGCCGATCGCCGCCGCTGGCGCGCCGCTCGATATCGTCGGCTTCTTCGGCAATGTCGCCGGCGCCATCAAGATCGGCATCGTCGGCCACCGCTCTCCGGTCGGCAAGGTTCCGGTCGTCAAATTCGTCACCTCGTTGCTGAAGTAGGCGCATCCGGCGCTGAACTCGGCAGTTTGGACACCCGTTCGCATGCATAAACCCGTCATCGAAAATGTCGCCGCGCCGCCCCTTGGCCGCGATCTCCGGCTGCGGCTCTATCGCGAAATGGCCCGTATCCGGGCCGTTGAGGAAAGCATTGCCACGCACTATGCCGAGCAGGAAATACGCTGCCCGGTGCATCTCAGCATCGGCCAGGAGGCCGCAGCCGCCGGTTCCTGCGGGGCCCTGGAGAAGCGCGACTACGTGTTTTCGGGGCATCGCGCCCACGCCCACTACCTCGCCAAGGGTGGCGATCTCAAAAGCATGATGGCCGAAATCTACGGCAAGGCGACGGGCTGCGCCGGCGGCAAGGGTGGCTCGATGCACCTCATCGACCTCGATGCCGGCTTCCTCGGGTCGGCGCCGATCGTCGGCAGCACCATCGCTATCGCCGCCGGTACCGCGTTTGCCGCGCAGTCGCGTGGTGAGGACCGCGTGACCATGGTCTTTCTGGGCGAAGGCGCGACGGAAACGGGCGTTTTCTACGAGACCGTAAATTTCGCGGGGCTCAAGAACCTGCCGCTGGTCTTCCTGGTCGAGAACAACTTTTTTTCCGTCTATTCGCCAATGGCCGTGCGGCAGAAGGGCGATTCACGCATCGTCGACATCGCCGAGGCCCATGGCATTCCGGCGCAACGCGCCGACGGCAACGATGTCGAGCGGGTCTACGACCTGTCGCGCAAGGCCGTAGAGAAGGCACGCAAGGGCGGCGGGCCAAGCCTGCTGGAGTTCGTCACGTATCGCTGGCGTGAGCATTGCGGGCCGAACTACGACAACGATATCGGCTACCGCACCGAGGCCGAGTTCCTGGCCTGGAAGGAGCGTTGCCCGGTCACGGCCTATGAGCGCTTCCTGACCAAGGAGGGGATCGCCACCAGGGCCGACCTCGACGCCGCCATGGCGAAGGAGCAGGCCGAGGCCGAGGCCGCCATCAAATTTGCCAAGCAGAGCCCGTGGCCCGACGCGGCGAGCGTCGACGCGGACGTCGTCGCATAGGTCCCGCCATGAGCACCCGTCAGATCAAGTTCGCCGAGGCGATCCGCGAAGCCACCGATCAGGCGATGGCCCGCGATAAATCCGTCTATCTCATCGGTCTCGGCGTGCCGGACCCCAAGGGGATTTTCGGTACTACCGGCGGCCTGCAGAAGAAATACGGGCCGCAGCGCGTCATGGACATGCCGCTCTCCGAGAACGCCATGACCGGCATGGCCATCGGTTCGGCCCTCGTCGGCATGCGCCCGATCATCACCCATCAGCGGGTCGATTTCGCGCTCCTCGCCATGGAGCAGATGGTCAACCAGGCGGCCAAGTGGCACTACATGTTCGGCGGCAAGCACAAGGTGCCGCTGGTCGTGCGCATGATGATCGGCCGCGGCTGGGGACAGGGGCCGCAGCATTCCCAGAGCCTGCAGGCCTGGTTTGCCCATATTCCCGGCCTCAAGGTCGTGATGCCGACCACGGCGCACGATGCCAAGGGATTGCTGGCAGCAAGCATCGAGGACGACAATCCGGTTATCTTCCTCGAGCATCGCTGGCTCCACGGCGTCGCCGGCAATGTTCCCGAGGAGTATTTCACGGTGCCGATCGGCAAGGCGCGGGTGATGCGCGAGGGCAGGGACGTGTCGATCGTCGCCACCTCGTACATGGCGCTCGAGGCGCTGCACGCGGCCGACGAGCTGGCGAGCGAAGACATTTCTGCCGAAGTTGTCGACCTGCGCACCATCCGCCCCTGGGATGTCGCGACCGTTCTCGCCTCGGTGCGCAAGACGGGCCGGCTGGTTGTGGCCGACACGGCGTGGAAGCTGTTCGGTGTCTCGGGCGAGATCGTCGCGACGGTCACCGAAGAAGCGTTCAAGGCGCTCAAGGCGGCTCCGGAGCGCGTGGCGTCGCCTGACTACCCGAGCCCGACCAGCCCGGTTCTGGCTGACCATTTCTACCCTCGCGCCGGTGACATCGTCCTGGCGGCGAAGCGCACTCTCGGTCGCGAGCCTACGACGAAACTGCTCGACCGCGCGCCGGGGCAGAAGCTCGACGTCCCGGATCCCAGCTTCGCGGGACCCTTCTAGGTTACAGGCCCTGTCATGACCAAGTGTGTTGTCATCGGCTCGAACGCCTTTTCGGGCCAGGATTTCGTCGACCATCTCCTGTCGCAGACCGACTGGCAGGTGATCGGCACCAGCCGCTCTGCCGAGAAGCCTGATTTCTTCCTGCGCTACAAACAGAACAAGGCGCGCAACCGCTTCGCCTTTCACCGTCTGGATCTGAATGGCGATTCAGCCGAGCTGCTGGCACTGCTGGACAGGGAACGGCCGGAGTACATCGTCAATTTTGCCGCCCAGAGCGAGGTGGCGCCGAGCTGGGAGCACCCGGAGCACTGGTACGAGACCAACACGGTGGCGCTGGCCAAGCTGGTGAATCATCTGCGCCGGAAGAACGATTACCTGAAGCGTTACCTGCATATTTCGTCGCCGGAGGCCTATGGCAGCTGCGTTGGTCGTGTCACCGAAACCACGCCGGACAACCCCAGCACGCCCTACGCAGCCTCGAAATCGGCGGCCGACGCCTTGCTCTCGGTTTACCAGAAGCAGTATGGCTTCCCGCTGGTTACCGTGCGCGCCACCAACGTCTACGGCGCGCATCAGCAACTCTTCAAAATCATTCCGCGCTCGGTGATCTACATCAAGCTCGGCAAGACCATCGAGCTGCACGGCGGCGGCGTGGCCGTGAAAAGCTACATCCACATCCGCGACGTCTCCAGGGGCGAGTTCGACATCCTCACCAAGGGGCGTGTCGGCGAGCGCTATCACTTGTCGCCGGATGCCGGGATCGCGGTGAAGGACGTGGTGCGCATCATCGCCGAGCGCATAGGCAAGCGCTTCAGTGATGTCACCCGGATCGTCGACGAGCGCCCCGGGCAGGACGCCGCCTATGTCATCGACTCCGCCAAGGCACGCAGCGAGCTGGGCTGGGCGTCGACGATCTCGGTGGAGCAGGGGCTCAAGGATGTCGTCGACTGGGTTGAGGCCAACTGGGCCGAGATCCAGAAGCAGGACCTCAACTACACGCACAAGGCATAAGGCTGATCATGGGCCAGGAAATCAACCTCTACGCCAAGTATCCGAAGTCCAAGCGGCCGATCGACGAGCGCGCCAAGCTGATCACCGAGGAGCATCGCAAGGCGGCCCGCAAGTTCGACGTCGAGTATTTCGACGGCGACCGGCTGAGCGGCTATGGCGGCTACAACTATCACCCGCGATTCTGGACCGACACGGTGGCGCTGTTCCGCGACCACTACAAGCTGGCGCCGGATGCCACGGTGCTCGATGTCGGCTGCGCCAAGGGCTTCATGATGTACGACTTCAAGAAGCTCATGCCGCAGCTGAACATCAAGGGCGTCGATGTCTCGCAGTACGCCTATGATCACGCCCAGCCGGAGATGAAGCCCCTCATCACGGTGGCGAATGCCAAGAAGCTGCCGTTCGCCGACAAGAGCTTCGACCTGGTCATTGCCATCAACACGCTGCACAACCTGCCGATCGAGGAATGCAAGCAGGCCTTCCGCGAGATCGAGCGCGTCAGCCGCAAGAACGCCTTCGTCATGAACGACGCCTGGCGCAACGATCAGGAGAAGGCATCGATGCTCGCCTGGAACCTGACGGCGCAGACCTACATGCATGTCGACGACTGGAAGAAGCTTTTCAAGGAAGTCGGCTACACCGGCGATTACTGGTGGTTCATCGCCGAGAGCGCCTGATCCCATGGCCGAAACCACGATCGCCGCCGTCCTCTACGAGCTGAACAAGCCCCTGCGCCTGACCGAGCTGACCCTGCCGGCCCTCAAGCCCGGCCAGGTCATGGTCGATGTCGCCTACAGCGGCGTCTGTCAGAGCCAGCTCAACGAGATCCGCGGCCGCAAGGGGCCGGACCGCTTCCTGCCGCACACGCTGGGCCATGAAGGTTCCGGCACCGTGACGGCGGTCGGCGAGGGCGTCAGCAAGGTGAAGCCGGGGATGAAGGTCGTGCTCTCCTGGCTCAAGGGCAGCGGCGCCGACGTGCCGGGCACCGTCTACCAGAGTGCGGACGGTCCGGTGAATTCCGGTGCCATCAGCACTTTCATGCGCCGCACCGTGACCTGTGAGAACCGGCTCACACCCTTGCCCGAAGGCCTGCCGCTGCGCGAGGCGGCGCTGCTGGGCTGTGCCATCCCCACGGGCGCCGGCATCGTCTTCAACAGCCTCGAAGTCAAAGCCGGTGAGAGCGTGGCGATCTTCGGCGCCGGTGGCGTCGGCCTCTCGGCGCTGATCGCCGCGGCTTCGATCGGTGCCAATCCGCTGATCGTCGTCGACATCGTCCCCGACAAGCTGGAGAAGGCGAAATCGCTGGGGGCTACGCATGCGATCGATGCCCGTTCAGGTGATCCGGTCGCCGCGGTGCGCGCGCTGACCGGCGGGCAGGGGGCTCATTGCGCCATCGAGGCCAGCGGCAATCCGGTCGCCATGGAGGCGGCTTTCGAGGCCGTGCGCAACGGCGGCGGGCGCTGCGTCATCGCCGGCAATGCCGAGCACGGCAAGACCATCCGCCTCAACCCGTTCAGCCTGATCTCCGGCAAGCGTATCGCCGGCTCCTGGGGCGGCGAAAGCCGGCCCGACACCGACATTCCGCGTTACGCGGCGTTGTTCAACGCCGGCCGTCTACCGCTCAGCCAGCTGATCACGGCTGAGTACCCCCTCGCCGAGATCAACCGCGCCTTCGACGATCTCGAAGGCGGGCGGGTAGCGCGGGCGCTGGTGGCCATCTAGCCCCTCGGGAGCAGAGCGCTTTCCTTTGCCCGGGTTCTGGGGCAGCATTAACCATAGTTCCGCGGGGGATTCGTGACCTTTCCCAGCATCCGATATCCGGCACCGGGCGCCTATTTCACCGCTTACGCGGCGGAGCTGGCGCGCGCCGCGGGAGCCATGGACGCCACGTCCCTCGACCGTGCCGCGGCCCTTCTGCGCACGGCCGTTCGCGCGCAGAAGATGATCTACAGCTGCGGCAATGGCGGCTCATGCGCCATCTCCAATCATCTGCTCTGCGATTTCGCCAAGGGCATCCAGACCGACACGGAATTCCGGCCGCACGTCGCCAGCCTCAGCGCCAATACCGAGCTGATCACGGCGATCGCCAATGACATGAAGTACGAAGAAGTCTTCGCCTATCAGCTGAACACGCTCGCCTCGGCCGGCGACGTGCTGATCACCATCTCGTCTTCCGGTGACTCGCCCAACATCGTGCGGGCCATCGAGGTGGCTCGCAGACACCAGATGCAGACCATCGCCTTCACCGGCTTCAGCGGCGGCCGCAGCGCCAAGATGGCCGACGTCAACGTCCACGTGCCAAGCGACAATTACGGGGTGATCGAGGATCTGCATCAGTCCGTGATGCACGCGCTTTCCCAGGCCCTGCGAATGGAGGGCATGTCCGACGAACGTATCGCAGCCGCGAAATTCTGAGCTCGCCCCGCGGGCGAGCCGCGCTTTACCCTCCGTTAACCGCAATTTACCTATAATTGCCGATAGTTTAGCCGCTCGGAAAAGCCAGATCGCCCAATCGAGCGCCGCTTCCATTGCCTTCCATCGTCCAACACCGAATGTCGATTCCGGAGCTCCCTCATGAGTAATTCCCCCAAACTGCGCAACGTCCTGATCACGGGCGGGGCCGGCTATGTCGGCACCATGCTGACCCCACAGCTCCTGGCCGCCGGCCACAGCGTCACCGTCTATGATGCGATGTTCTACGGCTGCGAGCTCAAGCCCCAGGCCCGGCTCAAGCTGGTTGAGGGGGATATCCGCGATACGGCCAAGCTGAAGGAGTGCCTCTGGGGGGTCGATGCGGTCATCCATCTGGCCTGCATCTCCAACGACCCGAGTTTCGAGCTCAACGAGACGCTCAGCCAGAGCATCAACTACGACTGCTTCGAACCGATGGTTGCGGCCGCCAAGGAGCAGGGCGTGCGCCGCTTCATCTACGCCTCGTCGAGCTCGGTCTACGGCGTCTCCGAGGAGCCGGAGGTGCGCGAGGAGCATCCGCTCGTCCCGCTCACCCTCTACAGCAAGTTCAAGGGCCTCTGCGAGGTCGTGCTGCCCAAGTACCAGTCGTCGGATTTCGTCTGCGTCACCATCCGTCCGGCCACGGTCTGCGGTTACAGCCCGCGCATGCGCCTCGATCTCTCGGGCAACATCCTGACCAACCACTCGGTCAATGCCGGCAAGATCACGGTGTTCGGCGGCGAGCAGAAGCGGCCGAACCTGCATATCGGCGACATGTGCGACCTCTACCAGCTCCTCCTCAATATCGAGGACGCCAAGATCCAGGGCGAGATCTTCAACGCCGGCTATCAGAACCTGTCGATCCGCGAGATCGCCGAGACGGTGAAGCGCGTGGTCCAGGAGGAGATGCCGGGCCGACCCGAGATCCAGATCGTCACCACGCCGACCAACGATCTGCGCTCCTACCATATCAACTCGGACAAGATCACAGCGAAGCTGGGCTTCAAGCCCAAGCGCGGGATCGAAGATGCGGCCCGTGACCTGGCCCGCGCCATGAAGGCCGGAAAACTGCCGAACAGCATGGAGGACGAGCAGTACTCCAACGTCCGGGTGCTGAAGAACCGGAAGATCGCCTGATGCCGGTCAAGCCGATTGCGGTCGTCACCGGGGCTGCCGGCTTCATCGGCAGCCACACGGTCGATCTCCTGGTGTCGCGAGGTTACGCGGTCCGCGGCATCGATAACCTGTATGGCGGGCGCGAAGCCAACCTCAAGCAGCACGCCAGCAACCCCGATTTCAGCTTTGAAAAGCGCGACATTCGGGCCGTGACGCCCGACGACAGGCTGATGGCCGGGGCGAAGCTCGTGATCCATTTCGCCGGTATCGGCGACATCGTGCCGTCGATCGAGCAGCCCAGCGAATACATGTCGGCCAACGTCCAGGGCACGGTGGCCGTGCTCGAGGCCAGCCGCCACGCCCGGGTCAGCAAGTTCGTCTATGCCGCCTCGTCGTCCTGCTACGGGCTGGCCAGGACGCCGACCCGCGAGGACCACCCCATTCAGCCCGAGTATCCCTACGCGCTCAGCAAGAACATGGGCGAGCAGGCGGTGTTCCACTGGGGCAAGGTCTACAAGCTGCCGGTCAATTCGATCCGCATCTTCAACGCCTACGGCACGCGCTCGAAGACCTCCGGTGCTTACGGCGCGGTCTTTGGCGTGTTCCTCAAGCAGAAGCTGGCCGGCAAGCCATTCACCGTCGTGGGCGACGGCACCCAGAAGCGCGATTTCATCTATGTCACGGACGTTGCGGAATCCTTTGTCGCCGCGGCTGAGACCGAGATGAGCGGCCAAGTGTGGAATATCGGCTCCGACAACCCGCAAAGCGTCAACCGCCTGGTCGAGCTGCTGGGTGGCGAGGTCCAGTTCATTCCCAAGCGCCCGGGCGAGCCGGACATCACCTTCGCCGACATCTCCAAGATCAAGCGCGAGCTGGGCTGGAAGCCGAAGGTGACCTTCGAGCAAGGTGTGGCCAAGGTCATGGCCGACATCGAATACTGGCGTGACGCACCGCTGTGGACTCCGGATTCGATCGCCAAGGCGACCGATACCTGGTTCCGCATGCTATCGCCTGGGACCAAGCGCTAGCCTGACGCGTAAGGCCGCGCCTCTGTCGCGAGGCAATCTCCCGAGCCGGTAGTCCGCTGGATGGTCTGCTGCTCAGCCGAAGTACCGGCTGTCACTCCCGCCTGGACCTAAATGCCATCCAACGCGGATTGCTGCGTGGCGTTCATGCTGGTGATCTGAGTTGCCGTAAACCCGGCCTCCTGGGCCGCGTCCAGCGACTTGATCTGCGTAAAGCTCAGGAAATCGATCTGCGTGGTCGAGAGCGCGGTGATCTGAGACGCCGACAGGCCGTCGAGCTGGGTCGTCGACAGATTGGTGATATCGGTCGTCTGCAGCCCCGTGATATCCGCGACGTCGATCGCGCCGATCTGAGCCGACGACAGGATCTTGACCTGCGTATTCGTCAACCCCGTGATCTGGGTGATCGACAGGCCCTTGACCTGGGTTGTGGTCAGCGCCGCGACCTGGGTGGTGGAAAGAGCCGTGATGTTGGTCGCGGAAATGCCGTTAATGTCCGCGGGGTCGATGGCCGATACCTGGCTGGTGCTCAGCGCCGCGAGCTGCGTCGTCGTCAGAGCCCCGACCTGCGTGATGTTGAAGACGGCAATATCGGTCGTCTCGAATGCCTTGACCTGGGTGGCACTAAAGCTGGCCACCTGAGTCGCCGTCAGGCCGGCGATCGCCGCCGCGCTCAACGCAGCAACGTCCGTCGTCTCGATCGACTTGATCTGCGTGGTGGTCAGCGCCGTGATCTGGGCCGCCGTCAGACCGCCGACCTGGGTCGCGCTCAGCGCGGCAACGTTGGTCGTGGTCAGAGACGGGACGTCAGTCGTCTCGAAGGCAGCCACCTGCGTCGCGGTCAAGCCGCCTACCTGCGTCGTGGTCAGGGCCGCGACCTGGGTGGTCGTCAGGGCGGCGATCTGCAGCGGGTTGAGGGCGGCGATATCCGTCGACGTCAGCAGGTTGAGCAGAGACGTCAGCAGGCCGCTCAGGCTCGTCACGGAGATCGCGCCGATCTGCGTCGAGTCGAAGGCATTGAACTGCGTATTCGTCAAGGCGTTGAGCTGCGTCGCCGTAAGCCCGGCGACGCCGGTGGTCGACAGAGCCGCGATCTGGGTCGTCAGCAGGGCGCTGACCTGGGTGTTCGCCAGACTGCCAACCTGCGTGCCATTCAGGGCACCGATGTCGGTGCTTTCCACGGCGGCGATCTGGGTCGTGGTCAGCGCATCGATCTGGGTCGTGCTCAGGCCGGTAATGCCGGTTGTCGACAGGGCGGCAACCTGCGTCGTGAGCAGCGCCGCTATCTGGGTCGCGGTGAAGCCGCCGACCTGGGTGGAGCTCAGCGCGCCGACATCGGTGGTTTGAATGACCTTGACCTGGGTCGTAGTCAGCGCTGCCACCTGGCTGGCTGTCAAGGCGCCGATCTGAGTCGGGGTCAGGGCAATGATATTGCTGGTCGACAACACCGCGATATCGGTCGTCTGGAACGCGCCGATCTGCGTCGTCGAAAGGCCGCCGAACTGCGTCGTAGTCATGGCCTTGACCTGGGTCGTGGTCAGCGCCGTGATCTGGCTGGTGGTCAGCGCGCCGATCTGCGTCGCCGTGAACGCGCCGAACTGGGCCGTCGACAGCACGGCTATATCGGTCGTTTCGAGCGCGGCAACCTGGCTGGTGCTCAGCACCACGATCTGGGTGTTCTGCAGCCCGCCGATCTGGGCCGTGGTCAGCGCGGCGATATCCGTCGTCTCGATGGCCTGGATCTGCGTGATGGTCAGGTTGTCGATCCGGTTCGTCGGTATGGCGGCTATCTGCGTCGTGCTGAATGCGGCAAGGTCGGTCGGCTCAATCGAGGTGGTCTGGTTGGTGCTCAGATTGCTGATATGCGTCGTCGTCAGGCCCGCAATCTGGGTCGTGCTGAACGCGGCGAGGCTGGTGGTTTCGAGCGACTGGAACTGGTTGGTGGTCAGCGCGCTGATCTGGCTCACGGTCAGGCCACTGACCTGGGTCGTGCTCAGCGCCTCGATATTGCTCGTCGCCAGAGCTGCGATATCCGTCGTCTCGAAAGCACCGATCTGGGTCGAGGACAGGCCGCCGAATTGCACCGTTGTCAGCAGCTTCGCCTGGGTGCTTGTCAGCGCCACGATCTGGCTGCTGGTCAGCGCACCGATCTGCGTCGCAGTCAGCGCCGCGAACTGGGTCGTCGCCGTCAGGCTTGCGATGGCGGTCGTCGACAGGGCGGCCACCTGGGTGGTGAGCAGAGCAGCGATCTGCGTCGTCGCCAGGCCGGAAACCTGCGTCGTGGTCAGGACCGCAAGGTCGGTCGTCTCGAGCGCCTGCACCTGGGTCGTGCTCAGCGCTGCGAGCTGCGTCGTCAACAAGGCGCCGATCTGAGCCGTGCTCAGCGCGGCGATGTCCGTCGTTTCCACGGCCTTGACCTGGGTCGTGCTCAGCGCAGCGACCTGCGTCGTCGTCAGGCCGCCGATCTGGGTCGTGCTGAACGCCGCAATATCCGTCGTCTCGACCGCCTGGACCTGTGTTGTGGTCAGAGCCGCAATCTCGGCGTTCGTCAGACCACCGATCTGCGTCGTGCTCAAGGCCGCGACATTGGTCGTCGTCAGGGCCGCGATATCTGTCGTCTCAAATGTGCCGATCTGGGTCGCCGAGAAGCCGCCCAGCTGCGCCGTCGTCAGGGCCTTGACCTGGGTCGTGGTCAAAGCCGTGATCTGGCTGGTGGTCAGTGCCGCGGTCTGCGTCGCCGCCAGGCCGCCAAACTGCGTGGTCGTCAGGCTGGCGATCCCGGTCGTCGAGAGAGCCGCGACCTGGGTGGTCAGCAGGGTGCCGATCTGCGTCGGGCTCAGGCCGGCGATCTGCGTCGTGCTCAGGACCCCGATATCCGTCGTTTCCACGGCCTTGATCTGGGTCGTGGTCAGGGCATTGATCTGCGTCGACGTCAGACCACCGATCTGTGTGGTGCTCAACGCCGCCAGGTCCGTCGTCTCTACGGCCTGGACCTGTGCCGTAGTCAGAGCACCGACCTGCGTCGCGGTCAAAGCACCGATCTGGGTCGTGCTCAACGCCGCAATGTCGGTCGTCTGGATCGCCTGAACCTGGGTCGTGGTCAGGGCGCTGACCTGACCCGTCGTCAGGCCGCCGATCTGGGTCGTGCTCAGTGTCGCGATGTTGGTCGTCGTCAGAACCGCGAGATCCGTGGTCTCGAAAGCAGCGATCTGGGTCGCTGACAGCTCACCCACCTGCGTCGTGCTCAGAGCCACCGTTTCCACGGGGGTTAGCGCCGCGATCTGAGTGCTGGTCAGCGCCGCGATCTGCGTCGTACCCAGGGCCCCGAGCTGAGTCAGCGCCAGACCGGCGATAGCAGCCGTGGACAGAGCCGCCACCTGGGTGGTCAGCAGGGTGCCGACCTGCGTCGTGCTCAACCCGGCAATCTGCGCCGAGCTCAGCGCCGCGATGTCCGTCGTCTCAACCGCCTGCAGCTGGGTCGTGCTCAGCGCCCCGAGCTGGGCAGCCGACAGCGCACCGACCTGGGTCGTGCTCAGAGCCCCGATATCCGTCGTCTCAACCGCCTTGATCTGGGTCGTGGTCAGGGCACTGACCTGGCCCGTGGTCAGGGCACCGACCTGCGTCGTGCTCAGAGCCGCGATATCCGTCGTCTCGATCGCCTGGACCTGTGTCGTCGTCAGGGCGCCGATCTGGCTGGTCGTCAGGCCCCCGACCTGCGTCGTGCTCAGACCTGCGACGTTGGTCGTCGTCAGAGCCGCGATATCCGTCGTCTCGAACGTGCCGATCTGCGTCGCCGACAGCGCTGCGACCTGCGTCGTGCTCAGAGCCGCCGCTTCAGCGGTGGTCAGCGCCGCGATCTGGCTGCTGGTCAGCGCTGCGATCTGCGTCGTGCCCAGGGCCCCAAGCTGGGTCAGCGCCAGGCCGGCGATAACCGTCGTCGACAGCGCCGCCACCTGGGTGGTCAGAAGGGTGCCGACCTGGGTCGTGCTCAACCCGGCGATCTGCGCCGAGCTCAGCACCGCGATGTCCGTCGTCTCCAGCGCCTGAAGCTGGGCCGTGCTCAGCGCCCCCAGCTGGGCAGCCGACAGGGCACCGGCCTGGGTCGTGCTCAGCGCCGCGATATCCGTCGTCTCGACCGCCTTGATCTGGGTCGTGGTCAGGGCACTGACCTGACCCGTCGTCAGGGCGCCGACCTGCGTCGTGCTCAGAGCCGCGATATCCGTCGTTTCGATCGCCTGGACCTGCGTCGTGGTCAGGGCGCCGATCTGGCTCGTCGTCAGACCGCCGAGCTGCGTCGTGCTCAGACCCGCGATATTGGTCGTCGTCAGGGCCGCGATATCCGTCGTCTCGAAGGCAGCAATCTGGGTTGCCGCCAATCCACCCAACTGCGTCGTGCTCAGGGCTGCCGCCTCAACGGTGGTCAGCGCCGCGATCTGGCTGCCGGTCAGCGCTCCCACCTGGGTCGAGGTCAGGGCCCCGAACTGCGGCACGCTCAGTGAGGCAAGCGCCGTCGTCGACACCGCCTTGACCTGCGCGGTACTCAGCACGCTGATCTGCGTCGTCGTCAGGCCGGCAATCTGCGCCGCACTCAGCACGCCGATATCGGTCGTGTCGATCGCCAGGATCTGGGCGGTGCTCAGCGAGCCCAGCTGCGTGGCCGACAGGGCGCCGACCTGCGTCGAGCTCAGCGCCGTGATATCCGTCGTTTCAACGGCGGCGACCTGCGTCGTCAGCAGGGCATTGATCTGCGTCGTGCTCAGGCCACCGATCTGGATCGTGCTCAAGGCCGCGATATCGGTTATCTCGACCGCCTGGACCTGCGCCGTGGTCAGGGCGCCGACCTGGCTGGTCGTCAGGCCACCAACCTGCGTCGTGCTCAGACCCGCAACGTTCGTCGTCGTCAGGACTCCGATATCCGTCGTCTCGAAGGCTCCGATCTGACTCGCCGACAGGCCACCCAGCTGGGTGGCGCTCAGCGCCGCCGCTTCAACGGTGGTCAGCGCTGCGATCTGGCTGTTGGTCAGCGCACCGATCTGGCTCGAGGTCAGGGCCCCGAACTGCGGCACGCTCAGTGAGGCAAGCGCCGTCGTCGACACCGCCTTGACCTGCGCCGTGCTCAGCGCACCGATCTGGGTCGTCGTCAGGCCGGCAATCTGCGCCGCACTCAGCACGCCGATATCGGTGACGTCGATGGCCAGGATCTGGGCGGTGCTCAGCGCGCCCAGCTGCGTGGCCGACAGGGCGCCGACCTGCGTCGAGCTCAGCGCCGTGATATCCGTCGTTTCAACGGCAGCGACCTGCGTCGTAGTCAGGGCGGTAACCTGCGTCGCACTCAGGCCGCCGACCTGGGTCGTGGTCAAGGCAATGATATTGCCGGTCGCCAGGACGGCGATGTCCGTGGTCTCAAAGGCGCCGATCTGCGTCGCCGACAGACCGCCGAACTGGGTCGTGCTCAGGCCGGCAATGGCGGTTGTCGTAACGGCCTTGATCTGGGTCGTGGTCAGTGCGGCGATCTGGCTCGCGGCCAGAGCATCGAGCTGGCTTGATGTCAGACCCGCGATACCGGTGCTCGAAACTGCCGCGATCTGGCTGGTGGTCAGTGCGGCAATCTGGGTCTCGGTCAGTGCACCTGTCTGTGTAGCGCTCAGCACCCCGATATCGGTGGTTTCGAGCGCGGCGATCTGGGTCTCGGTCAGGACCGCGATCTGCGACGTCTTCAGCCCACCGATCTGGGTGGTGCTGAGAGCAGCAATGCTGGTCGTTTCCAGCGCCGGAACCTGGCTCGTGGTCAGCACGCCGACCTGTGTCGCCGACAGGCCGCTCAGCTGCGTCGTGGTCAGCGCCGCTACGTCGGTGGTTTCCAGCGAACTCACCTGGGTAGACGTCAGCACGCCGATCTGCGTCGCCGTCAGGCCGCCGAACTGGGTCGCGCTGAACGCTGCAATATCGGTGATCTCGAGCGCGACGACCTGTGTCCCGGCAAGGGCGGCGATCTGGGTCGTGCTCAGGCCACCGATCTGCGCTGTGCTGAGGCCGGTGATGTTGGACGCGCTCAGGGCAGTAATCTGGCTCGTCGTCAGCGCGCCGACCTGGGTGGCCGACAGGCCGCCAAGCTGGGTTGCCGTCAGAACGGCGATATCCGCGGTGTGAACCGCGGCGACCTGGCTGTCGGTCAACGCGCCGATCTGTGTGGCCGTCAGGCCGCCGAACTGGGTCGTGCTCAGTGCCGCAATGTCGGTCGTCTCGAATGCGGCGACCTGAGCCGTGCTGAGCGCCGTGATCTGCGTCACCGAAAGCCCGCCGATCTGCGCGACGCTCAAGGCCGCGATATCGGTCGTCTCCACGGCCTTGACCTGGGTCGTGCTCAGCGCGCCGATCTGGGTCGTGCTCAATGCGCCGATCTGCGCTGTCGTCAGGCCGCCGATCTGGGTGGTGCTGAACGCCGCCAGATCGGTCGTCTCGACCGTCTGAATCTGGGACGTGGTCAGAACGCCGATCTGGGTTGCCGTAAAGCCGCCGATCTGGCTGGTGGTCAGCGTCGCGATACTGGTCGTCGTGAGCGCTTTGACGTCCGTGATCTCGAGGGCGCCAATCTGCGTCGCCGTCAGGCCGCTCAGCTGCGTCGTCGTCAGGCCGGCGACATCCGAGACCTCGAGCGCGGCCACCTGGCTCGCCGTCAAGGCGCCGACCTGCGTGGCGCTCAGCACCCCGATCTGGCTGGCGGACAGCGCGACGATACCGCTGCTCGAGAACCCGGTGACCTGCGTCGTGGTCAGGGCGCCAATCTGGGTCGTCGTCAGGCCACCGATCTGCGCTGCCGTAAAGACGCCGATATCCGTGGTCTCGAAGCCCTTGACCTGGGTCTGCGTGAAGGTGCCGATCGCGGTCGGCGTCAGGCCGCCGACCTGAGTGGTGGTCAGGGCGCCGATCTGCGTGGCTTTCAGGGCCCGCAGCTGGGCCGGATTCAGCACGGCGATCTGAGCGGGCGTCAGGGCCGCCACGGCCGTGTCCGACAGGCCCATCGCCATGACCTGCGTATCGCTCATGACAGCGACCTGGGTCGCCGTCAGAGCCGCGATCTGCGTATCGTTGAAGAAGCCCAGATCCGTGCTCTCGAACGCGGCGACCTGGGTCTCGGTGAGGGCCACGATCTGCGTGACCGACAGACCCGGAATCTGGGTGGTCGTAAACGCAGCAATGTCCGTCGTCGTCACCGCCGAGATCTGGCTCGTGCTGAGCATGCCGATCAGCGTGAGCGTAAATCCGGAGAACTGCGTCGGTGTCAGTCCGCCGATCCCGGTGGGCGAAATCGCCGCCAGCTGGCTTGCCGTCAGAACACCGATCTGTGTCTTGGTCAGGCTGGCGATCTGGGTGCCCGAGAGGACCGCGATCTCGGCGGTGTCCAGGAGCGCCACCTGCGTCGTGGTCAGCGCCCCGATCGCCGTCCGGCTCAGCCCGCTGATCTGGGTGGTGGTCAGGGCGATGGTGTTCGGGATACTCAGGACCGGCACCTGGACCGCCGTCAGGGCCCCGGTCTGCGTGGCAGTCAGCCCCGCGAGCTGGGTTGCCGTCAAAACGCCGATATTGGTGGTTGAAAGGGCCGCAACCTGAGTGGTGCCGAGCCCGCCAACCTGCGTGGCGGAAAGCGCCCCGAACTGGGTCGTGGTCAGCATTCCGGTCTGTGCCCCGGTCAGGCCCTTGAGCTGCGTGCCGGACAGGACGGCGATATCGGCCGTATCAAAGACCTTGATCTGCGAGGCGGTGAGGGCGCCGATCTGCGTCGCCGTCAGGCCGCCAATCTGCGTGCCCGACAGAAGATTGATCTGCGTCGTGGTCAGCGCGGCGACCAGCGGTGTGCTCAGCGTACCGACCTGGGTCGTGCTCAGGCTGCCGATCTGGACCGCTGTCAGGGCGGCAATCTGGGTCGAGGACAGCCCAAGCGTCTGCGTCGCCGTCAGGGCGGAAATCTCGGTGGCCGTCAACGCCCGGACCTGGGTGAGGGACAGCACACCAGCCTGCGTTGCGGTCAACCCGCCGATCTGGGTCGCGTTCAGAATGGCGAGATCGGTGGTCTCGACACCCTTGATCTGGGTGACGCTCAACGCCGTGATCTGGGTTGCGCTCAGGCCGGTAAACTGCGTCGCGGTCAGCGCCTTGATCTGGGTGACGCTCAGGGCCGCGATAAACGGCGCACTCAACGACCCCACCTGGGTCGTGGTGAGACCGCCCATCTGCGTGGCCGTGAACGCGGCGATCTGCGCCGGCTTCAAGCCCGTGGCCTGCGTGGCGGTCAGCGCGGCGATGTCCGTCGTGGTCAGCGCCCGCACCTGTGTGGTGTTGAACACCCCGATCTGGGTCGAACTCAGTCCGACAAGCTGCGTGGTGCTCAGCTTTCCGATGTTCGTGGCGCTGAGCGCCCTCACCGCGGTCAGCGTCAGCGCGCCGATCTGCGTGGGAGTGAAGGCGCCGAACTGGGTCGCCGAGAGCGCCGCGGTCTGGCTTCCGACCAGCACCCCGACCTGGGTGGCGGTGAGAGCCGCAATGTCCGTCGCCTCGAGCCCCTTGATCTGGGTGACCGTAAGCGCGCCGATCTGCCCCTTGGTCAGGCCGACGATCTGGGTCTCGTTCAGCCCAGCGATCTTGGTTGCAGACAAGCCGGCCAGCTGCGCGAGCGACAGCGTCCCGACACGGGTCGATGTCAACGCGGCAAACTGGGTCGTCGAGAAAACGTTGATCTGGGTGCCGCGCAGGCCCTTGAACTGGGTGGCGCTCAGCTGCGCGACATCCGTGCCGCTCAGGCCGCTGATCTCGTCCGCCGTCAGCGAACTGATCTGCGCGGCCTTCAGCGCACCGATCTGAGCATCGCTGAACGCCGCGACATCGGTCTCGTTCAGAGCCTGGAGCTGCGATGCCGTCAGCACGCCGATCTGGCTCGTCGTCAATCCACCGAGCTGAGTAACGGTCAGCTCCGAAACGTTCGTGGTCGTCAGAGACATCAGCGAAGCGTTGGCGATGGCCGAGACCTGCGTCAGCGTCAGCGCGTCGATCTGTGTGGTGGTCAGGGCCTGGGCCTGACCGGCGGTCAGGGCCTTGACCTGCGTCAGCGAGAGCGCGGCAATGTCCGTGGCGCTTACGGCTTTGACCTGGGTCACGTTCAGTGCCCTGATCTGGGTAGCCGACAATCCGCTTAGCTGCGTCGTGGTCAAAGCGCCGATATTCGACACGGAGATTGCCGAAACGTGCGGCGTACCCAGTGTCCCGAGCTGTGACGCCGACAGGGCGCCGAACTGGGTCGTCGATAGCGTCTTGATCTGAGCGGTGGTGAAGCCCCTGACCTGCGTAACGGTCAGCACACCGAGATCGGTGGCTTCGAGCGCACCGATCTGGGTCGTGGTCAGGGCGCCGATCTGGGAGGTTGTCAGGACGCCGGCCTGACCCGTCGACAGCGCGGCAACGGCGGTCGTGCTCAGCGCCGAGATCTGGGTGGTGCTCAGTGCCCTGATCTGGGTCGTCGACAGGGCGCCGACCTGTATCGCCGAGAGCTCCGAAACGCTTGTCCGCGTCAGCGACGAGATCTGGCCCGTGGACAGCACGCCGACCTGGCCCGCGGTCAGGGCGTCGATATGTGTCGTCGTCAGATAGCCGATCTGCGTCGTGCTGAACGCCTTGATCTGCGTCGTCGACAGCAGTGCGATGTCGGTCCCGCTCAAGGCGCCGATCTGCGTCCTGTTCAACGCCCTGATCTGCGTCGCCGAGATGGCCCCCAGCTGGGTCGCCGACAGATCGTCGACCGCCGCCTCGGACAACGCCGCGACCTGGACGTTGCTCAGGGCACCGATCTGCGCCGCAGAGAAAGCAGCGACCTGAGTCGTGCTGAACACATTCACCTGCGACGCGCTGAATCCCTTGATCTGGGTGGCCGTCAGCGCGGCGAGACCTGTCGCCGTCAGCGCGTTGATATCCGTTATCTCGATCGCGGTGATCTGGGCCGCGGTCAGGCCGCCGATCTGCGTCGTTGACAGGCTCGCGATATCGACGGCTTCCAGCGCCTTGATCTGGATCGTGCTCAGAGACTTGACCTGCGTCGCGGAGAGCGCGCCGATCTGGGTCTCCGACAGGCTCCCGACATTCGTCGTCGTCAGCGCCGCCACCTGGGCGCTGCTAAGGGAAGCGATCTGGGTCTTGGTGAGGGCCGCAGCCTGAGTTGTCGCCAGGCCGGCGACGTGCGCGGTCGTCAGCCCCGTGACCTGTGTGGTCGTGAGCAGGCCGATATCGGTCTCGCTCAGCGCTCCCACTTGCGTCCTGGTCAACGCCTTGATCTGCGTGGCCAACAAGGCGCCAAGCTGCGTGTCCGCAAACGCGCCAACCGCCGTCTCGCCCAATGCGGTGATCTGACCGGGATTGAAGCCTGCAACCTGCGTGGTCGTCAGGGCCTCGATCTGGCCGGTGTTCAGCACCTTGAGCTGGGTTCCGGTGAGGCCACGGATCTGGGTAACGGACAGCGACGCGATACTGGTCGTGGTCAAGGCCGCGACATCGGTCGTCTCCAGCGCGCCGATCTGCGTCACGCTGAAGCCGCCCAGCTGGGTGGTCGTCAGGGCCGCGATATCGGCCTCGGTTATCGCCCTGATCTGCGGCGCGTTGAGCACTCCGAGCTGTGCCGCGCTGAACACGAACTGGCTGACATCGATCGCCCCGATCTGGGTCGGGCTGAAGGCCTTGACCTGGGCCGTCGAGAGCTGGCTGATCCCGGTCGGTGTCAGCGCCCCGACTTGAGTCGTCGACAGCGCACCGATATGCGTCGCCGACAGGGACGCAATATCGGTTTGGGACAGATTGGCAATCGACGTGATCGTCAATTGCTGAATCTGGGCAACCGTGAACGATGCGATCGGGGAGGGAATGACGCTGCAATCCTGACAAGTTCGGTGAGCAACCGATGCCGCGTTTCTGCGACAGCAGCCGACCACCTTCGGGTCGGTACCAAGACGCTCGTGCTAGTCCAAGAGCTGCGCTGTTCTGTCTACAGCGCGCACCTCATAGAGCACTCTGAAACCATGAGTTTCTCCTTCTGAGACAGGCCCAAAGTGACTCGGGAAGTGTACCACGGCGACGCTACGTTTGCCTTCGAAACCGATGGCGAATCAGACGGAATCCAGCCTTTGCCTGCCGGGTTTACGCCTCTGGGCAGGCGTTGGACCGGCTTCTCAGGCTTATTTTTTGACCTCCGGACCGGGGGAGTTCCCCCGTAGGAAATGGGCATTTGCACACACTTCGACCTTGCACGGCCAACGCACGGGCCAGGGGAACGGTTCTACGGCCACGGTGAAACAGGAATCTTCCACAGCTGTGGATAAGTGGTCCCAGAATACCACCGGAGAGGTAGGGCAGCTGCCCGCGCTGCGGCTGCGGCCGGTTCATAGGGTTTCATCAGGGGAGGCTACTGCAACGTGCCGACCCGCAAGCCAGCGGACGTCGTCACACGGTTACCGGTTATGCCACCAGTGCCCGTCGCGGTTGCCATTGTCCCAGTGCCGCCACCACTGGTCGCCTACGGCGAAGAACAGGGCCCGGACCTGCCGGCGCGTCATGCTCCCGATCTGGGTCGCCGAGAAGCCTTCGACCTGGGTCGGCGACAGGCTCCGAAGCTGCGTGGTGCTGAGGAAGTCGATCTGCGTCGTCGACAGCGCCGAGATCTGTGTCGCCGTCAGACCGTCGACCTGCGTCGTGGTCAGTGCCGCGATATCCGCCGTCTCGAGGCCCTTTACGTCGACGGCCTCGATCGCGCCGATCTGGGTGGCCGAGAATGTCTTGATCTGAGTGAGTGTCAACGCGGTGATCTGCGACGTCGTGAAGGCTGCGATCTGAGTCGTGCTCAGGGCCCCGACATTCGTCGTCGTGAACGAGGCGACCTGCGTTGCACTCAAAGCCGCGATATCCGTGGTCTCGATGGCCGATACCTGGCTCGCGCTCAGGGCCTGGATCTGCTCCGCCGACAGCCCGCCGATCTGGGTTGCATTCAGTGCGGCGATATCGGTCGTCTCCACCGCCTTGACCTGCGCCGTCGACAAGGCACCGATCTGCGTGGTGGTGAGCCCGCCGATCTGGGTGGTGCTCAACGCCGCGATATCCGTGGTCTCGACCGCGCTGACCTGCGTTGTCGACAGGGCCCCGATCTGGATCGTGGTGAGACCGCCGACCTGCGTGGTGCTCAGCGCCGCGATATCCGTGGTCTCGATCGACTTGACCTGCGTCGTCGACAAGGCGCTGATCTGGGTCGACGTCAGGCCCGCGATACCGGTTGTCGAGAGCGCCGCGACCTGCGCCCCGCTCAAGGCAGCAATCTGGGTCGCCGACAGCGCCCCGACCTGCTCGGCAGACAGCGCGCCAATCTGTGTCGTGCTCAGCGCCGGAATATCAGCCGTCTCGATCGCCTTGATCTGGCTGGTGGTCAGGGCACCAATCTGAGCGGTCGAGAGTGCGCCGATCTGGGTGCCGCTGAGTGCGGCGATATCCGTGGTTTCGATCGCCTTGACCTGCGTCGTCGACAGCGTGCCGATCTGCGTCGCCGTCAGGCCGGCGATACCGGAGGCCGAGAGCGCGGCGATCTGCGTCCCGTTCAGGGCGCCGACCTGGGTTGCGGACAACGCCCCGACCTGCTCAGCCGACAACGCGCCGACCTGCGTCGTTGTGAGCGACGGGATATCCGTGGTCTCGATCGCCTTGATCTGGCTTGTGCTCAGGGCGCCGACCTGGGCGGCCGAAAGGGCGCCGATCTGAGTGCCGCTCAGCGCGGCGACATCGGTGGTTTCGATCGCCTTGACCTGCGTCGTCGACAAGGCGCCGATCTGCGACGTCGTCAGGCCCGCGATACCGGTCGTTGAAATGGCAGCGATCTGCGTCCCGCTCAGGGCGCCGACCTGGGTCAGCGACAGTGCCCCGATCTGCTCCGCGGAGAGCGCGCCGATCTGGGCCGTACCCAGCGCGGAAATATCGCTGGTCTCGATCGCCTTGATCTGACTCGTGGTTAGAGCGCCAACCTGGGTGGCCGAAAGCGCGCCGATCTGAGCAGAGCTCAGCGCAGCGATATCCGTGGTCTCGAGCGCCTTGACCTGCGTCGTCGTCAGCGCGCCGATCTGCGCCGTGGAGAGCGCCCCGATCTGGGTCGTCGACAGGCCCGCAATGCCTGTGGCCGAAATCGCTGCGACCTGGCTCGTGCTGAGGGCGCCGATCTGCGACGTCGTCAAACCACCCAGCTGGGTGGTGGTGAGGGCGGCGATGTCCGTCGTCTCGAATGCCGTGATCTGGTTCGGCGTGAAAGCGCCGATCTGCGTGGCGGTCAGGCCGCCGACCTGGGTCGTGGAAAGCGCCTTGATCTCCGCGGGCGTCAGAGCCGTGATCTGGCTCGTGGTCAGCGCGCCAATCTGCGTCGCCGACAATCCGCCAAGCTGCGTCGTGGTGAGCGAGGCGATCCCGGCGGTCGATAGCGAAGCAACCTGCGTGGTGCCGAGCGCGCCGATCTGCGCAGCCGACAGGCCGCCGATCTGCGTGGTGCTCAGCACGGCTATATCGGTGGTCTCGATCGCCTTGATCTGCGTCGTCGTCAGGGCCCCGATCTGGGCCGCCGAAAGGGCGCCAACCTGGGCCGTGCTCAGGGCCGCCACATCTGTCGTCTCAAGCGCGGCAACCTGACCGGTCGAGAGAGCTCCAACCTGCGCGGTCGACAAGGCCCCGATCTGGGTCGTGCTGAGCGCTGCGATGTCGGCCGTTTCGATGGCCTTGACCTGCGTGGCGTTCAGGGCGCCGATCTGCGTCGTCGTCAGGCCACCGATCTGTGTCGTGGTCAGGCCCGCAATGTCCGACGCGTCAAGGGCGCCGATCTGGCTGGTGGTCAGCGCGCCCACCTGGGTCGCCGACAGGGCGCCCAGCTGCGTGGCGGACAGAGCCCCGATACCCGTCGTCGAGATCGAAGCCACCTGCGTGGTGCTCAGAGCCCCGATCTGATCCGGTGTCAGCGCGCCAATCTGCGTCGCGTTCAGAGCCGCGATATCGGCGGCCTCGAGAGCCGCGACCTGGTCGCTCGACAGCGAGCCAATCTGGGTCGCCGTCAGGCCGCCGATCTGGGTCGTGCTCAGACCCGCGATATCCGAGGCGTCCAGAACGTCGATCTGGCTGGTCGTCAGCGCACCGACCTGGGTGGCCGACAGGGCACCCAGCTGCGTCGCCGAGAGGGCGCCGATACCGGTCGTCGAGATCGCCGCCACCTGCGTGGTGCTGAGGGCGCCGAGTTGCGTCGTCGTCAGAGCGCCAATCTGCGTCTCGTTCAGCGCGGCAATGTCGACAGTTTCGAGAGCTGCGACCTGGCCGGTCGACAGCGAGCCAACCTGCGTCGTCGTCAGGCCGCCGATCTGCGTCGTGCTCAGACCGGCGATGTCCGAGGCGTCGAGGGCCGCAACCTGATCCGTCGTCAGCGCACCGACCTGGGTCGCCGACAGGGCGCCAAGCTGCGTCGCGGACAAGGCGCCGATGCCTGTCGTCGAGATCGCCGCCACCTGCGTCGTGCTCAACGCGCCAAGCTGTGTCGTGGTCAGGGCGCCAATCTGCGTCTCGTTCAGCGCCGCAATGTCGACAGTCTCGAGCGCCGCGACCTGGCCGGTCGACAGAGAGCCGATCTGGGTCGTCGTCAGCCCGCCGATCTGCGTCGTGCTCAGGCCGGCAATATCCGTGGTGTCGAGTGCCGCGATCTGATCGGTCGTCAGCGCGCCCACCTGCGTCGCGGAGAGCGCACCCAACTGTGTCGCCGAGAGAGCGCCGATACCCGTCGTCGAGATCGCCGACACCTGCGTGCCACTGAGCGCACCAAGCTGCGTCGTGGTCAGAGCGCCAACCTGCGTCTCGTTCAATGCCGCGATATCGACAGTCTCGAGCGCCGCGACCTGGTCGGTCGTCAGAGAACCGATCTGAGTCGTGGTCAGGCTACCGACCTGCGTGGTGGTCAGGCCCGGGATGCTGCTGGGCGAAAGAGCACCCAGCTGCGTGCCGCTGAGCGCGCCCAGCTGGGTGGGGGTGAGGGCGCCAACCTGCGTGGCGCTGAAGGCGCCGAGAGCCGTCTCGTCCAGCGCCCCGATCTGGGTCGGGCTGAGCTCGCTGACCTGGGTCGGGGTCAAGCCGCCGATCTGGGTCGGGGTGAGGGTCTTCGGCACCAGCCCCAGAGCCGTGAGCTGGGGCAGGGTGAATGCCGCAATCTGTGTCGAGGACAGCGCACCAATCTGCGTCTGATTGAAGGCAGCAAGATCGGTGACCTCGAAGGCCGAAACCTGAGTCGTGCTGAGCGCGCCAATCTGCGTCGTCGCAAGGCCCGGCACCTGTTCGGTGGTCAGCGCGGCGATATCGGTCGTCGTCACCGCCTCGATCTGGGCGCTGCTGAGCAGACCGACCTGGCTGACACTCAGGCTTGCGAACTGCGTGGCCGTCAGACCGCCGATACCGGTGGGCGTAATCGCCGCCAGCTGATCGTCGCTGAGGACGTCGATCTGGGTGGTCCGCAGCCCGGCAATCTGCGTCGGCGCAAAGGTCGCGAAATCCGTGGTCTCGAGCGCCTTGATCTGATTCTGGCCCAGGGCGCCGATCTGGCTCGCCGTCAGGCTGCCGACCTGAACCGTGCTGAGGCCGGCAATATTGGTCGTGCTGAGCCCGGGAACCGCTGCAGTACTGATCTGACCGACCTGCGCGGAGGAAAGCGCGTCAAGCTGGGTGGCCGTAATCACGCCGGCCTGACCCGCGGTCAGCCCCTGCAGCGACGGCGCCGACAGCACCTGAATGTCGCTGATATCAAGGAGTTTGAACTCGGTGGCGGTCAAGGCGCCCACCTGGGCTGCGCCAAATCCACCGATCTGTGTCGTGGTCAGCAGGTTGAATTGCGTCGTGTTCAGGGACGACAGGAACGGCGCGCTCAGCGAGCCGGCCTGGAGCGCGGTGAGGGCGCCGATCTGGGTATTCGAGACGATACCCGCCTGGGCGGCCGTCAGTCCCGAAACTCCCGACCCGGACAGGGAGGAGATCTCGGTCGTATCGAGCTGCTTGAACTGCGTACCCGTCAGGGCCCCGACCTGAGTGGCCCGGAAGCCGCCCAGCTGGGTCCTGTTCAATACATTGAACTGGGTGGTGGAAAGCGCGGATACCAGCGCCCCCGCCAGCGTTCCCGCCTGATCGGCGGTCAGGGAGCGCAACTGAGTCCCGGTGATGGATGCCACCTGCGTCGATGCCAGGGCCTGCGCCTGCACAGAGGTCAGGGCTGCGACCTCGGTGGTCGTCAGCGCCCGCATCTGCGTCGTGGTAAAGGCTTTGACCTGGCTTGCGCTCAAGCCACCGATCTGGGTCGCGGAAAGGGCGCGCAGATCCGTCGTATCGATGCTCCGGACCTGGGTGGTCGTCAGCGCCCCAAGCTGCACGGCGTTCAGATTGCTGAACTGGGTCTCCGTGAAAGCCTTGATCTGGGCTCCCGTCAGCTTGGAAAGGATTTCGGTGCTCAGCAACCCTATCTGCTCGGGAGCCAGAGACCGCAACTGCGTTCCGGAGAACGCCGTGATCTGTGTCGCTGTGAGACCGCCAACCTGCGTTGCCGTAAGCCCTGCGATCTCAGCGCCCGTAAGCGTGCGGACCTGGGCGACGCTCAACGCCCGGATCTGGCTGGCGGAGAAGCCGCCGAACTGCTCGACCGTCAGCGCCCGCAGGCTGGTTCCTGAAAGCCCTTTGACAGCGTTTGTGGTCAGCGCCCCGATCTGGGTCGTGCTCAGCGCGCCGACCTGCGTGGCCGTCAGCGCATACGCCTGACCCGCGGTCAGTCCCCGGAGCTGCGTCGTTGTGAGAGCCGCGAGGTCGACCGTCTCAAGACTGCGGACCTGGGCCGCCGTGAGCACGCTGATCTGGCTTGCTGACAGTCCGCTGACTTGCTCTGTGGATAGCTCGGCAACATTGGTTCCGGTCAGGGCCTGCAGCGTCACATTGGCGATCGAGGCGATCTGTGTCGTCGACAGCGCGTCGATCTGCTCGGCGGTCAGAACCCGCGCCTGGGGCGATGTCAGGCCCCGGACCTGCGTGGTCGACAACGCGCCAACATTGGTTGCGCTCAGCGACTGGATCTGTGCGACGCTCAAGGCGCCGAGTTGCGCACCGGACAAGCCGCCAAGCTGTTCGGTGGTCAGCTCGGCGATGCTGTCGACCCGGATAGCCCTCAGGAGCGTGCCGCTGAACGCGCCGAGCTGTTGCCCCGAGAGGACGCCGAACTGCTCCGTCGACAGCGCATTCACCTGCGTCGTGTTGAGCGACCTGATCTGGGTCGTGGACAGCGCCTCGATATCGTCAAGCTCCAGGGCCTGGACCTGCGTGGCCCTCAACGTGCCGATCTGGGCGCCCGAGAGCGCACCGACCTGGTCCGCTGACAGCGCGCCGATCTGGGCCTCGTCCAGCGTGGCAATCTGGAAGATGGACAGAGCCTTGATCTGGGTCGTGGACAGCACGGAGATCGCGTCTTCACGCAGCGCTCCCAGCTGAGTGCTGGTCAGCGCCTTGATCTGCGCACTCGAGAGCGCTCCGAGCTGCTCGTCGGAGAGCGTCGCGACAGCGGTTTCCGTCAGGGCCGAGACCTGAGCGGCGCTGAGCGCGCTGACCTGACCGGTCGAAAGGGCCGCGATCTGGTCCGTCGCCAGCCCGGCGATCTGGGTCGTCGAGAAGCCGCGAATCTGCGTCGCGGACAGCGCGCTGATATCGTCTTCGTTCAGGACGGCGACCTGGGACGCGGTGAGGGCCCGGATCTGGCCGGCCGTCAGCGCCTTGATCTGGGTGCCGGAGAACCCGCTGATCGCCTCCTCGGTGAAGGCCGTGATCTGCGTCGTGCTGAGCGAGGCAATCTGGGCCCCGGTCAGCCTGTCGAGCTGCTCCGGCAACAGAGCTGCCAGTTTAGCGCCCGAAAAGCCCCGGAGCTGGGTCGTCGACAGGGCGCCGATCGCGTCTGCCGACAGGGCGCTAACATCACCTTCGTCGAGAGCCCTGATCTGCTCTACCCCCAGCGCTCGAGCCTGAGTGGCCGAGAACGCGCCGAGCTGGGCCTCGGAAAGCTCCGTGATACTGGTCGCCGAGATCGCGGCCACCTGCGCGGCACTGAGCACGCCGATCTGCTCTTCGGACAGCACGGCGACTTGCGTCGTTGCCAGTCCGGCAATCTGCGTCGTCGAGAGGCCTTTGATCTGCGTCGTGGAAAGCGACGCGATGTCCTCCGCGCTGAGGACGTCGATCTGCGCCGCGGTCAGCGCCCGAATCTGGGTAGCGGAGAAGGCGCCGAGCTGATCTCCGGAAAACTGCTCGATCGTCTCGGCGCTGAGTCCCGAAATCTGGCCGGTGGTCAGAGCGCCCACCTGCTGCGCCGACAGGGCGCCGATCTGCTCGGCGGTCAGCGCATCGATCTGCTTGGCGCCCAGGCCTTTGATCTGGGTCGCGGAGAGGGATGCGATCTGATCTGGTGTGAACGATGCCAGCTCGACGCCGCTGATCGCCCGAAGCTGCGGCGCGTTGAGGACGCTCAGCTGATCGTTGCTGAAGGCAGTCTGGCTGAGATCGAGCGCGCCGATCTGGGTCGGTGTGAGCGCCGCGATTTGTGTCTTCGACAACGACGCAACGTCATCGGCCGACAGATTGGCGATCGACGTAACGCTCAGCTGCTGGAGCTGAGCAATCGTGAATGAAGAAATCCCGGACAAAATGACGCTGCAATCCTGCTTATTCGGCGAGCAACCGATGCCGCGGTTCTGCGACAACAGCCAACCACCGTCGGGTCGTATCAAGACGCTCGAAAAGGCTAAGGCAGCAAGATTGCCAACTAGTTAGCGAATCCGCTGCCAAACCTATAGGGCATCCCCGGCCGGCATTCTCCTTCTCTGGCCGAACCGGAACTACCCGGGTGAACATATAGCATAGCTGGACGACAATTTCCCGCTAAACTACTGTTAATTTTCGTTAAAATCCTTACTTTTTCCGGCGGGTTTTAGGCTTTGTCGGGGGTTTACGACTCCCTGCCACCCTCGGTTTCGGCGGATTCATTGGGGGAAGAATGTCCAAGGCGTCAGCGGCAGCGACCTCTGCGGCCGTCCACAGGCGCCCATCTTCGGGAACTGGACAGCCGCGGTGGCGCTTGAGCATGCGACTCCGGTACCACCCCTGATAGTCCTTGATCGCCTGAACCTCGACCGCATCGTGGTCCGTCTCGACCCCGAGCTCGAAATAGAGGTCGAAATTCCTCAGATCGGGCCGCGGGCGCCGCCCCTGGTGGAACTCCTTCCACATCTGCCGATAGAGCACCTCCAGGTGACCAACCAGCTTTTCCATGTCGAACAGGAGACAGATATCGCGCTGGCTCGCCAGGTGCTTCTTCTGCCGCTCGAGCTCGGCCTTGTCTTTGCCCAGGGCAACCGCCCGTTCCACGTAATCGTCGAGCGAACTGCAGACGGCCTCAGGCAAACCCGCGGCCCGGGCCAGGCTGCCGCAGACCCGCGAGGCAAACCCATGTCCGGACACGGTCAGGATCGGCACACCCATCCACAGCGCGTCGGAGGCCGTCGTATGCGCTCCGCATGGCGCCGTGTCGAGAAACAGATCCGCAAGCCCGTAGCGGGCAAGATGTTGTGAGCGGGGCATCGCCGGCGCGAAAATCAGCCGCTCCCTGGCGATGCCGCGCTGAACGGCGGCTTCGAACAGCTGATTGCGCATGTCCTCGCCGCCATCGAGCAGCCAAAGCACGCTGTTCGGGACTCGCGCGAGGATGGCCATCCAGCGTTCGAAGATGAAGCGGCTGATCTTGATCGCCCCGTTGAAGCAGCAGTAGACCAGGGCGTCCGCCGGCAAACCGAATACGGCCCGGGTGGGTACCTGCGGCGAGATCACACGCTTGCGGTCGTTCGGCTGGTAGCAGGGCAGGCGCGCGACCCTCTCGGAGTAGTAGACCTCGTATTCCTTCGGGATGATCCACTCATCCGCGATGATGTAGTGGTGATACGGGGTGGCCATGCTTCCGGGATAGGCCAGCCAGTTCACGATAATCGGGGCGGGCCGCATGGCCAGCATGCGGGTCCGGTGACCCCGCGTATTGCCGTGGAGGTCGACCAGGATATCGATCCCGTCGCCGGCGATCCGCCGTGCGGCCGTCTGGTCATCCATGCCGCTGATATCGATCCAGTGCTCGACCGCCTCGCTGATACGGGTTTTCGTCGGGTCCGGGTCTGCCGTCCCGCAGTAATAGGCAAACACCTCCACTTTGCGGCGGTCGTGCAGCTCGAACACCTCCGACATCAGGTATCCGGTCGAATGGCTGCGCAGATCCGCGGACAGATAGCCGATGCGCAAGCGGCCCGGGTCGGCCGACCGCGGCCGGACGTCGGGGCAGGGCTGCTGATAGCCGACCGTGTCCTTGTTGTAGTCCCAGGCGCTGGCCAGATCCAGCAGCGGGTCGTCGGTGTAAAGCAACAGCTGGAACGGCCCCATCTTGCGCAGCAGCACCTCACGGTCCGCGCCCGGGGCCGAGGTGATTGGCCACTCGCACCGCGACAGCCGGTGCGAAATAAGGTTTTCGGCGATCTCACGATCGTCGGGATTGAGTTCCAGCCCCCGCCGCAGCAGGGCTGCAAGCTTGGCATTCTCACGGTTTTGCTGCAGGCGGCGCCCGATGCGTTTGAGGACGAGCAGCGTACTGTCGACAGCTGAACCGGTGACCACGTGCGGCTGGTCGGCCACCACGGACCATTGGGCGATCGCCTTCTGGCCCTCTCCCAGGTTCTCGTAGATCTCACCCAGGGCCGTATGGCCTGGTGCAAACTCAGGTTTGAGGATGACGACCTGCTCCAGCCCCTCGCGGGCCGCCTGCAGATCACCACGATCCCGAAGCAACAGGGCGCAGTTGAACATGACGACGTAACGCAGGGGATTCGTCGCTTCAGCGGCGATCCATTGCTTATAGAGAGACACCAGCAGATCCAGGGAACCCGATCTCTGCAGTGCGTTGCTGACCTCCAGGAGGCCACGAATGGTCAGGCGCCCCTCGCTGAGCTCATTTAGCGCCGCCAGATAGATCGGGTTGGTATCTGTCATTCCTTGCACCCTGATCGATGGGCTGTGGCAAGTACCGAACAGGCTAGGCAACTCCGTCAGGCCGGCTGCCGCACCCGCTGCACGAAATATCTCACCGGCTCGGGCGTTTTTTCGCCTTGGAAACCGGCTTGCGTGGGCGGGATACGGCCCGGCTTGCTGCGGCTGCCGCCGGTGGAGCGTCCACCGCCTCGGCACGGGTGATCTCCGCCGCGGTCCACAGGCGTCGGTCTTCGGGAATCGCGCAGCGGCGATGGTGGTGAGCCAGTCGCTCCTGATACCAGGCCGCATAGTCCTTGATGCCCTGGACCTCGAGCGCATCATGGTCCGTCTCGATTCCGACCTCGAGATAGACATCGAGATTCGTCAGATCGGGCCGCGGCCGTTTCCCCTGGTGGAATTCCTTCCACATCTTCTGGTAGAGCGCTTCGAGATGCCGGACATGCGATCCCATGTCGAACAGGACACAGGTATCGCGCTGACTCGCCAGCTTGCTCTTCAGGCGCTGAATCTCGGCCTTGTCCTTGCCCAGGGCAACCGCCCGCTCCACGTACTCGTCGGGAGAACGGCAGATCGCCTCCGGCAGGCCGGCGGCGCGCGCCAGGCTGCCGCAGACGCGCGAGGCGAACGAATTTCCGGACAGGGTCAGGATCGGCACGCCCATCCACAGCGCATCCGAGGCCGTCGTATGCGCCCCGTAGGGTGACGTGTCGAGGAACAGATCCGCCAGCACGTAACGCGCGAGATGGTCGGGATGCGCCATCTTCGGGGCAAAGATCACGCGCTCGGCGGAGATGCCACGCTGCGCCGCGCGCTCCAAAAGCCGCTTGCGCGTGTCTTCGCCGCCGTCGAGGAGCCAGAGCACGCTTCCCGGAACGCGCCCCAAGATGGTCATCCAGCGCTCGAAGGTGAAGCGGCTGATCTTCTGCGTACCGTTGAAGCAGCAATAGACCATGGCATCTGCCGGCAGCTTGGCATCCGAGCGCTCCGGACGACGCTCCGCAACCACCCGCTTGCGATCGTTCGGCTGATAGCAGGGCAGGCGGGCCACATTCTCCGAGTAGTAGATCTCGTGCCCCTTCGGAATGATCCACTCGTCTGCAATGATGTAGTGGTGGTAGGGGCTGCCCATGGTTCCGGGGTAACCGAGCCAGTTGACGATGACCGGTGCGGGGCGCAGGGCGAACACGCCCGTGCGCGCCTCCCGGGTGTTGCCGTTGAGATCGACCAGGATGTCGATCCCGTCGGCAGCGATACGACGGGCGGCAGCGGCATCGTCCATGGTGCTGATATCGACCCAGTGCTCGATGGCGTTGCGGATCCGGACCTTGATCGGATCCTCTGCCGCCCGGCCGCAGTAATACGCGAAAACCTCGAGCTTGCGCCGATCATGCAGCTCAAAGACCTCGGGCATCAGGGACCCGACAGCGTGGCTGCGCAGGTCCGATGACAGGTACCCGATGCGCAACCGCCCCGGGTCAGCCGCCCGCGGCCGCATGTCGGGGCAGGGGGTATGGTAGCCGGTGGTTTCTTTGGCGTAGTCCCATGCGCTCGCCAGCTGGAGCAGCGGGTCATCCGTGTAGATGGACATGGGCAAGGGGCCCATTTTCTGCAGCAGCGCCTTCCTGTCAACGCCGCCACCCGAAATGATCGGCCATTCGCATTGCAGCAGGCGCAGGCTGACGAAATGTTCGATGATCTGGCGCTGGGTCGGATCGATCTCCAGGCTCTGCCGCAGCGTGGTTTCCGCCGCCGCATTCTGCTGGCTGGATTCGAGAATGCGGCCGATCTGCTTCAGGGCCGTCAGCTTGTAGCCGACAGCGGCGCCGGTGATCTCCGCCAGCTTGTTGATGACCGTCATCCAGCTATTGACGGCCTTGTCGGGCGCCCCGAGCTTCTCGAGGATACCGCCAAGATTGATCAGTGCCGGAAAGAAGTCAGGCTTGACGGCAATCGCACGCTCTAGCGCAGCTCGAGCGCCGGCCAGGTCGTTCTGGGCCGTCAGAAGCACGGAATAGTTGAACAGAACCGCGAAAAGCAGGGGATTCGTCGTATCGGCGGCGATCCACCTCTTGTAGAGGTCGACACTCAAATCCGGCGTGCCGGCGGCCCGCAGAGCTTCGGCGGCCTGAATCAGCTCTACGACTGTAAGCGTCCGTTCGGCGATCTTTCTCACCGCGGACAGGTAGTGGACGTTATCGGTCATCAACCCGGGCCAGACCGCTTCCCAGAACTTGGCCGCCGGATCTTGGTGATCCGGCGGCCGTTACTACGTCACTGGAGTCGTGTTCAGGAAGCTTGCCCTATCAGGTGACGGTAAGCAATGCGATGGACTGTTCGGACGTCATGTTAGCGATCTGGGTCGAGGTGAACGCGAAGCCCTGAGTGGACGTCATCGACAGGATCATCGTCTCTGACAGGCCCGTAAGGGATGTGGTCGTGATCGCAGCGAGCTGAGTCTCCGTCAGGCCATCGACCTGGGTGGTCGTCAGCAACCCAAGCTGGGTTGAGGACAGCCCGCCAATCGCCGTCCTGGTCAGAACCGCGATCTGGGTGTCGTCCAGAGCCTGGAACTGCGCATCACCCAGGGCTCCAGCCAACGTCGAGGTCAACGCCTTGAGCTGTGTGGTGGTCAGGGCATCGATGCTCGTCGTGGTCAGGGCCTGGAGATCAGTGGTTTCCAGGGCCGCGACCAGCGTCGGGGTCAGACCGCTAACCTGCGTCGTCGAGAAGCTGGCGAAGTCATCGGCCTCGAGGCTCTTGACCTGCGTCACCGTCAAGCCGGCAACCTGAGTCGACGTCAACGCTCCGGTCTGGGTGCTTGTCAGGTTGGCGACCACCGTTGTCGACAGGCCGCTCAGCTGCGAGGCCTTCAGACCCGCAATCTGCCCTGCCGTCAGAGCCTGCAGATCGGTCGTCTCCAGGATCCCCAGCTGGGTAGCCGTGAAGCCGTTGATCTGCGTCGCACTGAAGGAGGCAATCTGCGTGTCGCCCAGCGCCTGGATCTGCGACGTGGTGAACGCGGTCACCTGTGTCGCCGACAGCTGGCTGAGCTGCGTCGTGGTCAGGGTGCCGAGATCCGTCGTCTCGATGCCCTTGATCTGGGTGGTCGACAGGTTGCTGAGCTGTGTCTCGCTCAGGGCCAGGACCTGCGTGTCACCCAGGCTGCCGACCTGTGTCGCCGTCAGACCCTTCAGCTGCGTCGTGCTCAGCGCCAGGATGTTCGTGGTCGTCAGAGCGCCCAGATCCGTCGCGTCGAGGGCACCCAGCTGCGTCTGCGTCAAGGCAGCGAACTGCGTGGCGTTCAGAGCCGCGAAGTCCGTCACATCGAGCGCCGCCGCCTGCGTGGCCGAGAGGACCGCGATCTGCGTGCCCGCCAGGGCCGCCGCCTGGTCATCCGTCAGCGAGGTGATCTGCGCCGCCGTCAGAGCCTTCGCCTGGGTCGTCGTCAGGGCCTGGAGATCCGTGGTCTGCAGGGCGCCAAGCTGCGTCGCGGTCAGGCCGCTGACCTGCGTGGTCGACAGACCCGCAACCTGCGTGTCGCCCAGCGCCGCAACCTGCGTCGTGCTGAACGCCGCCACCTGCGTCGTGCTCAGCTGGCTGAACTGCGTCGTGGTCAGCGTCCCTAGATCCGTCGTCTCGATGCCCTTGATCTGGGTCACCGACAGACCGGCAATCTGCGTCTCGCTCAGGGACAGGACCTGCGTATCCTGCAGGTTGCCTACCTGCGTCGCCGACAGACCCTTGATCTGCGTCGTCGTCAGGCCGTCAAGCGTCGTCTCCGTCAGAGCTTGGAGGTCCGTCGTTTCCAGCGCGCCGATCTGCGTCTGCGTCAGCGCACCGAACTGCGTCGCCGTCAGCGAAGCAAAGTCCGTCGCGCTCAGCTGCTGGATCTGCGTGTTGGTCAGAGACGTGATCTGCGTCGTCGTCAGCGACTGGACCTGCGTGTCCGTCAGATCGCCGACCTGCGTCCCGGACAGGGCCTTGACCTGCGTCACCGACAGGTTCGCCACCTGCGTCGTCGTCAGGGCCTGAAGATCAGTCGTCTCCAAGGCCCCGAGCTGCGTCGAGGTCAGGCCGCTCACCTGCGTGGTCGACAGACCCGCAACCTGCGTGTCGCCCAGTGCCGCAACCTGCGTCGTGCTGAACGTCGCCACCTGCGTCGAGCTCAGCTGGCTCAGCTGCGTCGTGGTCAGCGTCCCGAGATCCGTCGTCTCGAAGCCCTTCAGCTGCGTGGTCGACAGATTGCTGATCTGCGTCTCGCTCAAGGCCAGGACCTGAGTGTCACCCAGGCTGCCGACCTGCGTCGCCGACAGACCCTTCAGCTGCGTCGTGCTCAGCGCCAGGATGTTCGTGGTCGTCAGAGCGCCCAGATCCGTCGCATTGAGAGCGCCCAGCTGCGTCGCCGTCAGACCAGACAGCTGCGTCGTCGTGAGCGCCGCGAAGTCGGTCACATCGAGCGCCGCCGCCTGCGTCGCCGACAGGGCGCCGATCTGCGAGGAGGTCAGCGCGGCTGCCTGGTCATCGGTCAGAGCCGTGATCTGCGCCGCCGACAGGGCCTTCGCCTGCGTCGTCGTCAGGCTCGCCACCTGCGTGGTCGTCAGGGCCTGAAGATCCGTGGTCTGCAGGGCGCCAAGCTGCGTCGCGGTCAGACCGGTCACCTGCGTGGTCGACAGACCCGCAACCTGCGTGTCGCCCAGTGCCACGACCTGCGTCGTGCTGAACGCCGCAACCTGCGTCGAGCTCAGCTGGCTGAGCTGCGTCGTGGTCAGGGTGCCGAGATCCGTCGTCTCGATGCCCTTGATCTGGGTCACCGACAGACCGGCAATCTGCGTCTCGCTCAGGGACAGGACCTGCGTATCCGACAGGTCGCCGACCTGCGTCGCCGTCAGACCCCTGATCTGCGTCGTGGTCAGGCCGTCAAGCGTCGTCTCCGACAGGGTCTGGAGATCCGTCGTCTCCATCGCGCCGATCTGCGTCTGCGTCAGCCCGCCGAACTGCGTTGCCGTGAACGACCCGAAATCCGTGGCGCTCAGCTGCTTGATCTGGGTGGTCGTCAGCGCCGTGATCTGCGTCGCCGTCAGCGACTGGACCTGCGTGTCCGTCAGATCGCCGATCTGCGTCCCCGTCAGGGCCTTGATCTGCGATGTCGACAGGTTCGCCACCTGCGTCGTCGTCAGGGCCTGAAGATCCGTCGTCTCCACCGACGCCAGCTACGTCGAGGTCAGGCCGCTCACCTGCGTGGTCGACAGACCCGCCAGCTGCGTGTCGCCCAGCCCCGCAACCTGCGTGGTGCTGAATGCCGCAACCTGCGTCGAGCTCAACCGGCTGAGCTGCGTCGTGGTCAGCGTCCCGAGATCCGTCGTCTCGAAGCCCTTCAGCTGCGTCCCTGCCAGGCTGCCGATCTGCGTCTCGCTCAGGGCCAGGACCTGCGTATCGCCCAGGCTGCCGACCTGCGTCGCCGTCAGACCCTTCAGCTGCGTCGTGCTCAGCGCCAGGATGTTCGTGGTCGTCAGAGCGCCCAGATCCGTCGCGTCAAGGCCACCAATCTGCGTCTGCGTCAGACCGGACAGCTGCGTCGTCGTCATGGCCGCGAAGTCGGTCACGTCAAGCGCCGCCGCCTGTGTGACCGACAGGGCGCCGATCTGCGAGGAGGTCAGCGCGGCTGCCTGGTCATCCGTCAGGGCCGTGATCTGCGTCGCCGCCAGATTCTTGATCTGGGTCGTGGTCAGAGCCGCAACCTGCGTCGTGGACAGAGCCTGAAGGTCCGTGGTCTCGAGAACCGCGAACTGTGTTGCGGTCAGGCCGGTGATCTGCGTGGTTGACAGGCCGGCAAACTGCGTGTCGCCCAGCGCCGCAACCTGCGTCGTGCTGAACGAACCGATCTGCGTGATCGACAGCAGGCTCAGCTGCGTCGTGGTCATGGTCCCGAGATCCGTCGTCTCGAGACCCCGGATCTGCGTCGCCGACAGGTTGCTGATCTGAGTCTGCGTCAGGGCCAGGATCTGCGTGTCACCCAGGTTCCCGATCCTCGTCGGCGTCAGACCCTTCAGCTGCGTCGCGCTCAACGCGGCGATGTTCGTGGTCGAGAAGGCGCCCAGATCCGTGGCGTCGAGAGCGCTCAGCTGCGTCTGGGTAAGGCCAGACACCTGCGTCGTCGACAGCGTGGTGAAATCCGTCTCGTCAAGCGCGACGACCTGCGTCGTCGTCAGCGCGCCGATCTGCGTCTCCGTCAACGCGCCGATCTGCGAATCCGTCAGCGCCGTGACCTGCGCCCCCGACAGGCTCTTGACCTGCGTGGTCGTCAGGTTCGCCACCTGCGTGGTCGTCAGGGCCTGAAGATCCGCCGTTTCGATGGCGGCCAGCTGGGTCGCACCGAGGCCGCGCACCTGGGTCGTCGACAGGGCAATGAACTGGGTATCACCCAGTGCCGCAACCTGCGTCGTGCTGAACGCACCGACCTGCGTCGAGCTCAGCTGGCTGAGCTGCGTCGTGGTCAGCGTCCCGAGATCCGTCGTCTCGAAGCCCTTCAGCTGCGTGGCCGACAGGTTGCTGAGCTGCGTCTCGGTCAGCGCCAGAACCTGGGTATCTGCCAGATCGCCGATCTGTGTACTCGTGAACGCCTTGACCTGGGTGCTGTTCAGAACCGCAATGCTGGTGGTCGACAGAGACTGCAGGTCCGCGGTCTCGAGGGCCGCGACCTGCGTCACCGACAAGGCGCCGACCTGCGTCGTCGTCAGGTTGGCGTAGTCGGTCGTCTCGAGCCCTTTGACCTGTGTCGCGGACAGGGCCGTGATCTGCGCCGCCGTCAGCACGCTGACCTGGTCATCCGTCAGCAGGCCGATCTGCGCTGCCGTAAAGCTCCTGATCTGCGTTGTGGTCAGGTTGGCGATGTTGGTCGTCGTCAGGGCCTGGAGGTCCGTGCTCTCCAGTGCCTGGAGCTGCGTGGCGGTGAGGGCCTTCGCCTGGGTCGCGCTCAGGGCGGCGACCTGATCCGTGGTCAGGGCCTGGACCTGGGAAGCGTTGAGAACCTGGAGCTGGGCGACGCTGAACGAGAACTGCGCCGAGGTCAGCGTGCCGATCTGCGTGGTGGTGAGCGCCTTGACGTCGGTGGTTTCGAGCGCTGCAACCTGGGTCCCCGCGAGCACCTCGATCTGGGTCGTGGCGAGGGCCGCGACCTGCGAGGACGACATCGACTTGATGTCCGTTTCGTTCAATCCCTGAATGACTGTCGTCGACAGGAGCGGGATGTTCGCGACGGAAACGGAGGAGATGATGCTCATGGCCTAGGCCCCCACGGAATTCAGATCGATGTTTGCAAACGCGCGATCAGCGCACGACAAAGCGGCGCTGGCAGCAGCACAGTCGAACGGGTCAATTTTTTTGTGATGATTCGGCAAGCCTGAAAACCAGGCCCGCAAAGAGTACGAGAGCGCCAAAAGCGCGAAGCGGTTAGACACTGTGTGACCCCATTCTGGAGTGTTTTGCGGTGCCATGTTCGATGGCACGTCTAACGTGTAACCACTCATCTATCCTACTTGTCGCCCTTTGGGCAACTGAATTTCTTAGAGCCGTTCCGGAAAGTTTCGATTCACGATGAAGGGGCTGTCAATCGGCGAAGCATGAGGCGGATCATGGCGAGGCGGATGAAGGCAGCGGCCTTGCGGGCATGACGCTCGAAGTCTTTGGCGAGACGACGGCA
>SXGR01062241.1_pt1 | contig 39645 bp, 36 predicted proteins | sample 3174711 | NCBI WGS metagenome assembly SXGR01 (sample SAMN11356860, study PRJNA531348) | freshwater metagenome | isolation source: freshwater sample F1-60 | place: China: Fuxian Lake, Yuxi | collected 2017-12-25
CAAAGGGCATGAGCAAGCTTCCGACATCAACTCTAGGTGAACTTGGAGCACAAGGTCAGCAGGAGATTGTCTCGTCCTATGAGGAGGCGGAGGGAGTCGCTGCCACCTTGCCGACAGGTGATGCGACCGCACTCATCACCGACGCGCAGCAGGCCTTCACCGAGGGCAAGTCTGCCGCCATCGCGGTGGCATTTGCCTCGGTAGCAATTGGCCTAGCCTTGGTCTGGTTTAAGTATCCTCGGCGCGAAGTCGAACTCAAGATGTTTGCGGAGGTCGGCGCCCCAGCGGCAGGCACCGAGGGATCCGGGCAGAGCCCACCTGTCACCTAGTGTCCGAGGGGGGACTTGAACCCCCATTCCCCGCAAAGGGAACTAGCACCTCAAGCTAGCGCGTCTGCCTATTCCGCCACCCGGACGTGGCGCAGGAAAACCTGCGGCTGGCAGCATACCTGTTGGCTAGATCGGCGTGGAGCAGGCAGGATGGGGCCGTGAGCGCCACCTGGAAGCCACTGCCGCAGGCTGAGGGCGAGGCCGTTGGGCTGCTCACCGATCTAATCCGGATCGACACCAGCAACTGGGGCGAAAGCAACGAGACGGTAGGGGAGATCGAGGCTGCAGATTACTGTGCCGAGCGACTACGTGAGGCCGGGTGGTCACCGGAGGTGTTCACCACCACGAGTGCTCGTCGAGCCGGGGTCTATTTGCGGGTGGCCGGTATCGATCCAGCGGCACCCGCCCTGCTCCTGCACGGGCACCTGGACGTGGTTCCGGCGATAGCCAGTGCGTGGAGCCGACCGCCATTTGCCGGCGAAGTGGACTCGGGCTTCGTCTGGGGCCGGGGTGCGGTCGACATGAAAGACATGGACGCGATGATCTTGGCCGTCGTCCGCGGTTGGGGTTTCACCGGTATCCGACCACGACGTGATGTGGTGATTTTGTTTTTACCCGATGAAGAGGCGGGCGGTCGGCACGGTGCACACTGGTTGGCAGCCAATCGCCCCGAGATGTTCCAAGGTGTAACCGAGGCGGTTGGCGAGGTGGGTGGGTTCTCGGTCACCGTGCGTGCTGATTTGCGTCTTTACCCGATCCAGACTGCCGAGAAGGGGATCCGTTGGATCCGCCTGCAGGCCACCGGTCGAGCGGGCCACGGCTCAATGCTGCACGACGATAATGCCATCACGGAATTGTGCGAGGCGGTTACTCGAGTTGCGCGCCACAACTGGCCACTTCGCATCACCGCGACCGTCGAGGTTTTCCTGTCGGAGCTAGCTGATGCCTACGGCATCGAGTTGGATCCGCGGGACCCGGCGGAGTTACTACGTCGACTAGGTACCTTTGGTGCACTGGTCGGCGCGACTATGCGCAATACCGCCAACCCGACAATGCTTGAGGCCGGCTACAAGCACAATGTGATCCCAACCGAGGCTTTCGGCAACATTGATGGGCGCGTGGTGCCGGGGTTTGAGGATGAATTTGCGGCAACGATCAAGGACTTGGTGGGCGCCGGAATCTCAGTTACGACCGAAGTGGAAGATATTGCGCTTGAAGCACCATTTGACACCGCTACGGTTGACCTAATGGCCGAGGTGCTGCGCGCCGAGGACCCAATAGCCAAGACCGTGCCATACATGATCTCCGGCGGCACCGATGCCAAGGCCTTTTCGCGCTTTGGGATCAACTGCTACGGATTCTCCCCGCTGCAGATGCCGGCGGATCTGGACTACTGGCGCTTGTTCCATGGCGTTGATGAGCGGGTACCTGTTGCTGGATTGCAGTTCGGGGTGCGCGTACTCGATAGATTCCTTCGGGCCTGCTAGTTCGAGCAACCTAGGCGGTACGTGCCGCCCGAATAACTTTGCGGCGCAACCTAATGCTGCGGCGACCATCGGGAAACATTCGCGACCTGTCAAGTTCCCAATGATCGGTCTCGGCGGCACTCGTCAGAATTTGACGCGCCGACTCCCGACTTGTCTCCCGCGATATTGCGATCTCGCGGAACTCCCATGTTGCCAGCGCCGCTGACTTCGGTTTCATCGGCGCTGCGCCCAACCGGCTTCGGGGTAGCCCATTGCTGGTTCTGATACTTCATCGAGGGCTCGGGTGATCTCATCGGGCAGCTCGAGCTCCTCACTGGCCAGCGCTGCGATCAATTGACTATTGGTGCGAGCGCCCAGGATCGGGGCGACCACACCGGGGCGATCGCGCAGCCAAGCCAGCGCCACCTCGGTTGGCGAGGCGCCGAGGCCCTCGGCCGCGGTGGCAAGGGCATCAACAATGCGTCGGCCTCGATCTTCTAGATAGATCTGGATCCAGCCGGCGGTGTCAGCGTTGCCGCCGCGGGAGTCACTTGGGGTGGCGTGCCGATACTTACCGGTCAGAACACCACGACCAAGGGGTGACCACGGCAAGATGCCAAGACCGAGGGACTGGGCTGCCGGGATGATCTCCCGTTCGATTCCGCGCTCGAGTAACGAGTACTCCATTTGCGCGGTGACAATCGGTGCCCGCCCGGGCACCGCCCGCTGCCAGGTTGCCGACCTTGCAAGTTGCCACCCCGAATAATTAGAGACACCGACGTATCGAACTTTTCCACTATGTACCGCGTCATCAATTGCGGCGAGGGTTTCTTCCATTGGGGTGGTCGGATCCCACGCATGCATTTGCCATAGGTCGATGTGATCGGTTCGCAGCCGACGCAATGATGTTTCCAGGGCAGTGCGGATATGGCCACGGGAGGCGTTGAATTTGCGTTCAACCCCAGGAGTCGAAACGGCCTTGGTGGCGATCACTACTTGGTCTCGGGTGCCGAACTCCTCGAGGAGTTCACCGAGCAACTCCTCGGAAGCGCCATCGGCATAGGTATCGGCCGTGTCTATCAACGTGCCGCCGGCGTCGAGAAAAACCGCCAATTGATCGCGGGCGTCATACTCGTCGGTGCCTTTGCCCCAGGTCATAGTGCCTAAGCCAAACCGGCCCACCCACAAACCAGAACGCCCGAGTGGTCGTTGCTCCATGCCGACACGCTACCCCTTGGCATAGGCTCAAGGCATGAAACTCGGTGTGAATTTGGGGTATTGGGGCGCCGGTAATGACGCGGACAATCTGGAGCTAGCCAAGGTGGCCGACGCGCTCGGGTTTTCGGTGGTTTGGGCGGCAGAGGCATATGGCTCCGATGCGGCAACGGTCCTCGCCTGGATCGGGGCACAGACCACGAGAATTGATCTGGGTGCTGCCATTTTTCAGATTCCCGGGCGCACCCCGGCAAATACCGCGATGACCGCAGCCACCTTGGACTCGCTATCGGGTGGCCGGTTTCGGCTCGGTCTTGGGGTTTCGGGGCCACAGGTTTCCGAGGGCTGGCATGGCGTTCGATTCGATAAGCCGCTGCAGCGAACTCGCGAGTACGTCGACATCGTAAGGCTCGCGTTAGCACGCGAAAAGGTGAGCTACTCCGGTGAGTTCTTCACCTTGCCGTTGCCGGACGGTCCGGGCAAGGCGTTGACCTTGACCGTGCACCCGGTTCGCGCGCACATTCCGATCTACCTGGCGGCTATCGGGCCTAAGAACCTGGAGTTGGCCGGTGAGATCGGCGACGGCTGGCTGGCGATTTTCTACGCCCCTGAATTCGCGGAATCGTTGCTGGCCCCCATCAACACCGGCCGGGCTAAGAGTGGAAAGACCCTTGCCGGCTTTGACGTGGTGCCCACGGTACCGGTGGTGATCGGTGCGGATCTCGACAAGTGCGCCGACTTCATCCGGGCCTATTCTGCGCTGTATATCGGCGGCATGGGTTCGCGTGAGCAGAACTTCTACAACCAATTGGCCACGCGCATGGGGTACGAGCAGGCCGCCGTTGAAATCCAGGAGAAGTACCTGGCGCGTGACTATGTCGGCGCCGGGACGGCGGTGCCACTTGATTTCATCGATCAAACTTCGCTGATCGGCCCACGTGACCGGATCCGGGATCGACTGGCCGCATACGCCGAATCCGGAGTTGGCACCTTGTCGGTAGCGATCTACGCCGGCTCCTTGGATGAGCGAATCGCAACCTTGCGAACCATGGCCGAAGTCCTCGACGAATCGGGCCTTGCTGCGTGACGATGTCATGGTTCGAGGCGATATTTCTCGGAATCGTGCAAGGTCTCACTGAATTCTTGCCCATCTCATCAAGTGCACACATCTTCGTGCTGTCGCAATTGCTCGGCTGGCAAGACCCCGGTGCGGCCTTCACCGCTGTCACGCAGATCGGCACTGAGCTCGCGGTAATCGTCTTCTTCTGGCGCGATATCGGGCGAATCATCACCACCTGGGCGCGCAGTCTGGCAAATCGTGAGCTTCGATCCAGTGTTGACGCGCGCATGGGCTGGTACATCATTATCGGCACCATCCCAATCGCGGTTCTCGGCCTACTCTTTGCGCAGCAAATTGAAACAGCCGCCCGAAACCTTTGGCTGGTGGCCTGCACCTTGATAGTTTTCGGCATCATCCTCGGCTTCGCCGATCGCATTGGCCGCAAGGTTCAGAACCTAGCCGCACTAAATGGCCGCGATGGCATCTTGCTGGGCCTAGGTCAGGCCCTCGCGCTCATCCCAGGGGTGTCGCGCTCCGGAGCCACCATCTCGGTCGGGCTGTTCTTGGGCTACACCCGCGAAGCGGCGGCCCGGTACGCCTTTTTACTCGCGGTTCCGGCTGTGCTGGCATCGGGGATTTACGAAACCACGAAAATCGGCGATGACTCGGCCGTAACTTGGGCACCGACCATTGTCGCGACCGTGATTGCCTTCTTCGTCGGGCTGGCGGTTATCGCCTGGTTACTGCGTTGGGTGTCTACCCGCTCGTACACGCCATTTGTCATCTACCGGGTGGTCGCGGGTGTCCTGATCATGGTCCTGCTGCTGACCGGTGTGCTGACCGCATAGCTAGTCGCTACAGCCACCCTGATTTCTTGAATGCCCTAAACAGGGTTAGGCAGGCGACACCCATCACGCCGAGCACCAGTGGATACCCGAAAACCCAATGCAGTTCGGGCATGTAGTCGAAGTTCATGCCATAGATGGCCGCGACCATGGTCGGCACGGCTGCGATTGCAACATAAGCACTGATTTTGCGCATATCGCGATTTTGTTGGAGGTCTTGTAGTGAGTTCGAGGCCATTAGCATCGTCATCAGCAGGTTATCGGAGGATTCGACCGCGTCCGCGACTCGCAGCAGGTGGTCCCCGATGTCTTGGAAGTAGGGCTTTAGCTCGTCCGGAATATAAGTCCGGTCGCCTTGGGAGAAGTCATGTGCGGTGATTATCAGTGGCGAGATGGCTCGGCGGATTTCGACATTTTCGCGCTTGAGGCGGTAGATCCGGTTGGCATTTCCGGCAATTGAATTCTGTGCGAAAACCGCCGTCTCGACCTCTTCAACATCTTCGGTGACACTGTCGCTGACCGTGAGATAGCCATCCACCGCGGCGTCCAATACCGAATAGAAAACCGAAATTGGGCCGTGGGTTCGCAGGCTTGGGCTGGTTTCCAGCCGGCTTCGGATACCGTCCAAGTTGCCGATCCGACCGTGCCGAACGGTGATCGCGTACCACGGCCCGAGAAAGACTGCCAATTGCCCGGTTAGCACATCGGCGGTCTTCTCGACATAGTCCAAGACCTTGATAACCGCCAAACCATTACCCTCCTGGGTAAATTCAATCTTCGGGCGTTGCGCCGGATTGGCGGCATCTTCGACCTGAAGTGGGGGCAGGTCGAAGGCCCTTGCGATCAGTTCCATCTCGCCCTTGGTGGGCTCGAAAGCGCCAACCCAGACGAAACTGTCACTGGTTGCATGGCAATTAGCAATTAGCTCAAACAGGGCCGAACCGAGGTCCGCGTCACCTGGCTCCTGCCAGTTATGAGCGCTAAAAGTCGGGATGACCCTCGCCGGGGTGTAAAGGCCCATGCCCCTGATCACGTCCGCATTCTGCCCTACGCACCCAGTGCATCTACGCTCAGTAGGTGACCACCTTGATTCTCGTTCGCCACGGCCGCACCCAGGCCAATACCGATGGCGTGCTGGCAGGCTGGACCCCGGGGGTTTTCCTCGATGACTTCGGCCAAGAGCAGGCGCTGAGCGTGGGGGATCGGTTATCGGTTCTGGCCTTGACCGCCGTGGTTGCTTCCCCCCTGGATCGCACGCAGCAGACCGCCGATGCCATCTGCGCGCGGCAGCCAGTCAACGTCCAGCGTCATACCGACGACCGGGTGGGCGAGTGTCGGTACGGGGATTGGACCGGCCAGAAAATCGGGGTTCTCGCCAAGGAGCCAATGTGGCAGGTGGTGCAGGCGCACCCCAGTGCCGCGGTCTTTCCGGGGGCAGCCGGTGAGTCTATGGCATCGATGCAACATAGGGCCGTTGGCGCCATTCGCGAGTGGAACACGGCGCTAGGCGAGGATGCTATCTACGCGGTGGTAAGCCATGGTGATGTCATCAAGGCGATCCTTGCCGATGCGCTTGGCATGCACCTCGACCAATTTCAGCGCATTCAAGTTGATCCCTGCTCCATTAGCGCCATTCGCTACACCACGACCCGACCCTTCGTAATGCGCATGAACGACTCCGGGGGTGACCTAACGGGGCTGCGGCCGAAAGTGGCGAAGCCCGGGAAGAAGAAGCGCGTGTCAACTCGGCGCGGGTCGAGTGATGCGGTAATTGGCGGAGGGGCCGGTTAATGGCACGGCACGTATTCAACTTCACTGAACCTGAACGCTTCGTGGTGGGCACGGTAGGTATGCCGGGGGAGCGAACCTTCTTCCTTCAGGCACGCCAAGGCAATTCGATCACCAGCGTAGTGATAGAGAAGACACAGGCACTTGTCCTGGCTGAGCGCACTGATCAACTTCTTGACGAGGTTCGGCAGACCCGGGCCCTACTCCTTGAGATACCCGATGCCGGTGAAGTCGGCGCGGTTGATCTTGCTCCCCTTGATCTACCCATCTTTGAAGAGTTCAGGGTTGGGGCCATGGCACTTGGCTGGGATGAGGCGACGGCAAAAGTAGTTATCGAAGCCCATGCGGTCGCCGACAATGGTGGCGAGGTTCCAGAGATCGCCGATGACGATGTAGACGGCGTAGACACCTTGCGGGTGTGGCTCGCCCCTGATCAGGCCCGGGGGTTCGCCGAGCGAACGCGAGCCGTGGTGGCCGCTGGCCGCCCGCCCTGCCCTTTTTGCAACCAACCCCTCGATCCGCAGGGGCACATTTGCCCACGCGCGAATGGGTATCGACGCCGCGCATGATCACCTCGGCAACGAAGTGGATTGGCTCCGATGCCCTGGTCCAGGCGTTGAGCAATGGCGAACTGGAAGTAGAAGGCCTACTGGCCGGTGCATCCAATGGCACTCTGCGCTGCTTTGTCGAGGTAGTTCCGGACTGCCGGGTTAGGTGCGTATATAAACCCGTTGCTGGCGAAAGGCCGCTGTGGGATTTTCCTGAGGGCACACTCTCGATGCGTGAAGTGGCAAGTTACGAAATGTCACAGTCCCTTGGGCTCGGAGTGGTTCCACCGACGGTTTGGCGCACCGCTGGCCCTGCCGGACCAGGAATGTGCCAAGTTTGGATCGATGAAATTGCCGACGTCCGACTGGTAGCGGTTATCACCGGCGGCGAGGATCTCGCCGATTGGCACCATGTGTTCGACGGAACCGATGAATCTGGGGCGGTTGTGTCCTTGGTGCATGCCAAGGACTCAGCCCTGCAAAAAATCGCGCTCCTAGATTCGGTAATCAACAACGCGGACCGAAAAGGTGGCCATCTCTTGGTCGATGAGGATAAGAGGGTCTGGGCAATTGACCATGGCGTGAGCTTCAACGCGGAAGATAAACTGCGCACGGTGCTTTGGGGTTGGGCCGGCAAGCCGATACCGGATGGGCTCCATGAACCCGTTACCAGGCTCCAAGCAATGATCAACAACGGGTTACCCGAAAGTGTCACTAGGTGGTTGGCCAAGGACGAAGTGGTGGCCTTGGAGAATCGGATCGATCAGCTTTTGGTCTCGGGCATCTTCCCGATGCCATCACCTGGTTGGCCCGCTATTCCGTGGCCGGTCTTCTAGGCGATGTCGGGCCCAAGCCAGTAGTGACTCCGTGGATAAGGTGGAGCCGTGAAGTCATGGGCCGGCCCGCCGATACCCGATTTGCCAGGCCAGGGCCAACCACTTCGGCTCTTTGACACTGCTACCGGTGGCGTGCGCCCGACGGCACCCGGCGAGACAGCAACGATCTACGTCTGCGGTATCACCCCCTACGACGCCACCCACATCGGGCATGCAGCGACCTATGTGGCATTCGATGTATTGCAGCGGATCTGGCGAGACGGTGGGCACCGCGTTATGTACGTGCAAAATGTCACCGATATTGACGATCCTTTGTTGGAGCGGGCGGTGGCACTGGGTGAGGATTGGCGCGCCATCGCTGATCGCGAGACTGAGGTGTTTCGAGAGGATATGGCTGCACTGGGCGTGATACCGCCAGCCGACTATATCGGTGCGGTGGAATCAATACCATTGGTCGCCGACTACGTGGTGCGCCTACAAGAACTGGGCGCGGTCTATCCCGTCGATGATGACCTCTATTTCTCGGTGCATTCAGATCCGCGATTTGGCTCGGTGACCAACCTTGCTGAGCCCAAGATGCTGGAGATTTTCGCTGAGCGCGGTGGGGACCCGCAGCGCCCGGGCAAGAAGCACCCCCTCGACTGCCTAGTGTGGCAGGCGGCGCGGCCGAATGAGCCGGCGTGGGATACCCGATTAGGCCATGGTCGCCCTGGCTGGCACATCGAGTGCGTGGCAATTGCCCTGGACTATTTGGGTATGTCGATTGACGTACAAGGTGGTGGCAGCGACCTTGCATTTCCACATCATGAGATGGGCGCCGCCGAGGCGCAGGTGCTCCGGTATACCTGGCCCTATGCCCGGCACTACGTGCACACCGGCATGGTGGCCTGGCAAGGTCACAAGATGTCGAAGTCCAGAGGTAATTTGGTTTTCGTATCTCGGCTTCGACGCGACGGCATCGACCCGATGGCGATTCGCCTTGCCTTGCTTGCCCACCATTATCGGGCCGATTGGGATTGGACCGAACAGGGACTAAGTGAGGCGGTTGATCGTCTGGCGCTCTGGCGCGCAGCAGCGGCCGCAAGCTCTGGGGCTGATCCGGCCCCGCTGCTCGCCCACGCCCGCGAATTGTTGAGTGACGATATGCAGACACCTATCGTCCTCGACACGGTGGATCGCTGGGCCTTGGCAACCGTGGCTCGCGGTGGTCCGGATGCAAGTGCGCCGGCACAGGTGGCCGCTATTTGTGACGCCTTGCTTGGGGTTCACCTAGCCTGAAGACTTTTCATCGTGGCCCCCGAACTCCTTGCGCATAGCACTCAGGATCTTATTTGCGAACAGCGCTGAGCCCTGAGAATCGAAGCGCTCATACACCGAGGCCGCGAGTACCGGTGTCGGGACGCCTTCCTCGATACCGGCGATCAGGGTCCATCTGCCCTCACCACTATCGGAGACGCGCCCGCCAAAATCCTCAAGCTCAGGTGAGGCTTGCAATGCTTGCGCCGTTAGATCCAACAGCCATGACTCAACGACACTGCCGCGACGCCATAGTTCGGCGACCGCCGGCACGTCAATGTTGTACTGATAGAACTCAGGATCACTCAGTGGCGCCGTCTCGGCGTCTTGATCACGGCTCCCAAGGCCAGTACCTGCGTGCTTGAGCACATTGAGCCCTTCGGCATATGCCGCCATCAGCCCATACTCAATGCCGTTGTGCACCATCTTGACGAAATGCCCGGCGCCACCGGGCCCGCAGTGCAGCCAACCTTGCTCGGCCGGTGCTGGTGCCCCGGTGCGGCCGGGAGTGCGTGTTGCCGCCGCAAACCCAGGTGCGATTGCGGTCCACAGTGGGGCCAGTCGATCCACGCTGGCCACCTGGCCACCGATCATCAGGCAAAAGCCCCGGTCCAGCCCCCAAACCCCACCTGAGGTGCCCACATCGAGGTAGTCGATTCCGCGCACCGCACACGCCGCACCACGACGAATATCATCTCGGTAATAAGAGTTGCCACCATCAATAATCACGTCGCCTGGCTCCAGCAGGGCCGTCAATTCGGTAACCACCTGCTCGGTGATGACACCCGCCGGGACCATTACCCACACCGCGCGCGGTGCCGGGAGGGCAAGTACCAAAGCCTTCAGGCTGTCGGCTCCGGTGGCCCCGACAGCGCCCATTGCGGCAACCGCAGACGGGTCATGGTCGTAGACCACCGCATTTAGACCCGCCCGAATTGAGCGCTGCACCAGGCCAGCGCCCATGCGGCCGAGGCCGACCATGCCGAAGGTGAGGCTGCCGGTCGAAACTGCCATCTTGGCTCCCAAGTAAGTGCTGATTTCGCGTTGAAGCACGCGAGTGGAAGGCTACCCCCATGACTCGATTGCTGACTAGCCCCGATCCCACCGCCAATCCGATCTGGGCGAAGTTAACGGCGGCCGCAGCCGTCGTTCCTGATATTCGAGCGTTGCTCGACGCCGATCAGGATCGCCCGATGCGCTCAACGGTTTCGGCAGCCGGAATAACCCTTGACTTCGCGCGGCAGCGAATCACCCCCGAGTCGCTGGCCGCCCTAATTGAGTTAGCCGATCAACAAGGGGTCTTCGTTCGTCGCGCAGCGATGTTCGCGGGGGAGCACATCAACGTTACTGAGGACCGGGCCGTTCTACACACCGCACTTCGACTACCTCGAGGCAGCTCGTTAGTTGTTGATGGCGTCGATACCGCGGCCGAAGTACATCAGGTCTTGGATCGCATGGGCAACTTCGCCAAGGCGGTACGAAGTGGCAAGTGGCGCGGTGCCACCGGAAAATGCATCACTGCGGTCGTCAATATCGGTATCGGTGGATCTGATCTCGGGCCGGCAATGGCCTATGAAGCACTACGCGCCTACTCGAAGCGCAGCATGACCTTCCGCTTCGTCTCCAATGTGGACCCGACTGACATAAGTGAAGCGATCGGGGATCTTGATCCGGCCCGTACCTTGTTTGTCATCGCGTCCAAGACTTTTTCGACTCTCGAGACAATGACCAATGGGCGTGCAGCCCGCAGCTGGCTGGTTGACGCGCTCGGGGAGCAGGCGGTCAGTAAGCACTTCGTTGCTGTCTCTTCAAACTCTGAACTAGTTGAGGCATTCGGGATTGACCACGAGAATATGTTCGGCTTTTGGGATTGGGTCGGTGGGCGTTACTCAATGGATGCCGCAATCGGATTATCGACAATGATCGCAGTAGGCCCCAAGGGATTCGCCTCGATGCTCGCCGGGTTTCATGCCATGGACAAGCACTTTGAAACCGAACCAGCGCATCGCAATCTTCCGGTCATCATGGGCCTGCTCGCGGTATGGAATCGCGACTTCCTGAATATCAGCACCAACGCGGTGCTGCCGTATTCCCAGTACCTTTCGCGGTTTCCGGCCTACCTTCAACAACTGACCATGGAAAGTAACGGCAAGGCAGTCCGGCTGGACGGAACCCCCGTGACGTATCAAACCGGCGCGATTGTTTGGGGTGAACCGGGTACCAACGGGCAGCATTCCTTCTACCAGCTAATTCACCAGGGTACGAGCCCGGTGGCCTGCGACATCATCGTCGTCGCCCAATCGGGCAACCCGCTCGGAGACCAGCAAATCATGCTCATCGCAAACGCCTTGGCGCAGGCTGCAGTTCTCGCGCGGGGGCGAACCCTGGCCGAGGTGACAGCAGACGGCACCGACCTCGCCCTTGCCCCGCACAAGGTGATGCCGGGCAATCGTCCCACCTCGGTAATTTCAACGGCCAGGCTCGACCCGTTCTCCCTTGGTGCACTTATTGCCCTGTACGAGCACAGCGTCTTCGTACAGGGGGCGCTGTGGGGTATCAATTCATTTGATCAATGGGGTGTTGAGCTCGGCAAGAAGGTTGCGCTGGGCATCTTGGCGGTAATGGAGGGTCAGGCTGAACCATCGAGCGTAGATTCCGCCACGGTGCACTCGATCGCGGTCATTAACGAGCAATTCGCCCCGTAATTTCAGTCAGTGCGCCGTCACCAAGCTAATGTTCACTGGAAAACCCCTACCGCTCCTCGACGCCGCGTCGACGTAAGTAGCGCTCAAACTCCCGGGCGATTGCTTCACCACTTGCTTCGGGCAGGTCAACGGTATCTCGGGCCTCTTCAAGTTGCTTGACATAGTCAGCGACCTCGTCGTCCTCCGCCGCTAACTCATCGACGCCGATCTCCCAGGCCCGCGACTCTTCGACCAAGTCACCAATGGGCACTGACATATCCAGCAGATCTTCAATGCGGCGCAGCAGCGCGAGGGTCGCCTTGGGGCATGGTGGCTGCGCAACGTAGTGGGGGACCGCTGCCCAAAGCGAGACGGCCGGGATCCCAAAGCGCATGCAGGCCTCCTGAAGGACGCCGACGATCCCGGTTGGCCCCTCATAGCTTGATGGCTCTAGCCCGAGCTCGGCGCCAACCTTGATGTCGGTCGACGTGCCCGTTACCGGTACCGGACGGGTATGCGGGGTATCGGACAGGAGGGCCCCCAAAGTAACAACCATTCGCACATCAAGTTCGGCTGCCAAACCTAGGATCTCGCGAACGAACTGCTGCCATTTCACATTCGGCTCAATACCTTGAACCAAGATGACATCGCGTTGCACGAGCGGAATTCGGGCTACATAGAGTCGGGTACTAGGCCAAGAGAGTTGGCGGATTCCAGACTCATTGGTCGATATGTGTGGGCGATTGACCTGGTAGTCGTAGTACTCCTCTGAATCTAGGTCTGCAAGTGGCTGGGCATCCCAGGCTTCGCAGAGATGGCTGATAGCACCAGAAGCTGAATCTCCGGCGTCATTCCAACCCTCGAAAGCGGCGATTAGGACCGGGTCAACAAGTTCTGGCAGGCCATCGAATTCAATCAACTCGCTGCCCCCTCCCGGCCCACTTGGTGTCCGGTCTCGACCACGGTATCAATGAGACCGGCGACCATCGCTGGCCATTGCAAGGGTACGTCGTGGACTGCCCCTTGCCAACGCTGGAGTCGAATGTTCGGGTTCGAGGACGCCCGGGCCAAGGCCGCCTGCGCCAGCCCCGACCCGACTTCTTCGCACAGCACCGCCCAAATTGGGCAGTCGATTCGCGCCAAGTCGGCATCCGGTGCGTACTCGAGCATGCCCTCAAGTACCCGAAGGTGGCGTTCCAAGCCCAAGGTGCTGCGAAGCAAGCCATCAGCACCCAAGGTAAACGTGGGCGTCAGCGCCTCCTTTACATCCGGACTCCACCAGTTGCGCATTGACCCCGCCGCCAGCATCGCCCAAAGCTCAGCGGGCGCCATCGCGAGCGCCGGTGGTCGTAGGCGCTCCAAGGTGGCCTCCCGACCGATCTCGCCGGCCAGATCCACCGGCCCCCACAGCCCACCATCGATCAAGGCGACGTCCATTACCGTCTTTGGGTAATTCGCCGCGGCGCTCATCGCTACCGACGCACCCCACGAGTGCCCGACCAAGATCACTTGATCCCACCCCAGATACGAGCAAACCTCGGCCGCATCCTGGGCGCATCTGGGGATGCTGAAATCAAACTCAACCGGCACATCCGAGGCGCCGTGGCCACGTTGATCCAGTGCGGCTACGGTGCCGGCCCGCAAATACTTGGCAACCGGGGTCCAGAACTGGCCCTGCTGGGCGAGCCCATGCAGGAGCAGGACGGGGATTTGACTCGATCCGCCGGTGCGCCAAGTGCGAAGTGCTAACCGGGCCCCGTCTGAGACTTCGAAGGTCGTGAAAGTGGGCGCGGACATAGCCGCAACGCTATCGGGTGCCGACATGTGGACCATCGGTAGACTCAGTGGCATCATGGTCTCAACTTTGCGCCAAGCCCTTGCAACCCGGGTGGTAGTGGCTGACGGCGCCATGGGGACCATGTTGCAGGCTGCGGATCCCAGCCTTGACGATTTCCAGGGCTACGAGGGCTGCAACGAGATTTTGAATGTGACCCGACCAGAAGTTGTCGCAGGTATTCACGACGCCTATTTCGAGGTCGGTGTTGATTGCGTCGAGACCAACACCTTCGGGGCGAACTTTGCCAATCTCGGGGAATATGGCATCGCCGACCGCATTTATGAACTGGCCCGTGCCGGCACCGAGATTGCGCGTGCTGTCGCAGCCGGTTGGTCAACTCCCGACCGCCCTCGATGGGTGCTGGGCTCGGTTGGTCCCGGTACCAAGTTGCCCTCCCTTGGCCACGCGCCATTCGCGGTACTGCGCGATGCCTATCAAGTTCAGGCGGCGGGCCTAATTGATGGCGGCGCCGACGCCATCTTGATCGAAACCGCGCAAGACCTGTTGCAGGCGAAAGCCGCCGTCATTGGCGCCAAGCGTGCCGTGGCAATTAGCGGCAAGGACATCGTTGTTATTGCCCAAATGACGGTCGAGACCACCGGAACGATGCTCCTTGGGACGGAGATCGGCGCGGCCTTGATCGCACTTGAACCACTCAGGATTGACATGCTTGGTTTGAACTGCGCCACCGGGCCCACCGAGATGAGCGAGCATCTGCGGACCTTGGCCAAGACCGCGCCAATCGGCCTGTCCTGCATGCCCAATGCGGGCCTGCCGGTTCTAGCCGCTGGCGGTGCGCACTACCCCTTGACGCCGAGTGAACTAGCCGATGCCCACGACATGTTTACCTCGGAGTTCGGCCTGAGCCTTGTTGGTGGCTGCTGCGGCACCACACCAGAGCACCTGCGTCAAGTGGTTGATCGCGTGCGCGGCCGGGACATCAAGCTCAGATCACCGAATTTTGAGGCTGGTGCGGCGTCCCTCTATCAGTCGGTGCCATTTCGACAAGATACGACCTACCTGACTATTGGTGAACGCACGAACGCAAATGGATCAATGGCGTTTCGCAAAGCAATGCTGGACGAGAATTGGGATGACTGCGTAGACATCGCGCGCGCCCAAATTCGCGATGGGGCGCACGTGCTGGACCTTTGTATCGACTATGTCGGGCGCGATGGCGTTGCCGATATGAAAAATCTTGCGGGTCGTTTCGCGACCGCATCAACTCTGCCGATCATGTTGGACTCGACCGAGGCCGCTGTTGTCCAAGCAGGTCTGGAGATGCTGGGCGGCAGGGCCATCGTCAACTCGGTGAACTACGAGGATGGCGACGGTCCTGAGTCGCGTTTTGCAAAGGTCATGCCACTTGTCCAAGAACATGGCGCCTCGGTAGTTGCCTTGACGATTGATGAAGAAGGTCAAGCCAGAACAGCGGACTGGAAGGTGCGCGTTGCTGATCGCCTGATCAGGGATCTCACCACTAATTGGGGCATGAGCGTTGAATCGATTCTGGTTGACACCCTCACGTTCCCAATCGCCACAGGTCAGGAGGAGACCCGTCGAGATGGGATTGAAACCATCGAGGCCATTCGCACCCTAAAGACGATGTACCCGACGGTGCAGACGACATTGGGGCTTTCCAATGTGTCATTCGGCCTTAACCCGGCTGCCCGGCAGGTTCTCAACTCCGTGTTCTTGCACGAGTGTGTTGAGGCCGGCTTGGATTCAGCGATAGTTCATGCCTCGAAGATCTTGCCAATGAGCCGCATCCCAGATGAGCAACGAGCAGTGGCCCTTGACTTGGTTTACGACCGACGCCGCTACGACGAGAACAACTTAGTGACCTATGACCCGCTGCAACGATATCTCGAGTTGTTCGAGGGAGTTGAAGCGAATTCCAGTTCGGAGACCCGTGCCCAGGAACTTGCAGCCTTGCCCTTATTCGAACGACTCGAACGCCGCATAATTGACGGCGAGCGCATCGGCCTGGAAGCCGATCTTGAGGAGGCGTTACTTGCGCGCCCGGCCCTGGAGATAGTCAACGACACCCTGTTGTCGGGGATGAAGACGGTCGGTGAGTTGTTCGCCTCGGGCGAGATGCAACTGCCATTTGTTCTGCAAAGTGCTGAAGTCATGAAGACGGCTGTTGCCCACCTCGAGCCTCATATGGACAAGGCGGATGAATCCGGTAAAGGCACGATGGTGTTGGCAACTGTTAAAGGAGATGTGCACGACATCGGGAAGAACCTAGTCGACATCATCTTGACGAACAATGGCTACAACGTCGTCAACATTGGGATCAAACAGCCCATTTCTGCAATCGTTGAGGCCGCCGAAAGCAATGATGCAGATGCCATCGGCATGAGCGGGCTGTTAGTGAAAAGCACAGTGATCATGCGCGAGAACCTCGAGGAGATGAACGCCCGAGGGGTGGCGACCCGATACCCGGTACTACTCGGTGGAGCTGCGCTTACCCGCTCCTATGTCGAGCAGGATCTTGGTGATATCTACGAAGGTGATGTGCGCTATGCCCGTGACGCCTTCGAGGGCCTTCGCCTGATGGATTCACTGATGGCGATTAAACGAGGCGAAGTCGGTGCCGCCCTGCCAGCGCGCCGGGAGCGGCGCGTTCAAAAGCCCGTTAAGCCAAAGACCACGGAACTGACGGATATGCCTGCGCGCTCCGATGTCGCGAGGGAAGTTTCGGTACCGGAGCCGCCATTTTGGGGTAGTCGGGTAGTGCGCGGCGTTTCGCTTTCGGACTACACGCCTTATTTGGATGAGCGTGCCCTCTTCCTCGGCCAGTGGGGCTTAAAGGGCGCCAAGGGCGACGGTCCGTCCTATGCGGAATTGGCTGAAAGTGAAGGTTTGCCGCGCCTTCGCTACTGGCTCGATCGCGTGTTGACCGGATCCATGATTGAACCAGCCGTTGTCTATGGCTACTTCCCGTGCTACTCAGAAGGTGATGACCTGGTCGTGGTGTGGCATGAGGGGCCTAATGCAGGCAGTGAGCGGGTGCGCTTCACCTTCCCACGGCAGCGACGCGATCGCCACCTTTGCCTTTCTGATTTCTTCCGTGAGAAGTCCAGCGGCCAACTTGATGTTGTCGCCTTCCATGTCGTGACGATGGGACAGGCGGCCTCAACTGCGACCGGCAAACTCTTCGGCGCCGATGCGTATCGGGATTACCTCGAACTCCATGGGCTGTCCGTCCAGTTGACCGAGGCGCTCGCTGAGTTCTGGCATGCGAGGATCCGTGAGGAACTGCGGTTATCGGCCGAGGACAGTCCAGACATGAGCGCACTGATCAATAAGCAGGGGTATCGCGGGTCGCGCTACTCCTTTGGCTACCCCGCCTGCCCGGACCTCGAACAGCAGACCGAAATCGTCAAACTCCTGGACCCGGGGCGCATTGGAGTTGAGTTGTCGGAGGAGTTCCAATTGCATCCAGAGCAATCAACGAGCGCCATCATCGTGCATCATCCCGAGGCCAAGTACTTCAATGCCACCTGAGTCGCCAAGTGCGGTGCTTTTCGATATGGATGGCACCCTGCTCGACTCAGAACCGCTGTGGTTGATCGCTGAGACCATGACAATGCAGGTAATCGGTGGCACCTGGGAGACTGGCGATCAGGTACATAGTTTGGGTGGGCCGGTGGCTCGGGTGGTCGAACATATGCGCTCCAAGTTGAGCAGTAGCGCCGCGGCCGAGTTCTCCAGTGCCTGGGTCGAGGCTTATCTGCTCGACAGGGTCATCGAATTGTATGACTCAACGCAGATTCCGTGGATGAGCGGCGCGCGCGAGCTGGTGGTCAGTGCACGTTCATTGCACCTGCCGCTGGCGCTGGTGACCAATTCGCCACGTGCGGTGGTAACCGGCGCTCATCGTGGAATCATCGCCGATCTTGGCTTTGACCCATTCGGTGCTGTTGTGGTCGGTGACGAAGTCAGTGAGCCAAAGCCACACCCGCAGCCCTTCATCACCGCCGCTGCGGCGTTGGGGGCGACCCCGGTCAAGTGCTTGGCGATTGAGGACTCATCCACCGGGTTGCGGGCCGCCCTGGCCGCCGGGTGCCAGGTGGTGGCGATCGAGCACTTGGCGCCGATGCACGATTTCCCAGATGTCGCCAGAATACCGACCTTGTCCGGCCAGACCTATGAAAGTCTGTGGCAGCTTGCTTCGGGCAACTGAGCTAGGGACTCAGGCCAGTTCGGGCGGAAGTAGTGACCCAAGTACTCGCCGGTGGCAGGGGCGGTGGGGTGCCGCCCCACGCGGGGCAGATTTCGCGGTAGCTGCACCAATCGCAGAGTTTTGACTTCGTTGGCTCGAAGGACCCGCTAAGCGCCGCTTCATTGATCGCCATCCGCAACGCGAAAATATTGGCCTCGGTGGCCTCCAGGTCGGTAGTCGTTGGCTCGTATCGAAGCATGCTCTTGCTGCCGAGATAGATCAGTTGCAACATCTTGGGCACAACACCCGTCAGGCGCCACCACGCAAGGGCATAAAAGCGCATCTGGAACATCGCCTTGTCTTCGTATCTGGCACCCGGGGCTTTACCCGTCTTGTAGTCAACGATTCGAATATCGCCAGCCGGCGTACGGTCCACGCGATCGATGAACCCGCGGATGGTGAAGTTGTCGGCAATCTCGACGTAGAATCCAAACTCACGCTCGTGGGGTTCCAGCCGCTGCGGATTCTCCAAGGCGAAATACGAGTCCATACTTGCCGCAGCCGGGGCTATTACTGCTGCGGCAATCTCAGCCGGAGTAGCTGAGGGGCTGATCGCCAACTCTGCGCGCAGCACTGCGGCCGACTCAGGTGCATCGGCCACTAATTCGTCCCATGAGCGAATCAGCAGGTCGGTTGCCGCGCCCACAGTGCGAGCCTTCGGTGGCAGGTCGAATAACAACTCCAAGGCTCGGTGCACCATGGTGCCCCGTAACGCTGCGGGTGCAGGCTCCTGCGGCAACCGGTCAATTGACCGAAATCGAAAGAGCAAGGGGCAGGTCAGGAAATCACCAGCACGAGAAGGTGAGAGCGAAGTCGGGTAGTAGGTCAAGGCAAGGTCGATCACCTCGCCCTCAACCTGCGGATTTGTCATGGTCGCAGCCTAGGACAGCGGACACGTACTAGGGTTCGACGAATGGCCCGTGCCCACGAACCGTTTTCGACCGAACCGGTTTCGGTTACCAATAGCGCCCGAAGTGGACCTTTTGTGGCCGGTGACCTAGTGCAACTGACCGACCCAAAGGGACGGATGCACACCATCACGCTTACCCCCGGAAAGTCTTTTCACAGTCATCGCGGAGCAATCGAGCATGATGTGATCATTGGGCTCGCACAGGGCTCGGTGGTTGCCAACTCCGGAAGTACTGACTACTTGGTCTTTCGGCCGCTACTTGATGACTTTGTCTTGAGCATGCCGCGCGGAGCCGCGGTGATCTATCCCAAGGATTCGGCTCGAATTGTCGGACTCACCGGGCTCGGACCGGGCATGAAGGTAGCCGAAGCCGGGGTCGGGTCTGGAGCACTTACCTGCTCCCTCTTGCGGGCGGTTGGCGACACCGGGCGCGTCCTATCTTTTGAACGACGAGCGGACTTCGCTGAAGTGGCAACCCGGAATGTGGCGACCTGGTTCGGCGGCCTGCCCACCTGCTGGGAGTTGATCGTCGGTGACCTAGAGGCAAACCTCACGGCCACCGGCCTGGACGCGGTGGTGCTGGACATGCTCGCGCCTTGGGAAACCCTGCCGGTGGTGGCCGAAGCACTGGAGCCCGGTGGGGTGCTCGCCTGCTATGTCGCAACTGCTACCCAACTGTCCAAGCTGGTTGAAACCATGCGATTGACCGGGCACTGGACCGAGCCGCGGGCCGAGGAGTCGCTGCTTCGAACCTGGCACCTGGACGGACTCTCGGTGCGACCAGACCACCGAATGAGCGGGCACACCGGCTTCCTGGTGGCCGCGCGCCGGCTGGCCCCGGGTGCGGTGATGCCAATTCGCCGGCGCCGCCCGGCACCGGGCGCCTACGGCGAGGATTACTCGGGGCCTTGACACCACCTAATCAAGGCGGCCGATACCGGCATTTGGGGTTAGAGTCAGGTCACAGGTGCGACCGTGCGCCGTCGGGTTCGCTGGATTGCCCAAGTTAGGAGGAGTGGTGGCCGATTCGGTGGCTGAGCCGTCGGGTGCTTTGGATCTCGCACACCTACGTGGTGAGCTGGCGGCCCAAAAGGACCACAATGATCGCCTCATCAGCACCCTACGCGATGCCCGTGAGCAGATTGTCACCTTGAAGGCGGAGGTCGATCGTCTCGCCGAGCCACCCAGCGGCTTCGGCTCCTTCATGTACTTGCACGAGGATGGCTCGGTCGACATTGTGGCCACTGGCAAGAAATTGCGGGTGTCGGTCAGTCCGAATGTTGACGCCAAGGCGCTGCAACCTGGGCAGGAAGTCATGCTCAATGAGTCAATGAACGTCGTCGCGGTGCGAAGTTTCGAAGATATTGGCGAGCTTGTTACTTTCAAGGAGTACCTCGGCTCGGGGGACCGGGCACTTGTTATTGGGCACACCGACGAAGAGCGAGTGGTGCGCGTGGCCGGCCCGCTGCGCGCCTCGAAGGTGCGGGCCGGTGACTCGCTGCTTTTTGATGTACGGGCCGGCTATGTGTACGAGAAGGTCCCGAAGGCCGAGGTAGAGGAACTCATCCTCGAGGAGGTTCCCGATATTGACTATGCCGATATCGGTGGGTTGCGCGAGCAGATCGAGTCGATCCGCGATGCCGTCGAGATGCCTTTCATGCATCCAGAGTTATTCGCCGAGCATGAGCTAAAAGCGCCCAAGGGTATCTTGCTGTACGGGCCGCCCGGTTGCGGTAAGACGCTGATCGCAAAGGCGGTGGCCAATTCGCTCGCGAAAAAGGTTGCCGAACGTACCGGGCGAGAAGAGGGACGGTCCTTCTTCCTTAATATCAAGGGCCCCGAACTGCTGAACAAGTACGTTGGTGAGACCGAACGCCATATTCGGCTGGTCTTCCAAAGGGCCCGGGAGAAAGCTTCCGAGGGCATGCCGGTGATTGTGTTCTTCGACGAGATGGACTCCCTCTTTCGCACCCGAGGCTCGGGTGTCTCTAGTGATGTCGAGAACACCATCGTGCCGCAGCTGCTGAGTGAAATTGATGGGGTCGAGACTTTGGACAATGTCATCGTTATCGGTGCATCAAACCGCGAAGACATGATCGATCCGGCCATCCTTCGTCCCGGCCGCCTTGATGTCAAGATCAAGATTGACCGACCTGACGCGGAGGCCGCACGCGAGATCTTTAGTAAATACCTTGTGCCGACCTTGCCGATTCATCCCGAAGACCTAGCCGAGCATGGCGGGGATGCTTCGGCGGCCTGTTCGGCAATGATCCAGAGGTCGGCCGAGTTCATGTATTCGGATGCCGAGGAGAATAGGTTTCTTGAGGTGACCTACGCCAATGGCGATAAAGAGGTGTTGTACTTTAAGGACTTCAACTCAGGAGCCATGATCGAAAATATCGTCTCCCGCGCCAAGAAGTCAGCGATCAAGGATTTCCTTGCGACCGGCGAGAAAGGCATTCGCGTACACCACGTACTTGATGCCTGCGTTGATGAGTTCCGAGAGAACGAGGACCTACCCAATACGACAAACCCGGATGACTGGGCCAGAATATCTGGCAAGAAGGGTGAGCGGATAGTTTTCATCCGGACCCTCATCCAAGGCAAGAAGGGCAGTGAAGCGGGGCGCTCAATTGCGACCGTAGCGAATACCGGTCAGTACCTCTGAAACGGTGATGCCAAGTTGAGCGTTCATCGGATAATGGGCATCGAAACCGAGTACGGGATATCGGTTATCGGCGAGCCAACAGCCAATCCGATGGTGGCCTCATCGCAAATTGTCAACGCTTATGCAGGTTACGCGCTACCGGGGGTTCGGCGCGGTCCTAGGTGGGACTACAACGAGGAGTATCCACTCCGAGATGCCCGAGGATTCGACATGTCACGCGCCGAGGCTGACCTATCCCAGCTGACCGACGAGGACCTCGGCCTGGCAAATGTCATCTTGACAAATGGCGCGCGACTCTATGTTGATCATGCACACCCCGAGTACTCTGCACCAGAGGTGACGAACCCGCGGGACGCGGTGCTTTGGGATCGGGCCGGCATGATGGTGATGGAGTCCGCGGCCCGGCTAGCAAGTGCTGCTCCGGGTGGCTGGCCGATTGTGCTGTACAAGAACAACACCGATAACAAAGGCGCCTCATATGGTTGCCACGAGAACTACCTAATGCGGCGAACGACTCCATTCGCCGAAATAGTTCGATCGCTAATTCCGTTTTTCATCACCCGGCAGATATTTACCGGAGCGGGACGCCTCGGAGTCGGCCAGGACACCCGCGAGTTGCGGTATCAAATTGGCCAGCGCGCCGACTTTTTCGAGGTTGAAGTAGGCCTCGAGACCACGCTCAAGCGTCCCATAATCAACACCCGCGATGAGCCACACGCCGATCCGGAGTTGTTTCGAAGACTCCATGTCATCGTTGGCGACGCGAACCTTAGCGATACTGCAACTTATCTTAAAATGGGAACCACTTCGCTGGTGCTCGCGATGATCGAGGATCAATTCCTTGCCGGGCACGACTTCATGCCACAGCACCCGATCCGGGAAATGCACCAAGTTAGTCATGATCCGAGTCTTAACCATCGCCTCACCCTGGATCACGGTAAACGACTTACCGCCATTGAGATTCAGAGAGAGTATTGCCGGCTGGCGGCAAAGTACTGCGATGAGAAGTACGGGGCACAGGTTGATGAGCAGACCCTGGATGTATTAGCGCATTGGGAATTGATCCTGGACCGCCTAAGCGCTGACCTTGGTAGTTGCGCCGCAGAAATCGACTGGATAGCGAAGTTGCAACTCCTCGAGGCTTACCGATCTCGTGATCAACTGGGTTGGGATGCCCCGAAATTGCAAGCTATCGACTTGCAATATGCCGATATCCGTCCGGAGCGGGGCCTCGCAGCAAAACTGGAAAAAAGTGGACGCCTCACGCGGCTGTTTACCGACGAGCAGGTACTCGGCGCCGTAACGGCGCCACCAACTGACACCAGGGCGTACTTTCGGGGCGAGTGCATTCGAAGATACCCGGAGGCAATAGCGGCAGCATCTTGGGATTCGGTCGTCTTCGATCTTCCGGGCGGCAAGTCACTGCTTCGGGTGCCCACGTTGGAGCCGGGGCGAGGCACCATGGCCCACGTCCGGGCTCTCCTTGATTCCTGCCCGACGGCGGCAGATTTGCTGACTGCGCTTACCGCAACCCCCGGTGACTGACGTCCGAAGTACCCCCGGTGCCTTGAACCGGTAGCCTATGGACATGCCAAAGCAGGAAAAGGCCGAGCGCCGCTCTACGCGCGATACCGAGGTTGATGAATCAGCAAGCACTACCTCGGAGACTCCGGGCGCAACGAGTCTGGACTCCGACGTGGATTCGATACTGGATGAGATCGATGAGGTACTCGAGGTAAATGCCGAGGACTTCGTCAAGTCCTTCGTGCAAAAAGGCGGGCAATGACCCCGCAGCTGGGCTTGCCGCTGGCCTACTTGGCAACCGGATCATCATCATTTGCCGACTTCCTGGCGGACCTAGCTCCAGAGGTCCTGCCGGGTCGAATGACTATGGGTCCGGGCGAAGCTACTGCACTAGCCCCGCATGGGACCACCATTGTCTCGCTGCGGGGTGATTTCGGAGTGGTAATGGCCGGTGACCGCCGAGCCACCATGGGCAATGTGATCGCCCAGCGCGATATTGAAAAAGTCTTTGTCGCAGATGAGCACTCGATGATCGGAATTGCAGGCACGGCCGGGATCGCGGTTGAGCTCGTGCGCCTATTCCAGGTGGAGCTTGAGCATTACGAGAAGATCGAGGGGCTCTCGCTGTCTCTTGACGGTAAGGCCAACCGACTGGCGACCTTGCTGCGCGGAAACCTCGGCCTAGCCATTCAGGGGCTTGCCGTCGTACCTCTCCTTGCCGGCTTTGACCTCAATCGCGAGCGCGGTCGCATCTTCTCCTATGACGTGACGGGTGGCAGGTACGAGGAGCATGATTTCTACGCGGTTGGGTCAGGTGCTTTCTTTGCCAGAGGGTCGCTGAAGAAGCTTTACCAGCCAACTAGCACCCTCGACAATGCCATTGCCATCGCTCTCGAGGCCCTGTATGACGCTGCCGATGACGACAGCGCCACCGGCGGCCCAGACCTCGCGCGCCGGATTTTCCCGGTCGTTGCGGTGGCCGATGGTGGCGGCGTTCGCATTATTGCCGAGGGCGAGATTGCCACAATGGTTGCCGAGCTGGTTAGGCACCGAATGGATCGACCCGATGGGCCGGCAGCCTCGATAGCCGCCGGGGGGCTCACATGAGCGTGCCGTACTACGTCTCACCAGAGCAGATCATCAAGGACAAGGCGGACTTCGCTCGTAAAGGCATTGCTCGGGGCCGCAGCGTGATCGTGCTCGAGTACGACGAGGGGATTTTATTCGTCGCCGAGAACCCATCGAAGGCGCTGCACAAGATAAGCGAGATTTACGACCGGATTGGGTTCGCGGCCGTTGGCAAGTACAACGAGTTTGAGAACCTTAGGGTCGCGGGGGTGCGGTTGGCGGATCTGCGCGGATACGCATATGACCGAAATGACGTCACCGGTCGGAGCTTGGCGAATGCCTATGCGCAAACCCTGGGGACGATCTTCAGTGAGACACCCAAACCGTACGAGGTTGAAATAGTCGTTGCCGAGGTTGGCGCCACCGAAGACCTCGATCAGCTCTACCGATTGACATTTGATGGTTCGGTTGCCGATGAGCACGGCTATGTCGCCATGGGCGGGTCAGCCGAGGCAATCAGTGCCGAACTTGCGAAGTCTTGGCGAAGTGGCCTCACCTTGGCAGAAGCATTGCGGCTGGCCGCCTATCTACTTGGCCAATTTGGCTCCGACGAGGTCAAGGACCTTTCGGCGGAACAACTTGAGGTTGCCGTACTGGATCGAAACCGGCCACGGCGTACCTTCCACCGCATCAGTGTCAGCACAATGAACGAGCTCCTGCGCTGACCTTGGCCTATGGTGCTGTTATGGACCGCAGGATTTTTGGCCTTGAGACCGAGTACGGGGTCACATGCACGTTCAAGGGCCAGCGCCGACTCAGTCCAGATGAGGTTTCCCGCTACCTATTCAGGCGCGTTGTTTCCTGGGGTCGCAGCAGTAATGTCTTCTTGCGTAATGGCAGCCGTCTTTATCTAGATGTGGGCTCGCATCCGGAGTATGCCACGGCTGAATGCGATAGCATCGAACAGCTTGTGGTTCACGATCGTGCAGGGGAGCGAATCCTCGAAGGACTCGTGACCGATGCCCAACGGCGCCTCCACGATGAAGGTATCAGCGGCGACATCTACCTCTTTAAGAACAATACGGACTCGGCCGGTAACTCCTACGGCTGCCATGAGAACTACTTGATCGAGCGTCATGGTGAGTTTGCGAAGCTGGCGGATCAGCTGATTCCGTTCCTGGTGTCGCGTCAGATAATCACGGGTGCTGGCAAGGTACTGCAAACACCCCGCGGCGCCCAATATTGCTTGAGCCAGCGTGCCGACCACATCTGGGAAGGGGTCTCCAGCGCCACCACGCGCTCGCGGCCAATCATCAACACCCGTGACGAGCCGCACGCGGATGCCGAGCTTTACCGACGACTCCACGTAATCGTTGGTGATTCCAATATGAGCGAGGTGACGACCTTGCTGAAGGTTGGCACCGCTGACCTCGTCCTGCGAATGATCGAGGGCGGGGTCGTCATGCGCGATATGTCCTTGGAGAATCCAATCCGAGCCATCCGCGAGATGAGCCACGACTTGACAGGTCGAAGGAAAGTAAAGCTCAGTACCGGACGCGAGTTGTCAGCACTCCAGATGCAGTGGGAATACTTCGAGAAGGCTGCCGACTTTGCAGATCGTCGAGGCCTGACCGCAGATGCCACCACCGCGCGTGTCCTTGAGCTGTGGGGTCGTGCCTTGAAGGCAATTGAAGCCGAAGACCTTTCACTTATTGATCGAGAGATCGACTGGGCGATCAAGCTGCGATTGCTCGAGCGCTATATGGCCAAGCACGACCTCACCTTGGCGGCCCCGCGCATTGCCCAGTTGGATCTGGCCTATCACGACATCGCTCGGGGCCGCGGCCTGTTCTCGATCATGGAGCGCCAGGGCCTGGTTGATCGCCTCTCACGGGACATTGACGTTTTCGCGGCCAAGTCAACCCCGCCTCAGACCACCCGGGCCAAATTGCGCGGCGATTTCGTGCGCCGGGCTCAAGAAAAGCATCGGGATTTCACCGTGGATTGGGTACACCTGAAATTGAATGACCAAGCCCAGCGGACCGTGCTTTGTAAGGACCCATTCTTGGCTGTTGATGAGCGAGTCGAGCGCCTGATTGCCAGTATGTGAGGGCAGGTTAAGGTTATGCAATGCGCCGCACCCTTAGATCAAGTGTCCTCGTCACGTCCATCGCACTCGCAGTGGCTTTGCTATCTGGTTGCTCCGGCGGGTCGGCCAGCGACCCGACCCCGAGCCCGGCGACGGTAACTGACGCGGCTCTGGCCCCGTTCGCGACCTCAAATTGCGCATTGGCCCAACCCCCGGTACCGGCGCAGTCAGCGCCGATGGCAGGCCAGGAGGTTGACGGTGTCGTTGTGCAACTGGACCCGGCTGGCGTACCCACCGTCACGGTGGCAGCGGGGGCCAGCCCGGCCAGCGAATTGGTCTCCGTTGACCTAGTAACCGGCTCCGGAGCACCGGTGGCCATCGGGGCAACCGTCGAGGTCAACTACTGCGGGATCGGCCTCAGCAGCCGAACCATGTTTGATTCCTCCTGGGCCCGGGGCGCCCCGGCGGCTTTTCCACTTGACCCCGGTGGCTTGATCCAGGGCTGGATCGATGGGCTACCCGGCATGAAAGTCGGTGGCGAGCGCCTATTGCTGATCCCCGGTGCCTTGGCCTACGGGCCCAACCCACCCTCAGGCACTGGCATTGAGCCCGATGAAACACTGATCTTCATTGTGCAGATAACCGCAGTTTCCTAGCCGACTTGTCATTGGGGCAGCAGATGAGCACTAAGCCAGAGGTTGAATTCATCGAAGGTCCGGCGCCCACCAAATTGGTCAGCACCGACCTAGTAGTCGGCGAAGGCGCAGAAGCGGTGGCCGGTGGTCAGGTCGAAGTGCATTACGTAGGCGTAGATTTTGACTCCGGTGAGCAATTTGACGCTTCCTGGGATCGCGGCGCATCCATCACCTTCCCGTTGAACGGGTTGATCGCCGGGTGGCAGGAGGGGATCCCCGGCATGAAGGTCGGCGGTCGCCGGCAGTTGGTTATTCCACCAGACCTTGCCTACGGTGCGGCCGGGTCCGGGCATCGGCTGGCGGGAAGGACCTTGGTTTTCATCATCGATCTGTTGAGCGTCGGCTAGTCCGCAATGGCGTCAACGCGAATTGACCGCACTGAACGCCTTCTGAATCTTGTCTTCTGCCTGATGGCCAGTCGGCACGCGGTCAAACGTGCCGACATTCAAGGTATTGTCCCCGGATACCTTGACGCACCCAGTGCCGCTGCCTTCGAGCGCATGTTCGAACGCGACAAGGATGAACTGCGGGGGATGGGCATCCCGATCGACACCGTGACCGATGTCAATGGCGAAGTCGAGGGCTACCGAATCTTGCTTACGGATTACGAATTGGCGGGCTTGTCATTTACCGCTGAGGAACTCGCGGTCCTGACGTTGGCCGCCAGCGTCTGGGACGAAGCAATATTGGGTCCCGCCGCAACCACGGCACTTCGAAAGCTCGAAGCCGCGCAGGAGTCAGAGGTCACCGCCTCGGGTTTTTCACCCGGGGTCAATGTGCGTTGGTCCGAGACCGATGCCGCAATTCTCCCGCTGTTTACTGCGGTACGCGAAAAACGAGTGGTGGCATTTGACTACCGGTCGGGTAATGCCCAAAAAGCCATGAAACGCAAGGTTGACCCTTGGGCCGTCGTGGCCAGCGATGGACACTGGTACCTCGTTGGCCATGATCACGATCGTGCGGCAACTCGAGTATTTCGGCTGTCAAGAATTGCTGGCACCGTGCAGGTCTTCGCTGACCTGCAGCAGCACCCGATGCCGCCGGATTGCAACGCGAGGGCATTAGTCGGAGCCCACGAGCCCGACAGCCCGTTGGCCGCCAAGGTTTACGTGCGGGCTGGACAAGGTGCCGAACTGCGGCGCTTGAGCCAGTCCCAAACAAGGCTGGACCCATTTACCGCGGGCGCCGTTGTTGTCGGCGCCCGCACTAGCGAGCAATTGCAGGCACTGGCTTGTGCGGCTGGCACCGGTGCCTTGGTCCTCAGACCAGAAGGCTTGCGCCAGGAAGTTCGCGAGTCACTAGAACGCATCGAGCAGGTGCATCGTGGTGATCGTGAATGAAGTCAGATAGCAGCTCAATCGCCCGGCTTTCGCGCCTGCTTGCCCTAGTGCCGTGGCTGGCGGTAAATGATGGGGTAACGGTCAGTACGGCGGCTGCATTCTTTGATGTCTCGCCTGCTCAACTTGAGAGGGACCTTTGGCTCCTAATCGTTTGCGGGTTACCAGGCCATGGCCCGGACCAATTAGTCGATATTGATTTCTGGGATGACGGGCGGATCCATGTAATTGATCCGCAGACCCTGCGCAAGCCACTTCGGGTCGCACCGGCCGAGGCCATGTCTTTGCTGGTCGCACTGCGATTGCTAGCGCAGGTTCCCGGCTCCCATGATCGAGCCGCACTCGTTTCGGCAACCAGCAGGCTGCAACATGCGGTGGGTGATGTAGATGCGTCGGTGCTACTCAGTGACGTCGAGGTAGATGAGATTCTGTCAAATGTGACCCTAGCGATTCAGCAAAAGCGATTGCTCCGCTTGCGCTACGGCGGGGTAGCCGGCGACACCGTCACCGAGCGCGATGTCGAACCTTTCCAACTGCAGGCCACCGATGGGCGCACCTACTTGGAGGGATTTTGTCGAACTGCCGGCGCGGTTCGCACCTTTCGGGTTGATCGCATCGTGGCTGCCCAGGTTGGTGCGGTAATAGAGGCCACCGAGGCGCAAACTCGGCTTCCTGCGGCCTCCACCATGGCCATCAAGGCCATTATCAGGCTCCGGCCCGAGGTCCGGTGGGCCTTGGATGTGCACCCAATGCGGGTCGTCGAGGAGTACCCGGACGGTAGCGTCACCGCCAGTATCGAAGCCCATGACCGGACCTGGCTGGTACGACTGGTGATGTCACTGCGGGGCTATGCCGAACTGGTAGAGCCGGCAGATTTGCGAAATGTTATTGTTAGGCAGGCCGCTGCCGCCCTTGCGGCCTATGATGAGCCAATACCGGCCAGTTTCCTAATCGGCCAAGACACGGAGGTATAGGAATGCCAAATCTTGGTGGTGCTGAGTGGTTGATCCTCATCGCGATTATCGCGCTCCTGTTCGGCGCAAAGCGGCTGCCAGATGCCGCGAGGGGCTTGGGCCGATCAATGCGCATCTTCAAAGCCGAGACCAAGGGCCTGGTAGGCGGCGACGAGCCACACGTCATTACTTCCGCGCCAGCCCCGGCCGAGCCGGTAACTGAGCCGGCCCCGGTCGTGGAATCCAAGGGAACTTCCGAGAGCTAGTTTCCAACGCAGTTAGCAGGCACCCTTTCGATGGCCGAAGTCCAGCAGGTGAAGTCGGCGGGAGCGATGCCGCTTACGGACCACCTGCGTGAGTTACGCTCGCGGTTACTAAAGGCCGGCATTGCAATTGCCCTCGGAATGGTTGTTGGCTGGATCTACTATCCGCAGTTGTTTGGCTGGCTCAGCGCCCCATTTGAAACGGTAGTCGAGCAGGCGCGGGCCAATGGCCAGACCGTTATCTTGGCGCTAACCGGAGTTGCAGATCCATTCGTCCTCCAAATTCAGGTCGCGGCCGTTGCCGGGATCATTCTCAGCGCACCGATTTGGCTCTACCAGCTATGGCGTTTCGTGACTCCCGGCCTGCGACGAAACGAGAAGTTCTGGGCCTTGGGGTTTGTCGCTGCTGCGACCCCGCTCTTCGCCGGCGGGGTGATGCTGGCCTACACCGTCCTGCCGTATGGCATGCAAATTCTTTTTGGGTTCACGCCCGCGGGCGTGGAGAATATCGTCTCGGTTGATCGCTACCTTTCATTCTTTATCCGGACAATCCTGGTATTCGGCGTCGGCTTCCTGGCACCGCTGATGATTGTGCTGCTGAACTTCGCCGGGGTATTATCGGGTGCCCGTTTGGTCTCATGGTGGCGATGGATCATCTTTATCGTCTTCATCTTTGCTGCGGTGGCAACTCCTACGGGGGATCCGATCAATCTTTTGTTGCTGGCCGGCCCGATTTTGCTACTGGTTATCGTCTCGATCCTGATTAGCCTTGGTAACGACCGCCGGCGCGCGCGACGCCGACCAAAGGACGAGGATTTCAGCACCCTTGATGATGATGAGGCCTCTACCATTCCAGGGCTTCGCGACCTTGAACCGATTGAACCGGATCCGCCGATTGACGAACCGAAGCCCTGATGCTGCGCGCCAGTTTGATTGTCAATGCCCATGCTGGCAAAGGTAATGGGCTGCGGGCGGCGGGTATTGCCGCCCAAGTAATGGGCGCGGCCGGGATCGAGACCACGATCTGCGTTCCAGCCACCCGGGAGGGTGCGGCCCGCGCCAGCCAAGACGCGGTGACCCGTGGGGTAGAAATTGTCGTAGCCTGCGGCGGAGATGGCACTATTCATACGGTTTTGCCGGCCCTCGCGCAGTCGAAAACCCTATTCGGCGTCATCCCGACCGGTACCGGTGACGACAATGCCCGCACCCTAGGGCTGCCCCTGGGCGACCCCGCTGCCGCGGGCCGGGTCATCACCGACCAGCTGGGCACCCCAAAAACCATCGACCTGGCCCGAGTGACCATGCCCGGGGGCGAGCAGCATTGGTACCTAGGTGTCATGTCAACCGGCTTCGACTCTTCGGTGAATGAGCGGGCCAATAACCTGCGTTGGCCCCGGGGGGCGGCCCGATATTTGCTCGGAATTTTGGGGGAGCTGCGCACCTTCTCGGCGCTGCCCTATGTCGTAACCGTTGACGGCAGCACCTATGCCGATACCGCGATGCTGGTCAGCGTTGGTAATGGGATCAGTTACGGCGGTGGCATGCGGGTCTGCCCTGATGCGGTCATTGACGACGGTGAACTAGATATCACCTGGCTCCACGAGGTTTCGAAGGCGGTATTTTTACGGGTTTTCCCATCCGTGTACAAGGGCACCCATGTCGCTAACCCCGCGGTGCAAATGTTTCGGGGCCGGTCGGTCACCGTGGCCGCAGCGGGTCAGGTTGCCTACGCCGACGGCGAACGACTTGGTCCGCTACCAGTGCAGGTGCAGGTTGCATCTGGCGCCCTGCGAGTCCTCGCGCCCTAATTGGCTTACCTGCGTAGCCTTAGGCCATGTCCTCTCCTGCGGAGCGATACGCCGCAGCGGTGGGCCGGTCGCGCACCAGCGCTAGTGCTTTTGGCAAGTTCAGCCGCCTATATGAATTTGGCCTCGATGACTTCCAGGTGCGGGCCTGCGAGAGCCTCGCCGCTGGTCGCGGGGTGCTCGTAGCAGCCCCAACCGGCTCAGGCAAGACGGTGGTCGGCGAATTCGCTATCCATCTGGCATTTGCCGCCGGCCGCAAGTGCTTTTACACGACTCCTATTAAAGCCCTCTCCAATCAGAAGTACCACGATTTGGTCGAGCGCTATGGATCCGACAGCATCGGCTTGCTCACCGGCGACAACACGGTCAACGGCGAGGCCCCGATTGTCGTGATGACCACCGAAGTGCTACGAAATATGTTGTACGCCGGTTCGTCAACGCTTACCGGTCTTGCCTATGTGGTGATGGACGAGGTTCACTACCTTGCTGATCGATTCCGAGGGGCGGTCTGGGAAGAAGTCATAATTCATCTGCCGGAGTCCGTCACCGTCGTAGCCCTTTCGGCAACCGTTAGTAATGCCGAAGAGTTCGGTGCCTGGCTGGCCACGGTTCGTGGTGATACCGACATCATTGTCGAAGAGCATCGACCTGTGCCACTTTGGCAACATGTGATGGCCGGCTCTCGGATGTATGACCTGTTTATCGATGACGAGCAAACACTGGTCAACCCCGATCTAGAGCAAATCGCCCGCGAAGAAACTCGCAATGATCGATCTGGCATTAGTCGGCAGAGCGGCAGCAGTCGCGGCGGTCGGCGTCGGCATCGCAGTTCACACACCCCGTGGCGAAGTGAGGCAATTGATCGTTTGGCCCGCGATGGCCTGCTGCCGGCGATCTACTTTCTGTTCAGCCGGGCCGGTTGCGATGATGCGGTAAAGCAATGCCTGCACGCGGGACTGCGGCTCACGAACCCGGCAGAACGCAAGGCCATACGCACAGCCGCTCTCGAAGTGACCGGCAACCTACCGCCGGGTGACCTGACCGCACTCGGGTATGAAGACTGGCTGGCGGGCCTGGAGCGCGGTATTGCTGCGCACCATGCTGGTTTGCTGCCACTTTTCAAGGAGGTGGTTGAGGGTCTGTTCCAACAGGGCCTACTGAAGGTTGTCTTCGCAACAGAGACTTTGGCTCTTGGCATAAATATGCCGGCCCGGTCGGTGGTGCTGGAGAAGTTGGTTAAGTGGAACGGTGAAACCCACGTAAACCTAACCCCGGGGGAGTACACCCAATTAACCGGTCGCGCCGGTCGGCGCGGGATCGATATCGAAGGACACGGGGTAGTTCTCTGGCACTTAGGCCTAGACCCACGGGCCCTTGCCGGACTGGCTTCAACTCGCACCTATCCACTCAAATCCTCCTTCCAGCCGTCCTACAACATGGCGGTGAACCTGGTCTCCCGGATCGGCCACCACGCCGCACGTGCGGTCCTCGAAACCTCATTCGCGCAATTTCAGGCGGACCGATCTGTGGTTGGGCTGGCAACTTCGCTGCGCAAGCACGAAGAAGCACTCGAAGGATACCGGGAGGCAATGCAATGCCATCTAGGTGATTTCGAGCAGTACGCGCAGTTGCGCGAGGATGCCTCCCGGCGGGAGAAGGATCTAACAAGGAACGCGGCTCAACTTCGACGTGAGGCGGCTGCTAGTTCACTTCGGGCATTGCGCACAGGCGACGTCTTCATCATTCCGGGCGGACGTCGCTCCGGTCCGGTTGTTGTACTTGATCCGGGTAATGGCAATACCCTCGATGAGCCACGGCCGATGGTCTTAACGGCCGATCGACAGGTGCGCCGGATCTCTACCGTTGAGATCACCGCACCTGTTGTGGCAATTGCAAAATTGCGTATCCCAAAAGGATTCAACTCCCGCAATGCCCAAGCACGACGTGACCTAGCATCGACGCTTCGGGAGTTGAGCGCCGACTGGGCACCTGATCGAACGCGCCGGCAATCAAGTGGCGAGGACTCCGAGGTAGTGGAGCTACGGTCCCGACTTCGTCATCATCCGTGCCATGGTTGTGCTGATCGCGAGCAGCACGCGCGGTGGGCCGAGAGGTACATGCGGGCGAAGCGTGAAATCAAGGATCTGGAGACTCGGGTAGAAGGTCGGACCAACTCGATCGGTCGCCGATTCGATCGCGTCTGTGAGGTTCTTTCCGAGCTCGGTTACCTCACCAGTCCTGGTGACAGTTCAGCGGTTACCAGGTCGGGCACCATGCTCATGGGTTTGTACACTGAATCGGATTTACTGGCGGCCCAGTGTCTGCGCGAGGGCACTTGGCGCGGCCTGAGTGCACCAGAGTTGGCGGCCGCGGTTTCTGCCATCGTGTACGAGTCACGCCGGTCCGAGGACGATGAATCGCCCCGGCTGCCTGGTGGTGCCGTCCAGAGCGCACTGCGGGAGATGGCCGGCATCTGGGCGATGATCCATGACGCCGAAGCCAGGCATGGACTAGACATCACCAGGGAACTAGATGCCGGATTTGTGTGGGCACTGCACCGGTGGGCGACCGGGGCTTCACTGCAACTGGTCTTGGACTCCAGTGATCTAACAGCCGGTGACTTTGTTCGGTGGACCCGCCAAGTCATTGACGTCTTAGGGCAGGTGACCAGCGCCTTGGAAGCCGACGACCCAATGCGGGCAACCGTGCACCTTGCGGTGGATTCAATTAACCGTGGCGTGATCGCCTACACCTCACAGGTGGAGTGAGCCAACCCGAAGGTAGCGTTCAACGCCCCATGAGCTGGCCAAGTCCCGCAGCCGGGCGCTGTCCCTGGGTGTACTTGGCAGCCCGAGGTCGCCCGGCAGTTCCAAGTTGCGTACCGCGGTAGCAACCTGACGCGTCGCATGAATCTGCTCGAGGTTTTCAGCAATTAGCTTCGCAAAACGCGGAGTCAAGGGCTTGGTGATCTCGGTGCGCTCAACCGCCAAGACGAGCTCGTCAATTGACCCGTACTTGCCAATTAGTGCGGCCGCGGTCTTGGCGCCGATGCCAGGCACACCGGGTAAGCCATCAGATGGATCCCCACGAAGAGTCGCATAGTCCACGTACTGGGTCGGCTGCACACCGAATCGCTCGACCACGCCGGCTGGTGTCAGCAGTGGCCATAATTCCATGCCGCCATTGACCGTCATCAGCAAACTCACGTTGTCGTCTACCAGTTGAACGAGATCACGATCACCGGAGACGATGATCACGGGCGCTTTGCTGCTGGTGGCAAGTGAGGCAATAACGTCATCGGCTTCATGATCTTTGGCCCCGGGGCGGGCCACCCCCATGGCATCTAGGATCGCCGCGATCGCCGCGATCTGCGGGCCCAAGGTGTCCGGCATCTCAGCTGCACCGCGGGTTTGCCCCGCCTCGTCAGCTGCCAGTCGGTGGGTCTTATAGGAAGCGAGTATGTCGACCCGCCACTGTGGTCGCCAAGACACATCCCAACAGGCCGCCAGGCCACTTGGTTGATACTGCTCGACCAAGCGGTTAACGGTGCCGAAGAACCCCCGAATGGCGTTGTGCGGAGCGCCATCTGGGGCCGTCATGGTGTCCGGAAGTGAATAAAAAGCCCGGTAATACAGCATTGCAGTGTCCAAAAGGAGCACGGGAGCGACCATGGTTCGTATGTTGTCAGATCATCTTGGCGCCCATGCGCTCAGGTGAACTGGTGCCGGCCTCGGGGCCATGACCTACGGTGGGGTCATGAGTTTCGTCAGGCGGCTAACGCACGTTCAAGAACAGTTGGCGATCGCGGGTATCGATGCTGCGCTCATCACCCCCGGCCCGGACCTGCGCTATCTAGTCGGGTACGAGGCGAAGCCCTTGGAGCGTCTCACCTGTTTGGTGGTTCGGGTGGGAGCTGATCCGGTGCTCGTGGTGCCAGCACTGGAAATTCTCGCAGCTACAGCCAGCCCGGTCGGTCAGCTCGGTATCGACATTCAAAGCTGGCAGGAAACCGACGATCCGTATGCCTTGGCAGCACAGTTGGTCGGCGCTGCCTCGGTAGTGGCACTCGACGATCACATGTGGGCGCAAAAAGTTCTCGATCTGCGGGCCGCGATGCCAAATGCAAGGCAGGTACTCGCGAGCCAGCTCATCACCCCGATTCGCATGCGCAAGGACGCAGAGGAGATTGCAGCTCTGCGTCGAGCCGGCGCGGCCATCGATCAGGTGCACGCCAAGGTGCCGGAGTTACTTCGCCCCGGGCGGACCGAGCGCGAAATCGGAATCGACATCGGTAATTTGATAATTGCCGCCGGGCACGTGGCTGTGGATTTCGTAATAGTTGCCAGTGGCCCAAATGCCGCCAGCCCGCATCATGATGTGTCAGATCGCGTGCTGGCAATCGGTGACCCGGTGGTCGTTGATATCGGTGGCACCATGCCAGATGGATATCGAAGTGACTGCACTCGCACTTATCACCTCGGCGCACCAAGTTCTGAATTCGCGGCTTCCTACGCGGTACTTCTCCAGGCCCAAAGGTCTGCGAGTGCCGCGGTGCACCCCGGCGCCACCTGTGCGCACATTGATGCCGTTGCCCGCGATGTCTTAACCGATGCAGGTCTCGGTGAGCTTTTCATCCATCGCACCGGTCACGGCATTGGCCTAGAGTCACATGAGGACCCTTACATCGTCGCCGGCAATCACCTGCCCCTGGCCGCCGGGATGGCATTTAGTATCGAGCCAGGGTTCTATCTTGCCGGATCATATGGGGCCAGGATCGAAGACATAGTGATTTGCACCGATGATGGTGTTGAGTCCGTCAACGCTCAGCCGCGCGAACTAGTGATTGCATTAGGCACATGACCATTGCCTGGCAAACCAGTGGCGTCTTGCGCCGGCTGCCCACTACAGAGGCCGCTTCACTGCTTGACCTCACCCATGAGGTCGCGACTAAGGAGTTGCGTCCCCGCGCAGACGAGGCCGAGGCTGCGGCTTACTTCCCGCGGGAGATGTTCACCATGCTGGGTGAACTCGGATTGATGAGCTTGCCGTATGCGGAGCAATTTGGTGGCGGTAACCAACCGAATGAAGTCAGCTTGCAGGTTCTCGAAGAGCTGTCGCGTGCTTGGATGAGCGTGGCGGTGGGCGTCAGTGTCCACAACCTTGCCTGCTTCCCGCTGGCAGATTTTGGTACCGAAGACCAGCAGCGGCAGTGGCTACCGGATCTCCTCGGCGGCGGGCTCCTTGGGGCCTACTGTTTGAGTGAGCCTGAGTCCGGGTCAGATGCCGCCGCACTCACCACCCGGGCGGTCGGTGCTGGGGATGACTATCTGGTCAACGGGACCAAGGCCTGGATCACCCACGGCGGGGTCGCCGACTTCTACAGCCTGATGGTGCGCACCGGCGATCAGGGAGCGAAAGGCATTAGTTGCCTGCTGGTGAACGCCGATACCCCCGGGCTAACCGCCGCCACCCCTGAACACAAGATGGGCAGCAATTCGTCTCCGACCGCCCAGATCCACCTTGTTGATGCTCGGGTGTCAAAGTCCCGCCGCATTGCAGCCGAGGGCGCGGGCTTTACGGTGGCACTTGCGGCCCTTGACGCCGGTCGGCTGGGGATCGCAGCGTGCGCGGTTGGATTGGCACAGGCGGCACTCGATGCGGCCGCCCAGTACTCAGGGGTTCGGGTGCAGTTCGGCCGGCCGATTCGCGATCTGCAAGGCGTGTCGTTCATGTTGGCCGACATGGCAACAAGTATTGAGGCTGCTCGGGCGCTGTACCTTGAGGCCGCACGCCGCAAGGATGCCGGGCTCAATTTCACGTCGATTGCGGCGATGGCAAAGCTAATGGCCACCGATAGTGCGATGAAGGTAACCACTGACGCTATCCAGGTTTTCGGTGGCGCCGGCTACACCAGAGACTTCCCCGTTGAGCGCTATTTCCGGGAGGCGAAGGTGCTGCAGATTGTTGAGGGCACGAATCAAGTGCAACGAATGGTGATTGGCCGCAGCTTGGGCCGCGGTTAGCTTCGTGGCCCGAGAGTTTGCGGCACCGTCTTGGCAGGCGCACCGCAGGTTGCTGATTACCGGTGCAGTGATTTACACACCGAATTATCGCTTCGGCTCTGCGGCTCCAACCGCCATGCTGGTCGACTCCGAAACAATCACCTGGGTCGGCAATGATCCCGTGCACCACCTTGACAGCGCGGATGCCGTTGTCGACGTCCAAGGTGCATTGGTTATGCCGGGATTCGTTGATGCACATGTGCATGCCACCAGCACCGGTATCACCTTGTTGGGCCTGGATTTATCTGGCACTTCGTCGCTAGCCGAAGCCTTGGCGTTGATTTCGGCGGCGGCCCGCGAGGCAAAAGGCGCAGTCCTCCTCGGTCACGGCTGGGATGAGACCCGCTGGCCCGAAGGCCGCGCTCCAACTCGCACCGAACTGGATCGTGCGACCTGGGGCAGTATTGTTTATCTGTCGCGCATTGACGTGCACTCGGCGGTTGTCAGCAGCACCCTGCTCGCGCAGTTACCCGGGGTCGAGCAGGCCGCGGGCTTTCGAGCCGATGGCCTGCTAAGTCGCCAGGCGCACCACCAGGCCCGCGAGGCGGCACTTGATTCACTTGGCACCGGGCAGCGGGCGCTGGCACAGCGCACCACCCGAGCACATGCCGCCGCGCACGGCATTGTGGCCTTCCACGAGATGGCCGGCCCCACTATCTCCAGCCCAGCGGATTTACGTGAGTTGCTCGAACTCGCCGCGGTAGAGCCCGGCCCAGTGGTTTGCGGGTACTGGGGTGAGCTTGCGAGCAATGGCGGGATCGAGCAGGCCTTGGAACTTGGCGCGATCGGCGCCGCCGGTGATCTATTCGTCGATGGTGCCATCGGCTCGCGCACCGCCTGCCTGCGCCATAGCTACGCGGATGAATCCGGTACCGATGGTGCGCAGTATTTAACCGCGGCCGATATTGCGGACCATGTCGCTAAGTCGACCGGTGCCGGGTTGCAGGCCGGGTTCCATGTCATCGGGGATAGAGCAAGTGATCTGGTCATTGCAGGGCTGACGGCTGCCGCTGAGCGCTGTGGCGTTCCGGCCATGCGAGCTGCCGGCCATCGTCTCGAGCACGCGGAGATGCTCGACGACCAACAGATCGCCGTGCTGGGTCAACTTGGAGTCATTGCGAGTATGCAGCCGATGTTCGACGCGCTCTGGGGCGCACCCGGTGGCATGTACGAGCAACGCCTAGGAGCTGGCCGAGCCCGCAAGATGAATCGACTTGCCGACGTATCGGCCGCTGGTGTACTGCTGGCAATGGGCTCCGACAGCCCGGTCACGGCGATGGATCCGTGGCTAGCCGTGCGCGCGGCCACACACCATTATCAAGTCGGCCAGCGTTTGACTTTCGACGCCGCGATCGATTCCCATACGGTTTCCGGGTGGCAGGCCGCGGGGTATTTCGGGGTTGGTCAGCTAGTCGCGGGTGCGCCAGCACACCTGGCCATCTGGCAAGGCTCGGATTCGGTAGCTACCTTTGCGGACTTAACCGATGGCGGGCCGAAGTGCCTGCGGACGATCGTCGCCGGTACGACGGTATTTGATAGTGGCGACTTGGCAGAGCTATGAGCGTGAGCGAGCAATGAACGGCAAACTGGTCTCCGCGCCCGTTGGCATCGCCCTCGCGATCGCGGCCGGGATCTGCTGCTACTTAGCCTTCGCCCCGGTCGCCATCGGGGCCCTCGCTCCGGTTGGGGTGCTGCTCTCGACGATTGCGATCTTTCGCGCCACCTTGAGACGGGGATTTGGTTTAGCGTTGATCACCGGTTTGGTGTTCTTCCTGCCTTTGATTTCCTGGATGGCTACGCCAGGTGTTGATGCCTGGTTGCTCCTTAGCCTGCTCTGCGCACTTTGGGTTGGGTTAATGGGTGCCGCCATCGCCTTGGTCACCCGGGTACCGGGCTGGCCGATCTGGGTGCCCTGCCTTTGGGTTATCCAGGAGGCACTGCGTGGCACGGTGCCGTGGGGTGGCTTCGCCTGGGGTGACTTGGCATTCGCCCAATCGAGCACCTGGCTCGGTAAGTACGCGGCGTTTATCGGGCGTCCAGGAGTGACCTTCGTGGTCGCGCTCGCTGGCACCACCTTGCTGGCGGCATTCTTGGCCGTCCGCGCCGGGCGGCGGGGATATGGCAGCGCGTGGTTCG
>SXGR01531812.1_pt1 | contig 39638 bp, 37 predicted proteins | sample 3174711 | NCBI WGS metagenome assembly SXGR01 (sample SAMN11356860, study PRJNA531348) | freshwater metagenome | isolation source: freshwater sample F1-60 | place: China: Fuxian Lake, Yuxi | collected 2017-12-25
CTCAACGCCGCTCCGCACCGGGCTTGATCCGGAGCCGACCAACTACTGTGGCCAGCCGCGACCCGGGATTGAGGCGCGTGTGGTTGACCAGAACGACTGCGAGATGCCGGCTGGCGTAGTCGGTGAACTGATGCTGCGGACTGATACGCCGTGGGCGCTCAATGCCGGCTATTACCGCAATCCCGAGGCGACGGTGGAAACCTGGCGCAACGGCTGGTTCCACACGGGCGATCTCTTTCGCCAGGACGAGCACGGCAAGTATTACTTCGTCGATCGCATCAAAGACACGATCCGCCGTCGCGGCGAAAACATCTCCTCTTTCGAGGTCGAAAACGCGATCCGACACTTCCCGCAAGTCGACGAAGTCGTGGTGGTTGGCGTTGCCAACGAAGTGGCCGAGCAAGACGTGCTCGCCGTGATCAAGCCCAAAGCGGGCTCTACATTCGATCCGGCGAAGCTCATCGAGTTTCTATCGCCCTTGCTCGCCTACTTCATGATTCCGCGCTACGTGCGACTCGTGACCGAGATCCCGAAGACCGAGACGAACAAGCCGCGTAAGGTCGTCTTCCGCGACGAGGGCATCACGGGCGACACTTGGGATCGAGAGAAAGCCGGTATTCGGCTCAGACGCGAACGCCTCTGAGCCCTAGCCGCGCGAGCTTTAGCTACACGTGCGAGCTTTGGCTCGCGGCGCGCAGGATACGCACCGGGATGGCGCTCATGCGCGGCAGACCGCTCAAGGCATCGAAACCGCTCGCATCGTCGATGAGCATGGCCGGGTTCGCATCCTCGAATCCGTGTGCCAAAGAAATCACCCCGCGTCGAATGTCATCAGCCAGACGCACTCGTGCCCGAGTGCGCCCATGGCGCGACTCGATCTCGATCGGCATATCGTCGAGAAGCCCGAGCGCACCGGCATCCTCCGGATGCACGTAGGCGGGATTATGCGAGAGTCGCTTGCGCAATGCCGGCAAACGTTGACCCACCGAGTTGTAGACGGCGTGCTCGCGCCGCGTCACCAGTAACCACGGGTAGTCTCGGTCGATCTGCTCCGCTGCGACCGGTAGTGCAGCAGCGACCGCCGCCAACTCCTGCATCATCAATGTGGCTGCAAGCTGCAACCGATGCGGCCAATCGAGGCCCTTAGGATCGGCTAGTGGCTTCGGATCCGGAAAAATTGCTCCGTGCGGATGCCGCTTGATCTCCTCGAGCGGCACTCGGCTCTTCGCGACGAAAGCCTCGAGCAGCTGGTCGGTCGTAGGCGGTGACGCCATTTCGAACGGCTGCCCACGAAACGCGAGCGGCAAGCCCATGTGTCGACCCAACTCAAAAAAGATTCGCCAATCTTCAAACACATCGCTCCCAGCCGGCGGCTCGATCAATGCAGGCTGATACTGCGCATAGGGCTCGGGGTAGCCGAGCGACAATCCATAGACGGTGATGCCTTCGTTGCCAAAAGTGATCGCAGGCGACTCAAAACCAAGGCGCGGCCCGATGACGTAATGAGCATGTCGAGCGGTTGCCGAGAGCATCGGGTCGACGATGACGAGTAACTCCAGCGACTCGAGTGCACGACGGGTTTTTTCTTGGTTCGGCCACGACAGCAAGGGATTACCGCCGATCACGAAGAGCGCGCGCACCTGCCCCTCACCCGGGGTCAAGATCTCATCGGCCAGCGCCGCTGTGGGCAAACCGGCTGCGGTGTCGGTCAGACCACGTACGCGTAGAGCTTCGCCAAAACCTGCTGCAGAGCGCGGTTTCTCGGCACGCGCCACGCCGGAGAACTGCCGAAAGAACACCCCGCGATTCGGCATGCGCTCGCCAGCCTTAACCCAGCGTCCGCAAATGGTGTTGAGCGCGAGAACGAGGTAATCCATCAGCACGCCGTGCGGCGCCATGCTCGGGCCCGTGCCGCTCGTAGCGTTACCGCACTGGGCCGCAGCAAACATTCGCGCCGCAGCAATGATTTCGTCAGCGGCAACACCCGCAACGGCGGCGACCCGCTCAGGCGTGAAGGCGGCGACCGTGTCACGCAATTGCGCGAAGCCTTCCGTCTCGGCTTCGACGAACGCGTGATCGTACAGACCCGCGTCGATGATCACCCGCAACATCGCTGCAAGTAACGGCACATCCTGACCCGGCAAACACTGCAGATGCAGATCGGCCTTACGCGCGGTCTCCGATCGACGTGGATCGATGACGATCAACTTCAAGCCACGCTTACGCGCCTCGTACAAACGCCGCGCGGGATTGAAGGACGGAATGCCGCCCCACATCGACACCAACGGATTGGCACCGACGAGCAGACATACATCAGCCTCAGAAAAATCCTGCGGACCGGCGCCCCACTTGCCGTGCAGCGCCATCGAGATCGGTTTGCCAGGCTGATCGATCGTGGCGTTGGAAAAGCGCATTGGCGAACCGATGGCATCCATGAACGCTTCTCGCAACATCACGCCCGCAGGACAAAAATGACTGAATGTGCCGCCGTACATCGCAATCGACCGCGGCCCGTGCCGCTCCAGAATCACTCGCGTCTTCGCCGCGATCTCGGCAAGCACCTCACCACTGGCAACCGACTCGAAATCACCGCGTGGGTTGCGCCGCAGCGGCCTTAGGATGCGATCAGGCGAAGCGTGGAACTCGTGGTAGTTGCGCCCCTTGATACAGCTGTAGCCCGTATACATCGGGTTTTCGAGATCGCCGATGAGCTTGGTGATCCGCCCATCCTCTAGGGTGGCAACCAATCCACAAGTGGCGTGACAAAAGCGGCAGATAGCGGTCACTGCAGTCATGGCACTCCCTCAAATAGTCAGCCCCAAAGAAAAAGGCGGGGCGCTCCGTGAGGAACGCCCCGCCCTGTCCGTCAGGTCATCAGAACTTCCAGGTGAGGTCGAGGCCGTAGGTCCGCGGATTGCCGAACTGCGACACTTCCTCGCCGAAGAAATGGATGATGTTCACGCGATAGAGCTCGTCGTCGAGGTTCTTGCCCCAGAGTGACACCGTCCAAGGGGCGTCGTTCGGCGACAGCTGGATGCGCGCATCGAGCAGGCCATACGACGGCTCCTTGGCGAGGTTGTCGGTCGCCCAGAAGAGCTGGCTCTGCCAGTTGTAGTTCAGGCTGAACTTGAGCGAGTCCTGCCAGACACCGAAACCGGTCGTGTAGTCGATGCCGACGCTCAGCTGCTTCTCCGGGGTGCGCTGCAGCTGGTTACCCGAGCTGTCGAGACGCAAGCCGGTAGACGGGTTGATCGCCGACTCCAGGAAGTCCTCGTACTCGGTGTCCACGAACGACCCGCCGAGCAGGAAGCGCAGCGAATCGGTGGCGAGGAACTCGAGTTCCGCCTCGATGCCCTGGATGTTCGCGCTGGCGGCGTTGTCCGTGAGGTTGCAGAGACATGCCGCGTTGGTCTGGGTCACCTGCAGGTTCTTGTAATCCATCTTGAAGATGGCGGCGTTGAAGCGCAGCCGACGGTCGAGCACGGTGGTCTTGAAGCCGAGCTCGTAGTTGGTGGCCTCTTCCGGGTCGAACGCCGTCGCCGCCTGCGCCGGGTTGGCCGGCGTGTCGTCGAAGCCGCCGCCCTTGAAGCCCTTGGCGACCGTCAGGTAGGCGAAGGTGTCGTCGCTGGCGCGCCAGTCGATGGTCACCTGCGGGGTGGTCTTGTTCCACTTGGCCGCGTACGGCGTCGTGAAGCCGCCGCCCTCCGCGTACTGCACCACATTGGGTGCCACGCAACCCGTGGCGGGGAACGGGCTGACGACCGAGCCGTCCGGACGGCGGCAGAGACCCTCGATGGTCACCACCGGGCGCGGATCGTTCGGGCTGAAGCGGTCGCCCGTCTCGACGACGAGGGCATTGACCGAGCCCGACTTCTTGTCCTGCGTGTAGCGCAGACCGGCGCTGATCTTGATCGTCTCGGTGATCTCGTAGCCGAGGCTCGCGAAGGCCGCGATGTTCTCGATCGAGCCGTCGTTGACCCACTTGTTCTCGCCCGAGAGCGTGGACAGCGGGTTGTTGCCGCCCGGCAGCACCGCGCCGAGGAAGTTCTCACCCCAGAACCGGTCGGTCTTCTCGATGTCGTCCTTCTTGAAGTAGGCGCCGACGATCCAGTCGAACCGCGACTCGGGGTTGTCCGAAGTCAGGCGGAACTCCTGGCTGAACTGCGTGGCGTCCACAGCCTCCGTGATGGGGTTCGCGAACAGGAACTGGCCGTTGTTGGAGGTGGCCGGACGCGTGCCGTACTTCGTGTTCATGAACGCGATGTACTCCTGCCATCGGGTGATGCTCCAATTGAGCGCCTCGGGACCGGCACCGGTCTGGTCATAGAGCTGGGCGCTCTCACCGCTCGTGTAGCCGGTCAGCGAGTTGAACACGAAGCCGTCGAAGTCCTTCGCGATGTCGAGCGTGAAGTTGAAGCCGTCGCGCTCCATGTACTGCGTGGTCGGCGCGGTATCGCCCTTGTAGGTGATGTTGTTGGCGACGTTCACGCGCGGATCGGTGAGATTGAGGAAGGAGCGCAGATTGCTCCAAGGGCGCGAGCAATTGCTGCGCAGATAGCTCGTCTCGCAGTCCTTGTAGCCGCCGTCGACGGCGACCACATTGACGCCGTTGTTGCTGTCTTTGTAATAGCCGAAGACGGCGCGGGCGCTGACGTCGCTATCGCCGCCGTCATAGAGCAGCTGGGCGCGGGCCTGCAGGGAGTCGTAGTCGTCGACATCACGCTTGTGCAGCGTGTCGTACGCGAAACCATCCCGCTTGCGGTACTGCATCGAGAAGCGGCCCGCGACGGTGTCGGAGAGGCCACCGGTGACATAGCCCGTGAGGAACTTCGAGCTGTAGTTGCCGAGACCGGCCGTGACCGACCCGGAGTTGTCGAACTTCGGCTTCGCGGTCGACACCGATAGCGCGCCGCCCACCACGTTCTTGCCGAGCAGCACGCCCTGCGGACCGCGGATGACTTCGACCCGCTCGAGGTCGAAGAAGTCGTAGTTGAGGTCGCCGGTGCGACCCATGTAGATACCGTCGATGAAGGTGCCGACCGACGGGTCGGCGGACGGCGAGTCGAGGCGGGTGTTGGTGATGCCGCGGATGTTGAGCTCGACGTCGAGCGGCGTGCCCGCCGTCAACGAGAAGCCGGGCACGGCGGCAGCGAGGTCGCCGGGCGAGAACAGCTTGGCCTCGGCGATGGTCTCACCGGAGTAGGCGCTGATGGAGATCGGCGTGGTCTGCAACGCGGTCTCGCGGCGCTGCGCGGTTACCACCACCTCTTCGAGGCCTTGGGCGAAGCTCGGCGTGGCGGCGCCGGTGAGCGCCACCACCACGGCGGCGGTGGCCAGCGTGGCGACTGCGCCTAAGGAACGGTTGGGTCTGGTCGTCATTCTTGGGTACCCCGGAGTGTTTCCTTTGGTTGGCCTTTCGTCGGCATCGGACGCAAGAGCATTACAGCGACTTGCGTAACGAAACCTGCTTTTTAACGAGGCTACTCCGGTTGCCAAGCAGGGCGCAAGCCCTGTTGCGCGCAAACCAAAAAATCGCCGTGGGAGGCCAAGGCGTCCGGAAACTCTCGTGATGGCGATGACGCAACATCAACCGGCGCCGTGGTCATCGGCGTCGAAGTCTCCGGTACGGCGTAGCCCTCACCCCACTCGACGCTCGAGGCCCGCCGCGCCCAGCCCGCACCCACGACCCATGTCTGACCGTGCGAGGTCGCATCGGGGTGAATCAGGCCCGCAAGAAACGGCGCCACACTCGCGTCGGACATCCGCTCACGCAGCTCATCGTTCAGGTGAGCGTCGGTCATACGGGTCGCGGCATAGGGGGGGCGATCGCCGAAACCAGCACCCCTTTCGGAGCGTCCTCGGCGGCGAGACTGCGCATGAAGGCGATCAATGCCGCTTTGGATGCGGCATACGCCGACAGCCCGTGCAGTCCATACAAGCCGGCGCTCGATACCGACACCACGATGCGCCCCGCCCCTTGAGCACGCAGGTGCGGATAGATCACATGGGTGATCGCGACGGTTCCCTCGAAGTTGATCGCAAAGATCCGCCGAACATCCTCTAGGCTGATCTCGTGGAACGGCGCGTGCTGATCCACCCCGGCATTGTTGACGAGCGCATCGAGTCGGCCCCAGGTATCGAGCGCCGTCTGCAGCATCCGGGTGCCCGCACCCTCGCTGCAGACATCGTCGTATTGCGCGACCGCCTCGCCACCGCTCGCACGAATCTCCGCGACGACCGCATCTGCACTCTACGAGCGGTTCCGATTATTGACGACGACACGCCAACCGAGACGCGCAAGGTGCAACGCGTAGGCACGCCCGAGTCCGGTGCCCGCGCCGGTGACGATGACGACACGACCTTCACATCGAGAGTCCTTGACCATGGGTGCGTTTCCTTGTCAGTCTTGCAATGAAAACTGGGGGTCATCATACCCGCCGTGAGGGTGCTCACTGCATGAACGATCTCGATCCGCGCTTGGCGCGCCTTGTCGATAAGGAAGCCATCCGTGAGGTGCTATCCAAATACGCCCGCGGCGTCGATCGCGGCGATAGCGCGCTGCTCAAAAGTTGCTACCACTCCGATGCCATCGAAGAACATGGCGGTCGCTACACGGGTAACGCACATGAATACGTGGATGGCGCCATTCCGCGCATTCGCTTGATGGATTCGATGCAGCACGTGCTCGGCAACACCCACTTCGACTTCGTCCGCGACGATCTCGCTTACGTTGAGACTTATCTCATCACGCTCGCGCGAGTCAATATCAAGGGCGAACGCTTTGACACCTTCACGGGCGGCCGCCTCATAGATCGCTTCGAGAGACGCGATAGCGAATGGAAGATCGCTCATCGACGAACGATTTTCGACTGGAATCGAGACACGCCCTCCCGTGAGGGTTGGGTTGGCGGCATGTTTATCCCGGGTCAGCCGGGTATGCGCGTGGGCATCAAGGGAGAGACCGATCCGTCGTACGAACGCTTTTGAGGTGATCGAATGACTCGCCCAAACGCACTGTTCAAGAAAACGTTGTTCCCGTCGGCTGCGATGCGTATCGAGCGTCGCCCAGATGGCTGCATCCTCGTCACTCCCGAGTTGCCGCTCGTCGGTTATCTGAGCAACTTACCGAAAGTGCTAGATCAACGAGCAGCCCGTCATCCCCAAAAAACGTATTTGGCCGAGCGCCGCGGCGGCAAGAACTCACCTTGGACGCACGCGAGCTACGATGAGATCAATACCCGCTCGCAAGCGTTCGCCGCCTGGTTGCTGTCTCGGGGTATCGACCGGCATCGCTCGATCCTGATCCTCTCGGGTAACTCCATCGCTCACGCTGTCATTAAATATGGCGCGATGGCAGCGCGCATTCCCGCTTGCCCGGTCAGCGTCAACTACGCCCTGATGGGCGGAGACTACGGTCGGCTCAAGCATGTCATCCAATTGGTGAAGCCTGCGGTCGTATTTGCCGCGCAAACAGCGCTCTACAAGAAAGCCTTGGAGACGGTCGACTTCGGCGATGCGGCGATCATCACCGACAACCCCGGCGAGATCACACACCTCGTCGGCAGCGGCGACACGTTCGCAACAGCCGACGTGCTTGCGACTGCGATCAGCACGGCGGTTGCAGAATCCATCGAATCCATCCAACCCGATGACCCCACGCTCTACATGCTCACCTCCGGCAGCACGAGCCTGCCGAAAGCGGTGATCCAGACGCAGCGCATGCTCGCCTCGAACCTCGCGCAAGGCCAGCAAGTGCTCGGCGCGACAGCGGGATGGGATGACGTGATGCTCGACTGGCTGCCCTGGAGCCACGTCTCGGGCGCCTATACCAAGATGGGCACGCTCACGAGCGGCGGCACCCTCTACATCGACGGCGGTCGCCCCGTACCGGGCGCGTTCGACGAGTCGCTGCGGAATCTCAAAGAAATCGCACCCAAGTTCTACATCAACGTTCCCTTCGGCTACGCGATGCTCGCCGATGCTATAGAAAAAGACGACGAACTGCGTCGACGCTTCTTCGGTAGCTTACGTCTGGCCTTGTATGGCGGCGCGGGTCTGCCACAAGCACTCTACGACCGGTTCCAAAAGCTTGCCGTCGATGCCGTTGGCCAGCGGATCTTCTTCACCACTGGCTACGGCGCCACCGAGACCTCGTCGGGTTGTATGGCGATCTACTTTCCGACTGAAGAGGTCGGTATCGGTCTGCCGATGCCCGGGCTAACGCTCAAACTCGTGCCAAACGCCGATCGCTACGAAGTGCGCCTCAAAGGCCCGATGATCACACCGGGCTATCTCGGTCTGAGCGACGAGGATAATCGCAAGATCTTCGACGAGGAAGGCTTCTATCGCACCGGCGATGCCGCGCAGTTGCACGATCCGGATGATCTGGGCAAAGGCCTGAAGTTCGCAGGGCGTCTTGTCGAAGAGTTCAAACTCTCAAGCGGCACTTGGGTATCGGCGGGGCGATTGCGCGCGCAGCTGATCGAGACGCTCTCCCCGCTCGTGTCCGACCTACTCATCTGCGGCGAGAATCGGGATCGTCTGGCAATCTTGGTATGGCCTAAGGCAGTCGTCGATGCGGCACTCGAAGCGGAGATCGGCACACGACTACGTCACTTTAATAACGGACGCGGTACGAGTGAGCGAATCACGAGCTTTGCGATCCTGCGCGAGCCGCCGAGCGTCGATGTCCACGAAGTCTCCGACAAAGGCACCATCAACCAACACGTCGCTCTGATGCGACGCGCCGCCGATGTCGATCGGCTTTACCAACAATCGGAACTATGAACCCATGAATCTCGAAAATTGCGTTGCTCTCGTCACCGGCGGTAATCGCGGCATTGGCGAAGCATTCGTCAGGGTTTTGCTCGCGGAGAAAGGCGCCGTGCGGGTCTACGTCAGTAGTCGCGATAGCCATTCGGCTGCGCATCTCGAGCAGGAATTTCCGGGACGATGTGTTGTCATCGAACTCGATGTCACCGATTCAGCTGAAATCGCTGCCGCAGCCGCTAACTGTCCCGACGTGAATCTGCTGATCAACAATGCCGGCCTGTTCCGTAACAACCTGCTGATCGGCGCCAAAGACATGTCGCACGCGCGCGAAGAAATGGAAGTGAACTTCTTCGGGCCGCTGGCGTTGATTCGCGCATTCGCACCGACCCTTGCGCGTAACGGCGGTGGCGCAGTGATTAACGTACTCTCGGCCGCGGCGATCGTCGCCGTACCAAATATGGGCGCCTATTCGCCCTCCAAGGCGGCCGCGAGAATGCTATCGACCTGTGCACGAGCGGAGCTCGCGGGTCAGGGCACTCACGTCGCCGCGCTGATCGTCGGATCGGTCGACACGCGCATGGCGGCGCACGTACAAGGCGCCAAAGAAAAACCTGAGGATATCGCCCGCGTTGGCTTACGAGCCGCCGAGCGCAACATCGACGAACTCGACACCGACCGCATGGCCGTCGACGTGCGTGCCGCCTTGCAGCTGGACCCGAAGGGCCTCGAGAAGCGCATGGCAAAAATGCTGCACGCCACCACCATCAGCACGGGGCGCTGAGCGCCCCGTACCGAAGCGCTTCAGAACAGCGCGGGTCGATTCATCAGTACGCTCATGTACTCGGCGGGTTTCTCGCCCGCCTTGAATCGATCGAAGGAGGCACGATCGAAATAGTCGCGCCACTCGATGATCTTGCCATCGCGGAAGCGAAACACACCCGCATAAGGGATGGCCACATTCTTTCCATCAGGCGCCGTGAAATCATCGACCCCTTCGGTGAACACTACATCGCCCGCCTCGGCATAGTGGAATATCCGCCAGCGAACGACCTTCATCTGGTCTGAAAGCTTCTCCATGAATCCCTGCATCGTCGTCTTGCCGACGATTGGCGGGCTGCCCACGTGCGAATACCACACGATATCGTCGGCACAGAGCTCTAGCACCGCCGGCAAGTCTTTACGACGCCATCCCATGATGACGGCTTTGACACGCTCGAAGTGAGCGCCTTGCGTTGCCTCGCCCGACCCACTGGCTACTGCAGTATTCACCGCGACCGTCGCAGCGACCCAAGGCGCTGCCACCAACCAATCACGTCTGTTCATGACCCCTCCGTTGAAGCTGAGACTCGTGGCTTTCACAATTAGACCACAGTTATACTTTGACGCGAGATGTCTCACCATCAAGGGGTATTCGAGGTGCGTACGACTCCAGCAGAGAAGATCCGCGACTACCGCTCGCGGGGTTGGTGGGGTGACACCCGCATTCACGATCTGTTCGACGTGCATGCGCGCGCGCATCCCGATCGTGTTGCCATTGTCGATGCGCTAAATCGAGCGGATCTCGTTGGCACACCGGCACAAAGACTTACGTTCGCTGCTGCTGCTGCGCTCGCCGATGGTTACTCATTGAGCCTGGCGCGCGTAGGCCTCGGCAAAGACGACGTGCTCGTCACGCAACTGCCCAACATCGCTGAGTATCCAGCGCTCTACGTCGCCGCCATGCGCCTTGGAATCGTCGTGAGTCCGGTGCCGATGCAATTTCGGCGTCACGAGCTCGAACAGATCGTCAGACTGACGGATGCCAAAGCCATCCTGACGATCGATCAGCTCAAAGGTGCCGACCAAATCGGAACCGCTCTAAGTTTGAGCGCGGATTTAGAGAAGGAAGGCATAACGCTACAGGTGTTGAGCCTACGCAGCGCCACTTCGACGGCCGCCACGCCGCAAGGCGCCACCGCCTTCGACGCTTCTTCCATCGATGCACAATCGATCTCGGAACTGCGTAGCGCGATCGACGCCGCCACAGTCGATGCGGACGATGTCGCCACGATTTGCTGGACGTCCGGCACCGAAGGCACTCCGAAGGGCGTACCGCGTTCCCACAACCACTGGTATGCGATCAGCTTCGCGCATCTGCGCGGTGCGGGCATCCAACCAGGAGAAGTGCTGCTGAATCCGTTTCCACTCATCAACATGGCGGCGATCGGCGGCTGCTTCATGAGTTGGATGCACAACGGCGGAACACTGGTACTGCACCACCCGCTTGATCTACCGACCTATCTCAAACAAATCGCCATCGAGCGCCCGCAGTATGCGATCGCACCGCCGGCGCTGCTCAACATGCTGCTGAAGAACGAGGCTCTTCTGGCCGCGGTCGATCTCTCCTCGTTGCGCTGCATCGGTTCGGGCTCTGCACCGCTCGATCCGGAGATGATCGCAGGCTATCGCGATCGCTTCGGTATCGAGATTTGTAACAACTTCGGTTCTAACGAAGGCGTGTCTTTGATCAGCAACGCCCAGAACGCAAGCGACCCCTTGCATCGCGCGCGTTGGTTCCCTCGATTCGGGCGCGACGAGATCCCGTGGCCGTCGCCACCACCGGTCCATATTCGTACTCGCATCATCAACCCCGATACCGGCGACGAAATCCTGGTCGCTGGCAAACCCGGCGAACTGCAGATCACAGGCCCTACGGTATTCGACGGTTATTACCGCGCGCCGCAGGTCACGGCGCAGTCGTTCTCCGTCGATAACTGGTTTCGTACCGGCGATCTGTTCGAACTGTGCGGTAACGGTGACGATCTGCGCTTCTATCGCTTTGTCGGGCGTCTCAAACAAATCATCAATCGTGGTGGCGTGAAGATCGCGCCGGAAGAGCTCGACAACCTACTCTCGCAAATGCCAACCGTGCTCGAAGGCGCGGTGGCGAGCTACGCTGATTCGATTATGGGCGAGAAGATCTGCGCCGTCGTCGTTCCACGACCGAGCGTCGAAGTTACGCTCGAGTCGATCTGCGAGCACTTCAGGGCCGCAGGGCTTGCGATGTTCAAGTTCCCGGAGCGCTTACGCGTCGTCGCACAATTGCCGCGCAACAGCGTCGGCAAAGTGCTGCGGGGCGAACTCATCCGTATCGCAGAGACCGCTGAGGGCAGCTGAGCCTCAGCGCCACTCCCTCGCGATCATCACGGCGTCTCGAAAGTCCGCTCGACAATAATTGAGCATCGCGGCGGAGGCCACGATCGTGATGCCGCTCACGATCGATAGCGACACACCGATCTGCGACGGCCCACCCAAGAACTCGTCGCTGACAAAAGCGACGATGGTGGGGCCGATGCCGAGCGACATCATCGTGCCGATCAGGAAATACGCCGCGATGATCTGCCCGCGCAACTGGTTAGGTACCACGCTTTGTAACGTCGCACCTGGCAGACCTTGTAAAATTCCAAAACCGAAACTCACCACAGACAGACTCGCTAAGAACGATGTCATATCGCTTAAAATCGGTGCGATAACCGCGAGCGGCGCTAACGAGAGCATCACGACGATGGCGACGATCAACGGCGCATCGATCTGACCACGTTCCGTGAGCTTATCTGAGATCCAACCACCAACATAAACGCCTGGTACCGACAGAGCGAGCAAAATCACACCATAAGCGAGTCCGATATCACCGGGGCTCCAGCCATGCACGCGGATCGCAACCGCCGGTATCCACACCAAGAAAGAGATTCCCGCAATTCCGAAGACCGAAAAGCCGAGAAATAGCATCAGAAACAACAAACGTCGGCGACCGATGAACGACACGAGGCCGATATTGGCGCTCTTGGGCGCAAGCCCACGGCGCTCCGGTTCGCGAATCAACAAGAACAGCAAGGCGATCGCCACGCCCGGTAAACCGACCGCGAAGAAAACCACCTGCCACGGCGAAAACGCTGCGAGTCCGTCGATGACAAGCGGACCCATACGACTCGCCGCCTCGATCACCTGACCGCCGATGATCAGCGCCAACCCCGACCCGAGGTACGGACCCATCGCATAGGCGCTAATGGCACGAGCGCGTCGCTCCGGGGAAAAATAATCGGATATCAAAGAATAAGCAGCGGGCGACAAGGCCGCCTCGCCGATTCCGACACCGACTCGCGCCAAAAACAGCGCAAGGAAACTCGTGGCGAGACCGCACAACACGGTCATTATACTCCAGGCGATCATGCCGACGAGGATGATCATGCGTCGACTCATGCGATCGGCGAGCCAGCCGAGCGGCAAGCCTGCCACGCTGTAGAAAATCGAGAACGCGAGGCCCGCGAGCAAACTGAACTGCGTGTCCGTGATGCCAAGATCAGCCCGAATCGGCTCGACCAAGAGACTCATAATCTGACGATCGATAAATGAGCTCGTATAGGCCACCATCAAGAGACCAACGACGATCCACGCGCGCAGTGGACTTGGCCAGGGAGCCGTATTCGCAGCAGGCGTGCTCATCGATCCATGCGCTCCACAATCATCGCGGCACCCACGCCACCGGCACCCGTGCACACCACGAGTCCGTAGCGACCGCCGCATTGATCAAGATTGTCGAGCAGACTCGAGAGCAGAATCGCGCCCGAGGCTCCCATCGGATGGCCCTTGGCCATGTGACCACCCGCTACGTTGACCTTGGCGAGATCGACCGTGTGGTCTCGCAGGAAAATCGCCATTGTCACGGCGAAAGATTCCATAAACTCGATACGATCCATTTGATCGAGCGTGAGACTCGACTGCTCTAACGCGCGATACATCGCCGTGATGCCGGCGAGCAAGGATGCATGCGGATCACCACCCGCCTCCGCATAGGCCAGCACTCGAGCGCGCGCTCGTCGCCCGCCAATCTCAGGTGATCCCGCCACGAGCGCGAGTCCCGCACCATCACAGACCGGGGGGGCATGCGCGATCGTATGACGATGATCGATTGGCCCGTCGAGCGCAGCGGCGTAATGTTCAGCGAGCGCGGCAAAGCCAGGCTCCATCGCAGCGAGCGACTCGGCACTCGTCTGCGGTCGGATGCACTCATCACGAGATAAGACTCCGATCGAAATACGCGAAGCAGCAAACGCCGATACGGCCTCCGAGGCTGCTGCATGTTGTTGGGATTTCAGCGCCAGACGATCGAGCTCTGCTCGCGGAATACCTTGGACCTCCGCCAAACGATCGGCGGCCAGCACCACGGGTACATAGCGCGATCGCTTCGGGAAGCTCGCATCGGTGTAGAAGCCGGCTTTGTCTGCCATGAACGGCACGCGCGACATCATCTCGACACCGCCGGCCAATACTGACGTATCACGGCCAGCGACCTGTCTAGAGGCAAGACCGATCGTAGTCAGACCCGACACGCAGTAATTGTTGAGCGTAAAGGCGCTTGCCGATTCGTCGATGCCGGCATGCAGCTTGGAAACGAGTGCGATGTTGCCGCCCTGATCGCCGATTTGACCGACGCAACCGAGGATCAGCGATTCGACCTCTCGAGGTGAGCCACCGCGAGACTGCAACGCCGCGACAAGCGCGCCGATCAGCTCGTACGGTTGTCGACTCGCGAGCCCGCCATCCGGTCGCGCCTTGCCGCGCGGCGTTCGCACAGCGTCGTGAATCCAAGCCTGCATCGGTCTTACCCCTTTCAACTAACGAGCCGAGTGTGCCGGGTAGCGACACGCCTGGGAAGGGCTCCACACAAGACTGTGTTCCAAAAAACGCTTGTCGCCGCGTTACCGATATTTATAGGGGCTTCAACGATAAGTTATCACTGAAAAATCAACGTCAAGCTGTTGTAGCCATGTGGATGATGACGATATGTCTCGGATATATAGCCCCGAAAAAGCCCGGGATCTGATCGGCGAGAGTCTGAACAATCTGGTGTTAAGCGAGCCCGCTTGAATTCAAATCAAGGACAAAGAAGATTATGAGAAGGCTAACCTTCGCAGTTCCCGTTGGCTCTTAGAGACAACGCAGCAGCAACAATAGCGTCGTAAAGCACATCCGAATTCGCTTGACTTACCCTCTCCTAGAGGTCTGAATGAAGTGTAATCGTCTACAATAATTTACCCTTTTCGAAACGGTACTAATTTGTAAGTGACCCCCCTTGACGCGTACAACCAACGATGTCTCGACAACGACTGCCGCCCTGCTGATCAGCCTTGTCGTTCTTTCTTCAGGGCGGCTGTGTGCTGCCGCGTCATCGGAGGTTTCGGGCTCGGTATCGATGACATCCTGCACCGCTACGACCGCGCCGGAAGGAGTTTTTTTCGACGGAGCCCCGCGCTGGAGTACCGACGGCAACTTACCGCCTCACTGCGAAATTCGCGGCGTCGCTGCCGGGAAGATCCGCTTCGTGATACGTCTACCGGCTAACTGGCAAGGCCGTTTCCTGTTGGCCGGCTGCGGCGGATTTTGCGGCGAGCTTCAACCTGACAAGGAGGGTCTAAGCAACTCGATCAACGCATCGGTACGCCGCGGCTACGCAGCCATCAGCCACGACGGCGGTCATCAAGCCTCAAGTTGGGAAACCGGGCGGGGCAGCCGATCCCGAAGCACTAGAAATTTGGGCGCACTAAAGTATCACCTTTAATGACGCATACTGGTGTTGCCATCGCCAAGTCTATTTATGGCATCGAACCTCGCTACAAATATTTCGCGGGATGCTCTAATGGCGGGCGACTCGGCATGATGGCGGCGCAGCGCTATCCGGGCCTGTTCGACGGTATCGCGGCGGGAGCGAGTATCTTCGATCTGAGCGGTACCGCCGGCCTCTGGGGAGCATGGATGGTCCAACAGACCAGGCCCAAAGGCAAACCGGTCATTAATCCCGAGCGCTGGGCTGTGGTGCATCGCAAGATTCTGCAGCGCTGCGATGTGCTCGATGGACGAAAAGATGGGCGTATCGATAAGCCACGCGCTTGTACCGTCGATTTTTCGAGTTTCACGAGCGGCGACGAACCACTTACTGCTGCCGAGGCGAGCACGCTGATAGCACTCTATGGCGGGACACGTGACGCGCGCGGTACGGTGATCTACCCCGCACTGGAGTTAGGTAGCGAATTCTTTGGAGATATCTGGCTCGGTGGATCAGAGACTCGTGCTGCTTGGGGCACTCTGGCCTCTCGAGCCTATCAGCACATGCAGGCGCGTAGCCTCGGCCGCTCACCCAGCGACGCGCCCATGGACGTAGATACCCTACGTGAAATGATCACGCGCTCGCCCGTTCCGGCGATCACCGATGCGGTCGATACCGATCTCGCGGCGCACGCTCGATCGGGAAGCAAGCTGCTGCTCTACCACGGTCTCGCCGATCCACTGATCATTCCAGAACCGCTAGAAAACTATTACGCTGCCGCAGCCGAGCGCGCCGGAGGACTTGTATCGCTTCGAGAACACACGCGGCTTTTTATGATTCCGGGCTGGGGTCACTGCTGGGAGCGTCCTGCTGCCGCCGGAGACGACTTCGATCCTCTCGCCGCCTTGGAAGTATGGGTAGAGCGAGGTCAGGCCCCCCGATTCCTTGCCACTTCGCTCGCGCGACGGGCCCCCACGTCGAACAAATACCGATGCGCTAAAAAAAAGCAACGTACTCATCGTCCAAATGGCTGTCGTTCATGCACAACCGATCAGTGAAACGACTTGATGATAAAACTCACTTATCCGTTCGCTGTGTACGCGAGTTTGTAAGCGACTTGCGATCGTATTCGGTTGATTGATCGGGGCTTCGAACTTACTTCAAGGGATTTCTTTTCCACTTTCCTGAAATCTGAGTTTCAGCGATGTCGCTACTCATTAGATTGGTAAGACTGGGCCCGCTTGGATTCGAACCAAGGACCAAGGGATTATGAGAAGACTGAACTCAGCGATCCCTGTTGGCCGTCAATGACTTACGCGTATCACTAAGCTGTGTGTAAGAGAATGTGTGAGTAAATATTGTGTTTTTGACAGCTTATTTTGTCTTCAAAAACACTTCCGCACACAGAGCTTACTCATCAATCAATGAAAGTGATCTCAGAGACAAATTTCGACTTCGACATGCTCGTAAAAGGTCTGAATCCCGGCTCGTTATCGTTTAAACGACATGAGGACCGTAACGTTACCCGAGCTTTGATAACGGAACCTGAATCTTATTTATATAGCGCTAGCTTAGTTCGCGAGAGCCCGGTGCTCGCCGATACCGATTCAGTCCTCTTCGCGCAATCTCGATTTTTCGAGGCTCATTTTGTCTTTATAGCTCATCATCAACGCTGCTGCTGCGAGGATCAGAATTCCTCCGGCCTCGTAGAGTATGTTGACAGGATCGATGTCCTTACTCTGCAAAATGATCATGCGACACAGAGCGGTCATAGCGATGATGATCGGAAGGGTGATGGGAATTCGGTGGCTCTTGTAGAAGGCACCGACCATTCCCAGCACTTCGGCGTAGATAAACAATAAAAACAGATCGCTGAGGTTCACCGTTCCCGTATCGAAGAGTCGCTTTACTTCCACTCCCGACGCAAACAATGTCGCAAGCCCGATTACGAGGAGTATCGCGTTCTCGCTTATCTGTACCAAGCGGGAACTCAGTGTTCGAACGTCTTTAGACATTGGTCACCTCTCCTCCCCGCATTGTTAAGCGATTTTCCCTGCCGCAACCCGCGAAACTCAGATCACCGGTTAGAAATTGTGCTGCCAATGAAGTCGCACACTCTCCCGATCTTCCTCGAGATTGTCTGACGAGCTTTGCGAGTACCGTAACCCTATGGTATTCGACTCGTTGATATCGAAGAGCAACATCGCGTGATAGCGCTCGCTTTGGTACGAGTACTTATCTGAGTCGCGGAAACGAAATCCGAGATCAAGCCCGATCGAGTCAGACAGCGAGAACTTGGATCCGGCATCAATACTGTAGTACGTGAAGCTTGCGGTATAGGGCTTCGTCTTGCTGCTATAGGTTTTTTCCGCAAAGCGGGCCGATACATAGGGGTAGATACCCTTTCGTAACTCGAAGGACTTCTTGATTTTTCCCTCGATCACATTATTCACCAACTCATAGGTACTGGCATCTTTGTCTGAAGTTCCGAGCTTCAGCGAGTACTCCCACTTCCCCGCCGTCTTCACACCGACCGTGATGTGCTTGTTGAAGTATTCATTCTTGACGGGCGACACGGAGTCTTTCTCGATTCCAACATCAAGCATGACAAACGGCGTTAGGTGCTTATCGGAGCTTTCGGCTGAGTGCACGACAGGCATCAACATCGATGTAATTGCGAGAGACATTAAGATCTTTAGGGAACGACACATAATTCGGGTATCCAATAATTAAAATATGAGATCAGGCGAAGCTTACAGATTATTCTTTCACTCGAGTAGCTTGAAGAGAATTGAGCAGAGAAATCCCGACAATGTTGAGAGACCGACGAGGTTAGAGTTCGCAAGGTGCGCTGCCTCTGGCAGCATTGCAGCGCAAATCATCGTCAGCATCGCGCCTGCGGCGATACCCTCAACAAAAATTAATGTACCGTGATCAATATGGTCACCGAGCGATGCTCCGAGCGCTGCACCGACGCCGGTCATGACAACCAACGATCCCCAGAGCAGCAAGATCTTGCTCGCTGACATACCCTGGAGCTTCATTTGTTGTGAACTTGAAAGCGCTTCAGGGAGATTTGAGAGAAAAAGCCCGGCAATCAGGGTGTACGGGAGTACAGACCAAAAGGTGATCTCCCCACCCGAGAGCGTGACGGCTGACACCGCAGCGATCATCGTCGTGCCAATGATGAAACTCTCAGGTATTCCGTCTAGCAGGATTCCGAGCCAAATAGCAAACGCAGCATTCTTATGACCGGAATGACGCGCCCCCATGTCCTCACGCGTAGGCATCTGGCCGCCATGATGGATTGCCTCAATAGCTAGAGCTGCCCATCGCTGCTTTTCGAGAGTATTACGCTCTGTAGCGTGTTTGTTCTCTTCCAGTCGAGATGCGGCAAGCGTACGAAGCTGCTGCTCGAGCTCTGGAACTTGCTTACGAACGCTTTCAAAGTCTCCCGGTGTCAGAAGCATTAATTCAACGTTGGTTTTGGCCTCACAGTCGGCGCTATACGGTCTGTGCGTCACGAGAGAAATCTCTCCAACGATCTCCCCATGACCAAGCTCGATGGGCTTTTCGTGATCAGGATGGTGAATTTCCAGCATTCCTTTACGGACAAGATAAAACCCATGCGACGCTTCCCCACGACTAAAAATAGACTCACCTGCAGTGAAGAAGCGCGGTCGAAGATGATTCAAAATGACCGCCATTTTCTCTGGCGGGAGATTGAAGAACACCGGAACATGCATGATTTCGGCGAGGGCTCGCTCATGAAACGCCTCGCGCTCGATGGCGACCTTCGACATGACGTACGCGGTCTTACGAAGATAGCCTCCCTTTGCGTTGACAATCTGATCGAGTAGAACAAAGATCACACCGCCTGCGGCACAGCCCACGATCAGCGTGAGGAAGTGGCCGGTCTCGCGCAGCTTGTCTGCTTCGTTGGTTGCGTTGGTGAACGCAGCAATCGTAGGTGCGATAAGCTCAATGGCGAGGGCAGAGAGCAAGGCGCCCGCACCAAACGCTGCCAATAGTCCTACTGCAGTGCGCGGAAGACGTGCGGTAACACCAATCAGAGAGCCAATTAGAAGGGATACGGCGCTCAGCGCACCCAGAGTACCCGCCCAGATCACATAGATGTCCATAGACCACCCCCTATTTATTTCAATAGAACACGAAGTGCGGCTTTCTCAGCCTCCGGTAGATTGAGCTTATCGATTTCGAGCACCGCTATATCGGCTGGCAGCGCATGAAGTATTTCACGAAGTTTCGCGATTTCCTCGGAGGATTTAATGATGGTTTGCGCCACCGTCGCCTCGGCACCGTGGCGCGCCATGGCGCGCTGCTTGAGCCTATCGAACTGCTCGTCAGAAAGATGCAATCGGGTACGCTCCTCATCCAGCGTCCGCGCTTCGTCTTCGGTCAATACACCGTCAGCAAATGCATCTTCGACGGACTTCAACATCTGCTCGCGCTGCTGGTGCAACTGATCAGAAAAGGCGGAGCCGAGAATACCGGCTGGCAGAGCCACGATTCCGATACCAAGAAGTGCCAACACCATCGTGAACGCCTGCCCGATTGGAGTTACGGGGGAAATATCCCCATAGCCGACACTCGCTAAGGTAATGACCGCCCAGTACAACGCACGAAGCATGGTGTCGAACTTCTCCGGCTGCGCTACGTGCTCAAACTCATAAACGATCGCACCAGAGAGAATCGTAATCAGTACCGTGATGAACATCGCAGCTGCGAACGCACGTTTCTCGCGCTTCAGCACCAACGAAAAAGTCGAAAGTGCCATGTTGTAGCGGGTGAGCTTCAGAATTCGTAGTACTCGTAAAATTCGTATAAATCTCAGATCCACGGCGAAAAGGAACTGAAGATAATAAGGCAGGATTGCCACTAAATCGATGATGCTAGTAGGCTTTTTAATGAACGAGAGGCGCGCGAAGAAACCTCGCTCGTGTGGGTCTTGCTCGGGCGCTGCGTAGACCCTAAGCAGAAACTCAACGGTAAATACGGCGATCGCGACTGTATCGAAGTAATAAAACTCGAGTCTCAAGGGATCGTGCACATCGGGTATCGTCTCAAGGAAGACTGCGACGACACTCGCAATAATGAACAATATAAAGACGAGATCGAGCTGATGATGGAGGCGCCCCGAGGTCGGCGTGTCGTTCATCAGGGCATCTACCTTCTGCCGCAGCGTTCTTCCGGCATTAGCTTTACGAAAGTCTTTTATGGCGGGTAGAAGGTCTCGTAATAACTTCAAGAGACGGAGCAAACGCAGTGCTCGAAGCGCTCGGAGATCCAGATTGATAATTCCCAACACGTGCAACCAGTAAGGGGCGATGACGAGAAAATCGATTATCGCGAAGGGCGTAACCGCAAATCGGAGACTTGCGAAGCGCTTTCCTTGATAACGCGGGTCACCACCGGCAGCGAAAAGTCGCAGTCCGTACTCAAGCGTAAAGATATAAATCGAAATACGATCGAATAGTCCAAACGACACCTCGTGCGTGTCGTAGAGTTTCGGAATGTGTTCGAACACTAGCGCGAACAAGTTCGCGATGATGAGCCAGGTGATGAAAGACTCGAGTTGTTTCGCAACTCGACTTTCTCCCTCAGTATCGAAAAGTGTAGAAAAGACGGCCGCGCGAACCAATGCGATCGAAGACATGAGTGACCTCCCCAAATATCGACTGAGATCTAAACCTAGTCGTGTAGCCCTTATGTGCGGAGTATAGACTCAAAAACATGCTGGGCTAAACAACCCGGTACAATATTGCCCCGCCTTTGGCCAAGGCACCTGAGACGACGGTCACGCCAGCAATCACCCAGCGGAGATGACATCTGAGCGCCATCGTTAAGCTCTATCGTGGGGGTACGGAATGTTATGCCTATCCACATCCTCATTCTCTGCACCCATAACTCGGCCCGAAGCGTCCTCGCCGAAAGTGTCCAGCCCGATCGTGGTGACGTGGTTTGCCACACTTGCGACCCTTGGACTCCTGTCAATTCTAAAAACGTCGGCGATCATTGCAGCGACTGACCCAAGATATACCCTTCACCTCTTCGTCACCCACCCGACGATGGCATTCGTTATCTTTGGCGCCGTTTTTCTGTGTGTTATCGGCGGGGAAGCACTCTATGCGGGTCTCGGTCACTTCGGGCGCAAAGCCATCACCAGCGGATGGCTGCTCATCGTATGACCGGCTCTCCTGCTGAACTATTTCGGTCAAGGCGCCCTCCTTCTAAGAGAGCCCTCCGTCGCAGAGAATCCTTCTTTCCTGCTCGCCCCTCGGGAGCTCCTGTTCACACTCGTCATTCTGGCCACCGCCGCGACGGTGATTGCATCACAGGCCGTCATTTCCGGAGTGTTTTCAATCGCAAGGCGGTGTCAGTAGCTCGGCTTGCTGCCTCGACTGCGCGTCGTCCACTCGTCCAAGCATACAATCGGTCAAGCCTATGTGCCATCCGTCAACTGGCTGCTCTGTGCGATGACGCTGGCGCTGCTCATCGGTTTTGGCTCGTCAGAGTCGCTGGCCGGTTGCTATGGAGTTGGTGTGTCAATCACCATGGCGCTCGATTCCATCCTGATGCTCGTCTTTCTTTACTCCATCAGCACCCGCAATCGGATGCAGTAGATTGCGGCGATAGGCTTAGTACTCGTGATAGAGACGCTATTCATGGCCGGCAATCTGCTGAAGCTTCCCGACGGCAGCTGGGTACCACTCGCACTCGGCTTTTCGCTTCTGCTGATCGTGCAAGCCTAGCGCCATGGCCGCCGTGAGCTGACCTCGCGGATCCAGCGCGAAGACTTCACGCTCAACGAATTCAAGGCGCTGATCGAGCGAATAAAGCCTATTACCATCGAGAAAACAGTAGTTTTTCTGTCGAGTGATACCACGCGCATTCCAAGAACGCTGATCGTAAATATCTAGGTTAACTACGTATGTCGCTCGCAGACGACATTACTCACGGTACTTACCGCCTCCGTACCGCTGTACTATCTGGATCAGACGTCCGCATCGAGGAAGTGCTGCCCGAGCTTCACAGAATCGTTTGCCACGTGGGCTTCATGGAGCAGATCGACGTTCCGGCGTTAGTGAAAGAAGCCCGTCGGCAATTCAAGGCTCTGGACGTCCGGACGGCGAGCGACATGCGCAGCCGCGACGACATAGATACCTCAAATCGCCCCGGCATGATGAGAGTTCAAAAAACGCTGTTCGCATTCATGTCCCGCAACTCGGAGGTCGCAAAAAGCCATCCTGGAACTCCTCCGGAAAAATAACCGGGTCGGGACAACAAATTGAAATTTAGATTACTTAGGCCTTAGTGACCTGCTAGGGGGTTTTCAGCCCAGCAGTTTATGGCTATAACCTGCGCTGGCACACACGCTGGACCACGCTTTTTTTGGGCTTCTATTTTACGGATCTTCACCGGAATCGTGGCCTGTCAAATCGAGATGCAGGAGGCATGAAAGCGAAATGTTCAGGAGCGGCTACGTCTATTCACTATGCTTATCGTCCGCATCAGTGTACGCGCGGAGTCGCGCGGTTATCACTCCCGAGATATTTCGATAAACCGTCGCTGCAATCTCGTGCGAGCACTCGAGCCCTACACTATTAAGTTTTATAGCAAGACAATCCTTAACGGCCCTAACTCGTGCAGAACGCGGTAATCGATCGACAACGGCCATTTCACCTAGTATTTGACCAGGTGTCACGATCGCGAGGCGCCTGAACTCGCCCTCGCTTCGTTTCTCCACCACAGCCTCTCCAGCGACGAACACATACAAGCTGTCCGCAGAGTCTCCCTCATCAAAGAATAAATCGCCAGAAGCTACTGTAACTCTACTGGTCGCACCTAATAAAAATACCAACTGCAGACGAGAGAGGCCTGCGAACAGTGGGACCTTACCAAGCACGGCCACCAAGGAATCGTTGACGGTATAGCCAATTACATCAGTCATCAGGCAATTATTTTAGATAAGTGAAATCGAATAGAAGAGTTCGTTAGTTTAAATGGTTCGTTAAAGCAGTACGGGGACCCTCTGAAAAAGTATTTCTTACTTTAGTAAGGCAACTTGGATGACGACATCTCAACCTCTTTCATTGAGTCGTCGGAGACGCTGGCTCTGCATAGCTGCAATATTACGATAAAGAATCATTGAGACATCATGCGTACTCGTTAGGCGCAATTTATTGAGCGATAACGCTAGGCTTTTGGAGGTTGCTCGAGCACGCGTGGTGTGCGGCCTACTGTCGATGAACGCTAATTCTGCGAAGGCGTGCCCGGGATTTACCACGCTAATCGTGCGCCAGCCGTCTTTCAGTGGTTTCTCTATTGTCACGCCACCCGTAATTAAAACAAACAACACGTCTGTGACGTCGCCCGACCCGTAGAAGCACTTGTCGGCATCGACAAGCACCCTTGAGGTAGAACTAATAATCCAAATCAGCTGTGTACGTGACAGTCCTTCGAAGAGATTAACTTTTGATAGCGCACCGATCAGCGCATCATCTAATACTTTCGGAATGCCGACTACTGTTCCCACAATTTCCGCCTTCTTGAGATCATTAAATTTGTAGATTTATTGAGCCCGATGTGCTTTTTCTGAATCTGGAGGTTGCTTGAGCAGCGCGGCTCCGGTCTCCCCAACTTCAAAAACTGCTATCGGATTATCTACTCCTTTGATCGAGTAAAGTCCGTGGGATTTCCAACTAAGCGAATCTATTCCGGCGATCTGCACCCCTTCTAGCATTTGTTTTGCATTCTCGAACGCGCATTGCGACAAAAGAATCTGGTCGCCTTGAGCCAGGGACATTAGTCTAGCGGCGGTATCGACCTGAATGCCGTTGTAATCTATGTCCTTCCCGGCAACGCTCGTTTTACTCGAATAAACTTCTCCTACGTGAATCCCGATTCGGTCGGACAGGCTTAGACCGCTCGAGTAGGCGAAGTCACGAATTCGATCTTGCCACTTCAAGGCGAATACAACCGCCTCTGAAGGCGTCGCGCATACAATGAAAAATGAGTCCCCAGAGGTCGATACCTCTCGGCCTGAGACACTTGCACGTAACAGTTCACAGACGATGGCATGATGATCTTCAATAATCGAGACTGCTTTCGAGTCACCGAATTGCTGCTTTATCTTTGTTGAGCCCACAATATCCGAAAGTAGCATTGTTAGAAGTTGGTTCGGAAAGTCTTTACCAGCCGGTGCGGCGCTCTCGAAACCCAAGGTACTTCGCTGCTGCGCACTTGTTACCCCGACGTTTGCGGTATTGACTTCATTTAACAGCGCTGTTTTTAAGGTAGCTGAAATTGGAACGTTAATTTTTTTATTTATATTTTGAAGAATAAATTCTATTTTTAAAGAGGATGATAAGAGGGTATGTACATTTGGGTCACAACTGAAGCCAATGCCGCTTATAGTCGGCCACGCCGGTACTACCGATCCGGCGAGGCTAGCGGAGCGGCAAATTTTGTTTAGTTCTGCGACAACAGCCTGCTGGTCGCTTGGCGCTAGGCGAGTCATTCCTTGCGAGAGCGGGATGAAAACGAAGTTAATTCCCTGTACCCGTACATGTGCTAACGAAATCTCAGTCATTTTAAACGCCATCTCCTTGTCATTTTTCACGCTCCTAGCACGACGTTACATCGATTGCGACGAGTCATTATTCAAAACGGTTAGTTTAGAGTAGACTTTTGGTTGTTCACTAGGAAGCCGTCGATGCTCAGGCATCACCGTGTGAAAAGTTCCGGTGTTTAACTTAGCATCCGGTACCTGGCTGGTGTACCGTCTCAGCCCGGTACGGATCAGATCCTAATCCTTTGATCTACACGAGGAGCGACGCCATGAGCGATAACGAATCCACGACTCACAAAGCGATCGATCACGAAAAGGAGCGAGACGCCGTGATCGGCGACTACGGCTCCCTGTGGCGACAGGCGATTACGAAAACAGGGGTGGTAGACGAAAAGGTCACTGAAGGGCTTCTTCAAGTTTGCGCCGCCTGTTATCTCGATGGGGTTCACCGAGGCTCCGCTTTAGCGCTCGAAGTGTTGGCAAACGATAGTCAAAAGTAGTCACCAACGGACTACCGAATGGGAGCGCCCACGACTCGGTGAACAACCCTCATCCCCTAGGCACCGGCGCGTTCCTGTATATGCGGTGGGGAATGCCCTTTGGCATGACGGGTGCAAAATGCTTTTGCACGATGTGATCGATCTATTGGCCGAGGTGATGATCGAGCGGGGTATCCCGGAGCACATCCGCTCAGACAATGGTCCGGAGATGGTGGCCAAGCGCTGGCGCGCTTGGCTGGGGCGACTCTGGGTACGAAGACCCTTCACATCCAGCCCGGCAGCCCTTGGGAGAACGGCTACTGCGAGAGCTTTAACGGCAAGCTGAGAAACGAGCTTTTGAACGGCGAGCTCTTTATACACCTTACGTGAAGCACAGGTACTGATCGAACAATGGAGAGGTCACTACCACCGAGTTCGACCTCACAGCGCCCTCGGCTATCGACCCCCAGCGCCCGAGGCCTCGGGGCTCGCCCCCAGCCCTCGGATCTTCATGACAACTCCCAAAAGGGCTGCCTCAACTCACTTCAACACTGGACCAATCAAAGCGGGCGGGACATGACGACCTGTAAGAGTCCCTGTACAAACCTCAAGACGGTAGGCGCCTTTACGGCGTTTTTAGGTGCGCAGCGGATTACGACCAGGGGGTCACTCGGGTCCCGAGCGTTCTTTCGCGCCTTTCGGTACAGTATCGCGGTACGTCAACCCCGGCTCGAATTTCCGCATGCACATACGGTACACGCCGTCTGCCTGAACGCGGGGCGGTCTTACTCCTACCGATATAAAGACATACACAGAAATCAGCACTCGTGAAGATCGATTCCATTATCGTGGCCATCGCCGTCGCGGTGGCGATCGGTCTACAGGTTCCAACATGAATTCCGGCGTCGGGTGGGCGCACCGATGAGGCGCGTAATCCTCAAGATCCACTTGTGGGTCGGACTGGTCGCGGGCCTGCACATCGTGCTTCTCGGCCTAAGCGGCAGCGCGCTGGTGTTTCGAGCTGACATAGAACGCTGGCAGGTCTCCGACTGGCTGACGGTACAGCTCCGGGACGAACGCTCCAGTCTCGACGAGGCCGTGGCGCACGCACTGCGCGAATACCCCGAGCGGGAGCTCTCCAAGGTGATCGTGCCGGCAACGGCGCACGAATCGATTGAAGTCGTGCTGCAGCTGCGTAATCCGCCAACCCTAAAAGCGGCCGATCTGATTAGCGTCTACGTCGATCCCTACAGCCTGCGAATACTTGGTGAGCGGCGTAGAGCCGCGGGCATCATGTGGTATCTGCAGGATTTCCATTACGCGCTCCTCGCGGGCGAACTGGGCCTGAAGATCAACGGCATCGCAGCACTCGCGCTGCTTACTCTGGCATTGAGCGGACCAGTGCTGTGGTGGCCCGGACCCGGCCGATGGCGCAGTGCAGTAAATATACGCCGCCAGCCGGCTGCAGCTCGCTGGCGCGACATCCACGGCATGAGCGGCATCATTTCATGGCTCGCAATCATGCTGATTACGCTTACCGCGCTTTATTTTGCATTTCGCGGCACCGCTACGGCAGCGCTGACTCTCGCAAGCGGTGCGGCCAGCGTGGCCCCGCCAGCCGTCCTGCATCACCCAGCGACGGAGTCTAGTCGCGATGCACCGCCCGCCTTCGCGCCACTCTCCGCAGTGCTGCGGAACGCCCGCGAAGCCGAACCGACCGCGCGCTTTGACGAGCTGCGCCCAGCTCGTACGCTTCGGCGACCGGCAAGCCTCTCATTTCGGTTGCCGGGGGACACTGTACCCGGGCGGCACCGGATGTTTCTTGATCCGACGACCGGCACCGTGCTGCGGGTCGACCGCTTCGACTCACTCGACGCTGGCGGTCGACTGTTCGCGAGCATGGTGCCCTGGCATTTCGGCAGCTTTGGCGGACGGCTGACTCAGTGGCTTTGGTTCGTGGTCGGACTCATACCGGCAATGCTGCTGGGCTCAGGCTTTTGGCTCTGGCTGCGCAAGCGTCGCAGTGGTCCGGTCAATTCGCCGGCGACTCTTTCGCCCGACGCTCGTCGATGAACTTCTTGAACACCGTCCAGGACGTCTCGTTCGGACGCAAGTCATCAAGTGGTGGAGGCGCCTTGTAACTCGGGTAGCGGGTATCAACCTCCCGGCGCACGACCTCTGGCAGCTGTTCCCAGTCGTCGAGGCGCATGCCGGCCGTATGGAACACCACTAGGCCGTCCCGGTCGCCCATTTTCATCCACGGCAACCAGCGTGAGATGCGAACCCACGAGATCAACGTATCCTGAAGTTCGCTGTCGGTCGCGTCCAGCGCTTCACTGGCCAACGCAGCGGACGTGCCAAACTCCATCGCGTGGTAGGTCCCGCCGACGTAGTCCTGGTATTCGCCGGCAAGCGGGCTCTTGTAAAACAGCCGCGCAGCACCGCCCCCTTCGAGGAGCAGGTCGTCCTTGAAGGTCAGGTTATCGCTCCGATCGACGGGCTTGCCGTCCTTGTCCCGCGAGCAGTACCAGTCGCGCGCATTGACGGGATCGTTGGCGACGTGCACGACGTCCACCTCCTCGTTGCTCCACGGGCTCTTCCAGCGCCGTGCCATTTCGTTGGTGACGGGATCCAGGTAGAACATCACCTCGCGCGACACCGAGCGGTAGCAGAAGCCACGTACCGGATCCTGCTTGACGCGGCACTGGCGCATGTTCATGCCGTGTACATTGAACAGCAAGCGGTTCGGCTCGCCGGGCACTCGGCTGAGCATACTGCCCCTCCACCAGTGGATGACCGTCTGGCCGTCCTCCAGCGAACAGGTCATCTTGCGGTTCAGCAGCAAAGCGTCCTCAGGCTTAGCCGGGTCGAGCGTGCCGGCCGCCCGGGTCGCCGGGACCGCAGCCATGAGGGCGGCGACGGCGGCCACAGCGAGAAAAGATGTTTTACGTGACGAAGGCACCTCTGCAGCAAACACGAATTCTGAAGGCTGTGACGCCGAACGGCGGGAAGCGGACATCAGAACCTGTAGAGTGCAGTCAATCCGTACTGCCGTCCGTTAGGGAAGTGCACCTGATAGGCGCGCCTGAACGCGAAGCCCGAGTCCGGATCGAAAAACCGCACTACGGAGTCCGGCTTGCGGTTATCGCCGAGATTGCGACCCCATAGCGTAACTTTCCAGGCGTCCGTTTCCACGCCGAAGCGCGCGTCGACGCGCGTCGAATCACCGGTGGAAGCATGGTTGTACACCTCAGCGAACCGTTCACTCTGGTACGAGAGATCGGCACGCGCCAAGAAAATCCAATCAGTGCTTAGTGGCGTACGGAACTCTACGCCGGCGGCAAGAGTGCTTTTGGGCGCGTTCGCCGTCTGGAAGCCGGCGGCATTGGCGAAGTTCGCAACCAAAGTCGGCGAGTAAACAGTACTTGGGCAGGGGCCCGTGGCGGTCACGGGGCTGGCCGTCAGGATCGCGTAAGTGTTATCGCAGAGTTCCTTGAACTCTGCCTCGGTGTACCCGTAGGACGCGTTTAGGTTCCAATTCTGACTCACTTTCCAAAGCCAGCTCAACTCTAAACCTTTCACCTCGGTCTTGCCGGCATTGGTCGTCAGCTGAATATTCGCAGTCTGATTCACAGTGGTGCGGTAAATCTGACTGACGGTTACCTGCTGATCGCTCCAGTCCGTAAAGAACAACGCGGCCTCGAAGCTCATGCGCCCATCAAGCAGGCGCATTTTGCTGCCAATTTCATAGTTCAAAGAGACTTCCTCGGCGACGTTCAACGGCGTGATGGTCGAGAGGCGTTGGAACTCGACAAGGGGAACAGAAGCGCCACAGAGCTGATTATTGAAGTCGCCGGGTTTATTGCCGCGCGCAATCGAGAAATAGACGTTTAAGTCTTCGGTGAAATCGAATCGAACGGTACCACGCGGCGTGAAGCTCTTGAATTTCGCCTCCAGGACCCGCGCACAGTTTCCACCGACCTGAACGGTGTTGTTCGTTGTCAGCTGGTCCCTCGCATACCGACCCTCGAGGGTGAGGTGCCAACGCTCAGTCGGGTCGTAGCTGACGCTTCCGAAAACGGCCTGATTCTGGATCTCGAAGGGCGAGGAGGGCTGGGAAATCTCGCGAAGCGTACCGGTCGGGCCGGTATTGGTGGGGGCAGCCGCTCCGCTGGAAAGGTTTACGTTATAACGCGGACCGCCGTTGTAACCCGTGTTCTCCTGTTCGTAGTTATATACGCCGACAGCCCAGTTGAGTTTATCCCCGAGGCTCGAGTTGAAACGAAGTTCCTGCGACTGGTATTCCTTAACTTGGATCAAGCGCGTGATATTGCCCGGGTTGGTGACGGTCATAGTCGGACCCGGTACACCGGACTGGAAGCCGCTGGTCGGCGAATTGATGATGTAGTCATCGACGATCCAGTCCTCGTCCTGGCGGTTCCAACTCGCGAGCGCGGTTACTGTGCCGGGACCCACATCCCAGTTGGCCTCGAGGCTGTACAGGGAGCTATCCTGCGCTACGCCGGGCTTGCCTTGGCGCTCGATGTCGGCAAGGTCGACGCCGATACCGCCAATGCGGGGGATTTCGGGAATCTCTCCACAGAAGCTGCCGCCGCGCGCGCCGGGTGCGGTCTGAAAGCAGTTGAGTGTTTTGAAAATTATGTTGTTGTACAGACCGTCGGAGTTCTGTGCGGCGAAAGCGCGCACGGTGACATCGAAAGCGTCGCTCGGCGCCCAGCGCAGCGCGCCAGATACCCGTTTGGTCTGTTCAGCCCCGAAGGTCGGGTTGCGACCGTCGCTACTGCGTCCGGTGTACTGTCCGTCGTATTCGTAAAAGCGACCGCCGAGCTTAAAACTCAGCGTGTCGCCGAGCAGCGGACCACTGATGTTCGCGGCAGCTTCCTTATACCCGTCGTCACCGACGGACACAGAGGCCTTACCCTTGAATTCGCTTGACGGTTGAGTAGTACGATAGCTAATCACGCCCGCTAAGGATCCACGACCAAAGTTCGTGGCCTGCGGACCCTTAAGCACCTCGACAGTCTCTATGTCGTCAAGGTCCGCCCCGGTGATGTTACCTGCAATGTAGACGCCATCTACGATGAACGACACGGTGCGCTCGCCGAGGATCTGGGACATACCGCGGATCACCGGACGGTCAAAAACCCGACCATAGGTCTGGTTGAAGGACAGGTTGGGCGTGATTCGCCCAATATCATATATGCTCTCGATACCGCGCTGTTCGATGGCATCGGCTGTAAAAGCCGTGATCGAGATGGGGACGTCCTGGAGCCGTTCGTCACGCTTGCGGGCTGTGACGATGACCTCCTGCAGGCCTTGATCGGCTGCAGCAGCAGGCTGTTGCCCCTCGGCAGAGTTTATTGAAGCGACGCCGGTTACGAAGAGCAAACCAAGCAGGACCGTTTGCCGTGGCTTATTGCTATTCACAATGGTACCTCCATTAAATTTGAGATTCGAGTCATTATATTGAATAGGAGCATTAGAATCAGTTAAACGCAAGGCTTCGACGATCTTTAACCGTTTGCGGGTACTAATTCTTCTCGCGCTGGCGTTAGTGGTAGAAGATTAAGAAAAGTAGAGTCCGCTCCGATTCCGCAGCGAGCTGTACGAAAAAACTTTCTTTTTTGGAGTTGGCCGGACTCTGTGAATGTGTGCGTCGATATGTGCGCCGCCCTTATCATAATTAATAATTAAAGTTGAAGAATCATGCCTAAGATTTCAAGTCGGTTACCCGTCAAAAGTTGGCGAAGCGCTGTGGTTACGTGTGTCTCGGTACTCATCGCATCCGTAGCGTCGGCCGAATCCGGCGTGACTATCGCTACTGGTCCGGCATATGACTTCGACCGTCGCGAGCTAGAGTCGATTCTTGAGGATCTGGTAGCGTGGCTGCCGGGTGAATGGAGCTCAGAGCCGCAACTGCACTATGAGCGGACCGTACGTATGCCGGCTGAGGGCGAACATGATCCGTGGTACCGTAGTTTTGCTCGCATCGATGCGCCGCAGATCGGCTCCCATGTGTTCTACGGGCAGGTCAACATCGCGGGCCGCGAGGGGCCCCTGTTCAGCCGTACTCAAGTGCTTTACACGGCTTCGATCGAAGAGGCTCGGGGTGTTGTCTTGATCCGCGGCCAAGCGATGGCTGACGCAGAGCCGTACGTTAACCTGCAGGATCGACCGGAGCTCTGGTCGCAGGTGCGGATGAACGAGAAGGCAGTTAATTGCGACTTCGTCTGGCGCCGCGACGGGGACCAGATCGTGGGCGTACTTGAAGGCCGCACCGAGGATAAACGCCGTAACGGCCCCGGAACCTGCACCTTCACCGCAAAATCTGGGAAAGAGTTTTTTTCAGACGCCGAGTGGGTGTTGTCGCCCGAGACACTTTGGATTTACGATATCAACAAATTGGATGGTAAGCGCTTCAATGGGCGCGAAGACCGAACTCATACGCGATTAAGTCGCGCGAGGCCCTACACTTGCAGAGTCAGAGACTTGAAGGGAGAACGTGCAGTCGAGTCGTATGATCGCGGAGGTAAGGGCACGGCCCAGACAGCCAACGGCGCTGAGCGGTATTGGATGCTGCTGCGTGCTTCGTACCCGGCCGCAGACGGCTTCGGGCTCGACGATGAGCTGCGATTAACTCTGCACGAGTCGGAGGCGCTGCAACCCCTGGAAACCAGTCGTGCCGCGCCTAAGGCAGATCGCATCACTCTAGAAGTGCCGGGCATCAATGTAGACTGTAGTCGGCAGGACAAATTCGGACCCATGCTGCCTTACTGACACATACTATCTCCATCAGGAGATATTTCCGGTCGTGCGGTTGGATCACAGATTGCCAGCCCGCACTTTGATTGGTCCATTGTTAAAGGTAGTTACCGCAGCTCTTGAAACCGATGGCATCGCAGCTGTATGTCAGGCCCCGGTCCCACGTGACGCAGAGGTGCCGGCAGGTCCAGCAGTTAGGGTTGTCACTCATGCGTTACCATTTATCTCGATGTTCACGCCTCCGCTAATCAAGCCCGCTCCGTTCATCGCGCCGCTCTCGCGAGAGGCATTACCGGAATTCATGCGGCTTGCCCACGATCAGGCTCTGGCGGTGCGGGGCGACTCAACCTTCATCGACGTGATGGGGCACGCCCCGGGGGTCTTTGCATGGTATCGCGATTTCTACCAGCGCTTGTTTCGTGGTGGCGGTGTTCCGGTAGCCATGAAGGAGCTGGCACGGTATCGCCTCTCGACCTTGCATGGTTGCGCCTTTTGCAACAAAGGCAATCGACTAGACGCTATGTCGGCTGGACTGAGCGAAGCGCAGATCGCGGCCATCGATGATCTTGAAGCGCTCTGCTGGAGTGATGCAGAGCGTGCAGTTATCCGCTTGGCTGAACAGATGTCCCTCGGCAAGTCCGACGGCGTGGTTTCTGCCGAATTGCATGCCGAACTTGTGCGTCATTTTGATAACGAGCAGATCTTGGAACTCGGAGTCACGATGGCGGTCTTGACCGGCATGGCTAAATTTTTGTTCGCATTCGATCTGGTTGAACGCGAGGGCTATTGCCAGTTCGGACGTTAGCACATTCGATTGTCTAGCCCGCTTTGATCGGTCTAGTGTTGCAGTAAGCTTAGGCAGCCTTTTCGGGGGTTGTCCTGAAGATCCGAGGGCTGGATCAAGCCTCGAGCTTAGGGGCGAGGATAAATAGATTCGTAAGACTGGTTCGGCGTGGATTCGAACCTAAGGACCAAGGGATCATGAGAAGACTAAACTCAGCAATCCCTGTTGGTCTTCAATGAATTACACGTGTCATCAACCTGTGTGTTAGCAAGTGTGTATTTAATATCGTGTTTTTGAAATCGTATTTCAGGTGAAAAAATACTTCTACACGCAGAGTTTAGTAAAAGATTAAAACAAGATACGCAAGAGTAAGAATTCGATTTTGACGCAACTCTTGTGTGTACGGCTCAGCATTTTTCGATTGAACGACAATGAACATTTCGCAAAACATCGAGTAGTGTGTGCACTCCCGCTGGCGTCGGCTCCTGACCGATCAGTACATCGGCCTCCCGAAGCTTATGGATGATCTCCTCGGTCGTGTATCTCTGCTTCGCCATCGTCGACGTCTCCTGTCCCTTTTATGAATATTAAACATGAGCCAAAAATACCGGGTCAAGTCAGTAGTCCAGACATCGTGCCACCGAGTTCTAGGATCTGCGCGTTGTCGAAATGACGGGCAAATTCGGCGTGCAGCTCAGCAGAAATCACGCCGTCGGACTTGCTGAGAGACATCTGCTCGGCCACGCGGATAAGGAGATGCTCTACATCGCCCCAGCAGGCCGCTTCGAGATCATAAATAGCCGCGATCTATGCCCTCCTTCGTTCAGCCGATATGGCGCCTAATCGATCGTTTTCACAAAAGGTACACCGAAGCAAGCTAGAGAGGCGATAACGCGACAGTTCCTTCATGGGTTCCGGAATGCGACCACCATTAAACAAGCGCCGGTAGAAATCGCTGTACGATGCAAGTACCCCGATACATGGCGCAACAAGTCGATGACGGTCGGGTCGACTCGTACCACCAAGGCTCAGTTGCGGGCAGGCTGCATAAGTTTCAGCAATGCCTCTCGCGAGGCCAGCGGGATGAACGGAACGGCATTAGGCTTCGAAGACGTGAATAATTGAAGATAGCGATAGCGTGTGGAGGACAATCCCAATTGCATGATCTGCAGATACTTCGACATCACAGGGAATTCAGACATGCCCCGCGACTCCGATGCCATCGGTTTTAAGAGCGGCCTGTACCACCTTAAACTATGGACTAACCAAAGCGACCTGGACAGTAGTCGGTACGCGGTCTGGCTGGGTTCTGTAACAGGTTTCTGCTAGCCTTCACGGCCCAGTTACGAGCTGAGATGTATTTATGAATACCCCGGCAATGAAGCACACGTTTTTGGCCTCAGTAATAATGGCAGTCGCTGCGACAAGTCTACTCGCAGCCACGACGACGGATGCCGTTTTAGCCGAGGTGGCTGCCGGCGAGTGGCGATCGGCAGACGACAAAGCGCGCGATATGGTACGTAAGCCGATCGAGAACCTACGGTTTTGGGGTTTGAAGCCAGGGGCTAGCATTCTCGAGGTCCAGTCGGGTTCGGGTTGGTGGACACGCATCCTTGCCCCCTATGCCGTACGTACCGGCGGACGTTACAGCGTGACGGCGGCAGACCTCGCCAATCCGTCGCTTTCGGCAGCCATGCGTAAGGGACGTGCTGATTTAGCTGCACGCCTCGCCGACAGAAAAATCTACGGCGAAGTCAATCTCGTGAATTGGGGAGCAACCGCCGCGCCTTTGGCTGAGAACCGCTTCGACTTTATCCTGCTCTCTCGTGCGATCCACGGCTGGATGAGCGTCGACGGATTAGTCGACCGTAACTTCGCTAGCCTTGCCGGCTCGCTGAAGCCGGGCGGTGTGCTGGCCGTCGAGCAGCACCGGGCTAATCCGGGTACACAAGATCCGAAGGCCGAGAGCGGCTATGTCACGGAAACGTTTGTTATTGAAGCTGCCAAGAAAGCCGGACTTCGTCTGGCGGATCGCTCGGAAATTAACTCAAACCTTAAAGACACCAAAGATCACCCCTTCGGCGTTTGGACTCTGCCACCGACTCGTACCACAGTGCCGTATGGTTCGGGAAAGGCACCCGATCCAAGTTTTGACCGCAGCAAGTATGATGCAATCGGTGAGTCCGATCGCATGACCCTGCGATTCGTCAAGATTTCAATGTGAGCGTTACTTTCATACTTGACTGCAGAGAACTGGGCATTTCTCATCGTGTATAGCGTCCAGCCCGCTTTGACTAGCCCAATGTTGAAGTTAGTTTAGGCAGCCCTTTTGGGGGTTGTCATGAAGATTCGAGGGCTGGACCGAGCCTCGAGCTTAGGGGCGGGGATAAATAGATTCGTAAGACTGGGCCCCCTTGGATTCGAACCAGAGACCAAGGGATTATGAGTGGTTTGTATCTTCTTCAATCAGCCTTTTTCTGCGGGTTTTTTCACCGTTGAGGTCGGTGTGTAAGCAACTTTTCGGTTGCGGCGGCGCGTGACTGCACGATTTTCTACGCTGCAAAGGCGCGGATTTAACGGTGAAGCTGCACTTCGAAACTAACCAAACCAAACTCACCAACCACACCAACCTTACCAATCAAAACGTCGCGCTCAACCAAGCTTACCAACCGAAATGCAGCAGCGCAGCTAAGCAAACGTGAGTACATCGGTCTCCCTAAGCTTATGAACGATCTCCTCAGTCGTGTATCTCTAGCCTCGCCATCGTCCACATCTCCTGCCCCTTTTATGAACCTTAAACATGGATTAAAAATACCGGGCCCGGTCACAAGCCCAAGACGATGATGCCGGGCGCAGGCGGCCGCAGCAAATTTGTGATCGCGGAACTTTCCACATATAGCCATCTTCGGCCGGACAGAATCCATTGAAAATTAGCAGCCGCCTTTCTGGCAAAATCAGGTCATGAACACGACCAACCCCTCAGGTGCCAACTCACTCGCCGTGTTCTACGACGGTGCCTGCCCGGTTTGTCGACGCGAGATCAGTCTTTATAACGACTTGATTCCGGTACAGCCGGTCGAGTTTGTCGATGTCAGTCGGCACGCAGTGCTACTGCCTGCGGAGCTGACGCACGAACAAGCACTCGCTCGATTTCATGTCAGACATGTCGATGGTCGCATCGAAAGTGGGGCACGTGCGTTCATCGCGCTTTGGGAACGCTTACCGTATTGGCGTTGGTTGGCACGAGTGGGACGCTTACCCGGCGTCGCAGCGTTGATGGAGATTGCGTATCGCGGATTCTTGAGAATCCGACCGGAGATTCAGCGCTGGTGCATGCAGGGCATGGGCCAAAAAAGGCTGATGTTGGGTGAAGCAGCCACAGCGCCCTTGTCTAGTGTAAGCCGATTGGAAAGCTTGAACTCCAGTTGCGTGGGCCTTGAGCCTCCTGCCAAGCTTCCTGCTTGGGTGTTTGCGGATCTACGGACGGATCACGCAGGTGAAGTTGGTGCAATCTGTATTTATCAAGGCGTACTTCAATTCGCGCGCGACCCGGCGTTGCGGGCCTTCGCTGAGCGTCACCTAGCCACCGAGCAAAAGCATCTGCGTCTCATCTCTGGCTGGCTGCCCGCGGCCCAATACAGCCGCTTGCTACCGCTATGGCGACTAGCCGGGTTTCTCACAGGCGCCCTGCCCGCGCTATTCGGCCCCAAGGCAGTCTACGCAACGATCGAGGCAGTTGAGACCTTTGTCAATTACCACTACGAGGAGCAGATTCTTGCTCTGGCGTCGCAGACGGTACTCAATGACTTACGTCAGACCCTGCTCGATTGCCAAGCCGACGAAGTAGCTCACCGCGATGAGGCTACTGCTGCTCGGGGCCTCAGTGAGTCTGGTTGGGTGCTTCGCGCCTGGTGCGCCATGGTGGGCGCAGGCTCAAAAGCTGCGGTGTCCTTGATCCGCCACATTTGAATAACACACGCATGACCGCTATCTCAGCCGAAATTGAACGTTTTAATCGCCTGAGTGCAACTTGGTGGGACAGTCGCGGACCGATGCGGCCCCTGCACGTTGTCAACACCTTACGACTTGAGTACGTGATCGAACAAATCGCCTCGCATTTGGGTAGGGACATCCTCAACGCGCTGAACGGGCTACGAGTTTTAGATATGGGATGCGGCGGCGGCTTGATGTCAGAGGCGCTGGCTCGCCGTGGAGCGCATGTCGTAGGCGTGGACGCTTCGCCGGGTAACGTCGCTGCTGCTCGTCTGCATGCTCAATCGCAGAACATAACGGTTGACTATCGGCTCGGCGAACCCGCCGAGGTTCTCTCGCCGCAAGAGCGTTTTAATGTGGTGCTGGCGCTTGAGGTGGTCGAACACGTGAGTGACGTGCCCGCATTTTTGAGTGCTGCTGCTGCGCGCCTAGCGCCAGGCGGCATGCTGTTTGTCTCCACTATCGATCGAACGTTCAAGAGCTTTGCAGTGGCCATCATCGGAGCCGAATACCTGATGCGAGTTCTACCGCGCGGCACTCACAAGTGGTCAATGTTTGTACGGCCCGAAGAGTTGTGTTCTATTTTGAATCGCTTAAACTTGCTTATAAGACATCTGCGCGGCATGCGCTACTTGCCGCTTGTTCATAAAGCGTCGTGGTGCAAAGACACAAAAGTTAACTACATCGCCACTTTCACGCACACTGCCCATGCCAACCAAGACCATTGAAGGCCACCATGCACCATGTAAGACATCTGATTTTGATGCTGAGCGATGATCTGCCGCCTTCCTTGCCTGCAAACACGGTGATGGCGGGCGTCTTTATCACAGCCCTCAATGACGTTGGCTGACGCACCCCGCGATCCTAGCCTGCTGTTCTTTCCAGGCGGTACGACGGGCGCGGTTAAAGTCATGAGCAGCGACTCAACGGTGGCATTTATAGCCGACCAGTCGGCGCTACGGCCTCAGCTTAAGATTCGTGATCTGCCGCCCGCAGAGCATGCTTGAACCACACGAGTTATATGCCCGCCGCAGCGTCGGTTATCGCACTGGATTGGCGCCAGGCTCTCAGCGCAAGAGCGCAGCGATCGCTTGATTGAGCTGCAGCGACTCGGGCGTGATGCTGCTATCAAAATACGCACTGACTTTATCGTCAGATGAGATCAAATATTTGTTGGAGTTCCAGTCCGGCGCACGCTGCTGACGCGCGAGTTCCGTAAACACCGGATTAGCGTTGGGCCCGGTCACCGCCGTCGGCGATAGCATCACGAACGTCACGCCGTAGTTCACGTAACAAACTTCTGCTGTTTCGGCTTCGTCTTTAGCCTCCTGCCGAAAATCGTCCGAGGGGAAGCCGACGACCACGAGACCCTTGTTTTTGTAGCGCTCGTACAGCGCTTGCAGACCTTTAAATTGGGGGGTGTATCCGCAGCGACTCGCCGTATTAACGAGCAACAGCGGCTTACCCGCAAAGTCGCGACAGAGATTGACCGTGCCACTGCTGCGTAACTTGCGGAAGTCGCGATCGAGGAACGCAGGGCAGGACTTGGTCACCGCCGCGAGCTGCGTGGCTTGAGTTTTGATATCAGCCTGCAGCGGACCAGCGGCGAGAAATGTCGTGATCGCCAGTGCCAATACGGCTGAACCGAGAGGAAGCCTGTTCATGGGTGCACTCGTCCTTAGGGTGGGCTTACATCGTCGGATCATACGCCCACTGGCACCCCGAGACAGCATCCATAACCGAATTTAGATTCGATCAAAACTGTCTAGCCCACTTTGATCGGGTCAGTGTCAAAGTTATTTTATGTGAAGCCTTTTTGGGTATTGTCGTGAAGATCTGAGGACCCGGAGATAAATCGGACGGATTTGTAAGACTGGGCCCGCTTGGCTTCACACCTGCGGATCAAGCGATTATGAGAAGACTGGACTCAGCAATCCCTGTTGGTCTTCAATGATTTACATGTATCATCAACCTGTGTGTAAGCAGGTTATGTAATTAATATCGTGTTTTTAACATCGTATTTCAGGTGCAAAAATACTTCCGCATGCAGAGCTTGTTAAAGATAAAAAATATACGCAAGAGTAAGAATTCGGTTTTGACGTTACTCTTTTGTATACGGTTCAGAATTTTTTAATTGAACGATAATGAATGTTTCGCTAGCGCGCACTCCCGCTGGCATCGGCTCCTGACCGATCAGTACATCGGCCTGCTGAAGCTTATGGATGACCTCCTCGGTCGTGTGTCTCTGCTTCGCCATCTTCCAGGTCTCCTTTGTCCCATTTTACGGAACATCAACCTGGACCAAAAATCGCCGGTCACGTCACGGATTCTCTCGATCGTGGATGTCGGATACGGTTACTGAACTCTGCATATCAGGCGAATCCAGCCGCCACCGCCTCGAATCTCGCCTCCATGCTCGATGCGGCCGTTATGACCGTGACACACGCCGGAAGGCGGCCTTCGGCGATCAAGGCTTGGGCCTCTTTACGTACGATGGAGCCTTCCCAGCCGATGAGTACGGTGGGTACGGTGAGTCCTGTGAAACTACTCGCATTTTCGGCGTGGAAGGCGAGTCGGTAGGCAACGTCATAGCTCGGCGTCGCGATCAAGAAGTGATTAGCCATCGACTGAACGATCGAAAGCGGTGCGGGC
>SXGR01160528.1_pt1 | contig 39625 bp, 56 predicted proteins | sample 3174711 | NCBI WGS metagenome assembly SXGR01 (sample SAMN11356860, study PRJNA531348) | freshwater metagenome | isolation source: freshwater sample F1-60 | place: China: Fuxian Lake, Yuxi | collected 2017-12-25
CTGCCAGCTGGCGTTGACATCGAGATCAAGCTCTAAGGAAAGGACCAGAGAGATGACATATACAACTCAAGCCGCTGGCTCCTCCATCAAGGGCCTTCTCGGTAAGAAATTAGGAATGACCCAGGTTTTTGATGCCAACAACAAGATGGTCCCAGTGACCGTTGTCGAGGCTGGTCCATGCGTTGTGACACAGATTCGCACACCCGAGAAGGATGGCTACTCGGCCGTTCAAATCGCCTTCGGTGCAGTTGATCCAAAGAAGATTACAAAGCCACTTGCTGGCCACTTTGCCAAAGCTGGTGTGACACCACGCCGATCCGTCGCAGAGCTGCGCACCCTTGATACCACCTCTTACAGCGTTGGACAAGAACTTGGTGCAACTCTCTTTAGCGCTGGCGAACTCGTCGATGCAACTGGAACCAGCACAGGTAAGGGAACAGCCGGTGTTATGAAGCGTCACGGTTTCGGTGGTCTGAGCTCCTCTCACGGTGTCGATCGCAAGCACCGCATGCCAGGCTCAATCGGTGCATGCTCGACTCCAGGTCGTGTATTCAAGGGAATGCGTATGGCCGGTGTGATGGGTGGGGTCAAGATCACCACACAGAACTTAACCGTGCACTCAGTCGATGCAGAGCGCAACTTGCTTCTGATCAAGGGATCGGTTCCTGGTCCAGATGGCCAACTTGTCTTCATCCGCTCTGCTGCCAAGCATGCGATCTTTGAAAGCCTCTCCTCAAAGGTAGGTGCATAGCTCATGACTTTGACTATTGAAGTAAAGAATGCAGAGGGCCTTAAGGTCGGCTCACTCGATCTTCCGACAGAGATCTTTGATGCACAGACCAACGTTCCACTCATCCACCAAGTCGTGACGGCACAACTTGCCGCTGCCCGCCAAGGGACTCAGAAATCTAAGAACCGCGGAGAGGTCAGTGGTGGAGGTAAGAAGCCTTTCAAGCAGAAGGGAACAGGTCGCGCTCGTCAGGGCTCCTCACGTTCACCTAACCAGATCGGTGGCGGAACCGCTCACGCCGTTCGCCCCCGCACATATTTCCAACGCACACCCAAGAAGATGATCGCCGCTGCACTGCGCGGAGTCCTCTCTGACCGTGCGCGCAATAACCGTATCCATATCCTAGATTCACTGACCATGGCCACATCTACAAAGGCGGCTATCGCAGCGGTTCGTCAGTTCAGCGATCGCAAGAATCTGCTCGTAGTGGTCTCTCGCAACGAGGATCTGGTATGGCGCTGCCTGCGCAACGCCGATGACCTGCACCTTCTAGTCCCAGATCAGTTGAATGCATACGACATCCTAAAAAGTGATGATGTCGTATTTTCTCAAGAGGCGATCAAAGACTTCCTAGCCGGGCCAGGCAAAGTGGTCAAGGCCGTTGCACGCGAGAGTGAGGTCGGGGCATGAAAGATCACCGCGAAGTCCTAGTAGCTCCAGTTGTCTCTGAGAAGAGCTACTCACTACTCGATGAGAACAAATACACATTTATCGTCGCACCAGATGCCAACAAGACCGAGATCAAGATCGCAGTCGAGAAGGTATTTGGGGTCAAGGTAGTCAGCGTGAACACCATGAACCGCAAGGGTAAGAATAAGAAGACCCGTTTCGGTGATGGGAAGCGCAAGGACACAAAGCGCGCAATTGTGCAGGTAGCAGCTGGCGGCCGTATCGACATCTTCGGAGGACCAGTCTCCTAATCAGGGCTGGACTTCCAAGAGAAAAGGATCATCATGGCACTTCGTAAATTAAAGCCAACGACCCCGGGTCAACGTGGGGCAAGCGTCCCAGATTTTGCTGAACTCACACGTTCAACCGCTGAGAAATCGCTGATGCGTCCAATCCACTCCAAGGGTGGTCGCAACAATGCAGGTCGCATCACTGTTCGCCACCAAGGAGGCGGCCACAAGCGTGCCTACCGCCTTATCGATTTCATCCGCAACGATAAAGATGGTGTCCCGGCAAAGGTGGCTCACATCGAGTACGACCCAAACCGCACAGCACGCATCGCCCTTTTGCACTACGCAGATGGGGAGAAGCGCTACATCATCGCACCGAATAAATTAGAGCAGGGTGCAACCGTTGAAAATGGCGCAAAGGCCGATATCAAGCCTGGAAATAACCTGCCTCTGCGCAATATCCCTGTGGGTACCCTCGTTCACGCTATTGAACTTCGCCCAGGTGGAGGAGCAAAGCTCGCCCGTTCAGCCGGGGCATCTGTTCAGTTAGTCGCTAAAGAGGGCGCATTCGCACAACTACGTCTGCCATCTGGTGAGATTCGTAACGTCGATGTCCGCTGCCGTGCAACTATCGGTGAGGTCGGTAACGCCGAACAGTCCAACATCAACTACGGAAAAGCCGGGCGTATGCGCTGGAAGGGCAAGCGTCCATCTGTTCGTGGAGTTGTCATGAACCCAGTAGATCACCCACACGGTGGTGGTGAAGGTAAGACCTCTGGTGGACGTCACCCAGTGACTCCATGGGGTAAGCCTGAAGCACGTACTCGTAAGAAGAAGGCCTCAGATTCAATGATCATTCGTCGTCGTAAATCCAATAAGAAGCGGTAGGTAGGAGTCCTTATGCCAAGAAGTCTGAAAAAGGGTCCATTCGTTGATGGGCATCTACAAAAGAAGGTAGATGCGCAGAACAATGCCAATACCAAGAACGTGATCAAGACCTGGTCCCGCCGCTCCATGATCGTGCCTGCGATGATCGGACATACCATCGCAGTTCACGATGGCCGCAAGCACATCCCGGTTTACATCACCGATGCCATGGTGGGACACAAGCTTGGTGAGTTCTCACCAACTCGTACCTTCCGCGGTCACGTCAAGATTGAAGATCGGAGAGCAAAACTTGTCTAAGACAACAGATACATCTGCTCCAACACCCAGTGTGGATACGACAGTTGCTCCGCTGATCGCTCGTGCGATCCTGCGCGATATCCGTCACACCCCTCAAAAGGCGCGACGTGTCGTCAACCTCATCCGTGGGGTGCGTGCCGATGAGGCCCTCTCGATCTTAAAGTTCGCCCCACAAGCTGCAGGTAGCGATATCTACACACTTCTAAACAGCGCAGTTGCCAATGCAAAGGCTAAAAACCCCGCTATCCGTGATGCCTCAGAGCTCTGGGTAGTTGAGGCGCTTGTCGATGAGGGTCGCACGATGAAGCGCTTTCGCCCACGTGCACAGGGTCGTGGATTTCGTATCTTGAAGCGCTCATCCCATATCTGCGTTGTAGTCAGTGATGTCAAAACCATTTCAAAGAGTGTGAAAGCAAAGAAGTCTCACGGGAAGGGAGCATCCAACTCATGGGTCAAAAAGTAAACCCACACGGCTTCCGTCTTGGTATCACCACAGAGTTCAAGTCACGCTGGTATGCAGATAAGTTGTACAAGGATTATGTCAAAGAGGATGTCGAGATCCGTCGTCTGATGCAAAAAGGCATGGAGCGTGCCGGTGTATCTCGAGTGGAAATCGAGCGCACACGTGATCGCGTCCGTATCGATCTCTTTACCGCCCGCCCAGGAATCGTCATCGGCCGACGTGGCCAAGAGGCAGATACCTTGCGCCAGCGTCTTGAGAAGTTGACTGGCAAGCAGGTTCAGTTAAATATCCTTGAAGTCAAGAACCCAGAGATCGATGCTCAACTCGTTGCACAGGGAATCGCTGAGCAGTTAGCTGCCCGTGTCTCTTTCCGCCGCGCGATGAAGAAGTCGATGCAATCTGCGATGAAGGCCGGCGCCCAGGGCATCCGCGTTCAGTGCGGTGGTCGTCTTGGTGGGGCTGAAATGTCTCGCTCGGAGTTCTACCGTGAAGGTCGCGTTCCATTGCACACCCTTCGCGCCGATATCGATTACGGCTTCTACGAGGCGGCAACAACATTTGGTCGCTTGGGTGTGAAGGTCTGGATCTACAAAGGCGAGATCATCGGTTCACGTGCAGAGCGTGTAGCGACAGCTCTTGCACAGGCACGTGCACCCAAGCCAGAGCGTCGTGGGCCACGTGCTGCTCGAGCACCCCGTGGTGAAGTGACCATTACCAAGCCAGCTGCACCAGAAGAGGGGGCTCAATAAGATGTTAATTCCACGTCGTGTGAAGCACCGTAAGCAGCACCACCCATCTCGCAGTGGTGCAACAAAGGGCGGCAGCGCAGTTGCCTTCGGTGATTATGGTATTCAAGCTCTTGAACCAGCATATGTAACCAATCGTCAGATTGAAGCGGCCCGTATCGCGATGACCCGCTATATCAAGCGTGGTGGCAAGGTTTGGATCAATATCTATCCAGATCGTCCCATCACAAAAAAGCCTGCCGAGACTCGTATGGGTTCAGGTAAGGGCTCACCAGAGTGGTGGATTGCCAACGTCAAGCCAGGTCGGGTCATGTTTGAGATCTCAGGTGTCACCGAGGCGATCGCTCACGAAGCGATACGTCTTGCAATCCACAAACTTCCAATGAAATGCCGTGTCGTCAAGCGTGAGGAGGCATAAGTGGCTACTACAACCGTTACCGCCGAAGAGTTGCGCCAGCTATCGGATGAAGAGCTAGCTGGCAAAGTGCGTGAGATGAAGGAAGAGTTATTCAACCTTCGATTCCAGGCAGCCACTGGTCAACTCGAGACCCATGGTCGCCTGAGCGCTGTACGCAAAGAGATCGCACGCATCTACACAATCATTCGCGAGCGCGAACTAGGAATCGGAGGAGCTGCCTGATGACAACTGTCAATGAAGAGCGCGGGTTCCGCAAGGTTCGTGAGGGTGTAGTCGTGAGTGACAAGATGGATAAGACCATCACCGTTGAGGTGTCAGATCGTGTTAAGCACGGTATGTACTCAAAGGTCCTCTCGCGCTCCCGCAAATTAAAGGCTCATGACGAGGCAAACACTGCCGGTATGGGCGATCGTGTACTCATCATGGAAACTCGACCAATCTCAGCGACAAAGCGCTGGCGTCTAGTCGAGATTCTCGAGAAGGCCAAGTAAGGGCTGGTGGATAAGAAATGATTCAACAAGAGTCGCGCCTACGCGTCGCCGATAACACCGGAGCCAAGGAGCTGCTGTGCATCCGCGTGCTCGGTGGAACCAAGCGCCGTTACGCCGGTATCGGAGACATCATCGTATGTTCGGTCAAGGATGCAATCCCTGGCGGACAGGTAAAGAAAGGTGAGGTCGTCAAGGCCGTCATCGTGCGCACAGTCAAGGAGCGTCGTCGCCCCGATGGCTCCTACATCAAGTTCGATGAGAACGCCGCGGTGATCTTAAAGGCCGATGGCGAGCCACGTGGAACCCGCATCTTCGGACCCGTCGCACGCGAACTTCGCGATAAGAAGTTCATGAAGATCATCTCACTTGCTCCGGAGGTGTTATAAACAATGGTAAAGATTAAGAAGAATGACTCTGTCCTGGTGATCGCCGGCAAAGATAAGGGTGTGACTGGAAAAGTCCTATCTGTTGATGGGGATCGCATCCTCATCGAAGGCGTCAATCGTCAGAAGCGTCACACAAAAGAGTCAACGGGTGAGCGCGGCGTCAAAGTCGGCGGAATCATCACCGCTGAAGCCTCAATCCATATTTCAAATGTCATGGTCACCGATAGCGATGGCTCGGCCTCACGCCTGGGTGTTCGCAAAGATGACGATGGCAAGAATGTGCGTATCTCACGTCGAACTGGAAAGGACATCTGATGTCAACCAAAGTAGATACTCGCCTCAAGAGCAAGTACAAGAGCGATATCGCCCCTGCACTCAAGATGCAGTTTGGATACAAGAATGTGATGCAGATTCCGAGCCTGACCAAGATCGTGGTCAATATGGGTGTGGGCGATGCAGCCCGTGACTCAAAGCTGATCGAAGGGGCGATCCGCGACTTAGCTACCATCACGGGTCAAAAGCCTCAGGTCACTAAGTCACGTAAATCAATCGCACAGTTCAAGCTTCGTGAGAACCAACCAATCGGTGCTCACGTGACGATACGTGGAGATCGCATGTGGGAGTTTGCAGATCGTCTGCTCTCGATCTCACTTCCACGTATTCGCGACTTCCGTGGACTATCACCGAAGCAGTTTGATGGGAAAGGAAACTACACATTCGGTCTGACCGAGCAGGTTGTATTCCCAGAGATCCAACAGGACAAGGTCGATCGTCAACGAGGTATGGACATTACCTTCGTCACTACAGCAAAGAATGATGCAGAAGGCCATGCGCTCCTCAAAGCCCTTGGTTTTCCATTCAAGGAGGCATAAGAGATGGCAAAGACATCACTAGTCGTCAAAGCGGCCCGTAAACCAAAGTTCAAGGTCCGCGGTTATACCCGATGCAGCCGTTGTGGCCGTCCACACGCTGTCTACCAAAAGTTTGGTATTTGCCGTGTGTGCTTTCGTGAGATGGCGCACCGCGGCGAACTCCCTGGTATCACGAAGTCGTCCTGGTAATTACACCCAACTAACAACAACGAGATAGGTCCTCACAAGAGGAAACCAGTTCGAGAAAGGCCACGAGGCCACGTATGACAATGACAGATCCGATCGCAGACATGCTAACGCGCCTGCGCAATGCAAACTCTGCCTACCATGATTCGGTTTCTATGCCGTCCTCATCGGTCAAGGCGAGAATTGCAGCGATTCTTGTGCAAGAGGGCTACATCGCTGCATATCGTGTTGAAGATATAGAGGGTGGAGTAGGTAAGAACTTAGTTCTTGACCTTAAATTTGGCCCGAACCGTGAGCGTTCACTCGCCGGTTTGCGTCGTGTCAGTAAGCCTGGACTTCGCGTATATGCAAAGTCAACAGCGCTGCCAAAGGTGCTAGGTGGGCTCGGCGTTGCAATCATCTCAACATCATCTGGACTGCTCACAGATAAGCAGGCCAACAAACAGGGTGTAGGCGGAGAAGTTCTCGCCTATGTATGGTGATCAACTGATGTCACGTATCGGTCGTATGCCTATTACCGTGCCTACCGGTGTTGAAGTCACAATCGCAGGCCAGAGCGTCTTTGTGAAAGGTCCTAAGGGATCGCTCTCACTCAACGTTGCAGAGCCAATCCGAGTATCACAGACAGAGGGTGTCATCACGATGGTCCGTCCCGATGAGGAGCGCCTCACACGGGCCCTGCACGGCCTATCTCGCACATTAGTTGCCAACATGGTTGAGGGGGTAACCACTGGATACTCCACGACGATCGAAATAGTCGGTGTTGGTTACCGTGTTGCTGAGAAGGGCAAGAACCTTGAGTTCCAGCTCGGTTATAGTCACAACATTGATTTTCCAGCACCAGAGGGGATCTCATTTAAGGTCGAGTCACCGACTAAGTTCGCCATCATGGGAATCGACAAGCAGGTCGTCGGTGAGACCGCTGCAAAGATAAAGAAGCTTCGTAAGGCCGATCCATACAAAGGCAAGGGCTTACGTATTTCAGGTGAAGTTGTTCGCCGCAAGCAAGGAAAGACGGGTAAGAAGTGATGGCTATTAGTGTAAAGGTCCGCAAAGGCTCGGCGACAAATGCCCGCGCCCGTCGTGCATTCCGACTGCGCAAGAAGGTGTCGGGAACAGCATCACGTCCACGCTTGGTCGTCTCACGCTCATCGCGTCACTTGTTCGTTCAAGTCATCGATGACTCACAGGGCAAGACACTCGCCTACGCCTCGACAATGGAGGCAGATTTCCGAAACGATAAGGCAGATAAATGTGCAAAGGCGAAGGCGATTGGTGCATTGATTGCAACACGTGCCAAGAGCGCTGGAGTCTTAACTGTCGTCTTTGATCGTGCCGGTAACAAATATCATGGACGCATTGCAGCAGTTGCTCAAGGTGCGCGCGAGAATGGATTGGAGTTCTAATGGCTATTAATCCAACTACACCAGCTCCTGGGTCAAATGATCGCCCAGGTGCAGGTAAGGCTCGTGGTGAGCGCCGTGAGCGTCGCGATGAGCGCGAGAGAGAGAAAAACCCATTCATGGAGCGCGTTGTATTCATCAATCGCGTGTCTAAAGTCGTAAAGGGTGGGCGTCGTTTCTCATTTACCGCACTCGTGGTCGTCGGTGATGGCAACGGGCAGGTCGGTATCGGCTACGGAAAGTCCAAGGAGGTCCCACAAGCGATTTCAAAGGCGGTCGAGGAGGCAAAGAAATCCTTCTTCAGCGTCTCACGAATCCAAGGAACTATCCCGCACTCAGTGCAGGGTGAGACCGCAGCTGGAGTAGTCCTTCTTCGTCCAGCCAGCCCAGGTACTGGGGTAATCGCTGGTGGTCCAGTGCGTGCAGTCCTTGAGTGTGCAGGCATCACAGATGTTTTAACCAAGTCACTTGGATCCAACAATGCTATCAATATGGTGCATGCAACCGTTGCCGCTTTGAAGATGCTTGAGAGCCCAGCACAAATCGCTGCTCGACGTGGACTTGCATTAGAGGATGTGGCACCAGCTGCCATCATCCGAGCCTCACAGATCACAGTAGGTGCATGATGCCTCGCTTGAAGGTAACTCAGATTCGCTCGAAGGTTGGAAACAAGCCTGAGCAACGTCACACGCTCCGCTCCTTGGGCCTCAAGCGCCTCAACGATGTAGTCGTTCAAGAAGATCGTCCAGAGATTCGTGGGATGGTCAATGCAGTTCGTCACTTAGTCAAAGTCGAGGAGGTTGAATAGACATGACACTCAAACTTCATCACCTTCGTCCAGCCCCAGGTGCCAAGAAAGCCAAAACTCGTAAGGGTCGCGGTGAGGCATCAAAGGGCAAGACTGCAGGTCGTGGTGGCAAAGGAACGCGCGCTCGTAATCAGGTGCGTGCAGGCTTTGAGGGTGGTCAACTACCTCTCGTGATGCGTCTGCCTAAGCTACGCGGCTTTAAGAATCCAGCACGTATCGAGTACCAGGCAGTGAACGTCTCGACTATCAACGCCCTCTTTCCCAAGGGTGGGGATGTGACGGTGGCAGATCTCATCGCTCAGGGGGCAGCACGTGACTCTCTTCCAGTGAAGATACTTGGTAATGGCGATATCCAAGTGAAGGTAAACGTCATTGCACATGCCTTTTCATCCTCGGCAGTCGATAAAATCACTGCCGCTGGTGGTATGACAACCGTCCTGTAGTTGAGCCAAACTTTTATTAGGTAGAGAAACGAGGAGAAGAGCAATGCTTTCAGCCTTTGCGATGGCCTTTAGGACACCGGATCTGCGCAAGAAGATCTTCTTCACTCTCTCCATCATGGCCCTGTTTCGCTTCGGCTCGGTTGTGCCAACTCCTGGTGTCTCCTACGGAAACGTCCAGCAGTGTTTGGCGGGCCAGGAGACCGGTGGTCTCTTTGGTCTGATCAACCTCTTTAGCGGTGGAGCATTGATTCAACTATCAGTCTTTGCCCTGGGCATCATGCCTTACATCACCAGTTCGATCATCATCCAGTTGCTGACCGTGGTTATTCCTCGATTCGAGACTCTCAAAAAAGAGGGCCAGTCGGGCACGGCAAAGCTGACCCAATACACACGTTACTTGACGATTGGTCTTGCAGTCTTACAGTCCACGGGTCTGATCGCAGTTGCTCGCACACCTGGGCGATTAATCCCGGGTTGTGAACTAGCTATTGTCCCTGATACATCATTCTCACGAATTATCACCATGATCTTTGTCATGACCGCTGGAACATCTGTGATCATGTGGCTAGGTGAGCTCATCACTGATCGTGGTGTCGGTAATGGTATGTCTATCTTGATCTTCACATCGATCGCCGCAGGTTTTCCAAGCCAGTTATGGTCTATCAAACTTCAAAAGGGATGGTTCGCCTTCCTCTTCGTCATGGCAGTGGGCATCGTGGTCGTTGCAGCAGTGGTATTCGTTGAGCAGGCTCAGCGCCGTATCCCAGTGCAATATGCCAAGCGCATGGTCGGTCGCCAGGCATATGGTGGGACCAGCACATACATACCCATCAAAGTTAACCAGGCCGGTGTCATCCCTGTAATTTTCGCCTCATCACTGCTCTATATCCCCTCGTTGATCGTCAACTTCACGAACTCTCAAGCTTCATGGGCCGTATGGATAAGTCGAAACTTTGTCAACGGAGATAATCTGATCTACGTAATCTCCTATGCCACACTTATCATCTTTTTCACCTACTTCTACGTCGCAATCACCTTCAATCCAGAGGAGGTTGCAGATAACATGAAGAAGTACGGTGGATTCATCCCAGGTATCCGTGCAGGCCGGCCAACTGCTGAGTATCTGCAGTATGTGCTCTCACGGATCACAGCACCTGGCTCGCTCTACCTAGCATTGGTCGCAGTCATTCCGATCGGTGCCCTGGTTATTTTCGGTGCAACCCAGAACTTCCCATTTGGTGGAACGGCCATCTTGATCGTCGTTGGTGTAGGCCTTGATACTGCCAAGCAGATTGAGTCACAGTTGCAGCAGCGTTCCTATGAGGGATTCCTGAAGTAATGCGCCTTGTCCTGGTAGGACCACCAGGTGCTGGTAAGGGAACGCAGGCACAATTCCTAGCCGCTCACTACTCGATTGCGCACATCGCGACAGGCGATATTTTCCGCACCAATTTGAAGGCAGGAACTCCCCTTGGTCTTAAGGCGAAAGCCTTTATGGATAGTGGAGAACTCGTGCCAGATTCATTGACAAATGAGATGATCAAAGAGCGTCTTCTTGGGGCAGATCTAGAGAACGGTTTTCTTCTCGATGGCTTTCCTCGTAATGTCCTTCAAGCCCAAGTCTTGCGAGCCAATTTAGCGCAAAAAAAGAGCCCACTCACAGCCGTGCTTGAGCTCTCGATTGATAATGAGCAGATCATCTCTCGCTTATCCAGCAGGCGCACATGTAAAGAGTGTGGCCTACCCACTCGCGCACAAGAAAAATGTCCTGCATGTGGGGCCGAGCTCTACCAACGTGAAGATGATCGCATAGAGGTCATCACCCGCCGTCTTGAAGTCTATGAGGAGCAGACCTCTCCCATCATCTCTTTCTACCGAAGTGAGGGCCTACTCATCACCGTGAGTGCATTGGGAAGTGTCGAAGAGATCACCCGAAGAGCGATATCAGCACTGGGCCCTAATTCGTAGGAGATATTGATGCCGATTCAAATCAAAACTCTTGATCAGCTCAAGGTTATGCGTCGTGCAGGTTTAGTCGTAGCCCAAATGCACCAAGTGATCCGTGATGAGATCAAAGTCGGGATGAGAACCGATGCACTTGATGTGATTGCCGCTGCCGTGATCAAACGAGCTGGTGCAACATCAAATTTTCTGAATTACCATGGCTTTCCTGCAGTGATCTGTGTTTCTATCAACGATGAGATCGTTCACGGCATTCCGGGATCACGGATAATCAATGATGGTGATCTGGTCTCTATCGACTGCGGTGCCATTATCGATGGCTGGCATGCAGATGCCGCCTTTTCAATCGGTGTCGGAACGGTGAGTGCCCAGGATCAAAGACTCATGGACATCTGTGAAGAGTCAATGTGGCGTGGAATCGCAGCGGGAAGCAATGGTGGAAAGATCACCGATATCGGTCATGCAATCGAGCAGTACACGAACTCGCAGGGCACATTTGGAATCCTTCGTGAGTATGGTGGGCATGGCATAGGAACAGAGATGCACCAAGAGCCACACGTGCTCAACTTTGGCAAAGCCGGTCAAGGTCTAGAGATAACCCCTGGATTAGTTTTAGCCATTGAGCCTATGATCACAAGTGGCTCTGAGCGCACCAAAGTATTAAGTGATGATTGGACCGTGGTCTCAGTCGATGGCTCCCGCGGTGCCCACTTCGAACACTCCTATGCGATCTGCCCCGATGGCAAAGCCTTCGTCCTGACTGCCATTGATGGGGGTAGGGCACAACTTGGCCGTCATGGCGTGCAGATATCGGAGTTGCTTCGATAGTTACTGTTTTGTTATCCCTGTGACTTTCCACCACATGGAATAGTGAGTAGATTAGAGGTAGCCCTCATCCTCGGGGGATCAGATGATGGAGATACGAATGAAGATTTTCTTACGTGCAGGACTCGCGCTCGCAGTTTCAGCTCTTCTAGTGGGCAGTGTCAGCATCTCGCATGCGGCAGTAAAGCCAGCCAATAAAGCACAGGTAGGCGATGACTGTACCGCTGCATCTATCGGCAAAACCGCTGCGGGCCGGGGTGTAGATGGCACGGATTTGACCTGCATGGTTGTAGCCACAGGCTCTTTCAAGGGAATGAACAAGTGGTGGTATAAAGATGTTAAGCCACTCAATAAGATTGACTGGACCGTTCCTGCTAACCCAGGTGGATACTCGCTAACCAGTGGTGCCATCAGTGACACTCTCAAGGCCGAAGGCCTTCTTACTGAGTACACATCCACATTCAAGCCAGGTGCTGGTGGTTCAGTGGGCTTGGCCGCCTTCCAAGAGATCAAGGGTAAGCCAGATGCAGCCTTAATTGTCGGGATTGCATTGACTGGCGGAATGTATTCAAACAAGTCTCCACTTAACCTTCTCACATCGACCCCAATAGCCAAGGTTTTGCGCGAGTACGATGCGATCGTTGTTCCGGCATCATCTAAGTACCGCACACTCAATCAGTTGATGGATGATCTCAAGGCAAAGCCAAATAGTGTGGCCATTGCCGGCGGTAGCAAAGGTGGAATCGATCACCAAGTGATTGGTCTTTTGGCCCAGAAGGCGGGCATAGATCCAACCAAGTTGAACTATGTGGTCTTCTCAGGTGGTCCAGAGGTTATTACCTCGGTTCTTAGCAACTCAACTCAAGTTGGTATCTCAGGATCATCGGAATTTGCCGCCTTTGTCGCATCAGGAAAGCTACGCGTTCTAGGTGTCTCATCGGCAAAGACTCTCAAGGGATTCAAAGGTAAGACCTTTACCTCCCAGGGATATGACCTTGTCTATGGCAACTGGCGTGGAATCATGGCACCTGCCGATATTTCAGCGGCAGATCGTTTGAACTTCGTTAAGATCATTGACATCATGCATGTATCTCCCTCATGGCAGGCACAGCTTGTCAAGAACAACTGGGATAACGAGTTCGCTGCAGGCAATGCCTTCAAGGCATTTCTTGAGAAGCACATCCCAGAGATCAATGCAGTAATGAAGGGCCTTGGCATCTAAGTTGATCTTTCAAAAGATCTCAAAGCAAGTAAAGGGAGAGCTCGCATTTGCGGGCTCTCTCTTCTTGCTTGGGGTTTTCGTTGCATGGGATACCTCCAAGATGGATATTCCCCAGGATAATTCAATAATCAGCCCACAGACATTTCCTTATATGGTCTCGGCATTTGTTTCATTGGTTGGCTTTGCCTTGATTATTCATATTTTGCGTGGAAATCATGGAACTCCTGAAGGTAATTCTCCTACAGATCCAATAGAACCTTTGAACTTTAAAACAATGTTGATTGTCTCAACGGCCATAGTCCTGCACGTCATCTTGCTTGAGATCGCTGGATACATCGTGGCAGCGATTGTCTGCTTTTGGGGTATTGCCTATGGCTTTGGCTCTCGCAAGCCCATTAAAGACTTAGGTATCAGCGTAGTTTTTGCATTGATTGTCTACTTTGCCTTCACTCAAGGCTTAAATGTCAATCTGCCTTCAGGCCTCTTGAGAGGGATTTTTGGTAATGGCAAATAACCTTTCAATGTTGTTGGATGGTTTTCAGACCGCCTTTACCCCCACAAATCTGATGTTCGGCTTACTTGGTACATTTCTTGGAACCCTGGTGGGAGTCTTGCCTGGAATCGGACCAGCACTTGCGATTGGACTCTTGCTACCCATTACCTTGACAGTAAATCCAACATCGGCATTGATCATGTTCGCCGCCGTCTTCTATGGTGCGATGTACGGGGGATCAACGACCTCCATCTTGCTCAATACACCAGGTGAGAGCGGCTCTGTCATCACGGCCCTTGAAGGCAACAAGATGGCAAAAGCCGGACGTGCAGGAGCCGCCCTTGCAACGGCGGCTATCGGCTCATTTGTTGCAGGCACGATCGCCACCCTATTACTTGCCTTTGGTGCACCAGCCATGGCTGAGCTTGCACTGACAATTCAACCCGCGGGCTATCTGGCATTGATCATTCTCGCCTTTGCAACCGTCGGGACTCTGCTTGGAACATCTCGGATTCGAGGTCTGGTTGCATTATCTGTGGGTCTAGTTCTTGGACTCATCGGGGCAGATCTACAGTCAGGTGCGCTACGTCTGACATTTGGAAGCCTCAATGCAATCGATGGGATCGAGACGGTCACTGTAATCGTGGCGATCTTTGCACTGGGTGAGGTCCTCTACCTTGCTAGCCGCCACACATTAGTTGCCAGCCAAGTTTTGGCAATAAATGGAAGAGCCTGGATGAGTTGGGCCGATTTTCACAGATCCTGGAGGCCATGGCTGCGTGGAACGGCGATTGGTTTTCCACTGGGAGTAATTCCTGCAGGCGGCTCGGAAGTTCCAACTTTTTTATCTTACGGTGTTGAAAAGGCGCTTTCAAAGAATAAGAATGAGTTCGGCAAGGGGGCGATAGAGGGAGTGGCAGGACCTGAGGCTGCAAATAATGCCAATGCTGCAGGTGTACTTGTCCCGATGCTGGCCTTAGGTCTGCCAACATCGGCAACTGCCGCCGTTGTCTTGGTTGCCTTCCAATCCTTTAATATCCAGCCGGGTCCCATGTTGTTTCAAACTAACCCCGAGATAGTCTGGGGCTTGATAGCCTCATTATTTATCGGTAACTTCTTGTTGTTGGTGCTCAATCTGCCGTTGATTCGCTTCTGGGTGCTCCTGCTTAAAATTCCAAGTCACTATCTCTATGCCGGTATCACTACCTTCGCCTTATTAGGTGCTTATGCCCTCAATAACTCCACCTTTGATCTCAAGGTGGCACTTGCCATCGGACTTCTTGGATTCCTCTTTCGCCGCTTCGGTGTACCAATCACCCCCCTTATTATCGGAGTGATACTTGGGCCTTTGGCCGAACTCTATTTCAAACGGGCACTACAGATTAGCCAGGGTGATTGGCACATCCTGATTGCAGGTGGCTTTCCAAAGTTTATTTATGCCATTCTCATCATGGTGATCATGGCTCCTTTCATCTGGAAATTCATGAAAAAGTTTGTAGTTAAGAAATAAGATATGTCATCGGAAAGACTCTTACCGTGGGCTAAGCCACTACTACTGTGCTCAACATTAACGCAGGCAACGATTTATGTCTTACGTCCCATGATCACCTATCGCGCCCTGGAACTAGATGCAAATGCAGCCCAGGTCGGTCTAGTTGCTGCGATTTATGCTCTCTTTCCAGTCCTATTTGCTCTGCAATTTGGCCGTCTTGTCGGTCGATTGGGTGAGGCAAAGTTTCTTATCGCCGGAACGCTCTTGATGGTGATCACCTCAATCTTTCTTGTATTTGCCAACTCCCTTGTCCTTCTTGCATGTGCTACGGCCTTATCTGGCATCGCACATTTAGCCTGCATGATCGGTGGGCAGACGATGGTCGCCCTGCGCACACCTCGCGAGAATTATGATCGCTACTTTGGCTACTACACATTTAGCGCATCGGTTGGCCATTTGATTGGTCCCCTTCTTGCAGCCTTGGTTGCCGGCTCTGATGGCGTCCTGCCCAAATCAACCTCTCGCGCCTTTATGGTGGGTGCGCTCCTATCTATCGCAGCCCTCATTCCAGTCATTGGTTGGCGTAGGCAGAGAGCATCGGTTGTAGTGGGCACAAAGGAAGAGGGAACATATTTGATGGCGATGAGGGTGGTAAAAAAACCTGGGATCTTAGCTGCGATATACATCTCACTTGCGATCTCTGCGACAGCTGACGTACTCGTTGTCTTTTTGCCACTGTATGGAAGTGAGAACAACTTCTCACCCTATGCAGTCGGATTTATCCTGGCGCTTCGAGCCGGAACCACGATGCTCTCGCGCTTATTTCTCGGGCGCCTCAGTGAGCGCTTTACCACCTACCAATTACTACTCTGGAGCACATTGATCTCAGTTCTTGCATGCACGGCTATGGCATTGACTAAGACACCACTCTCACTGGCCGCAGTCGTCTTTGTGGCAGGCTTTTCACTCGGAATCGGGCAGCCATTGACGATGTCACTGGTCTCACAAAAAACACAGGCCGATGAGAGAGCAATCGCGGTATCGGCACGCTTGATGGGCAATCGTTTAGGTCAGTTCCTGGTGCCGGCTGCAGCTGGAGTAATCGCTGCAGCATCTGGCGCAGGGGCAGTATTCATAGGACTTGCGATCCTGCTGGGTAGCTCCATATTTAGCGTCAAGAGGGATTAAAGTCGGAGGGAGTATTTCAAATCCCAACGATTACCTTGACGGATTGCAATCGAGCGTGCCTAACCTTGGCCCAGTTTGTGGCCTGAGTTACACCGCTGTAGTTCATCTGGGCCGATTTCCCTTATCCCACCCCGGCCTCTAAACTTGGCCTTCGCTTGTTTCAGACTAAAACGGAGATGTGGGTAGATATTGGCTGGCAAAGATGGCGCCATCGAGATGGAGGGCACCGTTTCTGAGGCTTTACCCAACGCGATGTTTCGTGTGGAGCTAACAAATGGACACAAGGTCCTCGCTCATATCAGTGGGAAGATGCGAAAGAACTACATCCGCATCCTGACCGCTGACCGTGTGATCGTGGAGATGAGTCCGTATGACCTGACAAAGGGTCGAATTATTTATCGTTACAAGTAAGGAGGAAGTACAAAGTCATGAAGGTCAATCCAAGCGTCAAGAAGATTTGCGATAAGTGCAAAGTCATCCGCCGCAAGGGTCGCGTCATGGTCATTTGTACAAACCTTCGTCACAAGCAACGTCAAGGTTAACAGGGTTAAATAGCAGCAGTATTCAAGAGCCGAATGGTGATTGAAGTAGTAACAAGCTCGTTGTATGACTTCTAGGAGACTAGAAGACCTTTGGACTGGAAGGCCAGAGAACAGTGCAGCGGAGGACCTCCAGATACAGATAGGTAGATACATGGCACGTCTTGTCGGTGTCGATCTTCCACGCGAAAAACGTGTTGAAGTCGCACTCACCTACATCTTTGGAATGGGACTTACCCGTTCCCAAAAAACATTGGCTGAAACTGGCATTAGCCCAGATACTCGGGTCAAAGATCTACAAGAGCCTGAGCTAGCAAAGCTTCGCGAATATATCGAGGCGAACTTTAAGATTGAGGGCGATCTTCGCCGTGAAATCTCTGGCGACATCCGTCGCAAAGTTGAAATCCAGAGCTACCAGGGCATTCGTCACCGCAAGGGACTTCCCGTTCGTGGTCAGCGCACTCACACAAATGCCCGCACACGAAAAGGTCCGCGTAAGGCTATTGCAGGTAAGAAAATGGTGACTAAGTAATGGCTACTCCTAAGGCAAAGACTGCCCCAGCAGTCAAGGGCAAGATCAAGGCTCGCAAGAAAGAGAAGAAGAATATTGCGGTGGGTAAGGCTTTCATCAAGAGCACTTTCAACAACACCATCATCTCTATCACCGATCCATCCGGTGCTGTCATCTCCTGGTCATCATCTGGCCAGGTAGGTTTCAAAGGCTCGCGTAAGTCGACTCCCTTTGCAGCACAGTTAGCGGCCGAGGCCGCCGCTCGCCGCGCACAGGAGCATGGCCTCAAGAAGGTAGATGTCTTCGTCAAGGGCCCAGGCTCTGGACGCGAAACTGCGATCCGTTCACTGCAAGCTGCTGGTTTGGAAGTCGGTGCCATCTCTGATGTGACCCCTGCTCCACACAACGGCTGCCGTCCATGCAAGCCTCGTCGAGTTTAGGAAAGGCTGAGAGAATATGGCTCGTTATACCGGAGCAGACTGCAAGCGTTGTCGACGCGAAAAAGTAAAGCTCTTCCTCAAGGGCTCAAAGTGCGATGGTCCAAAGTGTCCAATCGAGTCTCGCCCATATCCTCCTGGCCAACATGGTCGAGGACGCGCCAAAGAGTCTGAGTACTTGTTACAGATGCGTGAGAAGCAAAAGTGCGCACGTATTTATGGTGTTCTAGAGAGGCAGTTCCGCGGTTACTACGAAGAGGCCAACCGTAAGTCGGGCAAGACTGGTGATAATCTCCTTGTCTTTCTTGAGACACGTCTGGATAACGTCGTGTTCCGAGCAGGCTTTGCAAAGAGCCGTGATATGTCACGCCAGTTAGTGCGCCATGGCCACTTCCTGGTCAATGGTAAAAAGGTAAACATCCCCTCATTTCGGGTGACCCCGATGGACATCATCGATGTTCTACCCAAGTCCCTTGATCTCACACCATTCATCGTGGCCAGTGCAGAGCTTGGCGAGAAGGCAGTACCGGCCTGGATGGAGGTCGTTGGTTCGCAGATGCGCATCATCATTCACGGCCTCCCTGCGCGCGCGGTCATCGATACCCAGGTCCAAGAGCAGTTGATCGTCGAGCTTTATTCGAGGTAGTTGAAAAAGTCTTTGACTTAAAACTCAATGGACATGCACACGGCAGTAAAAATGTGGAGATCAAATAGTGGATCACCCTTAAATGAAGAGGAGCAGCAGCAGTGCTAATTGCACAACGTCCCACCCTCAGTGAAGAAGTAGTATCAGAGAACCGTTCACGGTTCATCATCGAGCCGCTAGAGCCTGGCTTTGGCTACACCCTGGGCAACAGTATGCGCCGTACATTGCTCTCCTCTATCCCAGGTGCGGCAGTTACCAGTATTCGCGTGGCCGGTGCCCTTCATGAGTTCACAACTCTTGAGGGCGTCAAGGAGGATCTCACCGATATCGTATTGAACATCAAGAACTTGGTGCTCTCATCAGATAATGATGAGCCGAGTGTTGTCTATATCCGAAAATCAGGTGCCGGCACAGTCACTGGCGCCGATATAGCCGTGCCAACTGGCGTTGAGGTCCATAACCCTTCACTCCACTTGGCAACACTGAACGGTAAGGGATCCCTAGAGATCGAACTCACCGTTGAGCGAGGCCGTGGTTATGTCACTGCTGTCCAGAACAAGCAGGTAGGTGCTGAAATCGGACGGATCCCTGTCGACTCAATCTATTCACCAGTTTTGAAGGTAACGTATAAGGTCGAAGCCACACGTGTTGAACAGCGCACCGACTTTGATCGTCTCGTCGTCGATGTCGAGACCAAGTTGTCGATGAAGCCACGTGATGCAGTTGCATCTGCTGGTCGCACATTGGTCGAGCTCTTTGGCCTTGCCCGCGAACTCAACATGAACGCCGAAGGTATCGAGATGGGGCCATCTGTCATGGATGCAGCCCTGGCGGCAGATCTTGCCCTTCCTATCGAAGATCTAGATCTCACGGTTCGCTCATATAACTGTTTGAAGCGTGAGGGTATCCACACCGTGGGTGAGTTGGTCAATCGCTCTGAGGCCGATCTTCTCGATATCCGTAACTTTGGCTCAAAATCTATCGATGAGGTAAAGGCAAAGCTGCTATCAATGGGAATGTCTTTGAAGGACAGCCCACTCGGCTTTGATCCAACACAACATCAAAACTACAACGCTGCCCTCGATGATGAATTCGTCGAAACAGAACAGGCCTAGGAGACAAAGAGATGCCAAAACCAAGCAAAGGCCCTCGTCTGGGCTCAGGCCCATCGCACGAGCGCTTACTTCTTCGCACCCTTGCCGAGCAGTTGTTTGAACATGGCAAGATCACAACTACCCAGGCAAAGGCAATGCGCCTGCGCCCATTGGCCGAGAAGCTCATCACCTCTGCAAAGAAGGGTGATCTTCCAGCCCGCCGCCAAGTCATGGCTGCAATCTCAAATAAGAGCGTCGTTCATACTCTCTTCACCGTTCTTGGACCACGTTTTGCAACACGAGAGGGTGGCTATACGCGTATTACAAAGATAGGTCCACGCAAGGGTGATAACGCCCCTATGGCAGTAATCGAACTCTTGACTGAGAAAGATAACTAAGTCTTAACTCCTTAGAAAACTATTCCTATGTCGGAGCCCACTCTCTCTGCAGAGAGTGGGTTTCTTCGTTTGCGCATCGAGTTGGCCTATGACGGTACTCATTACTCAGGTTGGGCCAAGCAACCAGATCAACGAACTATCCAAGAGGAGATTGAGAACGCACTCTCATTGATAGCTCAGGTGCCGATTGAAACGATCGTCGCTGGACGCACGGATGCAGGGGTACATGCCAGCGGGCAGGTGATACACATTGATATCCCCCCTGCCTTGGAGTATCACGATCTGGCCTTTAAGTTGAACTGCATGCTTGATGAGGATATTCGAGTCCTGAAAGTAACTCCGACAACAGATGCTTTCCATGCCAGGTTTAGTGCAACACAGCGCACTTACTCCTACAGGATTTTAGATGGTAACCGACTCATACCTCCACTTTTGAGATTGGGTGTAGCGGCCTGGTATCGCACACTTGATCTCGATCTACTCAATTCGGCCAGTGCTCTCTTGCTGGGCCATCATGATTTCGCCGCATTCTGTAAGTACCGCGAGGGTGCCAGCACCATTCGAACCCTTGTGCGCTTTGACTGGATCCGAGATGAAGATGGATATTTGATCGCCGATATCGCCGCCGATGCATTTTGCTATTCAATGGTGCGCAACTTAGTCGGGGCAGTCGTCTGCGTTGCAGAGGGGCGCAATGATCTTGAATGGATCGCATCGATGTTGGCCAATAAAGAGCGGGTTCCAGACTCTCTCGTCTTTGAGGCGCGTGGTCTGAGCCTTCGCAGTGTTCAATATCCGAATGAGAGCCCAGATTGAGCGGCCACACTAGGCATTTTGACCCCTGCCCCCTGCACGGGTACCCTTACCTCTCTGCATCCCAACGGGTGCTTGAAGAGAAAATCCGAAAAAGAAGGTAGGCAAGAGCGTGCGTACATATACACCTAAAGCCGGCGATGCCGTGCGTGAGTGGCATGTCATCGATGCCCAGGATGTAGTCCTTGGCCGCCTTGCAACGCATGCCGCCGCTCTTCTTCGAGGAAAGCACAAGCCGACATTTGCACCTCACATGGACATGGGCGATTTCGTCATCATCATCAATGCCGAGAAGGTCGCATTGACAGGAAGTAAGGCCAAGCAAAAGTGGGCCCACCAACACTCAGGTTTTCCAGGTGGTCTGACATCAACTGTCTATGGCGAGCTCATTGAGAAGTTTCCAACACGGGCAGTTGAAAAGGCGATCAAGGGGATGATCCCCAAGAACCGTCTAGGCCGCGATGTCACCTCAAAGCTCAAGGTCTATGCAGGTCCGGATCATCCTCATGCTGCGCAAGCACCAAAGCCATATCTCTTCGAACAAGTTTCACAAATCGTCAAGTAAAGGATGCACATGCCAGATAACACACCTGCAGAAGAGATCGATGAGGATGAGACTCCTACCTCCTACACCTCTGCTACTCCAGCTGCTGCAACCAACCGTCCAGCGATCAAAGCCCCAGGTGGGGGCACAGGTCGTCGCAAAGAGGCAGTGGCACGTGTTCGTCTGACCCCCGGAACTGGTAAGTGGAGCATCAATGGCAAGACACTTGAGAACTATTTCCCGAACAAAGTTCACCAGCAGTCAGTCTCAGAGCCATTTCGCACAGTAGGTGCACAAGATCAGTATGACGTCTTTGCTCGTATCAATGGTGGTGGGGTATCCGGTCAGGCCGGTGCTCTTCGACTTGGAGTTGCTCGCTCACTTAATCAAATCGATGAAGAGGCAAACCGTCCAGCGTTAAAGAAGGCCGGTTTCCTATCACGTGACTCACGTGTTATCGAGCGCAAGAAGTACGGTCTGAAGAAGGCACGTAAGCGCTCTCAATACAGCAAGCGCTAACTCTCATATAAACAGAGGAGTTCCGGTGGCACTCTTTGGTACGGATGGAATCCGTGGCTTGGCCAATAGCGAACTCACCGCCGAGATCGCATTGGATCTCTCAGTTGCCGCCGCCCATGTCCTAGTTGAGAGTTCATCAAATAGAGATCATCAGCCAACTGCGATCATCGGCCAAGATTCGCGCGCCTCAGGTGAGTTCCTCGAGGCCGCCGTTGTTGCCGGCCTGACCAGCGCAGGGATCAATGTCTATCGCGTGGGTGTCATACCTACCCCTGCCATCGCCCACTTGGTGGCCCAGTCAAAGGCAGATTTAGGTGTGATGATCTCGGCATCACATAATCCAATGCCAGATAATGGAATCAAATTATTCGCTCGCGGTGGCGGCAAGTTAGATGATTCGATTGAGGCGCGTATCGAGGCGCGCATGGGTGAGGAGTGGAGGCGCCCTACCGGGCGCGGAGTCGGTAGAGCGATCAATGATGAGAGTGCATCCGAGCGATATGTAGAGCACCTACTCACATCAGTTCTCACCCCGCTCAAAGGATTGAAGGTGGTCGTTGATTGTGCCAATGGAGCCGCCTCATTTGTCGCGCCAGAGGCCTATCGCAGAGCTGGCGCTGAGGTCGTAGCAATCTTTGACCAACCCGATGGATGGAACATCAATGCAGATTGTGGATCAACGCATATGGAGCATCTACGTGCTGCCGTATTGCAAGAGAAAGCCGATATCGGCGTCGCCCACGATGGAGATGCCGATAGATGTCTGGCCATAGATGCCGCTGGTAAGGAGATCGATGGTGACCACATACTGACAATCTTGGCCAAAGGCTTCAAGGCTAGGGGAATCTTAAGATCTAATACCGTCGTTGCTACCGTGATGAGCAACTTGGGGTTTCTACATGCGATGAAGGATGCTCACATCGATGTCATTACCACTGCTGTGGGAGATCGCTATGTGCTAGAAAATATGATCGCACATGATTACGCCTTGGGCGGTGAACAATCGGGCCATGTGATCATGCGTGATCTTGCCAATACCGGCGATGGTCTATTGACCGCACTTCAACTTATGCAAGAGGTTGTGCGTTCGGGCAAGGGTTTGCAAGAGTTAGCAGCAACCATGGTGCGTTTTCCACAAGTCCTTATCAATGTCAAAGATGTGGCAAAAGAAAAGATTGAGAACAACGCCACCATCTCATCGGCGCTCAAGGTGGCACAGCAGCGCTTGGGAGAGAGTGGCCGAGTTTTATTGAGAGCATCAGGGACCGAGGCCCTTGTGCGGGTCATGGTGGAGGCCTCCAGTGATAGCCTTGCACAAGAAGTTGCCCAATCACTTGCAGATGTAGTCAAAGGCGAACTGGGGTCGAGATAGATGTGCGGAATTGTGGGTTATTGTGGGTCACAATCTGCCGTAACACCGCTGATTCAAGCCCTTCGCCATCTTGAGTACCGTGGATATGACTCAGCAGGTATCGCACTCGGAGTTGGCGGCAGATTATTTGTTGAAAAGCGCGCCGGTAAGCTCGCAAATTTGGAGAGCGCACTCGATGCATCGCCTCCCCTGGCCCACTCAGGCATCGGTCATACGCGCTGGGCAACCCATGGAGGACCAAGCGATCATAACGCCCACCCACACGTTGATAACGATGGCAAGTTAGCGGTTATCCATAATGGGATTATCGAAAACTATTCAGAGCTCAGGGTCAGATTGCAGAGCCGTGGACATACCTTCTCATCGGAGACTGATACTGAGTCAGTAGCGCATCTACTTAGTGATCTGCGCAAGGAACATCAAGGTGATTTAGCCGCAGCGATGCGTGATGCCGTAAAGGCCCTTCGTGGCTCATTCACCCTAGTTGCAATCCATGCCGATGCCCCCGATGTAGTCGTTGGCGTGCGTCGTAACTCCCCACTTGTGGTGGGTCTAGGTGATGGTGAGAACTTCTTGGCCTCTGATGTCGCAGCCTTTATCGACTATACCAAGCGTGCGATAGAGCTTGGACAAGATGAGGTTGTCAGGATCACCCCCACAACCGTTGAGATCACCGACCTTGGGGGCAGGCAGATTGAGCCCAAAGAGTACGAGATCTCATGGAGTCCGAGCGCGGCCCAAAAAGGCGGCTTCACACACTTCATGCTCAAGGAGATATTCGAACAACCTAAGGCCGTTGCCGATACTTTGATTGGGCGTTTGAGCGATAACAAACAGATTGTTCTAGATGATCTGCAGATGAGCGCAGATCAGATTCGTGCAATTAAGAAGATCACTGTCATCGCATGCGGGACGGCCTATCACGCAGGCATGATCGCTAAGTACGCCATAGAAAAATGGGCGAAGATTCCCGTCGAGGTTGAAATCGCCAGCGAGTATCGCTATCGCGACCCGATCATTGATGTGGGTACATTGATACTTGCAATATCCCAATCAGGTGAAACGATGGATACGTTAATGGCCCTGCGCCATGCAAAGGCATCTGGTGCTCGCGTTGTGGCTATCTGTAATACGAACTCATCGACTATCCCGCGCGAGGCCGATGCAGTTCTCTATACCCGTGCCGGGCCTGAGATCGCCGTTGCATCAACGAAAGCGCTCTTAACTCAGATGATCGCCGTCTATTTGATCGCTCTACATATAGCTCAGGTAAATGGCGCACTCAACGATCGGCAAGTTGAAGAGCTATACAACGAGCTCTTAGAGTTACCAGGAAAGATCCAAGCCATTCTTGAGACCGTAGAGCCACTGCGAGCCTTGACTCGCAGCTTTGCACAGAACAACATTGTTTTGTTCCTGGGCAGAAACATCGGCTATCCAGTTGCACTCGAAGGTGCCTTGAAGTTAAAAGAGTTGGCATATATTCATGCCGAAGGCTTTGCAGGGGGTGAACTCAAGCATGGCCCCATCGCCCTGATTGATAAGGGCACTCCGGTAATTGTCATCCTGCCGGTGGCCCATGAAGATGGATTAGATGAAAAGATGAAGAGTAATATTCAAGAGGTCAAGGCCCGTGGTGCGCGCGTGATTGTGATAGCCGAAGAGGGCGCACACATTGAGGGTGCCGAGCACATCATCCGCATACCAGTTGCTCCCGCGCTTTTACAACCCGTGCTTGCAACCGTTCCGCTACAGGTCTTTGCCTATGAGATGGCCGTTGCAAGAGGCAACGATGTGGATCAACCCAGGAATTTGGCTAAATCCGTTACGGTCGAATGATGCAGCAACTGATACACGATCGACGCCAGCAGATGAATCGTGCGCTGCGCTGGTCATCACTCCTCTTTTTAGGTTTTCTACTCGTCACCCAGCAGGTTCTGACCAATGGAGCACTTATCGCTTATGACGAAGAGATCAATCGTCAATCCAAACCACAGTTTGCTGGATTTGCCGGATTCACCCTGCGACGCCTGGATGATCTGGGCCTACGGGGTTTGACTGCGAGCGTGCTTTTGTTATCAGCGATCTTCATCGCATATAAATTCAAGACATGGCGACCGCTCAATCTTGCCATCCTCTCTCTCCTGGCTCTGAATCTAGTTGTTGGTACCTCCAAATTATTGCTCGGGCGCACCAAACCCAGAGATGGTTTTGATTTAATCCATGCAGGTGGCATGTCATATCCCAGTGGACATGCATCAAATGCAGTCCTGTCCTGGGGGATTCTGGCATATCTGATTTATCGCTATGGGCGTGTGGATAGATTTCAAGGTCGACTTGCAACTGCTGGTGTTATCGGCATCTCTCTGACTGTTTGTATAGTCTCACTCATACGTCATACGCATTGGTTCTCAGATTTGTTAGGAGGCCTATTCATCGGTAGTGCATTACTGGTTGCCGTCATCGCTGTCGATCGCTTCGTTCCCTCAAGGAGCCAACTGCACTAGACTTCACGTCATGATTGAGGGGATCGGTATCGATGTCGTCGATATCGAGCGCTTTTCATCCTCACTAGAGCGCACCCCTGGGTTGCGCCAGAGACTCTTCACCCCGGCAGAGTGCACCCAACCTATTGCCTCCCTTGCCGCTCGCTTTGCCGCCAAAGAGGCGCTGGCTAAGGCTCTGAGCCCGGAAAAGGGCCTGGGCTGGCATGATGCCGAGGTCATCAACCTTGAAAATGGGAGGCCAACTTTTCTCTTTCGCGGTGCTATCGCCGATCTAATCGATGGAGCAGATGTGCACCTGTCCCTCTCTCATGATGGCGGTATCGCATCGGCCATGGTCCTAGTCGAGCGCAGATAATGGAGCACAGAGCTCAGGCACGCATCGATGGCGCAGCTATCGCCTTTAATATCGCACTTCTCAAAGAGATGAGTAGCGTGGATGTATTAGCAGTGGTCAAAGCCGATGCCTATGGACATGGCTTGATCGAGGCTGGATTAATCGCTGAAAAAAACGGTGCGAACTGGCTCGGTGTTGCCCTACTAGAAGAGGCGATTGCACTGCGCACTAAAGGAGTTAAAACTCCGATCCTGGCATGGCTCCTGCCTCCCGGATCGGATTTTCGTGCGGCAACTCATCACGATATCGATATTGCCGTTGCATGCATCGGCGCATTCAATGAGATAGCAGCACTTAAATCCCGGGCACGTATCCATATCGAACTCGATACTGGGATGACTCGTGGAGGGTTCTTAGATGAGTGGCAAGAGTTTCTCACGCTAGATTTTTCACAGGTCCAGGTAGTAGGGGTATTTTCTCACTTTGCTCGCGCCGATGAACCTGCTGAAAAGCAGAATATCGATCAACTCAACCGATTCAATGAGATGGTCTCCGATCTTGCTGCGATTGGGATCAATCCACCGATAAAACACATCTCCAACTCTGCGGCAACACTGAAAAACCGCGCTGCAGCACTGACTCTGGTGCGCACAGGTATCGCAATGTATGGATTGACACCTGATGTAAAGACCCTGGGTGATGGCCCCAAACTTGGTCTGCGCCCTGCTATGCAACTGCGTGCCAAACTCCATCTTGTAAAGAAAGTCACGGCGGGCTCACCCGTTGGCTATGGTGCAACGGCGATGACTCAGCTCGATACGAAGCTAGGAGTTGTGGCCATGGGATATGCCGATGGGATCCCACGCATCGCACAGGGTGTTGGGGTCTTCATCAATGGCGCGCGTGCACCGATCATCGGTCGCATCTCGATGGATCAATTTGTAGTTGATTTAGGCCCAGAGTCGACGGCGCAGTCAGGGGATTGGGTCGTAGTCTTCGGGGATGGATCTCGGGGTGAGTACACCGCAGATGACTGGGCTGGCGCATCCTCATCGATTAACTACGAGATAGTTACGCGAATCGGGCCTCGGGTGCCTAGAATCTACGCACCTCATGTCTACTAACACTCCGGCTGTTTGAATCATGATGGGGAATATAGAGAGCCTCAATGCCAACTAATGAGATCAGAGGAAGGGCGTATGACAGATAAGACTCTGCTGCGCGTTAATGACCTCTCGGTCAACTTCGGTGGCCTCAAAGCCCTCAATGGGGTCAACCTCGAATTGAGAAAAGGTGAAGTCTTGGGACTTATCGGTCCCAATGGCGCAGGAAAGACCACAGTCTTTAACGCTCTCTGCGGAATCATCACCCCAGACTCAGGATCACTTGAGCTCCATGGCCAGAGAATCAAATGGCCCCAGCCCCATACATTAGCCAAGCTCAAGATTGCTCGAACATTGCAAGGCGTTGGATTATTTCCAGATTTGAGTGTCTTTGACAATGTGATGATTGGTGCAAATAAATTCGCTACATCAGGTCTGATCAGAGCGGCCTGTGGGATCAACCAGCAAGATGAGAGGGCGTTAAAGGAGCGCGTACAAGCAGCACTTGAGAGAGTCTATGTAGGTGGGGTCGCTGCGCGGCGTGCAGATACTCTGGCCTATCCAGATACCAAGCGAGTCTCCATCGCAAGGGCGCTAGTTGCAGAGCCAGAGATATTATTACTTGATGAACCAGCCGGGGGATTGGGCCCGCACGATATTGAATGGCTCAATGGCCTGATCCATAACTTGAAGTCTGCGACCTCCATCATTATCGTCGAGCATCACATGGATGTGGTGATGTCAGTCTGTGATCGGATCTATGTTTTAAATTTTGGCGAGATAATTGCCTCTGGCACCCCATCTCAGGTCAGAGAAGACCAGGCGGTCATCCAGGCCTACCTGGGGAGTAAATCAAAGGCCAGAACATGAGCGGGCTGGCGGTAAGTGAACTCGCCGTCTCTCATGGGGCGATCGTGGCTCTGCGCGGCATCTCATTCTCAGTCCAAGTCGGTCAACTTGCAGCCGTGATCGGCTCCAACGGCGCTGGAAAGACCACATTACTTCGCGCACTCTCTGGACTGAACAAGGCATCATCTGGAAGTGCGCAGTGGAATGAGAGGGAAATTCTGGGAGCACGACCAGATGCGCTGGTGCGAAGTGGCATCAGCCATGTATCCGAGGGCAAATCCGTCATCCCTGAGTTAAGTGTGAGGGAGAATTTAGTATTAGGTGGAATCTGGCGAGGCGACAAGAGTGATACCAACGCTGCCATCGCTGAGGTAGTCGAGCTCTTCCCGATATTAGGCCAGAGGATGAGCCAGAGCGCAGATACTCTCTCAGGTGGGGAGCGACAGATGCTGGCAATCGGTAGAGCGTTGGTCTCAAGACCGAAGTTGATGCTCTTGGATGAACCCTCACTTGGCTTGGCCCCGATAGTCATCGAGCAGATATTTGCCACCATAGATCAACTACGTCGCAAGTTGGGCCTGACCGTAGTTCTAGTCGAACAAAATGCGATGAGCGCACTGGAGATCGCCGATATCGGAGTCATCATCAACCTGGGTGAGGTTGTCGCCTCTGGCACAGCTAGTGAGTTGATAGATGATCCGGCCCTACGAGCTGCTTATCTGGGATATTGATGCAGAAACTATTAGAGACCTTGCTCATAGGAGTATCGACTGGATCTATTTACGCCTTGATGTCCCTTGCTCTCGTACTGGTCTGGAGATCGACTCGCGTCGTCAACTTTGCGCAAGCAGGTCAGGCGATGCTCTCTACTTATTTTGGTTATGAGATAGCCAGTCGCAGCGAAATATTCTGGCTTGGCTTGGCCGCTGCCATTATCGCTGGAGCACTGGTTGGGGCTGGCGTGGATTTTTTCTTCATGCGAGTTTTATTCAAACGCGCCATCTCAGGGCCTGCGGCTGTAGTAGCCCCGGTCATCGCCACATTGGGCCTACTCGGATTGATCAGAAGTATTGTGGGATTGACCTGGGGCGGGGAGTTCAAATCGATCCAGGCGCCGGCATCCAAGGATGGTCTGACTATAGGCCAAACGACGATTCCATTTTCAGCCTTGAATATCCTCATTATCGCCACGGTCTCCTTGATTCTAATCACCTTAGCGATCATATTTCAACGAACAAATCTGGGCCTATCACTTCGCGCCTCGGCCTATGCACCTGAGATTGCCCAGTTGGCAGGTATCAGAACGGCGCGCACCAGGACGATTGGTTGGGCCATCGCCGGTGGAGTCGGTGCAGTCGCTGGGATGTTAGTGACCTCCTACAACTTCCTCTCACCGTACTCGCTAGATCTCTTGCTGGTCTTTGGATTTATCGCAGCGGTCATCGGAGGTCTTGAAAGTATGGTCGGCTCTGTTATCGGTGCCTTGGTCCTTGGGATTGGCCTTACCTTTATTTTGAACTACGTTGGGACCTCATTGGTATTTATCGGTGGATTTGTAGTTCTTATCGTGGTCTTGCTTGTTAAGCCAGATGGAATCATGGCCAGAGGAAAGGCACGCCGTGCGTAAAAAAATAATCTTATTCATCCTTCTTGGTTGGCTCTTGCTTGTAATCGGTGATCGCGTGGATGAGCTTCGGGTCTATCAAGGAGCACAGATTGCGATGTATACGATCGCTCTAGCATCAATAGTCTTGCTCACTGGTTACTCCGGCCAAGTATCACTTGGCAATGGTGCGATGATGGCAGTTGGTGGTTATGCAGCGGCTCTGACACTTAATAATCTAGGTAGCCCGGTATGGTTCGCATTTTTGATGGCGATATTTTTCTCAGCTCTCTTTGGCGCCCTCCTTGGAACGGCAGCTGCCCGATTATCTGGACCATATCTGGCGGGAACAACTCTGGCTCTGGCCGTGGGTCTTCCAGCGATTGCAAATCAATTTTCATTCCTGGGAGGAGAGCCGGGGATCTTCTTTGATGTTGGTCTTCCTCCGCAGAGATTGGGGCAGGAGTTCACCCAATATAAATGGTTCTTTTGGATCGCTACCTTGATAGCCCTGCTCGCCTTGTTTATCACCTCCAATATCCTCCAATCGCGCTTTGGGCGCACCTGGCGTGCGATTCGCAGCAACCCCTTGGCAACTGAACTATCAGGAATCCACTCATCGCAGATGAAGATCCTGGCCTTTACCATCAGCTCAGCCCTGGCCGGACTGGCCGGAGCGGTGCTGGCCATGACGATTAGCCTGGTCGCCCCCGGTGCCTACACCCTGACGCTCTCATTTGCCCTGGTCACAGGGGCTGTACTCGCCGGTGTTTCCAGCCTGCCAGGGGTGGTCCTGGGGGCGTTGATCCTGGTGGCAATCCCTGAGATCGCAGATGCTCTAGCCAACAGATTGGGGGGTGGTGAGAACGTCAGTAGCTATCTCCCCGGGCTCATCGTGAGCATCTTGTTGATTCTCTCGGTTATCTTTACCCCCAATGGTCCAGGGGAGAACCTGCACAGGCACCATCGAAAAAAAGCCTAAGGCATTTGTTTTAGGCGGGTGAAGCAGTAGATTACTCGTAAGTAATACAACCCTCGATGGAAGGAACAAAATGATTAGAAAGACTCCTAGAAAGGGGACTTGGCTCGCCGCTACGGTGCTTGCCTCTGGCAGCCTATTTGCAACGGCGCTTCCAGCCTATGCAGAGGCGGGTGTGAGCGCCAGAGAGATAAAACTTGGCATCACCCTTCCACTTACTGGCGCGGCATCCCCAGGCTATAACAAGATTGGTAACGCCATGAACGCCTACTTCAAGTATGTCAATGACAATGGCGGGGTCTATGGCCGAAAGATCACACTTATCCAAAAAAATGATGAGTACTCCCCACAGTTGGCCATCGCCAAGACGAACGAGTTGATTCTTAAAGATAAAGTATTTGCACTCGTTGGCCCACTTGGAACTGCAACGTACACAGCGGTCCATAAATCTGTAAACCTTGCCAAGCGTGGAGTCCCGAGCCTGTTCCTAAATACTGGATTTAGTGGATTTTCAGATAAGAAGAGCTATCCGACCTCTTTCATGATTCTCTCCTCATATGCCATGGAGGCAAAGATCGTTGCTCAATTCCTCAAAGACAACCATGCCGGGAAGAAACTGGGACTGGTCTATCAAAACGATGAGTTTGGTATCGATGCGATCACCGCCTTTAAGGCAGCTGGAACCAAGTTTGACGTTACCGTCCCCTATACATCAGGCTCTCAGAGCGCGGCCACCGCACAGACCTGGGTCTCCCAGCTTGCAGCAGGTGGAGCCCAAGTGGTTGTCTTCTTTGGCGTAACATCGGCGACAGCTCCGCTACTTGCCGTATCGGCTGCAGCCAAGTACGCACCACAGTGGATCCTTGGATCAGTGGGTTCAGATCCATTAACTCTGCGAGCACTGGGTGTTCCAGTAGCAGTTCTCAATGGCGCTCAGACTCCAGCGGGTAATCCATCACCAAATGATACGAGCGATGAGTATGTCAAGCAGTTCCAAGAGATCAACACCAAGTACAACGATGCCCCTTTCGATGACTATGTACTCCAAGGCATGAACCTTGGCCTGATGACTGTTCAAGCACTGCGGGCAGCAGGATCTAATCCAACCCGCAAAGGGCTGATCAGAGCGATGGAGAGCAAGGGATCAAGCTTTGCATCTGTGGCTTACTCTCCGCTGGGATATTCAAAGACAAGCAACGTTGGTCATACCGGCTATTACATGGCAGTCATGGATGCCAACGGAGATAGAAAGCCATTTGGTGGAACGGTCAAGCTGTACACCACCGATAGTGGCTCTGGTCCAGTTGTGTTATCTACCTTCAAGCGTCCGGCAATGCCAGCGAAAGGATTACCAAGTAACTCATGAAAAACTTTAAGTTCAAGCGTTCCTTAACGCTCATAGCAGTCTCATCACTGCTCTCCATCACCGTTGTCTCTATCCCAACGGCCGCGCAGGCAACTCCTGCTTGCACCACGGCAAACTTCGTCACCACCTGTCTTGGAGCAACTACAGATGCTGCTCCCTATATGCTGATTACTCCAGCGAACTTCAACGGGACTGTTTATCTCTATTCTCATGGATATCGCCCAAATGTTGCAGTTCCTGCCGGAATCCCAGGAGTTGGTGGCTACACCATCACTAACACCCCAGAGCCAGCACCTGGTGGAAATCCACAGATCATCGGGGCCCTTCTTGCAAAGGGATTTGCCGTGATGGGCTCTGGTTTTGCCCGTCAAGGCTGGAATGCAGATTCAGCTATCAAGACCAATGTTGAGTTGATAGGTGTTTTCAAGAAGCAATATCCAAAGACTACGAAGGTCGTTGCCTGGGGTAGTTCACTCGGAGGCTTTATCACTCAAGCGCTAGCTGAAAAATATCCAAATTTGATCAGCGCCGCTGCGCCTCTTTGCATGGCAAGTGATCTCAATCCATTGATGACAATGGCCGGGGATGCGATCTGGGGAATCAAGACATTCTTTGATCCAACCATCAAGGGTGGAAATTACTCAGCTGGTCCAGCAGGTTATGCAGAGGCGATGGGAGATCTGGTGAAGGTCTTTACCGCAATTGGTGCCATGCAGGTGGCAATCGGGGCAAATCCGGCTGCACCAGCCTGGCCTGCAACATCAACCGTTCCTGCCGCACTCAAGGCAGTTCCTTCACGAAGTGCTCTAGTACTTGTCGCATTGATGTCTGGTATCCCGATGCAATCGGCACACTTTGATTCAACATCGGCACCAGCAGGCCTTCCAGCCGCTAATGCTCTCTCATTCCAACTAGCCATCAACCCGGCTCTTGCCGCGCTAGAGAACCTTGCTAACGCCGCAGCGTTGGGAGTTCTGGCTACTTACGATCTAGAGCTACAGGCAGGTGGAGCAATATTTGATAACACTGCAACTAATTACGCTGCACGTGTCTCTGACGAGCAGTTCATCTGGAGCTCTGCACTCTCTGGCAACGCTGGAATTGGAGCCCTTCTTGGATATCTCGCAGTTGTGCCAAGAGCTAAGGGAGATCCTGCGGCAATGGCTAAATTGGCTTCACTGACAACTCATACTGGCAAAGTTGAAATCCCAACGATTCTCTTTACCGCAACGGCCGATCCAGTAACAACGCCTGGAAATCAGCAATCAGTGATCGACAAATATGCCGCATATTCAGCCGATAAGTGGGCAGCTACCATCAAAGAGAGAGGCAGCAAAAAACCAACTAATAATCAGTTGGCCTTGTGGAGCATCCCTGCTGAGAAGTACACCAAGTTCACCGCTGCTGGCACTCCTAATACAGCAGTTGCCGCAGCCCCAGGAACCAACCATTGTAACTTCACCGTTGCTCAGCATTTGGCGATAGCAGATCTACTCGCTTATGCCGCATCTAATGGTAAGAACCTATCGGGTGGAGCATTGCTCACTAAGATACGTAAGGCAGGCAATATGACTTACGATCGTGGTTATATCGCTCCTAAGATGAAGTATTACGGAGGATAATCTTTCGTAATCCATCGTGTGAGATAGCGATCTAGAGAGGGCCTGGGAGACCAGGCCCTCTCTTTTTCCTTTACCCTTGGCAGATGATCTCTGTTGCAACTGCCCATCAGATGTATGAACTGGGAGAAAGGCTCTGCCGATATTTGCGTCCAGGTGATCTAATTTTGATCAATGGTCCACTCGGAGCCGGTAAGACAGTTCTGGCCCAGGGCATCGGTGCAGGTCTGGGCATCACCGATGTCACATCTCCTACATTTGTGATCGCCCGTATACACACAGCCCCACTCCCGATGATCCATGTAGATGCCTATCGCTTACTCGATACCGATAATCCCAGGTTGTATTTAGATGATCTAGATCTCGATACCGAGCACTCTGTGACCGTCATCGAGTGGGCAGGAGCAGAGTCTGAGCATCTCAATCAGGATCGCTTAGAGATCACCATCGATCGAAGTGATGAGGTACGAAAAGTCGAGATCACCTGTGTGGGTAAGCGTTGGGCAGGTTTTTCTCTATGAGGATCACATTAGCGATCGATACATCCACATCTTGCACATCTGTAGGCATCATCGGTGATGGTCAATTGATCTGGAGCGGCTTTGGTGATGGTGCAAGGGCCCATGGCCTAGCTCTTCCCACATTGGTGCAGGAGGCGATAACTGGGCGCCAGGTCGATGAGGTTGTCGTTGGTATGGGACCGGGACCTTTTACGGGACTGCGTATCGGTATCGCCTTTGCTCACAGTTTTGCCCTGGCCCAAGATATCCCAGTGCGTGGTGTGTGCTCACTCGATGCGATCGCAGCACAGGTGAATGAGAAGGACTTTATTGTCACGGTGGATGCACGGCGAAAAGAGCTCTACTGGGCGCGCTATATAAATGGTGTGCGCATGGGCGAGCCTGCCGTGAGTTTTCCTGCAGCTGTTGGCGTTGAGAGTGTGCCCATCTTTAGCGATCTGTATCCGGATCTATTGGCCATGGCTGGACTCAGTGGCGATATCACAGAGCCGATCTATCTGCGCCATCCAGATGCCATTGCAACGGTGGATCGCCAACCATGAGTAAAAATGGAGTTACCTATCGCGATGCGATGGCCCTTGATCTTCCAATCCTGGTGTCGATGGAAAAGACTCTATTTGCAGATGCACCTTGGTCGATGGGCCAGTTCAAAGAGGAGTTCAAAGGGGTACCGCGTACACATCTTTTTATCGTTGCCCTGGATGCTAGCGATGAGATCATCGGATATGCAGCGGTGATGGTGCCAGCCCCTGGCCTCGAGGCCGATGTCTTAACTGTGGGAGTTCTGCCTGCCCACCGTAAAGGCGGTATCGGGACTGCCTTTATGGGGCTCCTTGAGATCTGGGCGCAGGAGAAAGGCTCTAACGCCATGATGCTAGAAGTCGGCGTGGATAACACAGGTGCGATAGGCCTCTATGAATCACTTGGATACTCCAGAGTATCTGTGCGCAAGAACTATTACGGCGCCGGCGCAGATGCTCTAGTCATGCGAAAAGAGCTCAGATGATTGAGCCGATCATCTTAGGTATCGAGACATCCTGCGATGAGAGCGCAGTTGGCATCGTTCGGGGACGCACCTTGTTGGCCAACGTCATTGCATCAAGTGTCGAAGAGCATGCGCGTTTCGGTGGCGTCGTACCTGAGATCGCCAGCCGTGCTCATTTAGAGGCGATGATTCCAACGATTAGGCAGGCACTCCAAGATGCCAAGATCTCACTCTCAGATATCGATGCAGTTGCCGTCACGGCAGGTCCGGGCCTCATCGGTGCCTTGTTGGTGGGTGTCGGAGCGGGCGCGGGATTAGCCCTTGGCTTGGATCGACCGATCTTTGCAGTTAATCACTTGGCGGCCCACATCAGCGTTGATGCACTCACACATTCTCAAAGCTTGCAGCCAACAATCGCACTGCTTGTCAGTGGTGGACACTCCTCACTCCTACAAGTTGATGACATCACCGCATCGATCACACAACTTGGTGCAACGATGGATGATGCCGCAGGTGAGGCATTCGACAAGATTGCCCGCTTGATGAAGTTAGGTTTTCCAGGTGGTCCTGCTATCGATGCACTGGCCACAGGGGCAGATGAGTGCGCCATTGATTTTCCCCGCGGGCTGACAACAAGTGGTGACTGGCAGAGCCGTCCATTTGATTTTTCATTCTCAGGATTGAAAACTGCAGTAGCCAGATACATAGAGGCCACACCTGATTACACGAGGGCAGATGTAGCGGCTAGCTTCCAAGAGGCGATCGTGGATGTTCTCCTTCTTAAATCAGTGGCTGCATGTAAAAGCACAGGGATCGATTCATTGGTGATCGCCGGTGGGGTCGCAGCGAACTCTCGTCTTCGAGCCCTGGCCCAGCAGCGCTGTGACAAGGCCGGTATTCACCTAGCGATCCCGGCCCCTGGCCTATGTACCGATAACGGGGCGATGGTCGCGGCCCTGGGCTCCTTGATGGTCTTGGCCGGGCGCTCTGCCAGCCCTATCGCCTTTGAGGCCGACTCCAGCCTGCCCGTTGACGTGCTCAGTCTTCTCTCCTAGCCGATTTGCCCTAAGGGAATAGCCCCTAATACCCTTGGCGTTAGCACTCACGGGCCCACACTGCTAAGGGGCCTGAACGAGGAAAACAACGTATAAGAGGAGCAATAAATGGCAATTAAGCCACTAGAAGATCGCATCGTCATTAAGACCAGTGAGGCCGAGACAACTACGGCATCGGGTCTTGTCATCCCAGATACAGCAAAAGAGAAGCCACAAGAGGGAGTAGTGATCGCCGTTGGACCAGGTCGCTTTGATGATGGTGTTCGCGTTCCCATGGATGTCAAAGTCGGCGACGTTGTTCTCTACAGCAAGTACGGCGGAACTGAGATCAAGCATGGTGGAGATGACCTGCTTGTGCTCTCGGCCCGTGACATTCTCGCTGTGATCGTGAAGTAAATGGGAAAATCCCTTCAATTCGATGATCATGCACGCCGTGCGATGGAGCGTGGCGTCAATATTCTTGCAGATACCGTCAAGGTAACACTCGGTCCCAAGGGCCGTAACGTTGTGATCGCCAAATCTTTTGGCGCACCCGTAATTACAAACGATGGTGTGACGATAGCCAAAGAGATCGAACTCTCTGATCCGGCCGAGAACATGGGTGCCCAGTTAGTCAAAGAGGTCGCAACCAAGACCAATGATGTCGCCGGTGATGGCACAACGACTGCCACAGTCCTTGCTCAGGCCATGGTCAAAGAGGGTATTCGTAACTTAGCCGCTGGTGCACAGCCTATGGAGATCAAGGCTGGAATCGAGGCGGCAGTCACTGCAGTCTCTGAAAAACTTCGCGAGCAGGCAACTGCCGTCAATGGCAAGGCACAGATCGCAGATGTTGCAACGATTTCGGCCCAAGATCGCGCTATCGGAGATTTAATCGCCGAGGCCTTTGAGCGAGTAGGCAAAGATGGTGTCATTACCGTCGAAGAGGCATCTACTACAGGACTCGACCTGGAGTTCACTGAGGGTATGCAGTTCGATAAGGGCTATATCTCTCCATACTTTGTCACCGATCAAGATCGCATGGAGTCCATCCTTGAGGATGCATACGTGCTGATCTCAGCGGGGAAGATTTCGGCCCTGGCCGATCTTCTTCCCATCCTTGAGAAGGTCTCAGCATCCTCCAAGCCACTTTTAATCATCGCCGAAGATATCGAGGGTGAGGCTCTCTCCACACTCGTGGTCAACCGTATGCGCGGTGTCTTTGCCTCAGTTGCCGTGAAGGCTCCGGGCTTTGGCGATCGCCGCAAGGCTATGTTGCAAGATATTGCAACACTTACCGGTGGACAGGTCATCTCTGCAGAGGTCGGCATGAAGCTCGATGCCGCCACTTTGGAGGATCTTGGCCGTGCACGACGTATCGTTGTCTCAAAGGATGCTACAACGATCATCGAGGGCGCAGGAGATAAGGCTGCAGTTGCGGGCCGTGTCAATGAACTGCGCAAAGAGATCGAAAACTCTGACTCCTCATGGGATAAAGAGAAGTTGCAAGAGCGTGTGGCAAAGCTGGCTGGTGGAGTCTGTGTCATCAAAGTAGGTGCTCACACTGAGGTCGAACTCAATGAGAAGAAGCACCGCCTGGAGGATGCGATCTCTGCAACTCGCGCCGCCGTTGAAGAGGGAATCGTGGTGGGCGGAGGCGCAGCGCTTGTGCATGCAGCCGATGTGCTCGAGGGAGATCTCGGATTCACTGGCGATAAGGCCGTTGGAGTCCGCTTAGTCCGCAAAGCATGCGATGAGCCTCTTCGTTGGATCGCAGAAAATGCTGGACTTGAGGGCTACGTCGTAGTCGCTAAGGTCCGTGCAATGAAGCACAACGAGGGATTCAACGCGGCAACTGATATCTATGGCGATCTTGCAAAAGATGGCGTCATCGATCCCGTGAAGGTAACCCGTTCAGCACTTGCTAACGCCGCATCGATCGCTGCGATGTTCATTACAACTGAGGCAGTTGTCTTTGAGCGCCCAGCAGATGCACCGGCCGATGCTGGTGGCTCTGGCCACTCACATGCTCCTGGGGGACACTCACACTAAGGAGTGAAGTAAGTAAGGCCCCGCAGTTCTTTCTGCGGGGCCTTACTTATCTATCTCTTTCAACTCAGGAGGCGAGTTAAAATCTATGAGGCGTGATGTATGTCAGAGGCACTCTCTTTATTGATCAACGCCAGACGATCATCCTCTGATAGACCGCCCCAAATTCCATAAGGCTCTTGCACGGCCAGGGCGTGCTCCCGACATGCTGCAATCACAGGACAGCTGGCACAGATCGCCTTGGCGCTATTTTCACGATTGCGCCTGCGAGGACCGCGCTCTCCATCTGGATGGAAAAACATCTCAGCGGGCAGATCGCGACATGCACCTTGGTACTGCCACTCCCATTCATCTGCAACGGGGCGGGGTAAGCGTGATAATTCAGCCATGGCAATACTGTACAACCGCGCCATAGGTTGTTCAAGTACCAACGCTTCAAAACTTGTTCAAAGGGCGTTTTGGGGTGGTGAGATAGGCCACTTAGCGCAACGATAGGCACATGGCCAAGCAAGAGGAGCTCCTGACGGTGGCAGCGGTCGCTCGGCGCTTGGGCGTGGCAGCGGCAACGCTTCGCACCTGGGATAGGCGCTATGGCCTTGGCCCATCGAGCCATCAGGCTGGGGCGCATCGGCGCTACCGCCCTCTTGATCTGGCCCGCCTGATGCTCATGCGCCGGTTGATATCAACGGGTGTGGCTCCGGCCGATGCGGCAGAGCAGGCCAAAGGCTACAAAGGTAAATTGCGCATGGAAGAGGTCGCCTACGAGTTTGCATCACGTGATGATCTCGTTCAAGGTATTTATAAAGCGGCCAACAACTTTGACACAGTTTTTATCCAGGCGCAGCTGCGCAAAGATCTACAGACACACGGTGTGGTCTCCACATGGTCAGAGGTGATAGCCCCGGTCCTCTATCTCGTTGGAAAAAGTTGGGAGGAGACAGAGGAGGGAATTGAGGTAGAGCATCTATTGACTGAGGTCATCAAGAGTGTCTTGCGCGAGTCAGTGAGCGCAGTTGAGCTATCACAGAGCTCTCGGCCCGTAGTGCTTGCCGCAGTAGGAGCAGAGATCCACGTCCTGGCTCTGCATGCATTAGCCGCTGCCCTTGCAGAAAGAGATATTCGAACACATTTCTTGGGCTCGCGAACACCTGTGCAGGCTCTGCACGCCATCATCACACGCTCTGCACCGCCGGCAATATTTCTGTGGGCTCAACTCTCCCAAAACGCACGCCCTGAATACTTCCGAGACCTACCCAAAGTTCGCCCTGCACCACGGATAGTGCTGGGTGGACCGGGGTGGGATCAAGATGAGTGCGCAGGTGTCGCCTTTGCCCATGATCTTAGCCAGGCATGCCTTGAGATCGAGTATGCAGTAGGGCTTTAAAGGCCCATCATGTCCTTGACTCTGGTAGGGCTACTCCTTTAGCCTTTTATAATTACTCTCCCTTTGCACCCTGCGATAGGGCAAAGGCCGCATCGGGTGATAAGGAGTGGCAGATAAAGACTCATCGCCTCCTGCATCTTCTTGTCC
>SXGR01650352.1_pt1 | contig 39618 bp, 52 predicted proteins | sample 3174711 | NCBI WGS metagenome assembly SXGR01 (sample SAMN11356860, study PRJNA531348) | freshwater metagenome | isolation source: freshwater sample F1-60 | place: China: Fuxian Lake, Yuxi | collected 2017-12-25
GAGCAAGAGCGTGGAATTACCATCACCTCCGCCGCCACCAAAACCTCTTGGACCTGGCAAGAGACGGATTATGCGGTTAATATTATTGATACTCCAGGTCACGTGGATTTCACTGTAGAGGTTAACCGCTCCCTCCGCGTTCTGGATGGTTTGGTTTTCTTGTTCTCTGCCGTGGATGGAGTCGAACCCCAATCTGAAACCAATTGGCGTCTCGCTGACAATTATAAAGTACCTCGGTTAGGTTTTGTGAATAAAATGGACCGCCAGGGTTCTGATTTCTTTAAGGTCTGTCAGCAAGTCAAAGACATGCTAGGTTCCAATGCCGTGCCCATTCAAATTCCTATTGGGGATGAAGAACACTTCAAAGGTGTAGTGGATTTAATTACTAACCAAGCAATTGTTTGGGATGAAGCCTCTAAAGGTATGACTTTCCAAGTTATCGAAATGCCAGCAGACCTGGTAGAAGATGCCCATAAATACCGTCAGCAGCTGATTGAAGTCTGTGCAGAATACGACGACGCTTTGTTGGAGAAGTTTTTTGATAACCCAGATTCCATCACGCAAGAAGAAATTCGCTCAGCCCTGCGCAAAGCGGTTTGTGACCAAAAGGTCGTTCCAATGCTCTGCGGTTCCGCTTTCAAAAACAAAGGGGTTCAAGCTGTATTGGATGCGGTTTGTGCCTTCCTTCCCGCTCCTGTTGATCAGGAGGCGGTTATCGGTATTAATCCCAAAACAGACGTGGAAGAGGCCCGTAAGCCTTCTGTGGACGCTCCTTTCTGTGCGCTTGCGTTCAAAGTAGCAACAGATCCATTTGTAGGGCGGTTGGTATTTTTCCGCGTTTACAGCGGTCGCCTCGATGCGGGATCCTATGTTATGAAAGTTCGCAACGAGCCCGATAAGGGTATCGTTATGGAAAAGGAGCGTATTTCACGTCTTTTCCAAATGCACGCCAATGACCGGAAAGCTATTGAGTTCGTCGAAGCCGGCGATATTTGCGCGGCGGTGGGCTTCAAAGACATCAAAACGGGAGATACGTTGTGTGACGTAAACTCACCCATCATTCTGGAGGCGATGCAGTTTCCTGATCCCGTTATTGGTTTGGCTATTGAACCAAAAACCCAAGCTGATTCCGATAAATTGGGTAATGCTCTCGCTAAATTAGCCGAGGAAGATCCGACGTTCAAGGTCAAGACCGATGAAGATACAGGTCAGACCATTATCTCAGGTATGGGCGAATTGCACCTCGAAATCATCGTGGACCGTTTGCGCCGTGAATTCAAGGTAGAATGCAACCAGGGAGCACCACAGGTGAATTACAAAGAAGCCATCACGGCCCCTGTAACACATCGTGAGGTTTATAAAAAACAAACGGGTGGACGTGGAAAATTTGCCGATATTTTCGTCGAAATTATTCCGGGCGATCCAGAAAAACCAGGTTTAGAATTCCTTAATGAAATTGTTGGTGGTTCGGTTCCGAGAGAATTTATTCCATCGGTAGAGAAAGGATTTGCCGCGGCTATGGCGAACGGTGTCCTGGCTGGATTTACCATGGACTCCTTGAAAGTCAGGTTATTTGACGGAAGTTTCCACGCAGTAGACTCGGATTCACTTTCTTTTGAAATTGCTGCCCGCACAGCATTTCGTGAAGCATGTCGCAAAGCAAATCCCATCCTATTGGAGCCCATCATGAAAGTTGAGGTCATTACTCCAGAAGACTATATGGGAGATGTTATTGGTGACCTTAACAAGCGTAGGGGCCAAATGCAGGGCATGGATTCCCGCAACAGTGCACAAGTCATTAAAGCCCAAGTTCCTTTGGCGGAGATGTTTGGTTACGTGACGGTCTTGAGAACTTTGACCTCCGGTCGCGCAACTTCCACCATGGAGTTTTCGCATTATACCGAAACACCCAAGAATATTTCTGAAGATGTACTGGCCAAGTACAAGGCCATGAAAGCCGTAAAAGACTAAATTCCGTTATGAGCCATCGTATTCGCATCAAACTCAAGTCCTACGACCATAACCTGGTCGATAAATCGGCTGAGAAAATTGTCAAGACCGTCAAAATGACAGGTGCTGTGGTCAGTGGGCCTATTCCATTACCAACGGAGAAGAAAATTTATACCGTTCTCAAATCCCCTCACGTCAACAAAAAAGCTCGTGAGCAGTTTCAATTGTGCTCCTACAAAAGGGTGATGGATATTCACAGTTCCTCCTCCAAAACGGTGGATGCCCTCATGAAGCTAGAATTGCCAAGCGGTGTGGATGTAGAAATCAAAGTCTAACGTTATGTCAGGTATTATAGGTAAGAAAATTGGTATGACCTCGGTCTTTGCAGCCGATGGTGCAATGGTTCCTTGTACGGTATTGGAGGCTGGCCCTTGTGTGGTCACTCAAGTACGTACCAAAGACAAGGATGGTTACGAGGCAATACAGCTCGCCTACGGTGATCGTAAAGAGAAATCGTCTACCAAGCCTGCAATTGGTCACTTTAAGAAGGCAGGAACTGGCCCCAAAGCCAAGGTAACTGAATTCAAAAGATTCAATCGCGAGCTACAATTGGGAGACCTCGTGGATGTCACACTCTTCAACGAGGGAGATAAGGTGGACGTGATTGGTGTCACCAAGGGCAAAGGGTTTCAAGGTGTAGTCAAGCGTCACGGCTTCGGCGGTGTTGGAGGACAAACCCATGGTCAGCACAATAGATTGAGAGCCCCAGGTTCATTGGGCGCTTCCTCATTCCCAAGCCGCGTTTTCAAAGGTATGCGTATGGCGGGTCAAACCGGTGACGTGCGCCGTACAGCTCAGAATTTACAAATCGTCAAAGTATATCCCGACCAAAATCTACTCGTTGTGAAAGGCTCAGTTCCTGGCGCCAACGGGTCATGGGTTTTGGTTCGCAAATAATATCTCCATGGAAACCGCAATCTACTCTCGTTCAGGCCAAGCCACCGACCGCAAGGTTGTTTTGGATGATCAGGTTTTCTGCCTTGAACCTAACGATCACGCCATTTATCTTGACGTGAAATTGCACCTTGCTAATCGTCGTCAGGGTACGGCCAAAGCCAAAGAAAGATCCGAAATGAGCGGATCAACCCGCAAGCTTTTTCGTCAAAAGGGAACCGGTGGAGCTCGTCGTGGTGATATCAACAGCCCTTTGCTCTATGGTGGAGCCCGTGTTTTCGGTCCAAAACCTCGGGATTACTCTTTCAAATTGAACAAAAAGCTCCGTCAGCTGGCTCGTCGTTCTGCTCTTTCTTACAAAATTCAAGGCAATCAGCTTTTTGTAATTGAAGACTTTTCCTTAGACAAGCCCAAGACCAAAGAGTTCGTTAACCTCCTCAACGGTTTCCAACTTGCAGGTCGTAAGGTCATCCTGGTGACCGGGGACAAAGAGACCAACCTCGTGCTTTCAGGTCGTAATATCCCTAATGCCCGCGTTATGTTGGCCCAGGATTTAAATACCTATGACATGATGAATGCCCATTGTTTGCTGATCCAGCACAGTGCCGTCGCCAAAATCCAAGAAACCCTTAGCTAATTCTCATGGAAACGCTTAAGAAGCCGGTTGTAACCGAGAAAATGACCCGCCTTGCAGAGAAGCATCAGCAGTATGCCTTCAAAGTGGATAAAAGGGCCAATAAAATTCAAATCCGTACGGCCGTGGAGGCCATGTACGGCGTGTCGGTGGAGTCTGTGAACACTATGCGTTATGCAGGCAACTCCCGGAATCGTAACACCAAAGGCGGTTTGGTCCGTGGTCGTACCGATTCATTCAAAAAAGCTATTGTGACGCTCAAGGCAGGAGAAAATATTGATTTTTATTCCGGCCTATAAAATATTGTTATGTCAGTTAAACGTTTTAAGCCGCTAACCCCCAGCCTTCGATTCAAGGTAGCCAATACTTTTTCGGAGCTCACTACCGATAAGCCAGAGAAGTCTCTCATGGCACCCTTATCCAAATCCGGTGGACGTAACCGTGATGGTCGCATGACCATGCGCTACATCGGCGGTGGTCACAAAAGGATGTACCGCTTGGTGGATTTCCGTCGAGACAAACACGATATCCCAGCCACTGTCCAAAGCGTTGAATACGATCCCAACCGTTCGGCCTTCATCGCCTTGTTATTTTACACCGACGGCGAAAAGCGATACATTCTGGCCCCCAAAGGATTAAAGGTTGGGGACAAGGTAATGGCTGGCAAAAAAGCAACCCCTGATGCAGGAAATTGCATGTTCCTGGCGGACGTGCCCTTGGGATCCAACATCCATAACGTCGAACTTAAACCAGGACGTGGTGGTCAAATGGTCCGTTCTGCAGGTAATTCTGCCGTTCTAGCTGCCCGTGATGGCCAATATGCCATTATTAAATTACCTTCCGGGGAAACCAGAATGGTGTTGCAATCCTGCACGGCTACTATTGGGACCTTGTCTAACGAAGACCATTTTTTGGAAATAAGTGGGAAAGCCGGAAGGTCTCGTTGGTTGGGTCGTCGCCCTCGTGTTCGTGGTGTTGCTATGAACCCCGTAGATCACCCGATGGGTGGAGGTGAAGGACGTGCTTCAGGAGGTCATCCCCGTTCTCGCAATGGTATTCCTTCCAAGGGTTACAAGACCCGCAGAGGGAAACGCCCATCCGATCGTCTCATCGTGAAGCGTCGTAGCTAACCCTTTTCAATTTTTAGACCTTTATTCCCTAATACTTATGCCCCGCTCCCTCAAAAAAGGCCCCTTTGTGGAATACACCCTCGAAAGGAAAATCGAGGCCATGAACAACGGCGCCAAGAAAACAGTCATCAAATCATGGTCAAGAAGGTCCATGGTTATTCCTGAATTTGTTGGTCATACCATCGCTGTTCACAACGGCAATAAGTTCATCCCGGTTTATGTCACCGAAAATATGGTTGGCCATAAGCTAGGTGAGTTTTCACCAACCCGTACATTCCGTGGTCACTCCGGAAACCGCAAATAATACTTTCATGGAAGCACAAGCTATACTTAGAGATTGTCCTACATCGCCTCAGAAGATGCGTCTTCTGGCCGACATGATCAGGGGCCGTCAGGTAGACCAGGCCCAGGGATTGTTGAAGTTTTCCAAAAAGGATGCTTCTATTCGTCTCGAAAAACTGTTGATGTCAGCCGTAGCCAACTGGATGCGCAAGAACGAGGATCAAAGCCTTGAATCATCGTCACTTTACGTAAAAAAAATCTTTGTAGATGGGGGACGTATGATGAAAAGACTTCGTCCAGCCCCGCAAGGAAGAGGTCATCGTATTCTCAAAAGATCCAATCATATCACCATCATCGTGGACGCATCTATTAATACCGAAAACGCTTAATCGAATGGGACAAAAAACCAATCCAATCAGCCTTAGGCTGGGATACATCAAAGGCTGGGATTCCAACTGGTTTGGCGGCAAAAACTATGCCGACAAAATTCTAGAGGATGACAAAATCCGCCGCTACCTCAATGCCCGAATCAACAACGGAGGTGTGGCTAAACTTGTCTTGGAGAGAACCCTCAAGCGGATTATCATCACGATTCACACGAGCCGGCCTGGAATCATTATCGGTAAGCAGGGTCAAGAAGTCGATCGAATTAAGGAAGAAATCAAGAAATTGACTCAGAAAGAAATTCAGATCAATATTCACGAAATCAAGAAACCTGAATTGGAAGCAGCCTTGGTTGCTGAGAATATTGCTCGCCAATTGGAAGGCAGGGTGTCTTTCCGTCGCGCCATGAAAATGGCCTTAGCGAGCACCATGCGTCTCAATGCCGAAGGTATCAAGGTCATGGTTTCAGGACGTCTGGGTGGAGCTGAAATTGCCCGGACGGAGCAATACAAAGAAGGGCGTATTCCATTGCATACCCTTCGCGCTGATATTGATTACGCACTCAAAGAGGCCCAAACCGTTTACGGCAAAATTGGCGTGAAGGTTTGGATATGCCGAGGCGAAGTATTTGGTAAGAGAGATCTTTCACCTAATGTAGGGGTAAGTGCTGGTTCCGGTGCTCCTCGTTCAGAACAAGGAGGTCGCAGTGATCGTCCCGGGGGTAGGGACCGTCGTGGTCCACGTGGGGAGGGTCGCTCTGAAGGTCGTGGTGGAGATCGTCGCAACAGAAATTAAGTGAATTGGTAATCTAAGAACCATGTTACAACCAAAAAGAACCAAGTTCCGCAAAACCCACAAAGGCAGGGTGCATGGAATGGCAACACGCGGTGCCGAATTGTCCTTCGGTAGCTTTGGACTCAAATCCCTTGAGGCTAAATGGATTACCTCGCGTCAAATCGAATCTGCTCGTATTGCGGTCACCCGTTTTATGAAGAGGGAGGGTCAGGTTTGGATTCGTATATTCCCAGACAAACCGATCACCAAGAAGCCAGCCGAGGTACGTATGGGTAAGGGTAAAGGATCACCTGAATATTGGGTGGCCGTCGTTAAACCAGGTACCTTGATTTTTGAAGCCGAGGGTGTTCCGCTGGATGTTGCGCGTGAAGCTCTTCGATTGGCTGCTCAGAAACTTCCAGTTTCCACCTCTTTTGTGGTACGTCGTGATTTCGTAACAGAAGCCAAGAGCGCTTAATCTCAAACCAATATTAATAAAAACCCCATCGATCTCAGAAACACTTTTCGCTGCAATCATGAAAAAAACAGATCTAAAATCCCTCAGCGTTAACGAATTGCAAGAACGCATTCGGGACGAAAAGGCCACTCTTCAGAAGCTTCGCTTCACTCAGGTGGTTTCTGCCGTCGAAAACCCAATGCGCATCCGCGAAACACGTCGAGAGGTTGCAAGAACCATGACCGAACTCAACGTTCGTTTGCGTCAAACCCCTAACGCCTAATCCTCTGCTCCATGGAAGATAATCAAACCGCCGGTACATCGACTCAACCTAACGCTGCTCATGTGGAGCAACGCGCTGCTCGCAAAGAAAAAATTGGTGTAGTGGTTTCCAACAAAATGAATAAGTCCATCACCATTTCCGTAGAGAAGAAGGTGAAAGATAGCATGTACCACAAATTCATGAAAAGCTCCAGAAAGTTCATGGCTCATGATGAGCAAAACCAATGTAATGTAGGTGACCGGGTTCGCATTGTCGAAACACGCCCCCTAAGCAAAAACAAATGCTGGCGTTTGGTTGAAATAATCGAAAGAGCCAAGTAATTCTCTAAAAGACTACATAACCGTTAACAATCGATCATGGTACAACAGGAAAGCAGATTGGCAGTAGCCGATAATAGCGGCGCCAAAGAAGTGCTTTGTATTCGTGTCCTTGGGGGCACTGGAAAGCGCTATGCCAGTGTAGGGGATAAAATTGTGGTTTCCATCAAATCGGCAATTCCCACAGGGAATGCCAAGAAAGGAACCGTTTCCAAGGCTGTCGTTGTCAGAACTGCCAAAGAGGTGCGCCGTAGGGACGGGTCTTACATTCGTTTTGACGACAATGCGGTGGTGCTATTGAATGCACAAGATGAACCAAGGGGTACCCGCATCTTTGGCCCAGTGGCCAGGGAATTGCGCGAGAAGCAATTCATGAAAATCGTTTCTTTGGCCCCGGAGGTCCTTTAATAATATTTTGTTATGAAAAAATCCAAAGTTCACGAAATACCGGTTGCCAAACCCAAACTCCGTAAAGGGGATATGGTGCAGGTAATTGCTGGTGACAGCAAGGGTAAGCAAGGGCGCATTCTCGAAATGAAGCGCGAAACCAATCGCGCCGTGGTGGAAGGCCTCAATTTGGTTAGTCGTCATACCAAACCTTCTGCGGCTTCTCCTAACGGTGGCATCATCAAAAGGGAAGCCCCAATTCATATTTCGAACCTCAAACTCCTTGCCGGATCTAAGCCCACTCGTGTTGGGCGCAAACTCAACGATGCTGGAGAAATGGTACGCTTTGCCAAAATCAACCAGGAAATTATTCCCTCATGAATTATCACGTAAGACTCAAAAACAAATACGCCGAAGAGGTTATACCTGCCCTCAAGGAGAAGTTCGGTTACAAGAATGTAATGGAAGTTCCTCGCTTGACCAAAATTTGCATTAATCAAGGGGTAGGTGCTGCAGTTTCCGACAAGAAGCTCATTGATAATGCCATTGGGGAGATCACTCAAATTACCGGGCAGAAAGCGGTTTCGACTCTGTCAAAAAAGGCTATATCAAATTTCAAACTCCGTGAGAAAATGCCAATCGGCGTGAAGGTGACTCTTCGCAATGAACGGATGTACGAGTTCCTTGATCGTTTGGTTGCCGTGGCATTGCCCAGGGTTCGTGACTTCAAGGGTATTCCTGCCAAGGGATTTGATGGTCGTGGAAATTATACTCTCGGCGTAACCGAACAAATTATTTTTCCCGAGATTAACATTGATAAAGTCAACAAGATCAACGGTATGCACATCACCTTTGTGACCACCGCTCGCAACGACGAAGAAGCCAAAGCTCTTCTCGCTGAGTTGGGTCTTCCATTCAAATCTTCAAAGAATTAATTATGGCCAAGGAAGGTATCAAAGCCAGAGACGTAAAGCGACTCAAAGCCGTTGAGCGTTATGCCGCTAAACGCAAAGCGCTCAAGGAAGCAGGCGATGTGCTTGGGCTTCAAAAGCTCCCTCGCAATGCATCTCCGGTTCGTTTGCACAGCCGTTGCAGCATCTCAGGTCGCCCTAGGGGTTTCATGCGCCAGTTTGGAATCTCCAGAGTACTGTTTCGGAAAATGGCCTCAGCTGGACTTATTCCAGGTATTACCAAATCCTCTTGGTAATCCTCTTTTACACTTTTATTGGCTAAACCCCTAATCAACTTCATCGTTAACATACCATGACAGATCCAATTGCCGATTATTTAACTCGCCTTCGTAATGCCATGAAGGCCAGGCATCGTATCGTCGAGATTCCTGCCTCGAATTTGAAGAAAGCCATTACCAAGGTTTTGTTTGACAAAGGCTATATCGCGAATTACAAATTTGAAGACGAGGGGCCTCAGGGCCATATCAAAATCGCCCTCAAATATATTCAAGGTACTGGTGAGCCTGTAATTCGAGAATTGACTCGTGTAAGTCGTCCGGGTCTTCGCTCCTACAAAGGCGTGGAAGAGATGCCTCGAGTCATCAACGGTTTGGGTATCGCCATCTTATCAACCAACAAGGGTATCATGACCGACAAAGAAGCCCGCAGGCACAATGTGGGCGGAGAGGTTCTTTGTTATGTTTCTTAATTCACAGATTATTTGTTTTAACATTATCTGAAAACATCATGTCACGAATAGGCAAACTTCCCCTCGCTATCCCTTCAGGGGTTCAGGTTCAGGTGGCTCATCAATTGGTCACGGTCAAAGGCCCCAAAGGCGAGCTCTCTCGCCAAATGGATCCGGACATCCGTCTTGACCTCAACGATGGTGTCGCCACATTCACACGCCCTACCGATAGCAAGCGCCATCGTGCTTTGCATGGTTTGTACCGGGCTTTGTTGGCCAACATGGTCAAAGGAGTTTCCGAAGGCTACACCCTCCAACAAGAGCTGGTTGGCGTCGGATACCGTGCCAATGCCAACGGCCAATTGTTGGAACTCGCATTGGGATATTCTCATGAGATTATCATGCAAATCCCCATTGAGGTTAAGCTGGTCACCCTTACGGAAAAGGGTAAAAACCCAATCGTAACCTTGTCTAGTCACGATAAGGAATTGCTTGGTCAGGTCGCTGCGAAGCTTCGTTCACTGCGTGCCCCAGAACCCTACAAAGGCAAGGGTATTCGTTTCGTCGGCGAAGTCCTCCGGAAGAAAGCCGGTAAATCCGCCTCCAAAAAATAATTGCACTTTAATAACTATATCCCGTATCATCCATGGCCCACGATCGTACCGAACGCCGCTCAAGAATTCGCAGGGGTATCCGCAAAAAAATTGCGGGCACTGTAGAGCGTCCCCGCTTATCTGTTTTCCGTTCCAATACAGAAATCTATGCACAGATTATCGATGACTTGAACGGACGCACCTTGGTTGCGGCATCTACCCGCGAAAAGTCAATGAAGGACATGAAGGTTCGTCGCCTTGAACAATCTGCCGCTGTTGGGAAATTGTTGGCCGAAAAAGCACTTGCCGCAGGGGTGACTTCGGTCGTTTTTGATCGCGGTGGTTATTTGTATCACGGCAGAGTCAAGGCCCTTGCAGAAGGCGCACGTGAAGGCGGTTTAAAATTTTAATTCTTTTATTTAGAAATTATGTCAACTACAGATATTCGGCGCGTTAAAGCCAGCGAGATTGAGCTCAAAGACCGTTTGGTTGCCGTTCAAAGGGTCGCCAAGGTGACCAAAGGAGGGCGTACTTTTTCCTTTTCGGCCATCGTGGTGGTCGGTGATGAGCAAGGCATCGTGGGATATGGTCTTGGCAAAGCCAAGGAAGTTTCAGAAGCCATTGCCAAAGGCATCGATGATGCCAAAAAGTCGCTGATCAAGGTACCTATTTACAAGGGCACCATCCCGCATGACGCAGAAGGCAAATTTGGTGGAGGTTTGGTTTACATAAAGCCCGCATCGCACGGTACTGGAGTTATCGCTGGTGGTGCTATGCGTGCGGTATTGGAAAGCGCAGGTATTACCGACGTTCTCGCCAAATCCAAAGGTTCATCTAACCCGCACAATGTGGTGAAGGCCACAATCGCAGCATTAGGCGCCTTAAGGGATCCACACACAGTTTCTCAACAGCGCTCTATTCCAATTTCCAAAGTTTTCAACGGTTAATCCCCTAATAGACAATGGCTACGTACCAAATTACCCAAGTCAAAAGCGCAATTGGCCGAACAGAACGCCAGAAGCGTACCCTTATCGCATTGGGGCTGAAGAAGAACCAAACATCGGTCCGTCACGAAGGCACCCCTCAGGTGCTCGGCATGCTGGCCAAAGTTCAACATTTGATCAAAATTGAGGAGATTTAATTATGGACCTAAGCAAATTGATGCCTGCAGAAGGCAGCGTACACAAAACCAAACGCATTGGTCGGGGCGAAGGTTCCGGTAGAGGAGGTACCTCCACCAAAGGCCACAAAGGCGCCCAGGCCCGTACGGGTTATTCTTCAAAACCTGGTTTTGAAGGTGGTCAGATGCCACTCAAATTGCGTGTTCCCAAATTCGGTTTCAAAAGCCGAAACCGCGTGGAATACATTGCGGTGAATTTAGACCAGTTACAATCCCTTTGCGAGGAGCATGGAGCCAGCGTGATGAACCCGGCTTTCTTTGCAGAACATGGTTTTGGCGCATCAAGGGGTAGCCGTATCAAAATTCTTGGTCGCGGGGAATTGAACAAAGCCATTCAAGTGGAAGCCCATGCCTTCAGCGCCTCAGCCAAAGCCAGAATTGAGGCCGCAGGAGGTTCGGTTAGTGCTTTAGGGGCCTAAAAATTGAAGATATGAACAAAATAATCCAGACCATAAGGAACATATTCCGAATCGAGGAACTAAAGGATCGAATTCTTTTGACTTTTGGTTTGTTGCTGGTTTACCGGCTTGGTTCCTACGTAGTATTACCCGGGATTGACCCTGTGATTTTGGAACAAATGAATCCAACTGGTGGATCTGCGGGATTGACGGGTTTGATTGACCTTTTTGCGGGGGGTGCCTTTTCAAGAGCATCTATTTTCGCATTAGGGATTATGCCTTATATCTCTGCCTCCATTGTGGTACAGTTAATGGGAATGGTTATTCCCACTTTTCAGAAAATGATGAAAGAGGGCGAAAGTGGACGAAACAAAATCAATCAGATAACCCGTTACCTTACGATTGCGGTTACCGCAGCTCAGGCTTTTGGTTTCCTGATCAACCTCAAAGGTCAGTCATTGGATGCCATTATTTTGCGTAGCGGTGACAATCTAGATTTGTCGTTCGTATTATCCACTGTCTTGGTTCTCACCGCAGGTACAATGTTCGTAATGTGGCTCGGTGAGAAAATCACCGACAGAGGTCTTGGTAACGGAACCTCCCTGATCATAATGGTTGGGATTATTGCACAGCTTCCAGATGCCTTGATTGCTGAATTTCAATTCCGATCAGGTTCTGGGGGTGGTGGTTTGATTCCATTCTTGGTGGAAATTGCTTTGCTTGCTGTAGTGGTAGGTCTAACCATACTCCTTGTTCAAGGAACCAGAAAAATCCCATTGCAGGTCGCCAAAAGAGTGGTGGGTAACCGTGTTTATGGTGGCAAGCCCCAAAGTGTTCCCATCAAAGTAAATGCTGCCGGCGTTATGCCGATCATCTTTGCTCAGGCCATCATGTTTCTCCCTACAACCATTGCTCAGTTTTTCCCAGATTCTGATTTCAGTGCTGGTGTTATGGCAGCCTTTGTGGATTATACCGGGGTCACCTACAATATTGTTTTAGCTTTGCTCATTGTGGTCTTTACTTATTTCTACACTTCCCTCTCGGTTAATGCCAACCAGATGTCTGAAGATCTCAAGCGAAATGGTGCATTTATCCCCGGGGTGAAACCTGGGCGTAGTACAGCCGATTATATTGACGATGTTTTGGCCCGAATCACTTTGCCCGGGTCGCTGTTTTTGGCTGCCGTTGCTATATTACCCGCGATTGCTATCATCTTGGGTGTGAATTCGCAGTTCGCTCAATTCTTTGGCGGTACATCCCTTTTAATCCTTGTGGGTGTTATTCTAGACAGTTTGGCACAGATAGAAACTCACTTGTTGAACCGTCATTATGATGGCTTGATGAAATCAGGTCGCATCAAAGGCAGGTCAAATAATATTATGGAGGGCCCCCGCGCTTAATTCAACCTATGGCCAAGCAAACCTCAATCAAACAAGATGGTACCATATTGGAAGCCCTGTCCAACGCCATGTTCCGAGTGGAACTTGAAAACGGACATGTCGTTATCTGCCATATTTCAGGTAAAATGAGGATGCATTACATCAAAATTCTTCCTGGCGACAAGGTTCAGGTGGAAATGTCACCCTATGATCTCACCAAAGGCCGTATTTGTTACCGCTACTAATCATTAACCGCTGTCTGTATAGAAAGATTCATCTAAATAAAAGTAAAGAGTTTTTATTTTCCCCCATTCAACAACACCCAAGCATTTCAACCGAGGACCCATGAAAGTCAAAACCTCCGTCAAAAAAAGAAGCATAGAGTGCAAAGTGGTTCGCCGCAAAGGCAAGCTCTATGTCATCAACAAGAAGAACCCAAAGTTTAAACAAAGACAAGGATAATATTATGGCAAGGATAGCTGGTATTGATTTACCCCGCAACAAAAGAGGCGAAATTGGCCTCACCTACATCTACGGAATAGGGAGATCATCCTCAAGAAAAATCCTAACCAATGCTGGTGTGGATATGAATACCAAAGTAGGTGAATGGTCAGACGAACAATTGAATGTTATTCGAAAGCTCATAACGGACGAGTTCCGTGTCGAGGGTGAATTGCGTTCGGAAGTTCAGTTGAATATCAAGCGACTCATGGACATCGGATGTTACCGGGGTCAGCGCCATCGTAAAGGATTGCCTTTGCGCGGTCAGCGTACCAAAAACAATTCCCGCACAAGGAAGGGTAAGCGTAAGACCGTGGCCAACAAGAAAAAAGTAACTAAATAATATCTGTCATTTTTGATCATAATCATCTCAAAAAACTCCAATGGCCAAATCAACCAAAGTCGTTAAGAAGCGCGTTGTTCGCGTGGATTCAACCGGACAGATTCATGTGCATTCGACATTCAATAACATCATTGTGTCGGTAACTAATTCCGAAGGGCAGGTGATTTCTTGGGCCTCTGCCGGTAAAGCAGGCTTCAAAGGTTCCAAAAAGAACACCCCGTATGCTGCCCTGGTCGCAGCTTCAGATTGCGCCAAGGTTGCTTACGATTTGGGAATGCGTCGTGCGGAGGTTTTCGTGAAAGGTCCTGGTGCAGGTCGTGAGTCTGCCATTCGTGCGGTTGCTACTATTGGCATTGAAGTGACTGCGATCAATGATGTTACTCCAATGCCGCATAACGGTTGCCGTCCCGCCAAACGTCGTCGCGTTTAAATCTTTGTTATTTATTTATTTGCTATAAACAATAATTACTATCATGGCCAGATACACCGGTCCCAAAACCAAAGTTGCCCGTCGCTTCAAAGAACCCATCTTTGGACCTGACAAAATTTTGCAAAAGAAGCAATATGGACCAGGCCAGCACGGCCCATCCAAGCGTTCTCCCAAAAAGTCGGAATATGCCGTACAGTTGGGTGAAAAGCAAAAGGTTAAGTATACCTACGGTGTCCTCGAGCGTCAGTTTTCCTTGACTTTTGACAAGGCCAACCGCAAGAAGGGCAGTACCGGTGAAAATCTCCTTAAATTCTTGGAGGCTCGTTTGGATAATACCGTATTCCGTTTGGGCATAGCGCCCACTAGAGAGGCGGCACGTCAACTCGTATCCCACCGACATATCGTTGTTAACGGGAAGGTTGTCAATATTCCATCATACCAATTACATCCGGGCGATTATGTAGGTGTTCGCGAGAAGTCCAAAAATTTAGAGGTTATTGTAGACGCCGTTGGCGCCAAGATGGTTTCCAAGTTCAATTGGCTCGAATGGAGTAAGGAGAAGATGGAAGGGCGTTTCGTGGATTTCCCGGAGCGTGATCAAATTCCAGAGAACATCAAAGAGCAGCTTATCGTCGAATTGTATTCCAAGTAATTTTTTTCTGAATCTAAATATTTTCCATGTCTGTAATTGTTTTCCAGAAACCTGAGAAGGTTATCATGCATAAAGCCAATGACTTTCAAGGCTCTTTCGAGTTTAAGCCTCTTGAACCTGGCTATGGAGTAACCATTGGTAATGCGTTGCGTAGGATTTTACTGTCCTCCTTGCAGGGTTATGCTATTTCCTCTATCCGGATTCCCGGTGTTGATCATGAATTTTCCACAATAAAGGGGGTTGTTGAAGATGTGATTGAACTCATTCTTAACCTCAAACAGGTGCGTTTCAAGCCCGTGGATGAGGCTATAGATGGGGAGAAAGTCATTTTGATCCTCAAAGGAAAAGACTCTTTCATGGCGGGGGATATTGAGCAATTTTCAAGCAATTTCAAAATCTTGAATCCTGATTTACAGATTTGCACCATGGATGGAAAAATTACCCTAGAGTTGGAGCTAACCATTCGCAAGGGTAGAGGATATGTTGCGGCTGAGGATAACAAAACTGAGGAGGGCTTGTTGGGTTTAATTCCAATTGATTCGGTGTTTACGCCTGTGAAAAATGTAAAGTACCAGATTGAAAATACCCGCGTAGAACAGAAAACAGACTATGAAAAATTGCTGTTAGATGTTGTGACAGATGGCTCAATTCATCCGGAAGAGGCCCTAAAAGAAGCAGCACGGATTTTGATTCAACACTTTGCTTTGTTTTCGGATGAAACCATGGCTCTTGAAATCGCTGGTGATGACCAGGCCTTGGTAATTGATGAAGATTTTTTGGCAAAGCGTAAGCTTCTTAAATCCAACCTTAGTGATATGAATTTATCGGTGAGGGCGTACAACTGCCTCAAGGCAGCTGAAATTCGGACTTTGGCTGATTTGGTCAAATTTGACATCGCTGATTTGCTTAAATTCCGCAACTTTGGTCGCAAATCTCTCACCGAACTCGAAGATTTGGTTCGTGAAAAAGGCTTGACTTTTGGAATGGACATTCACAAATACAAACTAGACGAAGATTAATCCCCCTAGCTATGCGTCACGGAAACAGCATTAACCACTTGAGTCGTACCTACGGGCATCGCAAAGCGATGTTACGGAACATGGCCGTCTCTTTGATTCTTAACAAAAGAATCAACACTACTTTGGCTAAAGCCAAGGAATTGCGCAAATTTGTAGAGCCTGTTTTGACACGGTCCAAAGCGGACACGATGCACAATCGCCGTATGGTTTTTGCGGATTTGCAAGACAAAGAAGCCGTGAAGGAACTTTTTGGTCAGGTTGCCGAAAAGATCGCGACTCGGCCTGGTGGGTACACCCGAATTATCAAAACTGGATTCCGTTTGGGCGATGCCGCTGAAATGTGCATGATGGAGTTGGTGGATTTTAACGAGCTATTGTTAGCCGATTCAGCATCACGAAAAGTCAAAACTACACGTCGTAGTCGCTCATCATCCTCCAAGAAGATTGCAAGTGCTGCAACGCCTGCCCCAGCGATGGGTCAAGCCAATGTTGAAGAAGAAACAGTTCCAGGTCTTGTCAGCCAATCCCCTGTGGATGAAACCCCATTGGATGTAGCGGTTGACGTCGAAGAAATCCCTGTGGCAGCAATTTCTGACGACGATTCTGCTGTTGAATCCACTTCTGCAGAGATTTCGGAATTAGAGGAAGGTAAAGCAGCAGAAGACGACAGCAAGGAGGCCTAAGGGATTCTCGCCAATCTTCGGCAGGGATTAGTTTTTCTTTCAATATTTCGACTCTCTTCTTTGGAGGGGAGGATATCCACGGGTCTTTGGCTGTATTTTTGGCTATACTATGTCTCTTCTTACCCCAACGCTTGGAACACTTGTACTGGCAGATGGGAATTGTTTTGAAGGCAAAATCATAGGGGCCGACCTAGGTATTAGAGGAGGTGAACTTTGCTTCAATACCGGGATGACCGGTTACCAAGAAATGTTCACCGACCCCTCCTACAAGGGGCAGTTGTTAATCCACAATTTTGTTCATTTGGGTAATTATGGGGCCTATGCCTCGGATACGGAGTCTTCAGAGGTGCAGATCAGCGGGGTAATTGCACGGAAGTTTTCGAATAAGCATTCTAGGCTCATGGCTGATGATTCTCTCGCCGATTACATGGTTGTCCAAGGAGTTATGGGAATCGAGGGGATCGATACCAGAGCGCTGGTACGACATGTTCGGAGTTATGGGGCGATGAACGCCGTGATCGTATCGGCCTCGGCAGGCTCGGATCGTTTGGATATAGGAAACCATGCCTTGAGCATTTTACCCGCAATGTCCGGATTGAATTTGGCATCACAGGTGAGCACGCCAACCCCTTATAAGTTATTGCCTGAGACCATGGAAGGCAATGCTGTTCAAGCTCCATTGATTAGGGTGGCGGTGATAGATTACGGGGTCAAACGAAATATGTTACAACATTTGCGTCAACGTGGCTGTGAACTCATGGTGTTCCCCTCATCCTCTACATTGGATCAAATCCTGGATTATGCTCCCCACGGCGTAATGTTGTCTAACGGGCCTGGGGATCCATCGGCAATGGATCGGGAAGTTCAGGTGGTGAAGGATTTGGTAAATCGACTCCCAGTCTTTGGGATTTGTTTGGGACATCAACTTTTGGCTCGTGCTGCTGGGTTGAAGACATTCAAAATGCATAACGGCCATCGAGGTTCCAACCATCCTGTTCGGAATCTTCGTCGCAACCACTCTGAAATTACTGCCCAGAATCATGGATTTGCCGTAGAGACGGAAACCCTGTCGGAGCATCCGTATGTTGAATTAACCCATATTAACCTTAATGATCACACAGTTGAAGGAATTGCTTGGAAAGATCGCCCAGCGTTTTCGGTACAATACCATCCAGAGGCTAATCCGGGCCCACATGATTCTTTGTATCTCTTCGATGATTTCGTCAATAGCATGAAGTCTTGATTTATTTTATAAAACTTTCAAAACCAACGTATTATGCCAATTATTGAGGACATCTATGCTAGACAAATCCTCGATTCCCGAGGTAATCCTACTATCGAAGTGGATGTTATCACCTCCGATGGATGTACGGGGAGAGCAGCAGTACCATCGGGTGCATCAACAGGCAAGCACGAAGCTGTTGAGTTGAGGGATGGAGATTCAGCGGTTTACATGGGCAAAGGAGTTCTTAAAGCGGTGGAAAATGTCAATGAAATTATTGCTCCTGAATTGGAAGGTATTTCAGTTTATGAGCAGCAGTCCATTGATAGGCTGGTGATCGAATTGGATGGAACAGGGAACAAGTCCAAGTTAGGAGCGAATGCTATTCTTGGGGTATCATTGGCTTGCGCCAGGGCAGCCTCTGCATCATTGGGTATGCCTTTGTATCGTTATGTTGGAGGAATTCAAGGGAATCTTCTGCCTGTACCCATGATGAATATCCTCAATGGGGGGGCACATGCGGATAATGGAATTGATTTTCAGGAATTTATGGTAATGCCATTGGGCGCCTCTACGTTTTCTGAAGCATTAAGGATGGGAACGGAAGTGTTTCATCATCTCAAGAAGGTCTTGCATAGCCAAGGCCTCTCCACCAATGTAGGAGACGAGGGTGGTTTTGCGCCCAATATTCGTAACAATACCGAAGCTTTAGAGCTTGTGTTGAGAGCGATAGAGGCAGCAGGATATGTCCCAGGATCTCAAATTGCTATTGCATTGGATGCCGCCTGTACAGAAATGTACGATTCAGAAACCGGCTTGTACCGGTTCCATAAATCGGGTGGTGAGACCATGGACTCTGCTGCCATGGTTGACTTTTGGGCTTCATGGTGCGAAAAATACCCAATCTGTTCCATTGAAGATGGTTTAGCGGAGGATGATTGGCAAGGTTGGGGCTTATTGACCTCCAAGTTAGGCCAAAGAGTACAGCTCGTAGGAGATGATTTGTTTGTGACCAATACCAAAAGACTTCGCAGAGGAATTGAATCGGGGGTTGCCAATTCCATTTTGGTTAAGGTAAACCAAATCGGTACACTCACCGAAACCATGGAAGCGGTTCAAGCAGCCACTTCAGCCTCTTATTCTAGCATCATGAGCCATCGTTCTGGGGAGACCGAAGATAGCACGATAGCGGATTTGGCCGTAGGCCTTCGCACTGGTCAAATCAAAACTGGTTCAGCATCACGCTCTGATCGAATGGCTAAATACAATCAGCTTCTGCGTATTGAAGAGGAACTTGGCGATTCAGCCCTATTTGGTGCTGGTTCCTTTAAGTTTCGCCCTTCGTAGAAGAAATACAATTGATTTTATCATATTATCAATCTAAGACATTGTAAATTCTTTTCTTCAATAATTTTATTTTGGTTCGCCTCAAAAAAATATTCCTTAATCGTTTTTTCTTGTCGGGGCTCGCCTTTGTGGTTTGGTTTGTGTTCTTGGATGAATATAATTATTGGGGACAAAGAGAAGTCATTCAGGATTTGAATGATTTAAAGAATCAGCAACAATACTACGATTCATCAATTCGACTCATGAATCACGAAAAGGCTGCTCTTGAATCGGATACCCTCCTACTTGAAAGGTTAGCTCGTGAAAAGTTTAGAATGTACAAGCCCGGCGAATCTGTATTTTGGTTCCCAGATTCATCGTTTACGCAAAATTAAGTTTAACCTATCCAAAGGATATAAAATCCTAATTTTGGAGAGAGAATCTTGGTTGCAAGAGTCGAGGGGGAATAAGGTAATGTTGTTAGTGAAAATGTAAACTTGGTGCCGGATAGATTTTAATATAATTTATTTTAAGGACTATGATTTGGAAAATCCTGATGAAATCACAATCCGAGGAATGAAATCCAAATAGAGTTGCTTCAAAAACAAGGCAGTGGCTGGCCTAAAGGAAAGAGCGGGTAGCCGTTGATTTCCTTTAGTGTTTGCGTGAAGGGTGGTGAACTGCTCACTTGTTCTTTAAACCCACACGGTCGCTAGGATTTCAAGCTTGGGGGGTGGATTACTAAGCGCCCAAATCAAGACCGGACCAAGTGCGCAAATTTTTATTTTACTATCTAAAGAAGGTTATTTACCGCCCAAAGCACGGTAAAGGAGCCATTCTACACCCAACAAACTCCACAGAATAATCCACAAAAGAGGCCAAGAGAGCCATTCAGTAAGTTGGCTGACTTGGTAGCTGCTGGGTTTAATGTCCTGATTTTCTCGGATATGCTTGACGAAATCGTCAACTACAACGGCTAAAGTTAACGAAGATCTTGTATCGTTCGCTGAGCTAGCTGGTCCGTCTGTGGAGGAATTGCCTTGGTTTTTGGATGCAGACGAACTAGAAAAGAGGGTTCGAGCCAGGCCACCATGCAGGGCAGATAGCTGATCCATGAGAGTCTGGTTGGCCAAACCGGACCCGGACTCCAAATCGTAATGGCCAACGGCAAAAGTCCCCTTTCGAACTGCTGCGATTCCATTGCGGGTTAGCGTCGCGGTATATCGGTAAATCCCAGGAGCCCAACGGCTAGCGTCCAAGGAATAACCCATACCGGATGGGGTCATCGCTCCTTCGTAAAGTACTTTGTTCTCTGAGGAGATTTGAAGTTCAAGAGGAGCACTGTTCTCAAATTCTCCAGAAGCATTGCGTGAACTACCCTCAAAAAAAACATTTTCTGTTTCGTTAAATACAGCTTTGACGGGTTTGGCCTCAAAAAGGTCACTTTCTCTTCCACTCAGTAACAACGAAACTGTTTGTAGGATCAAACGCTGATGTATGGCAAGGGTCAGATTCTCGGAACTGATTTTGGATGGCTCCATGGAATTCTTGGAGGCCAAACGCCAACGCCAAAGACCTTCTCCCCAGAGGTATGCCTTGGACGGATTACTCTGATAATCAATGGTCCACAAAGGTCTTTCGGAATTGATTTGGCCAATTTGACGGTACAAGAGTGTTTGATTTTGAGGGGAATTTGAAGGGCCAGATACCCAAACGGTAAGTGGAGGCAATCTTCGTAACATTTGTTCATCTTGGGCACTTATCGCAAAGGCATTCCATGATTTGTTTAAGGCAGGTGAAACTGTATTGGAAGAAATAGATGGGTTTTGATTAAGAGGATTCCCTGGCCATGAGGACCATTGGCTTCGAGCTCCCCCTAAGTACCAAAGCGGTTTTCCTTGCCTATAAATTTGTTCCAACAATGCATTACTGTTAGCTTCTGCATCGACGGATGGCCATTGGTGCAGGATATACAAATCGGCAAGGGCATCGTTGGCCGCTTGTTTGAGGCCTTGAAGTCCGTAGCTCAACTCAACTCGATAATTCATGGTTTCTTCCAGCGTTTGTCTAAGGACTCCTAGATCCGGATGGGGAGCCAGGGCAAGGATCTTAATACGACGCAATGTTTCCACGGCTTCTACATACACTAGTCTTTCTTCGATATTGTTAGGAATGGGCTCTACACCTGACAACGAGGAAACGCCTTCCAAAACCCCTTTGATTTTGAACGCATATATCCCAGGCTTTCCTACCGAGGCCTTCAGCCGAATCGTCGAAGAAAATTGCGAGAGGCCGGGGTTCACTTTGGCTTGGTCTGCAAGTGTAAATTCTTTTTTGTCCAAAGTGGCATTATCAAGACCCTGCTCAAGGAGCTCTAGCCTAAGTCCTGTATAACCCTTAAGGAGTCCTTGAATAGTGGTCGCAATTTCAAAGGAGCTTTCAGCTGGTACACGTTTTGGCGCGTTAGGGGATCCCATGCTCCAATAAGGCTGGTTGGCTGAGGGTTTCCCGCAGGTTAAAGTATATATCGGGGCTTTGTCCTTATCTAGGAGGTACAGGGGGTCAGCACCTTGATTGAACTGGCCATCACTGACCAAAACCCAGGCCGAAACGGGGTTTTGACCCATTTGTTCATCCACCCATGCCCTCAACCCATCTGGACTAGTGGCTTGGTCTTGGAATTCAAATGCAGGTTGGCGGTCATTGCTCGTTGACTGAATAGAAGGGTAAGGAATGACCTCTTCGCCAAAGCCCAAAATTTCTACCAAGTAGTCTTTCCCTAATTTTTGTCGGATTTCTTGGCCGAAACTCAAAATTTCTTCAGACCGTTGTCCCGTACGGTTCATGGATCGGCTCTGGTCCAAGGCAACCACGACCAAGGGCGGGTCCACATGCCTCTCCATCGTTAGCCATTGCGGCTCAAAACACAATAAGACCATAAGCGTAACGGCCAAAGTCCGAAGTCCCCATAACAATAGCCTCCAGAATCGGTGGATATCCGGCAGAGGGCGTCGCCCGTGCATAGCCCATGCATAGCCCAATCCCACCAACATGGCCAAGGGAATAACCCACCATGGGGATCCCCACATAAATTCCAATGTTCCCAAAATCAATAGTTTAGAACGATTATTGGGTAATATTCGATTAAGAGGGCTGCATGCCGCCGCAGACGTTCCAACATTGACCACTCACGTAAGAGGCCGCATCAGAGGCCAAAAAAGCAACGACTTCGGCCACCTCTTCCACAGTTCCAGCACGGCCTAGGGGAATACGATTGTTCCATTCGTCGGCTACTGTCGAATCCAATTTGCCGGTCATCTCGGTAAGGATAAATCCGGGGGCGATGGCATTACACCGTATATTGCGGGAACCAAGCTCTTTGGCTAGTGATTGCGTGAAGGCAATGACTCCCGCTTTGGATGCGGAGTAATTGCTTTGACCTGCATTCCCGCTACGACCGACCACGGAGGCTAAATTGATGATGCTGCCCTTACGGTTTTTCATCATAGGCCTCGTCGCAAATTTGCAGATATTAAAGACAGATTTGAGGTTGTTGTCAAGGACCTCATCCCATTGCGCTTCGGTCATACGAAGCAGGAGTTGATCCCGAGTAATTCCCGCGTTGTTGACTACAATATCCAACCCCCCAAAATCAGTCAGTACCGATTCGATTAGCTGTTCAGCTTGGAGGTAATCGGAGGCATCGGAAGCGTAGGCCTTGGCTTGGATACCCAAAGCTAAGAGTTCGTTTTGCAAATCCATGGCCGCATGAACAGAGGATTTGTAAGTGAAGGCAATGTGAGCACCCTCATGGGCGAGTTTCTTGGCTATACCCAGACCAATGCCTCTAGAGGCACCTGTGACCAGGGCAACACGGTGTTCAAGTCGTCGTATCATGGCCCAAAGATAATCCTTTCACCGCAGGGCCAAGGAGGGTGTTTATTCGATTCGTTCAATCATGACCCTGTCGTTGATTCGTAACCCCAGGAGATTGTATGCATGGTCTTGGGCCAGAGCAATTTGTAAATAGCCCCCGGCATTGTAGAGCAAGACAAGGTCATTGTCTTTGACGGCATGGTAATGGCCGTGGATCTTTTCGACCTTGTTCTCGTTACTGCGTACGCTCTTGAGGAGAATATGGATGGCTTTGCCGTTCGCATATTGATCCAAGACTTGGCGCGTGATATTGGAATGCAAATTCCCGTAATGATCGGCGTAAACCACTTTACCAACCAAAACCCCATCAATCACGGTAGGTTCTTCGATCCATCTCGTCGATTGGTCTTGAACAGGGGCTGCCCACGGCTCCGGAGCCATCTCCAAGCCAGGGCTGGATTCTAAGGCCTGAATAAGCATACCCACAGGCCCGTCAAGCCAATTGAGGATTTGAAAACCTGGCAATGGCTGGGGAACGGTGAGTGGGTAGCGTTGGATCGGGTGGTTGATGACCTGGCTTAGGTGAGGGATCAATCCTTCCTTGTCCGGGAGAACAAACCAATGCCCGTCAATGCGAGTCACGCAATACGTTGGTGCCGCGTTGAGGTCTTGCTTGGGCGCAAATCCAACATCCACAAGGTGAAGGCTACCTGGTGGAAAAAAACTATAGGCGGTTTTGAGCACATAAACAGCCTCGAGGAGGTCAAATTTGCTAATATTGTGGGAAATGTCTTCGATTCTCCATCCGGGAAAGCGGGTCATGAGTCTTCCACGCAGCATGGCTGCGTAGGGGTCTTTCAACCCGTAATCGGTGGTGCACGTTAAAACAGGCATTTTGATTCGATAGTCCTTAACCCTTCCACAAAAATATCCCATTCTCCTCAAAGCGAATGCCCTTGGAAAATCTAAATACATTATTGGAATTTGAATTGCAGGGTATAGCGCCCTTAAGTTTTTTTGGACCTGGAACGATTCGGCAGGATCGGCTACAGCGGGCTTTCCCGGATTTGAGATTGACCCTCCGAGGCAGCAGGTTGGCAATAGAGGGTCATCCCGGATCCCTCCATCAATTTCAGATGTTATGGGAACAAATGTTGAAGCGTTGCAGTTTGGCCAACGGCTTTTTGAGCGATGATGATTTTAACGAGGTCATGGGGAGCCAAGAACGCTCCGGAATGAGGGATTTACCGGAAGGCAGCGGCTCCAAAACCATTTTGGTTCATGGCCCTAACGGTTTGGTGGTGAGAGCTAGAACCCAAAATCAGCAGAAAATGGTAGACGCGATGGATCGTTGTGATTTACTCTTTGCAATGGGTCCCGCGGGTTCCGGCAAGACCTACACCGCAGTTGCTTTGGCGGTTAGAGCTCTGAAGAATAAAGAAATTCGGAAAATCATCCTCACTCGGCCAGCGGTGGAGGCGGGTGAAAGTCTCGGCTTTCTTCCTGGTGATCTCAAAGAAAAAGTAGATCCATATTTAAGACCTCTGTACGATGCATTGGAAGACATGTTGCCACCGCAACGGCTGGTCAAGTATCTGGAGGATGGTATTATCGAGGTTGCGCCATTGGCATTTATGCGGGGTAGAACCCTGGATAAAGCTTTTGTTATTTTGGACGAAGCCCAGAATTGTACTCCGACTCAACTCAAGATGTTTCTGACCCGGATGGGGCCTTCTGCAAGATTTATTGTGACAGGGGATCTGACTCAAGTGGATTTGCCAGCACGCATGAAATCAGGCCTTCGGCGTACCCTGGATTTGATCCGTAATCTTCAGGGCATAGCGGTCGTGGAATTGGACGAGAGTGATGTGGTCAGGCATCCTTTGGTCAAGGCCATCGTGAAAGCTTACCAAAACGCAACATCAGCCCATGATACAGTGGTCTCCTAATGCTCCTTTGCCTTTGCAAGGCGTCACCGGTTTCTATCGTGGTAAAGTCCGTGACGTGTATCGGCTGGGCGATCAGCACTTGGTCATGGTCGCCTCGGATCGAATTTCGGCATTTGATGTGGTTCTGCCTGCGGCCATTCCTTACAAGGGTGAAGTCCTGAATCGTACGGCTACACATTTTCTGGAAGCGACCTCGGATATCGTCCCCAACTGGTGGAGGGGAACCCCTCATCCAAGGGTTTCGGTCGGCCTAAGGGCCGAGCCTTTTCCGGTGGAGATGGTAGTGAGGGGGTACCTTTCGGGACATGCGTGGCGCAGTTACCGGGATGGCCGTCGAGAACTTTGCGGTGTCGCCATGGAGGCTGGTTTACGGGAATCCGATTCTTTCGCACAAGCCTTGTTGACCCCTACGACCAAGGCCCCTCACGGCCATGATGAAGATATTTCGCGGGATCAAATCCTGGAACAAGGATTGGTGAGCGAGGACCATTACAAGATCATGGAAGCCTATGCTTTGGCTTTGTATCAACGCGGTACCTTCATGGCTGCCGAGCGTGGGCTTATCTTGGTGGATACCAAATATGAATTTGGACTGATCGATGGGCAGGTGGTTTTGATGGACGAGGTCCATACTCCGGATTCTTCGAGGTACTTCTATCTGGATGGATACCACGAACGGCAGATGCGTGGGGAGCCTCAAATGCAGTTATCCAAAGAATTCGTTCGGCAATGGCTGATTGAACATGGATTTCAAGGGATGGACGGGCAAAGCATTCCGCCCATGGAGCCAGAGTGGGTTCAGCAAATCAGTTTAAGGTACCGTGATCTTTATGAGCAATTGACCGGCAAACAAATTCTCGTGGACAACCATAATGCGGGATCCGCAGAGCCTCAAGATTGGTTAGAGCCGGTTCAGGCTTGGCTTTCCGAAAAAGGTTGGTAGCTAAGGATATGCCTCTCGGTTTTGGCCTTGTTAATATCCGCCACGGTTACCAAAATTCCGGCTTCATCCACCTGGCCAAACCCTGTGTTGTGGGCAAATCCAAAATACTTCATGGTCGTGGATAGGCTCATGTAGGCCGGAAACAGAGGAGGCACTTTGGCGCCAAGTTCTTGGGATCTTTTCAACAAAACCTGAATCGCTTTTTCGTAATCCAAGCCCAACCATAGGGACTCAAATTCAGAGGATTTTTCGATGGGTATGGCCCATTCCGGTTTGGCGGTAACCCATTGTTCAGCATCGGCAAAGTAATGTTGCAGAAAGCTGTGAAGCAAGGACCTGGCGGAGGTTGGGTACCCTTCGAACAAGGTTACTTTGCCGTAGAGAAAGCGGATCCCTGGTCTTGTGACGGTTAATGCGCCCAAACCGTCCCATAAATTATCCAAAGCAAAAATTCCTTTTCGGTGAAGACCCCCTGGCTGGTAATCCGGGGCCACAAAGGCTCGCCCCAATTCAATCGTCGAAGGCAGGATAACTTCTTGAAAGGCCTCGCTAAAATCAAACAATGTTCCTGAGGAAAGATGGAATCTTCCTTCCGAATCAGGACCTGTTTTGCGGCATTCCACGAACCGGTAGGCGGCCATAATTTGCCGCTGATCGTGATCCCAGACAAGCATTTGCTCGTAACCGTTGGGCATGAGGTCGTATGAATCTACATCGCAGTCCTTGCCGGTCCCTCCACCTTCTGCACGGAAGCTTAATTCCCTTAATCGACCGATTTCTCTCATCACGTGGGGGGCTTCAGCCGCGTTAACTACGTACAGGCTGTTTTGGCCTTTGTTGGTTTCCCGAAGCAGGGCTTTGGGGACCAATTCGGATTCCAAAAGGTCTGCGGTTACGGGGTCGATAATAGGGAGCATTTTCAAATTTAAGGACCAGATTACAGATTCGGGTTCACCTAGGCAATACGTTCCAATTGGTAAACATGTTCGTAAAGCCATTGGGTCCATTCCAAGTCAGTGCGTGATGCGTCGAGATGGGATGAGGGTATGGCCTCCCCTATGGTGATGGTAAGGGTGGTGTTGCGCAACCTGAAGAGTTCATCCACGAGAAGCAGCATTTCAAGGTTCCAAGGAATTCCCAATCGTTTTCGCCATGCGGCAACTCGATAGAATCGGTTGGATAGTTTTCCGGAGATATGTACCGGTACGATGGGGGCTTTCTCTTTTCGTGCAAGGGAAACCGCAGTCTTTTTCCAAGGGAGATCACGGATGATGCCTGCCGAGCGCCGTGACACAAGGCCTGCCGGAAAAATCAATATGCCGAAACCGTCCCGGAATCTGGCTTTGAGAATTTGGACATTCTCCCGGGATTGGGCGCCATGTTTGTTGACCGGGACAAAAAGTTCTTCCAAAGGTTGTATTTGGGTAATAATATCGTTGCTCAAGGAGGCGAACTTGTTGCGACACTTTCCAAGCACGTCAAAAAGCGCCAAACCATCCGTGCCTCCTAAAGGGTGATTAGCGACCAACACAAAGGCACCGTTGGAGGGAATATGTTCCAAGCCAACCGCATTCGTTTGAATATGAAGGTGCCTAAGGGCGGCACGGGCAAATTCCGCACCCCTGAGATGGCCATGCAAGGCAAGAAATTCGTTCATTTCTTCTTGATGGACCAAGTTGGCGATTTTTCGAAGAACCCAGCGAGGCATCCAACGATACAAGCGGGGACTCTTCTCCGCAAAGGCCTTGGCCACATCAACCCGCATAGGGTCAGGCGACAAAGAGTGGGAGCGGCTCCATCAATGCACAGACTTCTTGGCCTATCGACTTCAAAGCCGCATCGTTGTCATGACCTAGGATTGCGCGGTCAATCCATTCTGCGATCTGATCCATATGGCTTTCTTTCAACCCACGGGAGGTGATCGCCGGGGTTCCTAAGCGGATTCCGCTGGTAATCATGGGCGAAGCGGTATCGAAGGGCACCATGTTTTTGTTAATGGTGATATGGGCTTTCCCCAGAGCCAATTCCGCAGCCTTTCCAGTACAAGATTTGTTACGAAGATTAATCAGCATCAAATGGTTGTCGGTGCCGCCTGAAATAATTTGATATCCTCGTTGCGTCATGGACAGGGCAAGAGCGAGGGCATTGGCCTTAACTTGCCTGGTGTATTTATGGTAAGCTGGTTCCAAAGCCTCCCCAAAGGCAATGGCCTTGGCGGCAATGATATGCTCCAAGGGACCTCCTTGAGTTCCAGGAAATACTCCGGAATCCAGAAGACTGCTCATGCTTCGTAATTCCCCTTTGGGATTCACAATGCCCATAGGGTTAGGGAAGTCTTTGGACATCATGATGATACCTCCGCGAGGACCACGCAAGGTCTTGTGGGTGGTGGACGTGACGATATGGCAATGCGGAAATGGATGGTTAAGAAGGCCTGTCGCAATGAGCCCAGAGGGATGCGAAATATCCGCCATCAAGAGAGATCCAACTTCGTCTGCAATTTGGCGAAGCCTTGCATAATTCCAATCCCGAGAATAGGCCGAGGCTCCGCAAATGATCAATTTGGGTCGAACCTCATGGGCCTTGATTGCAACCTTTTCCCAATCGATAAGGCCGCTTTCTTCTTCGACACCGTAGAAGTGCGGCTTGTATAATTTGCCAGAAAAGTTTACCGGAGAGCCGTGCGTTAAATGGCCTCCATGGCTCAGATCAAAACCCAAAATGGCATCACCGGGTTGAAGCGCAGCCAGCATAACCGCGGCATTGGCTTGAGCCCCTGAATGAGGTTGCACGTTGGCCCATGTGGCCCCAAATAATTGGCATAAACGGTCGATAGCGATTTGTTCAACGCGATCTACCCATTCGCAGCCCCCGTAATACCGCTTGCCTGGAAGGCCTTCGGCATATTTATTGGTCAGGATGGAGCCGGCTGCCGCCATGACCTGCTCCGAAACATAATTTTCGGAGGCGATAAGTTCCAATCCGCTTCGTTGCCTTTGGTCTTCATGTTGAATAAGCTGGGCGATTTCGTGGTCACGGATCATAATTCAATGTTAAAAATTTTACAAATTTCTGAGGAGATGAATGAATAAGCCAATCTACAATAATGGAATACGTGCATGCCTTTGGTTAATCATGATCAAATTGGATTCTTCGCTTGCATCTGTTCCCAGTCCCATGCAGTTCGCATCATGTCCTGCAGGCTGTAGCGAATTTGCCAACCGAGCTCATCGACGGCTTTGCGGTTGTTGGCATAAACGGCAATCACATCCCCTGGACGGCGTGGACCGTAGGACCAAGGTAATTTCATTTGATTGACCAACTCGAAGGCTTGAATCATTTCCAAAACGGTTTGGCCAATTCCCGTGCCCAAATTGTACACGGACCAGGGGGTGGTTGAAGTGCCTTGTGCAAGGAGACGGTTGACCGCATCCACATGGGCTGCGGCAATATCGCAAACGTGGATATAATCCCTAAGGCAGGTCCCGTCCCTGGTTGGGTAATCGTTTCCGAAAACCGTAAGTTGTTTCCGCTTGCCCATGGCCGTTTGGGTAATGTAGGGGATCAAATTATCCGGGATACCAACTGTGCATTCTCCGATTCTGGCCGATGGATGAGCCCCTACCGGATTGAAATAACGCAAAGCGATCACTTGTCGTTCTTTGCTATTTTGGGGAAGGGTGGACTTGACCCAATCCCGTAACATTGATTCTCCAACGGCTTTGGTTCGCCCATAAGGAGATTCCGGTTCCAGCAGGGGGGACTCTTCGGTCACTGGAATTTCCTTGGGGTTCCCGTACACGGTGCAACTGGACGAAAAGACCAAATTGCTAATCCCAAATTGATCACAGGCCTGCATCAAGTTGATTTGACCCCCCAGATTATTGCGAAAATAGTGTAGAGGATTCGCCGAGGATTCGCCGACCGCTTTGAAGGCCGCAAAATGGATGACGGCATCGATGGCCGGCTCCTGCTCAAGGACCTTGTTCAAGGCGTCTGCATCCACCAGATCCACACGATGCTGGCTATACGTCTTGCCGGTAATCTCCTGTATTCTTTGGGAAACCCCGGCTAGGGATCGGCTATAATTGTCCAAGCCGATGAGTTCATACCCGGCTTCCAGCAAGGCAACGGCGGTATGGGAACCTATATATCCGGTGCTCCCGGTCAAAAGAATGCGTGGCATGCGAGTTGCGCTAGGGGTCAATGCTTGAGCAAGTTCAACAGGTATTGTCCATAGCCTGACTTGGTCAGGGGCTGGGCGACTTTTTCCAAGCCGGCAGAGTCGATGTAACCCATTCTCCAGGCAATTTCTTCGATACAACCAATCTTGAGGCCTTGGCGTTCCTCAATGACTTGAACAAATTGCCCGGCCTGCATCAAGGACGCAAAGGTTCCTGTATCCAACCAGGCGGTTCCTCGGTCCAATACTTGAACGTTGAGTTTACCTTGGGCTAGGTAATGGCGATTCACATCCGTGATTTCGTACTCCCCTCGGGCCGAGGGCTGCAGGTTTTTGGCAATTTCCACGACTTCTTCGTCGTAGAAATACAAGCCTGGGACTGCAAAATTGGATTTGGGATGGACGGGTTTCTCTTCTATGCTCAGGGCCTGACCATTCGCGTCAAATTCTACCACACCATATCGTTCTGGATCTTGAACATGGTACGCAAAAACCACCCCTCCTTCGGGTTGGCTATGCGATTGTAACATTTTACTCATTCCGGAGCCATAGAAAATATTATCACCCAGGACCAGAGCCGACTTGGAGCCGTTAATGAAATTGGCTCCCAGGACAAAAGCTTGTGCCAAACCGTTGGGAACCTCCTGTACCTGATATTCAAAGTGGCAACCAATATTTGCGCCATTGCCCAATAATTTTTGGAAGGAGGGGAGATCCTGGGGGGTGGATATGATTAGGATTTCCTGAATGCCGGCCATCATCAACGTGGAGATGGGGTAATATACCATGGGCTTATCGTAAACCGGCATCAGCTGTTTGCTGCTGGCCAAGGTTAACGGATGTAAACGGGTGCCAGAGCCTCCTGCGAGTACGATGCCTTTCATGAGAAAGCGGATTGAAGGGTTATAAATGGGGGTTACGGATCTGGTCAGCAAGCAGGTAGAGCACGGCCATGCGCACCGCAACTCCGTTTTCGACCTGTTGCAGGATGATGGAATGAGGTCCATCGGCAATATCCGATTGTAATTCAACGCCACGGTTAATGGGCCCGGGGTGCATGATGACAATGGAATGCGATAAGCGATCTAATCTTGCTTTGTTAAGTCCGAAGTAGAGGGAGTACTCCCGCAAAGAAGGAATATAGCGCATTTGTTGCCGTTCAAGTTGAATTCGTAACACATTGGCTACATCACACCATTCCAAAGCCTCGTCCAGGTTTGGTTCAAAGCGAATACCCAAATCTCCAAGATGAGGGGGCATCAAGGTTGCAGGTCCCGTCACCATTACCTCAGCGCCTAATTTTAGGAGACAAAACAGATTGGACATTGCGACTCTAGAATGCAAAATGTCCCCGACGAGGAGAACTTTAACCCCTTCAATACGGCCAAATTTCTGACGGATCGAAAAGGCATCCAGCAAGGCTTGGGTGGGATGTTCGTGGGCGCCATCCCCTGCGTTCACAATACGAGCGTCCACGCGATTAGCCAAAAATTGACAGGTGCCGGCATTCGAATGGCGAACGACCAGCATATCGATTTTCATGGCCAAGATATTGCGCACGGTATCGCTGAGTGTTTCTCCTTTGGAAATGGAACTTCCATTTCCCGAAAAGTTGACCACATCTGCGGAAAGCCTCTTTTCGGCTAATTCGAAGGAAAGACGGGTCCTGGTTGAATTTTCAAAAAAAAGATTAGCAATGGTGAGATCACGAAGCGATGGCACTTTGCGGACAGGTCGGTAGAGTACCTCCAGAAACTGATCGGCTGTCTGAAGAATAAGTTCCAAATCTTGAACGGTAGAATCTTTGATGGCAATCAGGTGCCTGGTGCTCAAGGTGGTCATACCTGCCGTTAAAGGGTTCATACTGGAGTTCATGGTGGCGTTCAAGCTTGAGTTTATGGCTATGGAGATGAGGGTAAGAAAGTTTCTATCCAGACCTTATCCTGCCCGCATTCTTCGGCCCAATCCACATGGATCCGTTGGTTAGGCAAGGTATTGACTTGACGACCCCGGTAATCGGGACGGATGGGAAATTCTTGGCAGTACAGCCTGTGCAATAGCACCATTAATTCGACTCTGGCGGGTCTTCCATAATCCAACAAAGCATCCAATCCGGAACGAAGAGTCCTACCCGTGAATAACACATCGTCGACAAGAATGACGTTTCGGCCTTCAATCGAGAAGTCGATATGGGTAGTGGAAGGAATCAAAGGCCCTTGCCTTCTTCGAAAATCATCCCGGTGGAAGGTCACATCCAACAGACCTAGTGGAATTTTGGCGACAGGGATTTGAAGGCGTTTTTGAAGGATATTATGGATACGTCGCGCCATCAAAGTGCCCCTGGGTTGGAGGCCGATAAGAAGGCTGTTGCTAAAATCGCCGTGATTTTCAATGAGTTCCTGACTCAAGCGCTCCAACATAAGGCCGAGTTGGGTAGAGTCTAAGAGATTTTGCCTTCCAGGAGTCATAAAGGGCTTAGGGCCTTGTTACGGTACTAATCACGGTTTGGGCCGTTGAGCGCGTGCTAAGATAGCATCAAAATGGGCCTCGCTCAAGGGCATGACAGACAAGCGGGTATGGGTTAGCAGCATCAAGCCGGCCATGGAGGGGTCCGCTTTGAGTTCTTGAAGGGTTACAGCACGGTCGAAACGGGCCAAAGGCTTTACCCGTACGGCTACCCAAGGCTGACCCTGGCCTGCAGTGGGATCCATAAAGGCCTCCTCGACGATTTCAACAAGGCCGACCACCGCCTTCTCGGAAACACTATGGTAAAAAAACGCTAAATCTCCGCTTCGCATGGCTATTAAATTCAATTTGGCACTGTGGTTGCGGACACCATCCCAAGTCCCCAACTGCTCCAATTCCAGATCATGCCAAGAGTAGGTTTCAGGTTCGGATTTCAAGAGCCAAAATGCCATAAAAAAGGATCAAAGGTGGGTAGAGCAAGGGTGATTCGGTATCAGATTGGTATTGTCAAAATTATTCTTTACTTTGCTATAGACAACCTAATCCCAAAATTGATGGCACGTAAAGAAATTGATAAGGCTCAGGTTCCAGGGCTAGGACATGAGGGCTCAGGCAGCACTACTCCAGGAGAGTTCGCAAGCAGGCTTGCGGCTGCAAGAAAATTGGTGGAAAGCCTTGAGCGGCCAGGCGAAGACCTGGACCAGGCCATGCAGGCCTACACACAGGCGATGGAAGAATTGAATTGGTGCAGGGACTATTTGGCCAAAGCCCGCCTCAAAGTCGAGCAGTTGGTTTCCAAAAACTAACAGGATTGCTTGGCCGCCACGAATTCAATCCAAGACTTGGCATAAGCGCCCTTGAGGACCCTTGGAAATTTATGTTGGCCCCCAACTTTGCCCATAAAGGTCATCCATTCCAAGGTCAAACTTGTGGGTACTATTTCGAGCTCCATTTGTTGAAGTGCATGCTGTCGCTCCACCGCATAATCATCGTTGATTTCTTGGAGTATTTGATTCAATTTTTGGGCCAATTCAATTATCCGGGATTGAGCGCTTTCCAAGGCCGACTCATCCACACTGAGATACCATCGGTGTCCATAAACCCCTCCATCGCTCAGGCCCATGACGGTGCATTCCCCCAAGGTGATTCCTGACCACAGGGACAATTGCAAGAGGCCCTCGTTGATATTCTCCAACGACAAATGTTCACCGCAGAGACTTAGGAAATGGTTGGTCCTCCCGGTGATTCGAATTTCCATATGCTCCAACGATTCGAATCGAATGGTGTCACCAATCAGGTAACGCCATGCTCCACTGCAGGTGGTGATGATCAAGGCGTAATCACGATGCAGCTCCACACGGTCCAATCCGATTGCTTGAACCTCCGGTAACATTTGTCCATCCTCGTCGAAATGTTGCTCGTCAAAGGGAATGAACTCGTAGTAAATGCCGTTATTTAGGTTGAGGCGCATGCCTTTTTTGAGGTCTTTGTGACGGGCATCGTAAGCAATGAATCCCTCGGATGCCAGGTAGGTCTCAATATAAATTAAGGGCCTACGGCATAAATTCTCAAAAGCGGGCAAGTAGGGGTCTATGGCGACGCCACCGTAAGCAAAAACCGTGAGGTTAGGCCAAATATCATGGATGGACTTGACCTGATAATGCTCGATAATTCGCTGGAAAAGCAATTGCATCCATGCCGGAATACCCGTGACCACCCATATATCCCATAGAGAGGCTTGAAGGACGATCTGTTCAATTTTCTCGTTCCAATCCCGGATTCGAATGATTTCCTCCCCAGGTTTGAAAAAAGGGTTGAACCAAAGGGGAACCTTGGAAGTGTTGATCCCGCTGAGATCGCCGTAAAAATAATGCCCTGAGAATTTAAGATCTGCGGACCCTCCAAGCATCAAGATACCTTTGTCAAAAAGGTTGGTTGGGAAATCGTATAAGGTCAATGCATACATCTGTTTGATGGAGGTACGCCGCATAGCTTTGATCATGTCGCCCGATACGGGGATGTATTTGCTTGTAGCCTCTGAAGTTCCACTGCTGAGGGCGAAGTATTTGATTTTGCTGGGCCAGGTGATATTGGATCGTCCTTCATCGTAGGATTTCCACCATCGGTCGTGCATCATGTTGTAATCATGAATGGGAATTCTTCGACTGAATTCATCCTGCATTTGTCCAGAATCCAGAATGGATGAAAAGCCATAATACTTGCCAATTTCTGTTTGTCTTGCTTTACGCAGCAAACGGAACAAGACCAACTTCTGTTGAATGGAAGGCTTCAAGATTCCAAATTGCAAGGATTTACCCAGCTCGAGGGTTCGTTTGAACAAAGATCCAAGAAGGGCCATATTCGTAATTTTAATGGGTGTCCGCAGGTGACCATGTCTCCGGTGCGAGCCGCCATTGCTCCAGCGAATCCAAGCTTTGTTGATCCAAGTAGCTGTATTCTATTGCCTCCTTGAGCAAGTCGCTGTAAGTGCATAAACTGAGTGAACGGAATCCTTGGTCCGCAAATCTTGCAGAGGCCACGGGTAGCCCATAATCAAAAATGCTCAGAATACCCAAAACGTCAAGCCCTTCCTGACGCAAGGCGGAGGCTGCTAGCAAGGAGCTTCCCCCGGTTGATATCAAATCTTCAATCAAAACCACTCTGGCATTGGATTCCCATCGGCCTTCAATTTGGCTTCGGGTTCCGTGCTCTTTGGGTTTGGAGCGGACATAAATAAACGGCAATCCCAATTGCTCTGCGACAAGAACCCCTTGAGGAATACCCGCCGTGGCGACCCCTGCGATCAAATCACAACCACTGAACTCGTGAGCAATTCGTTCAGCCAACATTTGACGAATATGCGTCCTGTACTTGGGGTAGGATAGGGTGACCCTGTTATCGCAATAAATTGGCGATAGCCAACCGGAGGCCCATTGGTAGGGCTTGATTGGCGAAAACTGAACAGCCTTGGTTTCAAGAAGAATTTGGGCAATCTTAGAGGCAATCTCTCGGGTATTCATGTCTCAAATTTATCGGTTTTTCTGTCATGAAACGTCATTTGTCTTGGAAGCATACACCGGCGCTTATTTAGAGGGTATTTCGCAGAAGGATCAAACGCCAGACTACGGGGCTCTAGATGAACCCTATGTCGAGGAGATTTGGACCAAGATCACGGAATCTCTGAAGCAGGAATCAAGACATAGCCCCAGCAGCCCCAGCAGCGTCAAAGGGACTAGGCTGCGATTCCAGGTGCAGCGTCCAGATTTGGTCTGGGAAGAATTGTGCAATCGAGGCCTTATTATCCAAGCGGCCGGAGGCATCGTTTATATGGACCAACGCATGTTATGGATGATAAGGAACGGGCGCTGGGATTTGCCCAAGGGCAAGGCTGAGCCTGGAGAATGCCCTGAACAAACGGCAGTTCGGGAATGTGAAGAAGAATGCGGATTGAAGGGACTCAAGCTGATCAATCCTAGTCAGTCCTATAGGACCCACCATTGGTACCTCTACAAAGGTTATCCTGCCTTGAAAACCACGCTATGGTACGAGATAATCGCCCTAGGGGAGTATAACCAAGTACTGTTGCCGCAAGTTGAAGAGGGCATAACCTCGTTGGAATGGATTGATTATCGGCGCATGTACAGGGAAATCTTGCCCACGACTTATCCCGCCCTCCGATGCATGGTCGAAGAAATTTACGGGCCCTCCGAAGGCCTTAATGCAGAGATGCCACGGGCAACTACCGCAGGAACAAGGGGTGCGGGATTTCCGCCGTGAAGGACAATTTCCCGAACGATGGAGGAAGAAACCGCCTGCAAGCCGGGATCGCAGACCAGAAAAAAGGTCTCTACACCAAATAAATCCTTGTTGAGTTGAGCGATGCTTTTCTCACTCTCAAAATCAGTGGTATTGCGAAGACCTCTAATAATAAAAGAGGCACCTATTTCTTGACAAAACTTGGCCGTTAGGTCTTGGTACTGGACCACCTGAACCCGGCTATCCCCTCCCAGCAATTCTTGCAACCACTTGAGCCTTGTTTCCAATGAGAATAGGCTTTTCTTATCCGAATTATGTCCTATCCCGACAATCAAGCGGTCAAAATGTTGCAAGGCCCTTTGAATCAAATCCAAATGACCCAGGGTAATGGGATCGAAGGAGCCCGGGAAAAGGGCAGTGCGCAGATTCATAGAGCCAAGGACCGTTTCTCAAATATACTAAATTGCGTTAGTCCGTAGGTGAGGACCTTGGATGGATCATGATGAAGGGCAATCCTTTGGTAGGTCATGGCGTGCTCAACGACCAATATTCCGTTCGTGGCGAGCAGGGGCCCTGCAAGAAACTCATCAGCAAGGCCTTCCAGGCGTGGCTCACCGTAGGGCGGATCGGCTACGACCAAATGAAAAGGGGCAGCCTCTTCAGGTAATTCGGATAAGCGTTCGGTCATTTTCCATGGAAATCGACCGTCGACGGTCTGGCCCATGGAGAGTAAATCGAATCCTGCGATTTGCCAATTCTTCAGGCCCCACTTTTGGCGGACTTGCCGCAAATGGCGAAGGGCCTCGGGATTCATGTCCAAACTAACCAAAAGGGATGCACCTCTGGACAGGCATTCTAAACCCAAAGTGCCTGTACCTGCAAAGAGGTCCAAGGCGCGAATTTGGGGCCAATCCAAAAGTGTATCTAGATGATTCATTAGCCCTTGGCGAGCGATATCGGTGGAAGGTCGTACCTCCCAACGCTTTGGCTTTACGGAGATGGAACGACCGGCCAGACGCCCCCCTGTTATCCGAACTTTTGATTCCACTGCTGTAAAGCTTGGATGAGCCCCTGCTGAATGAAGTCCAAATCTGAAGGCGCATTCGAATCTTGGTTAAGTCCATGATGGGAATAAACATGGTCGAAGGATATATCCAGGATACTACGCTCCTCAACGGACCAACTCATCTTTTGCAAAAAGTGAATGTAATTTGGATTTTGCTCTAATCGACGCGCCAATACATGGTACAGGATATCGGTGGGAGTATTCCACAGGTACCGGCCTTGATGAATCAACCGCAATCCCTCGAAAATCCAAAGCCCAAAATCCCTGTCCCCCCTAACAATGGCGAGATGTCTTCCCTTGGTTTCGGTGTTACGTAAAGCTTCTAACCAATACAGAGTCCATAAGGCAGAAGCGTTGTGAAGGCTCCAATTAGCCGCTTCGTTATGCAATCCCTCAACGATGGCCAAGGGCACTGCAAACAATTGAGCCATATCCAATTCGGGTATTCGCTGCCACCCAAGGGATTCGCCGTTTAATGGCCCGCATACGGATTCAAATAGGGCAGCCAAATCAGTAATGGACTCATAATCAGTAATTATGCCACGGCTAACTAGGGTGCTTGGCCATTCATCCAAAAGGGCGACGGGTATCCAGGTCTGTCGAGGTAAATCCGCGATGAATTCAGCTTCTGTCAATTCCTCCATAGACTTCATCCATGATGAAAACTCCTTGGATCCTTGATTTTCATGAAAACGGCTCTCGACAAAATCGACCTGTTCTTGACTTGATCCCAACCCTCCACTATCCCTCCATGCTCTTAGGGATTCAGGGTAAATGATCTCAGGATATGGGTAGGGTAGGGGTTCATGATCGACGCCATCAAGCGAGTACCACCTGCGATTCCACGCCCAGTATCCCTTCAAAGGTTTGCTCAAAAGGTTTTAGAATTGCGGAAATACGAAAAGGTATGGGATTATGTTATTCCCAGTTCCCGCTAAGGTTGGCATCTACCATCGACCCAACGCGTAGAACTTTACGCGTATCGAAGGGAGCAGAGTCTTCTACTTCGAAAACATTGAGCTCCAAGTTGCTTTTCTTGACTTTGCCCGCCCGCAGTGTGAACTTAGCGGTATCCGCAAAGGGAACATAGCATAATGAGTCAATAGGGTAGTTCTTGAACAGGGAATCGGCGACTGAAATCAAAATAGTTTCGTACCGAATTCCTTTGCGGATGTCCGCAGAGTCATCGGGATTTCCAATAACCTTGGTAATTTTCATTTCCCCATTTTTGGTGTAGTTGATTAGTTTTTCCCAGGTATCGGCAAATTCACCGTTGTTTTCGCGGTAAGCCACCTGAGCAGAGCGGATCATTTTGAGGCGTTCAATCACGATTCCGTAGCGATAATCTCTTTCTTTGTCGAAACGCAAGGGTTTGGCAATGGTTTCGATGGTTTCGTAGGTTAGCCAAGCGATGAGGCCCAAGAGTACGATTTTCAAGATGTTTTGGAGGTTCATATGCGGTAATTAATTTGCAAAAATACAGTCAAGGAGTCCATGAGGCATTGGTATTCATGTAAACATTTTGGAAACAAAGGTGTTCAAAGCATAATGGATCGCTTCTCCATCAAAGATATTGAGGCTCTCACCGGCATCAAAGCCCATACGCTTAGGATATGGGAGCAGAGGCATGCGGTGATTTGCCCCAAAAGGAGCGAAACCAATATCCGCTATTACGACCAAGACGATCTCCGTAAATTATTGGGGATTTCGGCCTTGATGCGTCAAGGACACAAAATCTCGGCTTTGGCCAAGTTAAGCAATCAAGAGTTGCATTCTGCAGTCCTGGATCAAGAGATGGCCCCCTTGCCTTTGGACGAAAGGCTGGAGGCACTGACACTGGCCATGATTAGCTTGGATGACCAGGCCTTTCGAAATCTCTTGTCTAAGTCCTTTGATCAATGCGGTGTGGAAGGGGCAATGATGGAACTCATCTTCCCGTTTTTTCGTCGTATTGGTGTTCTGTGGCAAACCGGGGCCATCAACCCCGCACACGAGCACTTTATTACCAATATTATTCGGCAAAAAATCATTGTGGGTATTGACAAGCTCGAAGAAAAAGTCCCCAAGGACTCAAATTCAGCCCCCAAAGCTATTCGTAAGTATCTCCTGTATCTTCCTGAGGGAGAATACCATGAATTAGGTTTGCTTTTTGCATCCTACCTGATCAAAGCCAGGGGTCAGAAGGTGGCCTATATCGGAACTAATGTGCCTTATCCTGATTTGTCTGTATTGGACCAGCAATACCAACCCGATTTTACCCTTTTTGCCTTGACATCGGCCATTGCTCAAAGCTCTGTTGTTGATTATCTCGCCAAAGTCCGTGCTGACTTTCCGCATCGCACTCACTTAGTCACTGGACCTTTGGCTAATATGTCCGAAGGGGAAGTTGCATGGGAAGGCCCATTGAGGCTGATTCGTGATTTTCCTGAGCTGATCGCCTTTGTCGACTCGGAGGCTCAAGCC
>SXGR01536668.1_pt1 | contig 39448 bp, 24 predicted proteins | sample 3174711 | NCBI WGS metagenome assembly SXGR01 (sample SAMN11356860, study PRJNA531348) | freshwater metagenome | isolation source: freshwater sample F1-60 | place: China: Fuxian Lake, Yuxi | collected 2017-12-25
AAGGAATCCGGACTGTAAACTGGAAATATTTTCGCTATCGTTTAATCACTGCGCCAGAAGAATTATATGATTTAAAAAATGATCCGCTCGAAAAAAATAATCTTGCAGCAAATCCAAAATATGCAAATCAGCTTGCTTTATTACGCCAACAATGTGATGCAGCAATTTTAAAATACCAATCTGAAAAAATGGGTCTAGATGATCCTTTTATTGAGGAGGTAAAATTTTGATTTGTTCCTTTATATATTCTTATATTTATGATTATAAATAAATAAGCATGAACGCTCTTCTAGGTGTGTTTTTCCATTTTATTGGCGGCTTTGCATCTGGAAGCTTTTATATCCCCTATAAAAAAGTAAAAGGCTGGAATTGGGAGTCATTTTGGATTGTAGGCGGATTATTTTCCTGGCTCATTGTCCCACCCATTGCTGCTTATTTAACGATCCCTGGTTTTATGGATATTATTAAGGGAACTGCAAGTTCCGGCTTATTAATCACTTATATTTTTGGTGTTTTATGGGGCATTGGCGGATTAACCTATGGATTGGGGGTAAGGTACCTAGGCGTTTCATTGGGTAGTAGTGTGATATTGGGTTTATGCATGGTATTTGTCGCTATCATTCCAGCCATATATTATGATTTTAACCCAGTAATTGGAAAAGATACTTTTTCAGGGATGCTTTCAAATAGTTGGGGGTTAACTGTAATTGCTGGATTACTTATATGTATTGTTGGTATCATTATAAGTGGAAAAGCTGGGGTAATGAAGGAAAAAGAATTAACAAAAGAAGTAGCTAGCGATTCAAATTCAGAATACAAATTTGCCTTAGGCATGTTTGTGGCTATTGTATCGGGTGTACTAAGTGCCTGTTTTAATTTTGGATTAGAAGCCGGGCAAAGTATGGCAAGCATAGCAAATGAAACTTGGAAAATAGCAAATCCAAATCAAGGTGAATTTTTATATCGAAACAATGTTATTTATGTGGTTATATTGTGGGGTGGATTAACCACTAATTTTATTTGGTGTATGATTTTAAATGCGCGCAATAAATCTTTTAATGATTATTCAGATAAAAAAACACCGCTATTAAAAAATTATATTTTTTCAGCATTGGCAGGTACCACTTGGTTTTTACAGTTTTTCTTTTATGGTATGGGCGAAAGTAAATTAGGGAATGGTCCTAGCTCTTGGATTTTACATATGGCATTTATCATTCTAGTGGCTAATATGTGGGGCTTGGTATTAAAAGAATGGAAGGGCGTGAGTAAAAAAACAAATGCCACAATTATCGTCGGAATAATAGTGATCATTATTTCAGTCATGGTGGTAGGGTATGGGAATAATTTGCACAATTAATTATAAAATATAAAATATGTCGAACAAAGATTTCAAATTCGTAAGTTATTTATGGGACGAAGAAAAAGCAAAAGCACTCGCAGGTGATGAAGTAGGTTTATTAGTGTATCGATCCAATTTATTAGGCGCCGATTTAAGGTTAACTAATTATGGTGGAGGTAATACTTCATGTAAAGTGGCTAGTATTGATCCACTTACAAAAAAATCTGTGGAAGTGATGTGGGTGAAAGGAAGTGGTGGTGATTTGGGTACAATGAAAAAAGAAGGACTGGCTGCTTTATATTTAGATCGCTTACATGATTTACAAAATATTTACAAAGGCTTAGCGTACGAGGATGAAATTGTTGGTTTATACAATCATTGCATTTATGATTTTGATTCTAAAGCGCCATCGATTGATACTGCTTTGCATGGATTACTTCCTTTTAAACATATTGATCATTTGCATCCTGATGCAGCGATTGCAATTGCTGCAGCAAAAAATGGTGAAAAAATTACCAAAGAATTATTTAAAGGTGCCATCGGTTGGGTGCCATGGCAAAGACCAGGTTTTGATTTAGGATTACAATTAAAAAAATGTTTGGAAGATAATCCAGGAATAAGAGGAATCATGTTAGGATCACATGGCTTATTTACTTGGGGAGATAACGCGTATGAAAGTTATATGAACACTTTAGAGGTTATTGAAATTTGCGCGCAATATCTTGAAGATAGCTATGTAAAAAAAGGCGCTGCATTCAAAGGACAAAAAATACAATCATTGCCCAAGGAAGCAAGAACGAATCAAGCTGCAGCAATTGCGCCCCTGCTAAGAGGCTTATGCTCATCGGAAACTAAAATGGTGGGAAATTTTACAGATGATGATCGTGTTTTAGAATTTATCAATTCCAATGACCTTGCCAGATTAGCACCCATGGGTACAAGTTGCCCAGATCATTTTTTGAGAACAAAAATTGCACCTTTGGTTTTAGATATTCCTGCAGATGCGGATATAAAAAATAGTGCAGAAATTAAAAAGCAAATTGAACCTAAGTTTGTTGCTTATCGAAAAATGTATGCGGAATACTACGAAAAATGTAAGAGGGATAATAGCCCTGCCATTCGTGATGCAAATCCAGTGGTGATTTTATATCCTGGTGTGGGCATGTTTACTTTTGCAAAGGACAAACAAACAGCAAGAGTCGCTGGTGAATTTTATATTAATGCAATTAATGTAATGAAAGGTGCTGAAGCAATTTCAAGTTACACCTCACTTCCTTTACAGGAAGCATTTAATATTGAGTATTGGTTATTAGAGGAAGCAAAGTTGCAAAGAATGCCAAAGCCAAAAGCATTAAAAGGAAAAATTGCATTAGTCACTGGAAGTGGTGGCGGTATTGGGAAAGCAATCGCACATAAATTTGCAAGTGAAGGTGCTTGTGTAATTTTATCTGACAATAATTTAGAAAGATTACAAGCGGCTAAAGATGAATTTATAAAAGCTTATGGTAAAGACGCAGTTGCCTCCGATGTGTTAGATGTAACTGATGCAAATAGTATCAAGAAAACAATGCAAACCGCTTGTTTACAATTTGGCGGATTAGATATTATTGTAAATAATGCAGGATTATCTATTTCAAAAACCATTGAAGATCATACGGAACAGGATTGGGATATTTTATATGATGTGTTGGTAAAAGGACAGTTTTTAGTCACACAAAATGCAATTGACATTATGCGCAAGCAAGCAGTAGGTGGTGATATTTTAAACATTGTAAGTAAAAACGCATTGGTGAGTGGTCCTAATAACGCAGGCTATGGCTCAGCAAAAGCAGCACAGCTTCACTTAAGCAGATTAAATGCCGCTGAACTAGGCAAGGATAAAATAAGGGTGAACGTCATCAATCCAGATGCGGTGATTGCCGGAAGTAATATATGGAGTGGCGGATGGGCAGAAGGGCGTGCAAAAGCCTATGGTATTACTATTGCTGAATTACCCGCATATTATGCAGGTCGTACATTATTAAATGAAATTATTTTACCTGAAGATATTGCCAATGCTTGTTTTGCTTATGTAGGCGGATTATTAAATAAAACAACAGGTAATGTGATCAATGTGGACGGAGGAATTGCAGTTTCATTTGTAAGATAATTTAAATTAGTATTAGCGGAATAAAGCAAATAAAAATTATATAGCTACAAAATGAGAATTAATAAATCAACCATTGACCAACATAACGAAGCACACCATCAAGTTCATCGTCAAAAATTTGAATTTATCCATAGTCAATTGAATGATGCTGAAGCGTTAATTCAAAAATTAATTGATTTTAATGTGGCTATTCCAAGTTGGGCATTAGGTACCGGCGGTACTAGGTTTGCGCGATTTTCTGGCGCAGGAGAACCTGCTACCTTACAAGATAAAATGGAAGATGTAGGTTTAATTCATGCACTAAATAATTCAAGTGGTGCTATATCACTTCATATTCCTTGGGATATCCCTTCTGATTATAATGCGATTAAGCAATTGGCGTCTGAATTAAATTTAAAATTTGATGCGGTCAATTCAAATACATTTCAAGATCAAAAAGGGCAGGAACATAGTTATAAATTTGGCTCACTTCAGCATACCAACAAAGCGGTAAGACAGCAAGCGATTCAACACAATATGGAAGTTATTCAACATGGTGTTGCATTGGGATCAAAAGCACTGACCGTATGGTTAAGTGATGGAAGCTGTTTTCCAGGTCAACTTAATTTTAGAAAGGCTTTTCAAAATACATTGGATGGTTTGCAACAAATTTATGCAACCCTACCTGCGGACTGGAAAGTATATATTGAATACAAAGCCTTTGAGCCTAATTTTTATTCTACGACGGTGGGTGATTGGGGGCAATCCTTATTATATGCAAATAAATTAGGGCCTAAAGCATTCACATTAGTTGATTTAGGCCATCATTTACCCAATGCAAACATTGAACAAATTGTTGCACTATTAATGATGGAGCAAAAACTAGCTGGTTTTCATTTCAACGATAGTAAATACGGGGATGATGATTTAACAGTAGGAAGCATAAAACCTTACCAATTATTTTTAATTTTTAATGAACTTGTCGAAGGCATGGATGCGCGAGGAATGAATCATGCAACTGATTTGGGATGGATGATTGATGCAAGTCACAATGTTAAAGATCCTTTAGAAGATTTATTACAATCAGTGGAAGCAATTATGATTTCATACGCGCAGGCTTTATTAGTGGATCGAGTTGCCTTAAACGAGGCGCAACAAAATAACGATGTAGTTGCAGCACAGGAAATATTACAAAACGCATTCAGAACCGATGTTCGCGCTATTGTTGCCGAAGCTAGATTAAGGGCTGGTGCGGCAATTAACCCTTTACAATTTTACAGAACACAACAAGTTCGAAATCAATTAATACATCAAAGAGGGAATACTATTACCTCTGGCTTATAATGAAAGCAACGCCTGTCATATTAATTTTTGATATTGGAAAAACCAATAAAAAGTTATTGCTTTTTGATGAGGCATATAATATGGTGTATGAATCCATTGAACAGTTTCAAGAAATAAAAGATGAGGATGGGTTTGAAGGGGAAAATATTATTAAATTAAAGGAATGGATGCTTAGTTCGTTTGCGGAAATTATGCAAAACGGGGCTTTTGAAATTAAAGCAGTTAATTTTTCAGGCTATGGAGCAAGCTTTGTTTTGTTAGATGATAACAATAAAGAAATCACCCCTTTATATAATTATCTAAAGCCTTTTGATAAAGCACTACAGGAAAAATTTTATGCTGCCTATGGTGGCGAACAAGAACTAGCAAAAGTGACCGCTTCCCCTGTATTGGGAAATTTAAATTCAGGATTACAGCTTTATCGAATAAAAAATGAACTGCCTATAAAATTTGAAGCGCTTAAAACCGCATTGCATTTACCACAATATCTAAGTTTCTTATTTACGCAACAACTTTTTTCCGATATCACGAGTGTTGGCTGTCATACCCAATTATGGAACTTTAATACAAAGCAATACCATGCATGGGTAGGTCAGGAAGGCATCCTTGATAAACTTGCGCCAATCAAAAATAGCGATGAAGTGATTGAAGTAACAAATCCATTAGCTAAGCAAGCATTGAAAGTGGGGATTGGTCTTCATGATAGTTCAGCAGCACTAGTACCTTATATACACTCATTTCAATCACCCTATGTGTTAATTTCAACAGGTACCTGGTGTATTAGTTTGAATCCATTTAATCAAAGCGTGCTTACTGAGGCCGAATTAAAGCAGGATTGTTTGTGTTATATTTCCTACACTGGAAATCCAATTAAGGCTTCTCGCTTATTTGCAGGTAATGAACATGAGCAACAAGTAAAAAAATTAGCAGAACAGTTTAATCAACCGGTGGATTATTATAAAACCGTCGAGTTTAATAAAGTGATATATATCAACTTAATTGAATCAGATTCAATTTTTAATATTGATAGTTATGAGGAAGCGTATCACCAATTAATATTTAATATTATTCAACAGCAAGTAGCGAGCACTAATTTAGTTTTAAATAATGCAGATGTTGACCAAATATTTGTAGATGGCGGCTTTAGCAATAATCCAGTATTCATGCATTTGTTAGCGGCAGCTTACCCAAATAAAAAAGTATTTGCCGCCACCTTATCGCAGGCTTCAAGTTTGGGTGCAGCAATGGCAATACATGCGCATTGGAACACGCAATCAATTCCGAATCAACTCATTCAATTAAAGCAATACTTCTATTAAAAAAGGGTCCCCTCCGAAAAATCGGAGGGGACCCTTTTTTATAAAATACCTAATGACTTAAGCTACTTGTTTCTTTTTTCCAAAAAAGTACAAAGCAGTAAATGCCACAATTAAAATTCCAGGGAAAATAAGCATATTGGATAACGTAGATTGTCCCGCTGCTAAATCAGCAGCATCGCCTACTAAACCTTTAGCTTCAGCGACCACTTTATTATCTCTGATCCACGCACCAATTACGGGTTGAAACATAGAGGAGGAGAACATACCAATACCGCCTAATATAGAAAGCCCTAGTGCACCAGTCTGAGGAAGGTTTTCAGCGATATAGCCCAACATATTTGGCCAGAAATAACAAATACCTAATGCATAAAATACTGCAGCTACATAAAGCATAGATCCTTGCATGGTACTCATCATATATAAGCCAATAACACCAAACACAGCCGAGCCAAGTAATACACCCACTGTATTTAATTTCTTAATTAATGGTCCAGCAAAGTATCTTCCCACTGCCATTAAACCAGTCACCAATGCTAAAATTAACATTGGACTAGCGCCTGCTTTAGCTAAAATTGGTCCAACCCATTGTTGTGGTCCAAATTCAGATATTGCAGTTAAAGCCATACATGCCGCCATAAATAAATATAAAGGATTCAACATCGCTTTAAAATTCGCCAACGCGGAGTTATCTCCAATTCTTGGTTTAGGAAAACTTTGACCATAAAACAAGACGGCATAAATAATAGTAGGAATTAAAATAATCCAGATTTGTGCTTGCCACTGCATATTCGCATCTGTCATGAATTTTGAAACCAAGGCTCCCAATACAATTCCACCAGGGAACCACATATGGAAACGATTCAATTTGCTGTTCATTTCAATACCAGAATAGGAATCGGCAATCATTGGATTACAAGCTGCTTCCGTACATCCATTACCCAAGCCTATCAATAGGGTTGAGATTAATAGTGTGTTGTAATCAACTGCATAAATAGTCATTAAAATACCAACAGCATGTGCGACCAATGCTATTTGCATAATTAATTTTGGACCAATGTAAGAATAAAAAATTCCGCCTAAGATCATGGAAATCGGGAATCCAAGAAACCACATGGAATTAATGGTTCCCAATTGTACGGTGTCTAAATTCATTTCTGTACCCAACTGTGTTAAAATTCCAGCACGAATACTGAATGAAAAAGCAGTCGTGATAAGTGCAAAGCAGCTCGCATAAAACAGACGATTTGCATTAATAGGTTGACTCATAAGTAAAATGGTTTTAGTGATTTGGTTTAAGTATTCTCAAGCTAAATAATCTTGGTCTTTTTTCCAAAAAAAAGAGGCTAATATTTTATCCGTCATCGGACTGGTAAAGTAATTATTCATAAATTTATAGGGCCCTTAAATGATAAATTGTTAAAATTATCTTAACGAGTATAAGATATAAATTAGCTTAATTAATAAAGTATACATCTTACAATAAACAAATGTTATAATGAAAAAAATCATACTTATCACTTTAACTTTTTTATCTATTTTAAATAGTCATGGGCAAACTGCAGATTATATCATCCGAAATGGTAAATTAATTGATGGCATGGGAAATCAATGGCAGTATAAGGATGTGGCGATTACAAAAGATAAAATTGTAGCCATTGGAAATTTACAAAGTTGGAAAGGGACGCGAGAAATTGATGCAAAAGGATTCATTATTTCACCAGGTTTTATTGATGTTCATGGGCATATTGAAAATGCAGCAATCAGAAACCCATTGGCTTCTAATTTTATTTATGATGGGGTAACCACCGTAATTACAGGCAACTGTGGTGGTTCAATGGAAAGCTTAAAAAAATATTTTAATACTATTGATTCCGTCGGCGTTGCTATAAATATTGCATCTCTCATTGGACACAATACCATACGTAAACAAGTCATGGGCACGGCGAATCGGAATGCCACGGAACAAGAGTTAATGCAGATGGAACAATTAGCGCAGCAAGCAATGAAAGATGGCGCCGCTGGTATGTCCACGGGTTTAATTTATATCCCTGGTACTTATGCGCCTACTTTTGAAATTGTAAGACTTGCAAAAGTAGTGTCCAATAATGGTGGTGTGTATGCATCACATATTAGATATGAAGAAGATAAAGTAGTGGATGCAATTAATGAGGCAATTAACATTGGTCGTGAAGCAAATATTCCAGTTGAAATTTCACATTTTAAAGTAAGCGGTCAAAATAATTGGGGGAGAAGCAAAGAAACAATTCCATTAATTGTAAATGCAAGAAAGGAAGGTATTGATGTTACGATTGATCAATACCCTTATACCGCAAGCAGTACACAGCTTAGTGTATTACTTCCTGATTGGGTATTAGCAGATGGACAGGATTCAATCATGGCAAGATTAAAAAATCCGAGTATCAGAAAAAAAGTAGCGGCACATAGTATGGGTATCATCAAAAAAAGAGGATTAAAACATTTTAGTTATGCGGTTGTTGCAAATTATAGTGCTGATTCAACTTATAATGGAAAAAGTATTGAAGAAATAAATATTTTAAGAGGAAATAAAAATAATGCCAAACAAGAAGCGGAAATAATCATTCAAATGATTGAAAAAGGCGGCGCCCAAATGATCTATCATGGCATGAGCGAAGAAGATGTAAAAACAATCATGAAGTATCCTTTTAATATGTTTGCAAGTGATGCGAGTATTGTCAATTTTGGTTCCGGTATGCCACATCCTCGTGCTTATGGAACCAATGCTAGGGTACTCGGAAGATACGTTAAAACCTTAGGCGTCATTAGTTTAGAGGAAGCTATAAGACGTATGACTAGCTTGCCCGCACAAAAGTTTAATTTAAAAAATAGGGGCTTAATTAAAGAAGGTTATTTTGCCGACATTGTCATTTTTGATGAGGATGAAATTTCAGATGCATCAGAATATAACCAACCACACAAATATAGTAAGGGCATAAAATATGTGTGGGTCAATGGCGCACTAAGTATTGACAATGGTGTTCAAAATATGGCAAGAAAGGGAATAGCCATTCGCAATGAAAATAATTAGTCGGACTAGCTATACTATAGCTAAATAGTTGACCGGTATTTAAGCAAAAAATGATAAATTTAGAGAAGCAAATATTTGCATACCCGCCTTTAAAAGCAATTTGATCTGGCTTAACAAAATAACTAGGTGAAATAGAATAATTAGCGACAAAAGGTAAAACTATCAAACCCATTTTATGAAAAAAATTCAATTTATTTTATTCTTCTTATTCATTACCATAGTCCTCCAGGTAAGTGCACAAAATACACCTATTGTTGTTCAAGGGCAGCCCATGGGCAAAGGATGGAAAAATTTATTTGGAAATAATTTGTCAAAGGCAATTTATGATAAATCAATTTGGAAGGATTCAAGTGGGGTGATTACTGCAAGTAAGGATGATGCTATTTGGAGCTTTGACGAATACGATGATTTTATTTTGGATTTGGATTTTCAAAATGCGGATGGCACCAATAGTGGCGTTATTGTGCACGCAACCGATATTGTAGAATGGATTCCCAATTCTGTTGAAATACAAATTGCAGATGATTATTCAAAGCAATGGAGCAAAGCAGCGCCCACTTGGCAATGTGCCGCTATTTTTGGACGTAAGCCTGCGACCAACAAATCGTTAAAGCCTGCAGGAGAATGGAATCACTTCACGATTACTTGTAAAGGAAAAATGATTTCAATTGTTTTAAATGGCACTTTAGTCAATGAATGTAATATGGACGATTTTACATCAGCTAAAGTGAATCCAGACGGTAGCAGTGTACCTTCTTGGTTAAAAAATCCAATGTCAACACTTGCGCTTCGTGGTCATATTGGTTTACAAGGTAAACATGCAGGTGCGCCCATTTATTTTAAAAATGTGAAAGTGTTCAAATTAAGTTAAGGAATACTTTTATTTATATACTCATTTTTAGTGTTAAAAATATTCAAATGAAAATTGAAAAAAATACAAGAAGGAAATTTTTAAAAAATACTGCTACTATTATTGCAGGATTTTCAATTGTACCAAGACATGTATTAGGTAAGGGATTCATCGCCCCTAGTGATCAGCTTACTAAAGGTATAATTGGCTTAGGCGGTATGGGCCGAGGCCATATTGGTTATGCAGGTACAAGAGTCGTAGCCATTTGCGATGTTGATAAAAATCATTTGCTTAGTGCTGAGAAATTAATTGGAGGTGGGTTGAAAACATTTCACAATCACCAAGAATTAATCGCACTTCCTGAAGTTGATATTGTACATATTGCTACCCCTCCGCATTGGCATGGCATCATGGCGGTTGATGCTGCAAAAGCTGGAAAAGATATTTGGTGTGAAAAACCAATGACGCGTACAATTGGTGAAGGGAAAAAAGTAGTAGAAGCGGTAAAGGAATACAAAAGAATGTTTCGTTTAAATACTTGGTTCCGTTTTGAAGAGAATTTTTATGGGATGAATACGACAGTGAAACCAATTAAAAAATTAGTAGAATCAGGTTTGTTGGGATGGCCGTTAACCGTTACAGTAAGCAAGATCACCGGATTTGATTGGAAATTTTATTGGATTGGAAAAACAAAATTAGAAGAACAAGCCATCCCTGCTGAATTAGATTATGACAGGTGGTTAGGACCAGCCCCTTACAAATCCTACAATGCACACAGAGTTCATGGTACCTTCCGAGGTTATTGGGATTATGATGGTGGTGGTTTGGGTGATATGGGACAACACTATCTGGACCCAATTCAATATTTCTTAGGCAAGGATGAAACCAGTCCTATTAAAGTAGAAGTAGATGCGGAACAACAGCACCCGGATGCATGTGGTACCTTCCGAAAAATAACCTATACTTATGCCGATGGTTGTAAAATAATTTTAGATGGGGAGGCTACTGATCCTAATGCTGCATACATAGAGGGACCAAAAGGAAAATTGTTTGCCGGATTTAAATCTGACATTCCAAATTTAAAAGAGAAAATTGCAATGATGCCAGATCCTGCACCACAGGTAACCAATTTTTTGGAATCAGTAAAATATCGAACCCCGTTTGCATTGAATGAGTCGAATGGATTTAGGTCATGTACCATTATTAATATGGGTAAGATTGCCTTACAATTAGGCAGAACTTTACATTTTGATCCAGATACCCAAGAATTTTTAAATGACACAGAAGCTAATTTTTTAATTAACCCGCCCATGCGTGGCCCTTGGCGTATTTAATTAATGTTGGTTTATGAAACATATGCGTAACATGAATTCACCGATTTAGAAAAACCTTAGAATCACTTTTTATGAAAAAATATATTTATTTAATTGCACTGACCTTATTTATTTCCTTCCAAGTGCAAGCACAAAAGGGAGAAAAAAGTGTAAATAAAGTGTTGACTGTATTTCCTTATCAGCATGCGAGCGAAGTCACTGATGCATTAACTACCATGGGTACTTGGAAAAGTGCAGAGTGGAAAGTGCTTTTTAAAATGTTGGACGATGACTCATTAAAATTAAAAGCCACTTATGCCTTAAACGCATATGTAAACATTGTTTCATTGGAAACTGCAAAAAAAGTGAAGACGGTTCAATTGCTTAAAAAACAATTAAAAAAAGCAAGCTCTAATTATGCAAGCACATTCATCAGTGCACAAATCAGTTTATTGAGTGCAGAAAATGTAGTTACTGCAAAATTACAAAGCTTACCATCTATTCCAAAGGTTGCAGCAAAAATAGAGATGCAACAAAATTCAACGCAAAAATTATTACAGCTCCAAGATCAAATGGACAAGGTAAAAGAAAATGGAAATGATTTTCAAAAGAAAAGTATATTAATACAAGCAGGTAAAATTCCAACTATTGGCGCATTTGCTTTTGTTAGCCAATTTTTAGGTGAAGCGGGTGTTCAAAAGGAAGCTGCATTAATTATTACAAGATTAACATTAGCAAATAATCTGATTGGTGAAATTGGTGGCCCAATGGTACGACAAGCACTTGAACAAGCGCTGCCACTCATTAGTGGTGAAGATAGCGCACTATTGGTACCTATGCTTAAAGCACAACTCAAAAAAATACCTTATGATTACGGATTTGTTTCTTTGTTTAACGGCAAGGATTTAACCGGATGGAAGGGGTTAGTAGCAAATCCAATTGCAAGAGGAAAAATGAGTGAAGCTGAATTAGCGACTGCACAACAAAAAGTAAATGAATCAATCAAAAAAGATTGGGTGATAAAAGATGGCTTATTAGTATTTACCGGACATGGTGATAATTTATGTACCGAGAAGCAATATGGTGATATGGAAATGTTTGTAGATTGGAAAATAACAGAAAAAGGAGATGCTGGTATTTATTTAAGAGGCACACCACAGGTACAAATTTGGGACACAAGCCGTCGCGAAGTAGGTGCACAAGTTGGTTCAGGCGGATTATACAATAATCAAAAAAATATAAGCAAGCCATTATTAGTAGCCGATAATAAAATAGGTGAATGGAATACCTTTCATATTATAATGAAGGGGGATAAAGTAACGGTGTATTTAAATGGGATTTTGGTAACAGATAATGTCTCGCTCGAAAATTATTGGGATCGCAAACTACCCTTATTTACCAAGGAGCAAATTGAATTACAAGCACATGGAACTTATGTAGCTTATCGTAATATTTACATAAGAGAGATACCTACCCCTAATAATATAAAAACTAATTTAACTGAAACTGAAAAAGAAGAAGGCTTCATGCAATTATATGACGGAACAAATATGGATCATTGGATGGGGAATTTTTCAGGTTACTTATCAAAAGATGGTGCTATTGAAGTGAATCCAAGTTCAAAAGGTGGTGGAAATTTATATACTAAAGAGGAGTATAGTGATTTTATTTATCGATTCGAGTTTCAACTAACACCTGGTGCAAACAATGGTATTGGTATTCATGCACCGCTTGAAGGTGACGCTGCTTATGTAGGTATGGAAATTCAAGTACTAGATAACGAACACCCTATGTATGCTAATTTAAAACCCTATCAATACCATGGATCTGTTTATGGTATTGTACCAGCAAAAAGAGGCTTTTTAAAACCCACAGGGGAATGGAACCAGGAAGAAATTATGATTCAGGGTTCAAAAATTAAAGTCACTTTAAATGGCACTGTCATTACGGAAGCGGATTTAAAAGAGGCAACCAAAAATGGCACTATGGACCACAATGAACATCCTGGATTAAAAAATACCATAGGTCATATTGGCTTTTTAGGACATGGTGATGTGGTGCGCTTTAAAAATATTCGCATTAAAAAATTGGGTAAGTAATATTTAACACAAGTCATTGAATAATTTTTTTAAAAATATTATTAAGTCAAATGAGCCCGAGAAGCCATCCAGAAAAAAGCCGATATTCCCTATTAATACACAACTCCGTAGTTATTTAGTGCGCTATGGACGTGAAGTAAAATTACCAGTAAGCTATAAGGACCTACAAAGATACACCTACTCTGTTCCATTAAAAAACAAACAAGGCAAGGATACGAGTTGGGAAAAATTATCTTTCGATATGAAGGAATGGGAACACTTACGTGTAAGCTTAGTTCGCATTTATGCCATTTTAAAAACTGAAGGGGATATCAGTTATCTTGATCATTTAGATGTATCAAGAATAGATTTTTGTTATTTTGGAAACAGTCAGCCCTTTAGAATTAGAATCATTAATAAGTTAAATGATAACTACGACCATTATTATATTAAACAGGCCGATGCAAGCAGGGTATACGGTTTAGAGCTTGAACATTTATTATCGCCTAACAGAATTACCTATTTCACGCATAACGAAACCTTGATTGAAGAACATATTCCAGGCATTCCTGGAGATGTTTTTATAACAGATCATTTACAGGATCCCAATATTAATGTAATTAGATTAGCGAAAGAATTTGTAAAATTTAATGAACGTTGCTTTGTGCAATTATTAGGAGATATGCGTTCCTATAACTATGTAGTAAATATTATTCCTGATATAGAGGATTTTCAATACCGCATTAGAGCTATTGATTTTGACCAACAATCCTATGAGGGTCGAAAAAATTTATACTTACCACAATTTTATAAGGAAAATATTGCCTTTGTTGATTTGGTTATTAATAATTTAGATACAAAGTCAATAGCACAATACCAAGCCGAGGAAAGAACCATGATGACTTTTAGATTGGTACTTGCTAAATATCAAGTAAAAGAGTTATTTGATATTATGAGTAAGGATAAAATTTCACAGCCTGAAAAAATTGAACAACTAAAAAAAGAATTGACAGCACATTTTAAAGAAACCTCTATTTACAATAAAGCAAAGACCATGGGTGATGTCGTAAAAAGACATTTAAAACAAACCTTACAAAAAAACTTATTACTAGTACCGAAATCGAAACCCTAATTATTTCACATAAAATATAGCTGGTACTGGTCTTTGTCCAGTAGGGTCTGAAGGCTTAATGGTTTCTTTGCCATTCACTAATAAACAGCTGCTGCCGCCCCCATCTAAATTGATTGCTTCGTAACAATCTAATTGCTCAAAAAAAGAAGCCATTTGATTGAGCGTTGCGCCTACCGCTATTCCTTTCATCCTTCCTTGAATAGCCATAATAATTAATTTTCCCTCCATATCATAGCCCATCGCTGTTCGGGGATGGTAATCATTGATGGCCTTACCTGCAAATTTTCTTTCTTCATTATTTGAAATATGAATACGACCTGATCTCATTAAGACCGGACCGCCGCCGTTTGCCCATTTCAATTTCCAGACACTCAAATTAGTTAAGTTCGGATCGGTCACTACTAACTTAGCATTTGAATCCTTAAATGCGTTCATAGGTAATTGCTGGTACATGATAGTTTTACTAGCCGAATCCGTAAAAGTATATGCGATATCCATACTACCCTTTTTATCCATCCCTAAAGCTGCACCCAACACATGCGTATAAGTAAGTGTGTCCTTTCCCTTACCTGGTATATCATGAATATTGTAACTAACAGGTAGGCCGTTTTTCACCACTATATTTACGTTGGTATTTCGTTTAAATTCAAAAAAGGAGGAATTCACAACAACCGAGGGTTGTTCTAGTTTAGTATAAAATTGTTGTGGCGTTAAGCGTCTAAATAAAGTGGTGTCTGTATCTAAGTGTAAATTTTTATCCTTCGTATCAATTTCAACATAAAATCCTTTAAATGCACTGTCTTGATAGGTGTTTTCTGATTCAAAAACTTTGATGGAAGTAGGCAATGGGCCAAACTGGCTCGTTACCTCTTTCCATTTTAAAATGGAGGTTTGTGCTAAGGATGCGGACGCCATACAAAATGTCAGTGCCATGAAAAATCCGCTATTAATCACTTTTTTTAAATTCATATGTCCTTATATATTGTAGTTACGCTAAATTTTATTCTTAAAAGTAGTATAAAAAAATAACCCTCGCGTATTCGCGAGGGTTATTTTACAAAAACATAGTTTATCCTAGTGACCATAGATAAGCAAAGAACGTGGTTTAGCTGTTGACGTAGTCACAGCACCGTTTCCTTTATATACTAAAGTATAGTTGCGACCCGGCGTAAAAGTTGCACCGTTAAATGTTGCTAAAGCAAAGGTAGTACCAGCGCGTCTAACAATTAAAGTATCACTTGTCGTGAAATAGTTTAATGGAATAAACGTAGTAGCTGATCCTGCACTTCTTATAGAAAAAATAGTTGCATTGTTTCTCCTTGAAAATATATCAATATTTTTAGCTGCAGTATCATTCCATATAGCATGAACAAGTCTCATGCCTATTTGAGATGCTCCCAATGTCAACAAATCGTCTTGTAAAAACATTGCTTTACTTAATGATTCTGATTTAATGGAGTCAGTGATAATGAAACTGTAATATTTGCCTGCATCTATTTGTACTTTTTTCAAAAATAATTCTAAAGAATCTTTTTGATTTACTGCTGCTAAACTAAACTTTATAGTCTGTAGACCTGTGGGTATAGTAGCATAAGCATTGGTGGTGGTTGGAAAATATCTTTCATATGCCAACGGCGTACCTGTTATTTTACTATACGTATTTGATTTTAAATCTAAGTTTAACAAGGTGACGTTATCCGCTTGCCCAGTAATAGTAGCTAATGAAGGAGATAAATGTAAAAACTTAATATACGCGTTTGAGCTTGACGAAATAGGATCGGCTACATAGACCGTATCTTTATTACAAGCTGCTAATCCAACGACTAGGATTATGGCTCCAAAAATTATATGTTGTAATGATTTTTTCATAATTTATTATTTTTAGAATTTATTATTTTTGAGAAAACCACTGTTCTTTGGTGTGATAATCTAATTGCGTTGCGCCAATTCTTCCTAATTCATTAATATTCCATACATATTCCGAGTTGAATCTTGGACGCATTCTATATACTAATTTACCGCCGTTATCTTCAAACAAGCCGGTTCCAGTAGGTACCACGAAGTCAGTAAATACTTGTTTGCCAGTTGTTTTATCCAAGTCAATATAGTGATAACGACGCATATCGGTCCAGGTTTCAAAAGTACCATAGCCAAACATAGCAATATATTTTTGCAACATAATCATGGACAAAGTTAAGTCAGCTGCATTTGCTGGAACGACTTTTGGATCTGCTAAGAAATTAGCCTTAATAGTAGCAGTTAGTAAACTAGCTGCAGGTACATTTGTATTATAATAATTCATTAATAAATCAAAGTGTTTTGCAATACCATCCTTATAAGCAACCAAGGCTGTTGCTTTGTCTCCTTTTAAAAAGGCAGCTTCGGCACGCATAAATGAAATTTCAGTTGCAGTCATTACAGGGAAAGGGGCATCGTTACGGAAAATAAAACGACAGTTTAAGTCATTTGCCGGAGCAGTATTATTTGCTGTAATTTGTGGCACACCCCAAAAATTTTCAGGACGATCATTCGCAGCTAAAACAGCTTGACCCTTATTTGGTTCAACACCTTTAAATGTATTGTTTGCATTTAAACGTAATAAATAAATTGCTCTAGGATCAATAACACCAGGGAAAGCACTATTTACACCGCTCATTAAGTTAGCGATGAATGCGCCTTGTCTGATAGCCGTTGGAGAAGTTGTTGATGCGCCGCCTAGGTTTGCTCTAAATGGACCAAACATATTATTAGTCGCACTTACTAATGAAGCAGTGAATTTAACCAAGCCGTCATCCGTACTTTCTTTCATTGCCAAGTTGGTGTAAAATAATACTGAGTCCGCCTTATAATCTGCTTTATTCGTCAAATGATTAAAAGATCTTGCCAATACGCCGTATACAAATTTTTTCCATTTGCTTACATCTCCTTTGTAAAAGAAAGCATCTCCTTTCGCTAAACTTGTTTGACTTGCGTTGTCACCAGTTTTATTTAAATAAGATAAAGCTTCGTGACTTAATTTTCTTACTTCAGTATATACATCTTCTTGTTTGTCATATTGAAAGGTAATTTGATCAGTATTAAAAGCTTCTTTTAATACAACCTCACCATGATAGGTCGTCAGGTTTAACCAGCTCCATGCAAATATTGCTTCGCCTACACCCGCATAATCCCATTGTTTGTTTTCAATAGCCCACTGAATCATTCTAACATTGTTTTGGCCAATATCATAATAGTGTGAGCGCCAAAAAGATTGTGCAACATCTGTATTTGTATAACCCATGCGATCAAAATTGCTCAAAGTGTTAGCGTAAGCAAAATTTTGTACATAAGCACCAATGTATCTTATATCATTCATTGGACCATGTGCACCATAGTTACCTGCCATTGAAGCTACGATTTGAGGAAGTAATCCTTCTGGTGCTACCTTAACATCATAGTTAGGGTTTGCATAAGCATCATCAATTTTTTTAGAACAAGAAACGCCCATGATAATTAAGGCACTTATTACTAATAGATATTTTATATTATATTTCATATTTTTTAATATTAAAGATTAAAAAGTGGTTCTAATTCCCATGTTAAAACTTACAGGAGCGCCCATATTTGCATAATCAAATCCAAAGGCACTCACTCCACGACTTCCCGCTGAAGTTGCACCTACTGCAGGATCAGCTCCTTTATAGTTGGTGATAAGAATTAAATCATTAATGGTTAAAAACACGGAGAAAGTTTTAGTATACTTAGCAATACCTTCTGTCATGAATTTTTTAATATTATAATTAAAAGATAAATCTCTTAATCTAAAAGCATTCACATCTTTTTGAATAAACTCTTCTTCAGGCATTGTGGTATAATATGCTTGTTGGTAGTATGGAACAATTGCAATACTGTTTGCAGTAGGGAATGCAGAATTCTCTAAACCATCTCTTAATATACCTGTCACCACTCTTGGTGTTAATCTGTCTGAAGTTCTTTCGCTTTTTCCAATTCTTGTTAAATACATTTCGGTTGCATTAAACACATCTCCACCTACTTTTAAATCCCATAAAAATGAAATTCTTAAATCTTTATAGGTGATGTTATTAACCCATCCCAAACTAAAGTCAGGATTACGATCTCCTCTTACTCTAAAGTTAGGATCAATTAAAGGGAGCCCCGTTGCAGGATCAATTAATACTTTACCTGCAGTATTTCTTGCATAACCATGTGAAGTAATGGTGGTAGTTGGTCCACCTCTTGTTAAACCTCCGCGTGCATTACCATAAACCCAAGTATCAGATATATAAAACTCAGGAACATTGGAAGGTAATTCTGTAACCATATTGCGCATTCTATTAAAGTTAAAGCGCGTATTCCAGGTGAAATCTTTTTTATTGACTACTAAATAATCAAGTACCATTTCAATACCGGTATTTTCATTCGCACCCACATTCAACGTATTTAATACATAACCAGTGGCATAACTTGCTCTAAAGTTTTCAGCAATCAAATCCGTGTTCACAGTTTTATAATAAGTAATCTCAGCACTTAAGCGATTCCCTTTGAATTTAAATTCGGAACCAATTTCAAATGTTTTTTGACGCTCTGGCGTTAGATAAGGATTTGCGTTGGTAAAATCATAATAATAACCAGCACCATTTCCTGTATTAAAATTCAAAATTGCTTGGTTAGCATATGGCGCACTTGAACGCGCAGTACTCGCCAATGATCCTCTTAATTTCCAATAATTCAATTTGTCTTTAACTGCAGGGAAGATGTCTGACATAATTACACTCATACTTCCTGCTGGATAATCATATGCACGATTTGCAACCGGGAAAATAGAAGATTCCTCAAAACGATGAGAATAGGTTAAGAATATTTTAGTGTCATAATTGATTGAAAATTCACCAAAATAAGCAGCTTGACGACTAATATTGTAATTAGGTAATCCAAAACGATTCGCATTACTATTTCTAATTCTTGTTAAAGGATTTGTGTTGGTACTATCCGTGCCATTTGCATCTTTGATATCATTACCAAAAATAGCCCTGGTTTGTGTTTCATAATCCTGCCACATATTACCAATCATCAAGCGGGTATTAATTTTACCAAAGCTCTTTTTAGCAGTCGCTGTAACCGTATGGTTATAGCCATAGTATCTACGATAATAGTTTTCTTGTGCACCTTTTTGAGCCCTACTTAAAAAGAAAGATGAGGAATCCCATTTCGTATAACCATCTTGTGCATAAGTATCATAACCCATTCTACCAGAAATTGATAACCAACTAGTAGGATTATAGTTAACGGCAATGGTTGCAATGCTACGCGTTAATTCATCTCTACTTCTATTTTTGTTAACGTTAAAATAAGGATTATCTAACTCACCATTCGGGTTACTTGCAAACAAGGGCTTTTTCAAACCATCGGCAGTAATATAGTTTTTTGCATTATCATCTTCCGGCCATGCCATTAAACTCATTAAGTAACCACTAACCCCTCTTAAAGGTTTGTCATTGCCACTTTTAATAATGCTAAAGCTTGGAGAAATTTCTAATGTTTTACCAATCTTATGATTGGTTACTACTCTTAAATTATATTTTTTATAATTGTTATTGGGCACTGGTGAATTTTCATCCAAAAATGATCCAGATAAACGCACTGAGTTTTTCGCAGTTCCTTGCTCTACTGAAATATTATGTGTGATAGAACTACTCGGTTGGAAAAAAGCCCTAAGGTTACCATACTTGGGAACATCAGCGGTATATTTTTGTCCAAAGTAAGTAAACACATCACTTGCTATACCATTCTGACCTGCATCATAGTCGGTCATCACTTTTGGATATCTTGTATAAACAGAAGTTCTAAAACTATTATCATAAGTCACTTTCATTTTACCATCAACACTTGTTCCTTTTTTAGTGGTAATAACAATCGCACCTGAACTTGCTTGGCTACCATATAAAGCGGTTGCTTCTGGTCCTTTCAATACCGTTACTGACTCAACATCGTTTGGGTTAATATCTGCAATACGGTTTGTATAATCGTTTGATCTGTTTTCAGTACTCACATTCGCAGCCGATGGTTTAACCGCATAACCTGTGTTTCTATTATTTTCTTGTACAGATTGGTTATCAATAATGATACCATCCACAACAAATAATGGAGAGTTGTCTAATGCTAATGAGTTAAAACCTCTTAGTACAATTTGAGAACTAGCACCTGCTAAACCCGAAGTTGGATTAATAGTTAAACCCGCAATACGACCTTGTAAACTATTGACTAAGTTATTACGTTGTGTTTCCGCTAAGTCCTGGCCTTTCAGTTTTTGTACAGAATATCCTAATTCTTTTGGATTACGACGAATATCCATCGCAGTAACAATTACATCTTCTAATGTATTATCCACTGCCGATAATTTTACATTGATCGTTGTTGAATTTCCAACCCGAACATCTTTTGTATCATAACCAACCAAGCTAAAGCTTAATGATTGATTTGAAGCAACACTGATTGAAAAGCTACCATTGTTATCTGTGGTTGTAGCTGTTTTTGTTCCTTTAATAACAACCAACACATTTGACAACGGGGTGTTATCTGAATTGATAACCTTACCAGAAACTGATTTTTGTTGTGCATTTGCAACAGACACTCCTAAAAAGAGCAACAGAAGTAAAGTGCATAATCCTTTGTTTTGCATAAATTGTAAACTTTTGTTAAAAAAATATAGCAATTGGCTATAATTTGATTTTAAAATTATGCCTATTTTCTTATATAATTAATATTTAAGGGGTATGCTTAATGGCTGAATTCTTAGAATTTAAGTGGTTTAGTCGTTTAGTTATTACATGGTTATGCTTTTACTATTATAATTTTACATAAAAATACATGTAAATCAATGATTTACATGTATTTAAGTTTATTATACTTTGTTAGATAGAATTAGACCTATTTATACAATTGATTAAATAATAATTTGAAATTTCCATGTGTTTGCGCCCTAAAAGTGATTTCTGGACCAAAAACAGTCAATTTTCCCTTACCGACGTTAGTTTCAAAGGCTGCTACTCCGTCCTGTAAATAGGCTTGTCCAAATGCCCAACCGCTTCTTAAGGTACTCGCGCTGGCATACCAAGCTAAAGGCATGATTTGCTTTTGTGCAATTGCATCAGGTAATAATTTAAAAACAGGGCTTGCATTAAAGTAAACATCCGCTGTTGCATTCATCCCCCAATTGGACATATTATTATTATCGAGTGTTACTTGCAATACACTTCCAGGGATATAAAATTTTTCACCGGGTAATGCTTTTTCTTTCCCGGCTACCATTTCAACCAACGCATTTTTTACAGGTGCATTTATATGATAAGCCAAATTCGCACTTGATCCGATCGTTACAATTTTACCGCCGTTTTGTAAAAATTTATTTAATGCAGGAATAGATTTATTTACAGAAATACTTCCTAGAGTATGTTGAAATTCTTTTGGAACGTCTTCTAACTTAGGCGCTCTTTCTTCATAAGAAAATGAAGACTCATTTTTTAATGCAGGTATCGCACCTTCAACAAAAACCAAAACATCATAGTTGGCATTTAAATTTACAGAATCAATTTCCTTTGCATAAATAAGTTTAAAGGGGAAATGATATTGTTCAAAAATCCATCTTAACCAACCCGATGACATAGAACCGCCATACTTATCCCAAAGTCCAATGCGAATAGGTTGGATTTTATTTAAAGTATCAGTTAGTGGCGTTGTAGCTCTTGTAAACACAATACCATAATCTGTACTTAATTTTGTTATTGAATTATTTAGTTTATCCGAATGTCGAACAAAATATTGCTCCTTGCTTTTGTAAATACTTTCTTCGGTATTTAATAATTCGTTGACAGCAATATATGATGCATTGTCTTTTGTTGAAAATGTATACCCATAATTTGTACTTACGCCATTAATTATTTTACCCATTGGTTTTTGTATTTCGCCATAAGCCAACGCTTCAAAAGGTCCTGTAAAATCATCTAATACCCTATCAAAGTCAATCCCCATCGTAAACGCAGGCGTCCAGCCCGCTGCATCATACGGACGCACTGGTGGACCCCCTGGATATAAAAAATCATTGGGATGATCCTGTGATTCAAACATATCTAACACATGTGGGCGAAATGCTTGATTTGTTTTTACAATATAGGAACCCGCTACATATTTTTTTGTGCCCACCATAAAATCAGCACTTGCACGATGTACTTTAATACCACTTTTAATTAAAATATTTACAAATTGAATTGCGGTAGTCGATTGATTAATAGGAATGATATAACCTCGTGGATCACGTGTTGCTGGATTTTTATACACTTTATTAAATACAGCTAATTGAAATGAATCCATCTTGCCTGTTACTTTCTCTGTTTTTAATAACTCGCTGAGGGCATCTGATTTTTTTGGATAAAGTGTCCAATTATCTTTGCTACCCGCATCAATGCTATGGCGTCCCATGGTATAAATATTATAAAGCAATTCATCTTTATAACGTGCAGCATAATTTAATACTGCATAGTTTAATGAAATAGAATAATCAATTGAATTTTTAAAATACCATTTTTGTGGAAGGATCGGATTAGGTAATCCACTATTCGGAATTAATCGTTGTGGTACCAAAGGGATACTCGAAGGCGTTGGGCTTCCAATAATTTCAGTTAATAAGCCAATGATATTATGATAGTAAGCGGTGGTTCGCAATCCGCCATTCCACCAGGTTGAATAAACCGAACCTCCCTTCATCGTATAGCCTGGTTTACCTTCTGTATTCAATCGACTACTCATTGCAGCACCTAGTGCATCAATACCTGTCATTAATAACGGATCATATACATGATTAAAAGGATCACGGTAAGGAGGACCAGCAACCACCGTGCCTGGAGGACCAGTTTGATGATGATTGTATAAAATTTGCGGCATCCATTCAATGTATTGTTGCACACTCATATTTCTAGACTCGCTCATGTTCGTCATAAAAAAATCACGATTATTATCGTGCCCAATATATTTTTGATAGAGTCTTGGTAAACCTGAGGTGGTTCTTTTTAAGGTATCACTATTGCGCATATACCAATTGGAAACTAGCTCTTGTCCATCGGGATTTGCATGGACAAATAATATGATAGTGGATTTTAAAATGCGATTTGTTTCTTCATCTGTTCTTGTAATAATTTGGTATAAGGTTTCAATCCACTGATGAATACCCACTACCTCCGTCGCGTGTAACCCGCCATCAATCCACACTACCGCCTTTCCTTCATCAGATAGTTTTTTAGCTTCGGCTGGGGTTAAGTCTTCTGCGCGTGCTAATTTTTGTGCAATGCTTTTATATTTTTCTACATTGGCTAAATTGGTTGGATCAGATACAATAACCATGTATTGGTTGCGTCCTTCTTCCGTTTTTCCAATGACTTGTAATTTTACTTTTTTTGAAGTAGTGGCTATTTTTTTTAAATACGCTTCCGTTTGCGTAAAAGTGGCCAAGTGATAATTGTCGCCAATACTAAATCCAAAATGCGATTTTGGCGTTGGCACATTTTGTGCTTGCACAAATAATTGTGTGCTAACAATCAGACAAATTAAAATAATAATTTTACGCATATAAAATTGTTTATAATGATAATAATATAACCTTGGAAATTAAATAATTCAAAGTATTGGGGCAATTTAAAATTTTTAGTTATCAAATACGAATAATTCATAATTTTTTATACAAATAATGCGGTCTTTTTTGTAAATTACTTTCGTGGTTCATTTTTACGCATGAGCAACATTTAAAAAAGTATTTTCTTATTCATCATCTGTATAAAAAACAAATATGAAAAACATATTCCTAGTTTGTCTAATGTTCATCACCTTGGGGGCTACAGCACAACGAAAAAAAGCGGTGTCTCCGATTGCGTCAACGCCGTCGGTTAAACCTGTTCCAGATTCCATTTTTAAAAATTTACAATGGAGAAATATTGGCCCATTTAGAGGGGGAAGGGCCAACACCATTACTGGCGTTATCCAACAAGAAAAAAAGTTTTACGCAGGATATACTGGTGGCGGTGTTTGGACAACGATTGATGGTGGTATCAGTTGGAAAAATATTTCAGACGGCTTTTTCAAGGTGGGTTCTATTGGAGATATTGCGGTGTCTGAGTCGGATCCAAATGTATTGTATGTAGGTACTGGAGAACATGCGGTTCGTGGCGTAATGACTAGCTATGGAGATGGGGTTTACAAAAGTGTGGATGGTGGGACCACTTGGAAAAATATCGGATTAGAACAATCTAGACATATTTCTGAAATATGTATTCATCCTACGAATCCTGATATCGTTTATGTTGGTGCACAAGGCACAGTGCATGGTCCTAATAATGAACGAGGTGTTTTTAAAAGTACAGATGGGGGCGCACATTGGAAAAAGGTTTTATATATTAACGACAGCACCGGTATTGCCTCATTATCTATGGACATGAATAATCCACGAATATTATATGCTGCTGCTTGGGAACACCGTAGATTTCCTTGGACAGTATCTAGTGGGGGTAAAGGTTCTTCACTTTGGAAATCAGTTGATGAAGGTGAAACTTGGACTAAGTTAACGGAAGGGCTACCCACCAACTTAGGTAAAATGGGTATTAGTGTTTCGAGGGTAAATTCAAATCGTGTTTTTGCAATTGTTGAATCAGAAAAAAAGAAATCAGGATTATATCGATCAGATGACGGGGGGAAAAGCTGGGCTTTACTTTCAAATAATCAAGATATCTCATCGCGTTCATGGTATTATATGAAAGTATATGCAGATACTAAAAATGAAAATATCGTGTATGTGTTGAACGCACCAATGATGAAATCAATAGATGGAGGAAAAACATTTTCAAATGTAAAAGTGGGTCATGGAGATACCCATGATTTATGGATTCATCCGAAGAACAATAATATTATTGGATTAGCCGATGATGGCGGAGGTGAAATTACTTATGACCAAGCGAAAACCTGGTCATCCATTATGAATCAGCCCACTGCGCAATTTTACAGAGTAAATACGGATAATGTTTTTCCCTATAAAGTTTATGGTGGCCAACAAGACAACTCATCCGTGATCATTGCAAGCAGAAATAATACCGGCGCGATCACCGAACGAGACTGGAATTATGGCGCAGGTTGCGAATCTGCTTATTTAAGTTTTGATCCTAACGATCCTTTACTGGTTTATGGGGGCTGTTATCAAGGATACATTGAAGTATTAAATACAAAGACAAATGAGGTAAAAGATATTCAAGCCTATCCAAGTTTAAATTTAGCCATACAACCCAAGGAAATGAAATATCGTTTTAATTGGAATGCGCCAATTGTTACATCATTATACAACCCTAAAATAATTTATCATGCAGGAAATGTTTTACTAAAAACAAGTAATGGCGGATTTAACTGGGAAGTAGTAAGTCCCGACTTAACTAGAAATGATAAATCAAAACAAGGACCTGGTGGTATACCTTTCACCAATGAAGGTGCTGGTGGCGAAAATTATAATACCATCTTTTATGTAAAGGAATCTCCATTAGATGCAAACACGATCTATACCGGGAGTGATTGTGGCTTAGTGTATGTAACAACTGACGCAGGAAAAAATTGGCAAAATATTACGCCCACTGATTTACTTGAGTCGCAAATTAACAGTATCGAGGTATCTCGTTTTGATCAAGGAGTGGTATATATAAGTGCGACTAGATATAAATTTAATGATTATGCATCCTATACCTATAAAACAACCGACAATGGAAAAACTTGGACAAAAATTAATAATGGAATAAAAAATGACGACTTCGTAAAAGTAATTAAAGAAGATAATAAAAATAAAAACATATTATACTCAGGTAGCGAAAGAGGATTTTATATTTCAAATGATGCAGGTACAACTTGGAAGCCTTTTCAATTAAATTTACCTATTGTCCCTGTTACCGATTTGATGATACGCGATAATGATTTAGTTGCAGCTACAGCTGGACGTGCGTTTTGGATTTTAGATGATATTAGCACTATTCAACAAAACGCCAATTTTAACAGCATATCAGCACCTACGATCATTACACCTAAAAATGCATATAAATATGGCGCAGGAAACGGACTACCTGAAAAAAACGTAAACATGGGGCAAAATGCACCCGAGGGTGTTATTCTAGATTATTTTTTACCTAAGTTGGGTGAAAAAGATACCGTAACGCTTTCCATTGTTTCAGATCAAGGAAAATTGATACGTACATATACAAATGTTGAAGATGATAATTTTAAAAAATATCCAGGTGGCCCTTCTGCAAAGACCAAGCTTAGTGATAATGAGGGACACAATAGATTTTTATGGGATTTTAGAACAGATGATTTATCTCCTGATGTGAATGGTGCATTTGTATTAGGAAGTTATAGTGGATACGCAGTACCTCCCGGAAAATATAAAGCACAATTAAAATATAAAAAGGAAATAGTTGAAACAAGTATCACTGTTTTACCTAATCCAAATATTAAAGTCACTGATCTTGATTGGCAAGAGCAGCAAATGTTATTGGAAAGCGTTACTGCCACAATCAGCAACATACACACTACAGTGAACAATCTTCGAGGAATTAAAAAGCAACTGCAATACTATAGTGAAACATTAGGTAAAGTTGAATCAGCAAAAGCAATTACAAATGCGGCCGATAGTTTAATTAAAAGAATTGATACTTGGGAAACTGCTATTATTGAAAGTCGAACTCAAAACGGGCAGGACGTAATTAATTGGCCTAGTAAATTAAATGTTGACTTTTTTCATTTAAAAGGTTTAATAGATGTAACAGATCCTAAGGTAACACAAGGGGTAAAAAATAAATTAGCTGATTTACAACTACAATGGAAGAATGAAAAGGAAAAAGTACAAGGCATTAATACAGCTATAGCTGAATTTAATACATTGTATAAAAACACAAGTATCGAAGCTATTCAAAACAAATGGTAAACTCTTTTACAAAATAATATATACAAACTTAATTACATCAACTTATGAAAAACCTTTTCTTGATCCTGTTTGTGCTAGGCATAATACAAACTAACGCACAACAAACTACGCCACTAATTAAGTTAGGACCCGCAAAGCCAATTGAAACAAAGTATATAGAACCAGATATGAAAACATTTAACTTATATAACCCCTATGAGAATGTGGATTCTGCGATTAAAGTGGCTCAAAAAATAGCGGCAAAGGAGGGCAAACATATTTTTTTACAAATGGGGGGCAATTGGTGTATTTGGTGCGCACGATTTAATGCGTTTACTACTAGTGATAAAAAAATTGACTCCATTGTTAAAGCCAGGTATGTAGTAGTGCATGTAAACTATTCAAAAGAAAATAAAAACAAAAGCATTCAGGAAAAATATGAGTACCCTGCTCGATTTGGTTTTCCTGTATTTGTAATATTAGATGCAAAAGGAAAACGACTGCATACGCAAAACAGTGGCTATTTGGAAAAAGATAAGAACTACAGCAAAGAAAAAATATTTGAATTTTTTGAAAGCTGGACACCAGATGCTTTGAATGCAAAAAAATACGAATGGTTAAATTAAAAAGAACGGAGTCGTTAACACATTCATTGATTTGAAAACTGTGTTAACGACTCCGATTAATTAGCAACTATATTTAAAATAGCATGAGAATTTCTAATGCTATTTTTTATTTAAACAATTCAGCCAATTTTGCATTTAATGCATCTCCTCTTAAATCCTTACCAATAATAATACCTTGGTCATCAATTAAATAATTTTGTGGTATTGCATTCACGCCATACATTACTGCCACTTCGTTCTTCCAATACTTTAAATCAGATACTTGCGTCCAAGTTAAATTGTCTTTATGTATTGCTTCCATCCATCTTTCCTTACCAGTAGGCTGGTCTAATGAAACACCTAATACCGTAAATCCCTTAGGGCTGTATTTATTAAATGCTGCAACTACATTTGGATTTTCTTGTCTGCAAGGACCACACCAGCTTGCCCAAAAATCAACTAATACATATTTACCTTTGAAAGATGCAAGTGAAACTGGAATACCTGCAGTATCATTTTGTGTAAATGGAATAGCTGGTTTCCCAATACCTGTTTTTTTAGCAATATCAATTTTACCTGCCATTTCCTTTCCTTTCGTTGAATTTCGAACCGCTAATGGAATTTTTAAAAATAGTGGCTCAACTTCATCCGCATTAATACTATAACCTGCAAAATTACCAAACGCATACATGACAATAGGTGAATTTAAATTTGCTAAAACATATTCTTTTTGTTTCGCCTTCATTTCCGCATCCACTTTATCATATTCTGCATCTAATTTTTTCATACCTGCCTCGTCTTTCTTCTTATATAATTCATTATAAGTGGCACTTAATACTTCCATCTTATCTGACACAGGCTTAGTAAATGCTTTTAACTTATTATATTCCAAATGCGACTTTGATCCTTTGATGGCTGCATTTGCAAAAGAATCAACACTGGATAATTGAATTGCTGAATTTTCTAGGTAAATAGGCGTAACATCTTTTTTATAAGATATCATACGCTTTGTTTTAACAGAAGTATCCACTTTATATGCTGCACGCAAATTTCCTAATATAGGCTCCGTAACCGTTCCTTTAAATACAAATTTACCATCCGTTACTACTGCACTATCTTGGGTAGATACGCCATTAAAATAATAAGATAAGTAAACTTTGGAAACAGTTTCCTTTACTTTACTTACATCCCCAGTTATTGTGTATTGTTTTTGAGATTGTGCTGCTGTAGATAACAACACCAGACTTAGTACGATAAATTTTTTCATAGCATTAATATTGATGCTATAAATATAAGTAAATCAATGCTAGTTATTTACCCAAAAGTGATGGGGCTATGATTTTTTGCCAAATAGCGTAGCCCTTAGCATTCATATGCAAATTGTCAGCGATAAAAATATCCTTCATTATACTACCATCCCCTTGCAACATGGCATTATGAATATTGATATAATTAGCGTTTGTTTGTTTTGCAATAAAACTAGCAATAAGCGCATTTGCTGCTAGTATTTTAGGTTCTAAGCGCCACCTGGAAATACTTGGTTTGATGGATACAAAAGTGATATTGGATTTATTACCTAATTGTTCTCGGATTAGATTAAATAATATCGAAAAACGATCCAATACAATTTCTGGTGAAACAGTATCGCTACTTGCTAAATCATTTTCACCACAATATATAACAACTTGTTTTGGTTTGTATTTTAAAATAGTTTCTTTCACATACAAAATCACATCTAGTAAATTAGAACCGCCAAAGCCACGATTGATAATTGGATATCCAGGAAAATACTGATTAATATCTTTCCACTTTGTGAATGACGAACTGCCTGCAAAAACAATTTTACCTTGTAATGGCGCAACGATACTGTCCGATTTAGCAAATGCTTTTATCTCCCCTTCAAAAGATTTATTCTGTGCAAATAAAACTAGTGTGGATTGAATTAATAAAAATATTAGTATGCTCGCTTTTTTGTATGAATTACTTTTCATTACTACTTAACTGTTTTAACCGTTTGCATTTTGCCATTCATTAAAACATTTGCAGTTGCGCTTGTACTTGATTTTATTTTCAAATTCGTTACTTGTCCTTTACTCCATGTCATATCAATTTCATAATTCCCCCTTGCCTTCAAACCCTTTACTGTACCTGATTGCCAAGCTTTAGGTATCGCGGGAAGTAACTCAATATACTCCGCATTGGATTGCACTAACATTTCAGCAACCGCTGCAGCACCACCAAAATTTCCATCAATTTGAAATGGCGGATGCGCATCTAATAAGTTAGGATAAGTACCGCCCATTTTTGTATGATTTTCTTTGGTTTCATCTGGAGGTACAAACTTTAATAATTCACGATACATTTTATACGCATGCTCACCATCTTTTAATCTTGCCCATAAATTAATACGCCATCCTTTGGACCAGCCGGTAGTTTCATCTCCTTTTATTTCCAATGTTTTTTTAGCAGCATTCGCAATCAAAGGCGTTTTTTCAAGGGTGACATGGGTTCCTGGATATAAACCATACAAATGACTTTGATGACGATGCTTCGGTTCGGAATCCGCCCAATCATAATACCATTCTTGTAAATTACCAGCTTTACCCACTTGATAAGGATGTAAATTATTTAAAGCGATAGTAATACTTGTTATAAAAGCAGAATCATTTTTTAATATTTTTTGTGCAGCAATCACATCTAAAAATAATTCTCTAATCATTGACAAATCGGCAGTGCCGCCAAATAAAGTATTTCCCTTAACGCCAGTAAAAGTGATAAAACCATTTTCAGGTGAAGTGGAAGGTGAGGTAATTAATTTGCCAGCAGAATCCTTGATTAACCATGCTAGGCAAAACTCCGCAGCACCGCGCATAATAGGATATGCTTTCTGTTTTAAAAACTGTGCATCCTGTGTAAATAAATAGTGTTCCCATAAATGTGCGGAAGCCCAGGTGCCGCCCATGGGCCAGTTAGCCCAACTTGGATCCCCTTCGCCAAAATTTCCTACCGGATTTGACATTGCCCATATATCAGAGTTATGATGCGATACCCAACCCGGCATATTATAAAATGTTTTAGCGGTAATTTTTCCAGTAGTTGACAAATTATTCAAGAACTGCAAAAAGGGTTGGTGCATTTCGGTCAAATTGGTATTTTCGGCCAACCAATAATTTTCCTCTGCATTTATATTCATGGTATAATTACTCGACCATGGTGGTTGTAAGTAATGATTCCAAATTCCTTGTAAGTTCGCGGGTACCCCAGGGGTGCGCGAACTACTAATTAACAAATAGCGGCCAAATTGAAAATATAAGGTTTCTAAATAAGGATCTGATTCGCCTTTCGCATATCTTTTTAAACGCTCATTGGTGGGTAAATTGGGAGACGGGTCACCTTCTAATTTTAAAGCAACGCGATTAAAATAAGTTTGATAATCCTTTACATGTCTTTTTTTAATTTCATCCCATCCCAAATTCAATGCTTTCGTTAATTGTGTTTGCGCAATTGTAGTTTGATTTAATCCTTGCTTCGCCGGATCTTTATCGTATCCATTAAAGCTGGTCGCCATTGAAATATAAATAGTCGCCTCCGTCGCATTAGCCAAACTCAAACTTGAATCCGTATTGGTAATTTTACCTGAATTTGTTTTAATTTGAATGTCAGCTGTAAAACGCGTGCCTCTTTTTTTATCAAAAATTATTGCATTGCGCTTTTTTTCTACATAGTTGGGTTCAGCTTTCACAGGCGCAACACCATTGGCTTGCAGGAAATTATTTGAAGCGGTGGTCGTATGTAATAATAAAGATTCGAAACGAACTGTAAATCCAAGTGCGCCTGGTTTTTTACTTTTTAAATGAATTACAAAAACCTTATCAGGATTTGAAACCAAATATTCTCTTTCAATGGTATTGGTATTGGACTCGGTTTTTACTTTTGCAATTGCTTGATCAATATCAAGCTCTCGATAATAATCACTGACAAAAGGATCATCATTAAATTCTAGTAATAAAGTACCTAAAGGTGCATAAGACTCCGAAAATTTACCCTGAAGTTTTTTTACAAGTGATTGGGCTTTTTTATAATTTTTTTCGGCAAGCGCTTCACGCACTGCTGGTAAATTTTTATAGGCATTGGGGCTCATATTTGCATTCACTGGCTCCCCCGACCAAAGTGTTAAGTCATTTAAATAAATTTTATCCGTCGAGATACCTCCAAAAACGGTAGCCCCTTGTTGACCATTCCCTAATACCAATGATTCTTCAAAATATTGCGCAGGTGCATCATACCATAGTTTTAAGGGGGGCTGAATTGGAGTAACTGGCTCGATGGCTTTAGCAGTGGTTTTAGTAGCCACTTTTTTTACTATTTTGGCTGGCTTTTTTTGTGCGAAACCAATAAATGAAACCATACTTAAACATCCAATAAAAAATACTTTACGCATATTAAACTATTAATAAATTAGGAATTGAAAATTAATCAAATTTTAAAGAATACTATGTAAATATTGCATTAAAAACGACTAATTTTAAAAAAAATAAAAATGGAAGTACATCATCCACATTCGCATCACGGCCCCAAAAAATGGAAAGAACATTTTTTAGAGTTTTTCATGCTTTTTTTAGCAGTCACTCTTGGATTTTTTGCCGAAAACCAAAGAGAACACTATGTGGAACGACACAGAGAAACACAATACATGGAAAGCTTGGTGGAGGATTTAAAAAATGACACCATTGAATTTAATAAACAATTACGAGGTGCATCTTATTTAGTACATAAATTAGATACTGCATTAAATATTTTTTATAACGACCGGTGGAATGATAGTATACTAAAAAAATTGTACATAGTTAACTTGAGCTATTTAGGGCGAAGGGATGTATACTTATCTGAACGAACCTCCTCCCAACTTAAAAATGCAGGTGGCATGCGTTTAATTAGAAGTCAAAATATTACGGATCAAATTTCCGAATACTGGCATCTTGGGGAATATGGAAAAACATATGGAGAAGTATATGAAGAATTAAAACTGCAAGCACGCGAACAATCTTACAGCATTTTTAATCAAAAATATTATAATAATATATCAGCCGGTGCAATTGGAACTTCTGTTGTTGATGGTGTCAAATTAATGACCAACGATAAAAACGTTTTAGCAGAATTTGCCAATCGACTCTCACATATTAGAAACGCTACCGAAAAAGTGCAATTAGTAATTGTTAATAGACAAAAAGCTGCTGCAATTAAGTTATTGTTAGATATAAAAAAGGAGTATCATATTTCAGATGTAAAAGAAACTGAAAAAAAATAAATTTAATTTTTATCTGAAACATGGCGTAAGTTTTGTTATTTATTAAAATTGCTATACAAAAAATATTGAGGTATTTTATTTTATATATTTTATTGATAGGTGCATACCCATTATATGCACAAACAACCATTAAAGGAAAAGTGGTGGATAAGGAAACCAATGCGCCTATTGATAATGTGAGTGTATATATAAGTAACTCGTCCAATGGAACCAGGAGTGATGCAGCGGGTAATTTTACACTTACCACAAGATCACAGGGTCAATTTGAATTGGTGTTTTCCATGATGGGTTATACCATCAAAATGGTGCCGGTAAACACAAGTCAACAGACAGATTTTTTGAATGTTGCTTTATCTTCAAAGTCAAATGATTTACCAGAAGTGGTATTAAGAACCTATATTAAAGACGGTTGGAAAGTTTGGGGAAAACAATTTTTAAATCAGTTTATTGGAAGTTACCCTTTGAGTGCGGATTGTAAAATTTTGAATCCGGAAGTAATTCATTTTCAATTTAAAAAATTAGACAGTGTGCTGATTGCTTTTGCCAACGAAACCATCTTAGTTGAAAATAAAAAACTAGGCTATTTATTACACTATGATTTAAGTGAATTTAAATATGACTTTATTAATGGGCTCATATTTTTTCAAGGATACCCCTTGTTCGAGGATTTAAAAAATAGCGAATCAAAAAAAGTATTGAAAAAAAGAATGGAGATTTATGAAGGATCTGTTATGCATTTTATGAGAAGCCTTTATACCAATAAATTACGTGAAAATAATTTTGAAATTCGGCAGATGGTTAAAACCATTAATATTGGTGGTAAACCCATTATTATTGATGGCAATACGAAATACGATAACTCACATAAAGTAAGTTTTGAATTCACCAGTGGCTTATTAAGTGCAGACAGCGTTGCCTATGGCGAAAATGAAAATACGGCTGCCTTATTTTTTAAAAATTTTTTACAAGTAACCTATACCAAAAAAGTGGCACCTGCCTATTATAGTAGGTCTTATAATTCTAATAGTCAAGGTATTGCGTCTGAAATTACCCTGATAAACAAAAAGCCACTATTTGTATATTCAAACGGTACTTATTACGAGCCTACTAGTTTACTACTATCCGGTTATTGGGGATGGTCTGAAAAAATTGGGTATTTACTGCCGTTTGATTTCGTGCCAACTAAATATTAATAAGCTTCCACAAAATATTTTTCTGATTAATTAATTACTTAAATTTGGTTTAGGAGAATTTTACAAATTAACCATCAAATATATAAAATATGGAAAGAAAAGATTTTATTGAACAAGTTGGCTTGAGCGGTGCGGCAATATTGATTTTTGGCTGTATGCAAAGTTGCTCCAAGTCAGATGGACCTGGCACTAATACTAATACCGGTGGAGGTACAGGTGGTGGTGGTGGTAATACTAGCACTGTTGATTTTACTATTGATATTAGCAAATCGCCTTTTGATGCTTTAAAAAATATTGGCGGATTTTACGTTGACCCTGCTACAAATATTATCATTGTTAAAACAACCGCAAGTGAAATAATTGCCGTGAGTTCAATTTGCACCCATCAGCAAGCGAGCATCACCTATCAAGCAAACAATAATCGTTTTTATTGTGCTGCGCATGGTTCTGTATTTGCTACTACAGGTGCGGTTACAACCGGTCCAGCAACCACTGCTTTAAAAAAATACCAAACTAGTTTAACAGGGACTATGTTAAGGGTATTTGCATAAAAGTAAACGAGCATATCCTTCTACCAGCGAGGTAATAAATGAAGTCCTTTTAAAAAGGCGCTATTTTAAAAAATAGCGCCTTTTTTTATTTATCAGACCGTAAAAATCGTAATATTACTATTCGGTTTTGTTGTTTACGTTTTATAAAAATTCTTATTATGATAAAATTATTGATCCAAAGTTTCTTTTTATTATTATTTGCCACTTTTGCAAATGCACAAAGCAATTTAGATACAACTGAATTGAATAAAATATTCAAGCAGGTGAAATGGAGAAGCATCGGACCTTTTAGGGGCGGCAGATCCAACACTGCAGTAGGTGTTGCTACTAATCCCATGGTATATTATATGGGAACTACTGGTGGTGGATTATGGAAAACGGAGGATATGGGACTTAGTTGGAATAATATTTCCGATGGCTTTTTTAAGACTGCAACAGTCGGAGGTATTGCAGTTGCAGAAAGCGATCCAAATATAGTGTATGTGGGTATGGGAGAACACGCAGTAAGAGGGGTGATGACACATCATGGAGATGGCATGTATAAAAGTACAGATGCTGGAAAAACTTGGAAAAAAATTGGATTGGATGCAACACATCATATTGCACGTGTAGTGGTTGATCCTAAAAATCCAAACATTGTTTTTGTTGCAGCACAAGGTTCATTATATAGCAGTTCAAATGATCGTGGTATTTATAAATCAACAGATGGTGGTTTAACTTGGAATAAAGTTTTATTTGTAGATGACAAAACAGGTTGTGCTGAATTATCTATGGATATGAATAACCCAACCATTTTATATGCTGCTATGTGGGAGCATGGTCGTACACCTTGGAAAGTCACAAGTGGTGGCCCTGGTAGTGGTTTATATAAATCAACTGATGGTGGTGCTACTTGGAATAAAATGCAAGATGGTTTGCCAAAAGAAATGGGTAAAATGGCAATCACAGTAAGTCGTGCAAATTCAGAAAAAGTATATGCTCTTATAGAAAGCGATTTTACAAAAGAAGCCGGGGGAATGTACGTTTCAGAAAATGCAGGAAAAACTTGGAGCCATGTCACCAGCGATCACCGAATCATTGGAAGAGCTTGGTATTATATAGAAGTATTCGCTGATCCGATTGTCGAGAACACATTATATGTAATGAATGCGCCTGCATTAAAATCAACAGATGGCGGAAAAACTTGGGAAAACATTTCATCCACCCATGGTGATTATCATAACTTATGGATAAACCCAAGCAATAGTAATAACATGATTATTGCAGATGATGGCGGTGCCGCAATCACTTTTAATGGTGGAAAATCATGGAGTAGTCAAGATATTTATGCAACTGCACAATTTTATCGCATCAATGTAGACAACGAATTTCCTTACAATATATATGGAGGACAACAAGATAATAGTTCAGTAAAAATTGCTAGCCGCTCATATAGAGGAGGTATTAATACAACTCATTGGAGCGCATCTGCCGGCGGTGAAAGTGCTTTTCTAGCATTTGATCCAAATAATCCAAGATATGTTTTGGGCGGGAGCTATCAAGGAACTATTGAAGTATTTGACAGCAAATCAAAAGGAAGCACCAATATCATGGCAGCTCCTATTCAATATTTAGGGAAGGATGCAAAAGATGATAAATACAGATTTAACTGGAACGCTCCTATTATATGGAGTAAGCACGAACCAAATACCTATTACCATGGCGCACAAGTTTTATTGCGTACCACTGATATGGGAAAAACTTGGACCGAAGCTTCTCCTGATTTAACAAGAAATGAAAAAGCAAAACAAGGAACGCCGGGTGGACCATTTACCAATGAAGCAGTAGGTGCCGAAAATTATGGAACGCTAAGCTATGTGATTGAGTCGCCTAATGAAAAAGGGGTTATCTATACAGGAAGTGATGATGGTTTTGTTCAATTAACTAAAGATGGTGGTAAAACATGGAAAAATGTAACACCAGCAGGGCTTGCAGAATGTTTGATTAATTCAATCGAAGTATCTCCCTTTGATAATGCAACAGCATACATAGCAACCACAAGATATAAGTTTGATGACCATACGCCTGGATTATATAAAACAACCGATTATGGTAAAACATGGACAAAAATTAATACAGAAATTGCTACCAACGCATTTACAAGAGTCATTAGAGAAGATACCAAAGTAAAAGATTTATTATTTGCAGGCACTGAATTTGGAGTTTATATTTCACGCAACGGTGGAAAAAACTGGATACCATTTCAATTAAATTTACCGAATACCCCTATTACTGATTTACGTATTCATCAAGATAACTTAATAGCGAGCACCTCTGGCAGATCGTTTTGGATATTAGATGATTTAAATTTATTTAGACAATACAAAAAAGATACCAATAACGCCCTATTGTATCAACCCACCAACGCCTACCTTGCGAATGGCTATAGTGAATTAGACCAAAACAATGAAGAATTTAATGGTAGTAAAATGTTTGAAGGTGTGAACCCAGCAACAGGTGTCGTTCTTTATTATCAGCTGCCTACTTTAAAAGAAAAAGAAGTAGTTACATTGGAAATAAAAGATGCTGCAGGAAATATAGTTAGAAAGTTTAGTTCTACATCGGAAGCAGACAATAAAGTTGGTGGACGTCGCAGTCCGAGGGAGCCGAAACTAACTACCAGCAAAGGATTAAACCGTTTTGTGTGGGACATGCGTTATCCAAGCATACCAACCATTCCAGGTGTTTTCATTGAAAGTAGTTTTAGGGGTCACAAAGCAATACCTGGCAACTATACCATAACATTGAAAGCGGGTGCGCAAACAAATAGCACAACAGCTACAATTTTAGCCAATCCATTATATCAAGTAGGCGAAAATGATTACAAAGAATTTGACGCATTAATGAAACAAATGGAAGGAGAAGTTATTACGATGCATTCCATGATTCTTGATTTATATGAAAGTAAAAATCAATTAGAAGCTGTATTAAAAAACTTGCCGTCAGAGGATAAATACATTGCTGTAAAAACAAAAGGAGATTCAGTGGTTAAATTATTAAAAGGATGGGATGAGGATATGATACAACGAAAATCAACTGCTTATGATGATGTTGAAAATTTCCCAAATAAGTTTACCGCAGAATATATGTTTATGGTCAATCAAAATGAAAGTGATATTCCAAGAGTAAATCAACCTGTACTTGATTTATTAAAAGAATACACCCCTAAATGGGAGGCATTAAAAGCAAGAGGACTTGACCTAAAAAATAATATACTCCCTGCTTTAAATAAACAATTGTGGGAGGCTGGCGTTGGTGCAGTTTGGATAAAATAGGAAGCAATTGGATTAAAATTTCACGCTTGTTGAAACAAACAGGTAATACTCAGGCCAAAGCCCAAACTTACTAGTTAAGTTTGGGCTTTTCCTTTACAGGATACACAATAAATAAGTAAATTTGCCATCATACTATAGACTATATTATTAATTAGGGAAATGAAGGGCAAACTACAAAAGCTATCTACACTACTACAAGGCGAATTATACGACGACACCACCATGCGAACGCTTTATGCAACAGACGCATCGGCCTATCGTGAAATGCCATTGGCAGTTGCCATTCCAAAAACAAAGGATGATATTCAGATATTAATTCAGTTTGCCAAAGAAAATAAAACAAATTTAATTCCTCGTACTGCGGGCACTTCATTAGCGGGACAAGTTGTGGGGAGCGGGATAATAGTAGATGTATCAAAGCATTTTACAAAAATCATTGAATTAAACGAAGAAGCATCTTGGGTTCGTGTTCAGCCCGGTGTCATCAGAGATGAGTTGAATTTATTTTTAAACCCGTATGGATTATATTTTGGACCAGAAACATCTACGGCCAATAGGGCTATGATTGGTGGTATGGTTGGAAATAATTCCTGTGGATCTAATTCAGTCATCTATCGAAGCACACGTGAACATTTATTAGAGGTAACTGCTTTTTTAAGTGATGGCACTGAGGTTGTTTTTAAGGCATTATCATTAGATGACTTTCATGCAAAGTGTGAATTAACAACATTAGAAGGTGCTATATATAAAAGCATGCGAAGCATGCTAAGTAATTACGATAACCAAGTTGAAATAAAAAAAGAGTTTCCAAAAAAATCGGTGGAACGAAGAAATACGGGATATGCAATTGATGTATTAGTCGATATGGCGCCATTTACTGCAGGTGGTGATGATTTTAATTTTTGTGCACTCCTTGCCGGATCGGAAGGCA
>SXGR01623020.1_pt1 | contig 39378 bp, 29 predicted proteins | sample 3174711 | NCBI WGS metagenome assembly SXGR01 (sample SAMN11356860, study PRJNA531348) | freshwater metagenome | isolation source: freshwater sample F1-60 | place: China: Fuxian Lake, Yuxi | collected 2017-12-25
CAGCCAAGGCTTGAGGCTTGCTGTCCAAGAACAGACATCAACGAACCGACCGCTGCTGCGCTCGCCTATGGACTCGAGAAGAAGAAGAACGCCCGCATCGCCGTGTTCGATCTCGGCGGAGGAACTTTCGACATTTCCATCCTCGATGTCGGTGACGGCGTTTTCGAGGTGCTCGCCAGCAACGGTGATGGGCACCTCGGCGGCGACGACTTCGATCAGCGTCTGATCGACTTCATCGGCGAGGAGTTCCGCAAGAAGGAAGGCATCGATGTCCGCAAGGACCCGATGGCGTTGCAGCGGCTGAAGGAAGCGGCGGAGAAGGCCAAGATTGAACTCTCCACGCAGCTCGAAACCACCGTCAACCTCCCTTTCATCACGGCAGACCAGAATGGACCGAAGCATCTGCAGGTCTCCGTGACCCGCGCCAAGTTCGAGGAACTGTGCGCAGACCTCTTCACGCGCCTGCGCGGACCGTGCGAGGCGTGCCTGAAGGACGCCAAGTTGTCCGCCAAGGACATTCAGGAGGTCGTCATGGTCGGCGGTTCCATCCGCATTCCCAAGGTGCAGGAGATCGCCAAGGACATCTTCAAGACGACGGAACTGGACCGCAGCATCAACCCCGACGAGGTGGTCGCCATTGGCGCCGCCATCCAGGGCGGCGTATTGCAAGGCGAGGTGAAGGACGTGTTGCTGCTGGATGTCACGCCACTTTCGCTCGGCGTCGAAACGCTTGGCGGCGTGATGACCAAGTTGATCGAGCGCAACACGACCATCCCGACGAGCAAGAAGGAAACCTTCTCGACCGCCGCGGACAATCAGTCATCGGTCACCATTCATGTGTTGCAGGGTGACCGCGAGTTTGCGGCAGACAACCGCAGCCTCGGGCGCTTCGACCTCACGGGTCTCCCGCCGGCTCCGCGCGGTGTTCCGCAGGTCGAGGTGGAGTTCTCCATCGATGCCAACGGCATCATGAACGTCAGCGCGACCGACAAGGCCACTGGCAAGAAGCAGGAAATCCGCATCACGGGTTCGAGCGGCCTCAGCAAGGAAGAGGTTGATCGGATGCGTCGCGAGGCAGAGGAGAATGCGGCAGGCGATCGTCAGCGCCGCGAACTCGTCGATATCCGCAACAGTGCAGAACAGTTGATGTACGCCACACGCAAGGGTCTCGAGGAGCACGGGTCGCGCATTTCGGCTGAAGCGCGATCGGGCATCGAGAGTGCAGTCTCGAACCTCGAGACGAAGGTGAAGACCGATGACCGCCCAGCCATCGAGGCAGCGATGAAGGCGCTCAACGAAGCGGCAGCAGAACTTGGAAAGGCGGCCTACGAGGCATCGAAGTCCGCCGGCGGCGCTGAGTCGGCGGGTGGCTCGACAGCCAATGACTCCGGCAAGGGCGGCAGTGGTGCCGCCAGCGGCGGGAAGGGTGATGTGATCGATGCTGAGTACGAAGTCAAGGACGGCAACTGATCTGCGCCGCACACTCGCGTGACACACGGGCCTCGGCATCTGCCGAGGCCCTTTTCTTTTGACGGACACTCTCGACCAGATGCGTCGTCCATGAACTGATCAGACCTAGCATTCCAAGAAGGAGTTCCGATGCAAACAGCGACCAAGCCGATGAAGTCCGACTCGCCCCCGTCGATCCGAACGCTCGCGGAGCTTCGGGAGTCGGGGTGGCAGAGTCGCAGCGTGAAAGATGAGATTCGGTCGAACTTTCAGCGGCAACTCGCAGCGGCGAGCGCCTCGGGGGAGCCGGCCGCCTCTTCGCTCTTTCCTGGCATCGTCGGCTATGACGACACCGTCTTGCCGGAACTCGCGACAGCGATCATCGCAGGGCACGACCTACTCTTTCTCGGCGAAAAGGGGCAGGGCAAGAGCCGCTTGATGCGCACGCTTCCCCGCTTTCTGGATGCGTGGATTCCATTCCTCGATCTGCCGAACTCCGCTGTCCACGAAGATCCCACCCGTCCGATCACCAGTGCGGGAAAGGCGTTTGTCGCGTCGACACCGCCCGAAAGCGTTCCCATCGCTTGGTGGCATCGGTCGAAGCGGTATGCAGAACGCCTCGCTCCAGGCACGAAGTTCGCAGATCTGATCGGTGAAATCGACCCGGCAAAACTTGCGCTCGGCACAAGTATGGGCGCCGAAGACGCGCTGCACTTCGGACTCGTGCTTCGCATGCACCGCGGCATCTTCGCGATGAACGAGCTGCCGGATCTCGATGAACTCGTGCAGGTCGGGCTCTTCAACATCCTGGAGGAACGCGATGTGCAGATCCGGGGCTACCCAGTCAGTTTCGATCTCGACGTTCTGCTCGCATTCAGCGCAAATCCATCGACCTACAACCGATCGGGCAAGGTGATCCCGCAGCTCAAGGACCGCATCGGCAGCACGATCGTCACCCACTATCCGAAGGAACGCGATGCCGGGATCGCCATCACTCGGCAGGAGGCAGGTCTCGAACTTGGCGGCGAAACGCCCGTCGTCGTGCCGCCGTTCATGGACCGCGTGATCGAGGAGATCTCGATCGCCGCGCGACGCAGCAAGTTTGTGGATCAGGCCTCGGGCGTGAGCGCGCGATTCAGCGTGTCAAACTGGCGAACCATGGTGGCGAGTGCTCGGCGCCGCGGCATTCAATTGGGCGAACGCCCGGCGGTTCCGCGCATCAGTGACCTCGCACACCTCCACGCTTCAGCGATCGGCAAACTCGAACTCGACCTCATGGGCAGCCACCAGATGACGGAACGACAAGTCGTGGATGCGATTCTTGCAGAGGCGGTTGCCAGCGTCTTCAACGAATATGTCGAAGAGCATGGGTTGCCCGCGATCTCGGAAGCGTTCTCCAAGGGTGTGCGCGTGGAAGTCGGCGATCTCGTGCCAAGCAGCGAGTACCTCGCACGGCTGAGCAGCATCCCCGAGGCGTGGCAGAAGGCCTTCGAGGTCAACAGTGATTCCCAGCCGGCGGTGCGCGCTGCATGCGCAGAGTTCGTGCTCGCGGGGCTCTGGGCGACGGACCGCCTGAGCCGAACCACGCGCCACGGGCGCACGGCATACGAATGGAAGTGACATCCGCTGATGGGGATCGCTTGGAACCCGCGCGGTCGCAACCGCTCGGCGGCGTTGTCCAGTCCTATCTCGGCTATGACCCACTGCGCTTCGGGAGTGCGCAGCCCGCCGATGCCGGCGGTGCCGCGCGCGGGGCACTCGAGCACATGCTGCACAGCGGCTCCATGCGGAGGTTCAGCGAAGAGGATCTCGCGAATGCGGTGGAGATCGATCCGTCTCAGATTGCCGGGCTTGGCCCGAGCATCGATGCACTCATCGCCACGCTGGAGGAACGCCGCCGCATGATCCTGGGGCGCTACGACCCTTCGCGCGCCATGGACGATGCGCGCCGTGCGTTCCGCGAGGCGGCGCAGCGCGTCGGAGATCGGCGCGATGACTCCCCCGTTTCGCGCGCGCTGCACCGTGCCATCGCCGGCGAGCAACTTCGCGATCTGGAGCGGCTCTGGTACCGTTTGCCCGAGAACTCGCCGAGCCAGCGTGCCCTCACCCAAGCGCTCGAACGCCTCCGCGAGAAGTACGAGCTGGACCAACTTCATTCGGGCTGGGAGTGGCTTGGACGCGAGCGGCTTGATGTGCCGCACGCGCTCGAAGTGAAGGCGGAACTCGATGAGATCGAGAGGCTTCTGGCGCAGCTTCGAGAGGCGCGCAAGAACGCGAAGCTCGCGATCATCGACCTCGAAGCGCTCGCGCAGTTTGCACAGCAGGAGCAGATCGACTCGCTGCGGGAGGCGCAGCAACGTGTGCGCGACCTGCTCGAGCGACTGGCGCAGGAGGCTGGGCTGCAACGCGACGAGGAGGGCGGCTACTCGGTGTCGCCGAAGACGATGCGCCTCTACCAGTCGGGACTTCTCGCGACGATCTTCGGCGACCTTCAGGCTGCTCGGAGCGGGCGACACGAAGGCGTGCTCTCCTCCGATGGCGCAGTCGAACTGCCATCCACCCGCGCATGGGAGTTCGGCGACAGCCCTGCAGCGCTCGATCTGCCGCAGAGCATGGTGAACGCCATGCTGCGCGAAGCAGCCACGCGAAACGCGGGCGACCCCGTTCGCATGCGCAGCGAAGACATGGTCGTTCACAACACGCGGCAGCAACCCAAGTGCGCCACGGCGGTGATCATGGACATGTCAGGATCGATGCGCTCGAGCGGGCAATATGTGCAGGTGAAGCGCATGGCGTTGGCGCTCGATGGGCTCATCCGAAGCGAGTACCCGGGCGACTTCCTGCAGTTCGTGGAGATGTTCACCTTGGCCAGACTGTGTGCGCCAGGAGAAGTGATGACGCTGCTGCCCAAGCCCGTCATGATCCATGATCCGGTCGTGCGGCTTCGAGCGGACATGTCGGATCCAGAGATCTCGGAACTGGATCTGCCACCCCACTTCACCAACATCCAGCGCTCTCTCGCGCTGGCGCGGCAGTGGCTCGCGGGACGGCCAACGCCCAATCGTCAGATCACGCTCATCACCGATGGCCTGCCGACTGCACACTTTGAAGGCAGTGATCTCTACATGCTCTACCCGCCCGATCCGCGCACGGAACGCGAGACGCTGCGCGAGGGGCTCCGCTGCCGAGAGCAAGGCATCACCATCAACATCCTCCTTCTCCCAAGTTGGAATCAGGACGAGAACGACATCCGATTCGCACACCGCCTCGCGGAATCCACCGCTGGACGCGTCTTCTTCGTTGCAGGCGGAGATCTCGACCGCTTCGTCGTCTGGGATTATGTGCGCCGTCGGCGCTCCATTCTGGGCAATCGCCCCCGCTCATCGGATTGATTCCCGATATCTGAACTGGACTCTCCGCGCCTCTCGGCTACCTTTCGTTCATGGCCTGCAACCGTTCGAAGATCGTGCGGAGTCCGATTGCTGAAGTGGCCGCCTGCAGCGCGATTGCGCTGATCTTTGGGATCTGTGCCGCGTCGGCGCAGAGCCTTCTGCTCGTGCCCGACTCGCTTCCAAACTCGTCTGGTGCGAAGGTGTGGGCTTTCAGTGCGGTGGACGGATCCGTCGTCAATCCGGACTTCATTGCGCCAGACGCACACCTGTCGCAGCCGATCGAGATCGTGGTCAGTCCGGCGGGCACGCTGCTCATCACCGACGAGACTGCCAATGCGATCTTCGAGTATTCGGTGGGTGGAAGGTACATCCGCACCATCGTCGGCCCGTCCGAGGGCATCGACCGACCGTATGGCATGGAAGTCGTCGGCGAATGGATCTATTTCTCTATGTCCATCACTCAGGGCAGTGTCACGACAGGTGTTCTCAAGCGCGTGCGTTTGGACGGCACAGGCCTCGAAGATTGGTGCGTTCTGCCGCAGGTGGTCTCTCCGCGCGACATCGTGCACATCGGCAACGGCGAGTTTCTCGTTGGCGATTCAGGGTTGCACCCCGGCGGCGAGGACATCGAACGCATCGGTCCCAACTGCTCCATTTCGGCGGGACCGTGGCACGACAGTGACGGCATCAGCGGCATCGACTTCCCACAGCAGATCACTCTGCCCGGCGACGGCACCGTGCTTGCAGCAGGATTCTCCGATCCGTACGGGCTCTTCACATACGACCTGCAACTCGGACTGGAGATCGCGCGCGTCTCGAGTCTGCTCTTGTCTCCGCGCGGCGTTCATCTGATGCACGATGGCCGTTACTTCTACACGGGCGGAACGCGCGTGACGATCTGGGATCCCATCGCCAACCAGAACATCGTGATCGTCAATCAGGTTTCGCCTACCGCCAGCGTGGCAAGTTTTCGCTGGGTCACACCCATCACGATCGCGCCCGCCTGTCCGACAGATCTCGACGGTGACGGCACAACGGGGGGCAGCGACCTCACCGTGCTCCTCGGCGCCTGGGGATCCGTGGATGGCGATGTGAATGGCGATGGGATGACGGACGGCTCCGACCTTTCGGTGCTTCTTGGCGCGTGGGGCGTTCCCTGCGATTGAGCCGCCGACCCATCCGGGCACACTGACCAACAACAACGCCGCGCGCACGAACGGTGCGCGCGGCGTTGACTCTTGAAACCGCCCCCATCCCGAAGGCGGGTGGCTCGTGTCTCCGGCGTCAGCTCAGCGGCGCCGACGCGCGGAAAGTCCAGCCAATCCAATCAGAGCGATTGCGCCTGGGGCGGGCACGACACTGAAGGTGGCAACGCTTGTCGCCGTGGTCGATGAGCCAGTGGAAACGAACCCAGACCAGACATTGAACGTGAAGGTCGTGCTGAAGGAAATGCTGTAGGAGCCGTTGCTCAACCCCGCAGAGAGGTTGGTGTTCTGCGCTGGGGCAGAGAGCTGCCAGAAACGGTTGTTGCCGCTCACGCCAGTCTGGAAAAGTTCATAAGAGTTGCTCGAGATGACATTGCCACCCGACATCACGGTGACGGCGAGGGAGGCAGTGTTGCTGCCGTCGAGCCAGTTATCGTTGCTCAAAGCGCCAGCTGGGATGTTCCCGCCGTTGTAGGCGTAGTTCTCGAAGTACCAGTTTCCCAGAATAAGCGGTGCGAAGGGCTGAACGTCATTAAAGATGAATTGATCGAGGACCGGGTTGTAGGGCGCTCCGACCGCGGAAACGTAGGAGGTCGATGACGATTCACCGAAGCGGAATGCGCCCGTTGCCTCCACGACGCCGATGTCGGCTGCGGCAAAGTTGCCAGCGGCAAGCAAGGTCGAAACGGACACGAAAGTCATGGATCGATTCAATGTGCTCATGGGAATTCACTCACTTGGGTAAGAAAGTTCTGAACGGAGGTAATGAACTGATGGGAGCTGAAAGTTCAGCGACGACGACGAGAACCTACAAGCCCGGCGACGCCGAGCAGCGCGAGCGCGCCAGGGGCAGGAACCAAGTCCCCGCTCACAACGACATTGTCGATGCGGTTCGACCCAGTTGCTGCGCCAGCAACCAGGGCGCGGAAACGAATCAGGAGTTGATTCGCATTTTCAGCACCCGCCAACGCCTGCGAACTGGTGTAGAGCGCGCTGTAGGTGCTCGAGCTCCATGTCGCGGGAGAGCCGCCACCACCAGATTGCAGCACCGTGTAGTTGATCCCAGTCGACCAACTCGCTCCGCCATCGACACTGAAGATCAGCTCAAACGACGACGGACCTGTGGAACTTCGGGCCTGATCCCAAGACACCGAAATGTTCTGGTAGTTCGATGTTGACGCCCGTGCCTCGTAGTAATCGCCGATTGACCAGTTGTTGCTGCTGAACGCATACTGAGATCCGTTACCCGAGGGAGAGGTGTATGTCGCCGCGGCAAGTGTGTGGAAAGAACGCAGTTCGCTGCCTGCAGTCTGCTCACCTGCGTCCGCAGCGCCAACCGAATAGTTCTGCCCAGTTGGGACTTGCCCGGTGCCGGTGGGGAACGCAGTCGTGATCGACCAGCTCGCGACGACCGCTGCGCTCGACGACATCGAAGCGCCTGCAGCGACAACAACCGCAACAACTGAGGACATTTTGGGGGACATGGGGGAAGGGCTCCAAGGAACTTGCGCATCGTTCCAATCAGCCCGCGCTGATTGCCCTAACACCGCCCCGCCGTGCAGCGAAAGTAACACCACAACAACCAAAGTCAATCCAAATCGCCACCTTTCGAGACTTTCCTGGTTGCCGGTCCTTGCTGATTCGAGTACAACTGCCCAGCGACAAGGGATAGGTTCCCCTTTCCGCATTGACCGTTGCTCTGGGTTCTGGATGGTCTGGAACCGCAGCGACTGACTCAAGCTTCGGAGAGCCAACGCTTTGGAAGCCATCAAAGGAATCGGTGTCAGCCCGGGGATCGCGATTGGACGCGCCTGGATTCAGGAGGAACACGACCGCCGCGTGGCATTTCGCGTCGTGGAGCAGCGACACGTTCAAAGCGAACTTCAACGGATTGATGATGCGATAGAAAAGTCGAAAGAGGATATTCTGCGACTGCGGAACAGGGTTCACAGGCGAGCGGAAGCATCGGCCGCGGCAATCTTCGACTTTCATCTTGAACTGCTCTCGGACTCGAACCTCATCAGCCCGATCCGAGGCGACATCGAGCGTGAGTGTGTGGTCGCTGAGTACGCCGTCGCCGAGAACTTCGGCAAGTTGGCGGACCGACTGCGCGAGGTGGGAAACGAGATGTTCGTGCAGAAGGCGATCGATGTACTCGATCTTGAGCGGCGAATCCTGACGCATCTGGACGGATCTGGATTGGAAGAGCTGGGCGACCGAAAGGGATCGATCGTCGTGATCGCCCACGAATTGACGCCAAGCCGCGCGGTCGAGTTGCATCGCGCGCGCATCGTGGCTTTTGCCACCGACGGTGGTGGACAGACTGGGCACACCTCCATCGTGGCACGCGCACTTTCCATGCCCGCCGTGGTGGGCTGCACCTCGGCCACGCAGGACATCTCCGATGGCGACACCGTCATCATCGATGGCGATGGCGGACTGGTCATCGTCCGTCCCGACGATGCGCTGCTCGCTCGGTATCAGGGACTGGCTCGCGAGGCAGAACATCGCCGCACGGCGCTACGCAACGATGCCGCACAACCATCGCTGACCCGCGACAGCACCGCCGTGACTCTTCTGGGAAACATTGAATTCCCAGAGGAAATCAGCTCAATCCAAGACAACGGAGGAACGGGCGTTGGGCTCTATCGAACGGAGTTCATGTTCCTCACGGGCGAGACCCCGCCGACCGAGGAGGATCAGTACGACGCGTATCGCAAGGCGATCGAGTTGTCGCATGGCCGCGCGCTGACGATCCGCACGCTTGATCTCGGCGCAGACAAGTGGACCCAGGAGCATCTCACCGAATCCGAACGCAATCCATTCCTCGGCCTTCGCAGCATCCGATACTGCCTCGCTCACCCGGACATGTTCAAGACGCAGTTGCGCGCGCTGCTTCGAGCGAGTGCGCATGGCCCCATCCGCATCATGCTGCCGCTCGTGACCCATGTGATGGAACTGCGTCAGACCAAGATGATGCTGAACGATCTCAGCGAGGAACTGGAGGAAGAGGGGATCGCGTTCGACCGCAACATCCCTCTCGGGATCATGGTGGAGACGCCGGCCGCAGCGCTCATGGCGCGCGCTTTCGCGCACGAGGCGGCGTTCCTGTCGCTCGGCACGAATGACCTCGTTCAGTACACGCTGGCGGTCGACCGCGGCAACGAACGCGTGGCAAATCTCTACAACGCCGCGAACCCGGCGGTGCTGATGCTGATAAAAAGCGTGGTTCGGACCGCAAGGCACGTGGGAATCGATGTCAGTGTCTGCGGTGAGATTGCGGGACAACCTCTCTTCGTGCCATTGCTCGTTGGGATGGGACTTCGTACACTTTCCATGTCTCCAAGCCAGATTCCCGCGGTCAAGCGGGTGGTGAGGGGGCTCGACATCGAGCATTGTGAGTCTCTCGCGAGGCGCGTGGGCTCGTTCGAGTCGGATCGGCAGGTGCTGTCGTGCCTGCGCGACGAACTTCGGAGAATCGACCCCGAGGCACTTGTCGGTGCAGAGCACGGCTAGTCCTCATCACCCAGAACGGTCACGAACAACAGGCACACTTGTCCTCCGCAGGACCCGCGAGCGATTGGCCCATTCGGCGCCCGCTCGGCCGCGAGGACCATGGGACGGGATGTGCGGACGGATCACAGCGAATGCGGTTTGAACAACCTTGGACTCCAGCGGCCTTGTCGGTCGTGCGTGGCAGATCAGTCGGGCAACGCCCGCTGCTGTCCCCGGTGTCCCATCTCCTGTCGATCCGTCATGAACCGCCGCGACAGTGCGGCAGGATCTTGCAATGCAACTTGACGGAACAGACGGTCAGCCCGCGGACGAACGCGGCGAACTGAATCCCATTTCGAATACACCGACTCGGTCGGACAGCTCCCCACCCTCGGCTTTCGTGCCCATGGGTGATGCCCGCCCGGCTCCCCCGCCGCCGCCGGCAAATCCTTCCGACTATCTCGAGGAGGCTCTGGAGAGATCCGCTCTCGACGAGGCGCGGCTCCATCACGAGGAGTCGGAAACTGATTCGGATTCGGACCCCAATTCGGATTCGACCACGGATGTGGAACGCGCATCGTTGCGCGCCGAGAACGATCCTGATGACGCGGCAGACGCGTCCGGTGAGACAGACGAAACCAAGGATGGCGGCGACGGCGGTACGGAGGCCCAGGAGTGGTCATCTGCCGCCGAAGGGCTTCCAGGATCCGATGGCGAGTCCGACCCTGATCTGCCGCCGCGAGCCGAGGGCTCCGAAGAGGATGCGGCCGAGGACGAGGAGTCTGCGGTCGGCTCGGGAGCTGCTCGCGCAGCTGCGCGCGGCCTCAAGAAACACGAAGCCGCCTTCGCGAATCGGCGTGTCACGCTTGTGGTGAACGACGAACCCGGAGAGGAAACGCGCATCGCGGTGCTCTCCGACGGACGGCTCGATTCCTACTTCGTTGAACGGGAAGCCACCGCAACGAATGTCGGCTCCATTTACAAAGGTCGCGTGATGAATGTCGAAGCCGCGATTCAGGCGGCCTTCGTGGACTTCGGAAGCGGACAGAACGGGTTCCTCCACATCAGCGATCTGCATCCCAAGTACTTCCCAGGTGGTGGACAGACCGAACGCGTGGGCAAGAAGATCGGGCGAAGTGAACGGCCGCTGATCCAACAGGCCTTGCGCAAGGGACAGGAAATCTTGGTGCAGGTCATCAAGGAGGGGCTCGGCAGCAAGGGGCCAACGGTCACGAGTTACCTCAGCATTCCCGGGCGCCTGTTGGTGATGATGCCGGACATGGATCGCGTCGGTCTCTCGCGGCGTGTGGACGACGAGGATCAGCGGCGCGACATGCGACGCATTCTGGACTCGCTCGAGCTGCCCGATGGATTCGGCTTCATTCTTCGTACCGCAGGCTTTGACGCATCGCGGACGGAGCTGCAGCGCGATGCGGCGTATCTCCAGCGCCTGTGGGACGCGATGGAGGCGCGCAGCGAGAGGACGGGCGCGCCCTGTGAGCTGTATACGGAGAGCGATGTGCTTGTCCGAACGCTCCGCGATCAAGTCGATGCGACCGTTGAATCGATCGTGGTCGACAGCGCGGGGTCGTTCGAGCGCGCAAAGACGTTCCTCGATGTGATCGCACCGCAGTCCACGGACAAGGTGCAGTACTACAACGGCCTCGTGCCCGTGTTTGAGGCATTCGGCGTTGAACGACAGATCGAAGAGATTCACTCGCGCATCGTGCCGCTTCCTTCAGGTGGCGCGTTGGTCTTCGACCAGACCGAAGCGCTGGTGGCAATCGATGTGAACAGCGGACGCAGCCGCACCGCGCGCGACTCCGAGACCAATGCGTTCCTCACCAATTGTGAGGCGGTCGAGGAGGTCTGCCGACAGCTTCGCCTTCGTGATCTCGGTGGACTCATCGTGATTGATTCGATCGACATGCGACAGATGCGTCACCGCCGCGAGATCGAAGATCGCCTCGCCGCACTCCTGAAGCTTGACCGTGCGAAGACATCGTTCGCACCGATCAGCGAGTTTGGAATGATCGAGATGACGCGCCAGCGCATGCGACCGAGCCTGCGCAAGATGAACTACGCGGACTGCCCCAACTGCGGCGGCAGCGGCGAGATTCGGGTTCCAGGAGCCGTCGCGGCGGACGCCATGCGACGCATTGCCCTGCTCTTCAGTTTCGACAAGGTTCGGCGGGTGGAAATCGTGTGCTCGGTGCGGGTGGCGGCTGAACTGCTGTCCAACCGCAGGCGCGCGATGCACGAACTCGAGGACCGCTACTCCAAGCGCATCGATGTCCGCATCAGCGAGGTCTTCGCCGCGGATCGGCTCGACATGTACGCGTACGAAGCCGATGGAGCGGACATCGAAATGGATCGCCTGCCGCGCCCAAGTCGTCCGAGCGCCTCCACGCTGCACAACGACCTGCCCGAGTTGGATGCAGAGGATCTCACGCCCGCGGAGTCCCTGTCGCGAAAGCGAAGGCGCAAGCGGCGACCCGCACCCGCGGATGCCACCGCAATCGCGATGGCTGGCGGGTTCGATGACCTCCCGCCCATTGTTGCGAACGAAGGCTCGCTGCGCTCCTCCATGGGACGGACAGCGAGCGCGAGTGATGATGATGTTGGCGACGAGAGCGGAGATTCCGCCGATGGTGGCGGTCGACGCCGCGGTGGTCGTCGTCAGCGCCGCGGCCGGGGCGGAGACCGTGATGGTTCGGAACGCGGTGGCGCGCAGAAGCCGCAGAAGGTGAATGCCGCGCCGCAAGCGGCTGCACAGCAGGACCAGGGCGCGCAGGGGTCGCGGCGTGATGGCGGCAGACGTCGGCGCGGGCGTGGGGGTCGTTCGGTCCGCTCGCTCACGGACATGGCGCTCGAGCAGGCAGCGTTCGAGACGGCGCGCGTTGCAGACATCGCAGGCGTATCGGTGGATGACCTGCTTGCGCGCCTGCGGAGCGCGGTGGATGCCGACACTGCTGCGCTGCTGCTCCCGACGACATCGATGCTTCCGCCCGAGATCATCGGCATTGCCGCCTCATTGTTCGAACCCACAGATTCCACGGAGGCAGGCGAGAACGATGACGCAGGTTCGCGAAGCGCAGACGCTTCGAGCGATGGTGACCGTGATGCTTCTGCGTCGGGATCAGGCGATGAATCAGGCGAAGGTCCATCCCGTCGGCGCCGCCGCGGACGCGGGCGCGGACGCGGAGGTCGCGGTCGTGAGGGCGGCGCGGCGGGCGGTGCTGCATCGCAGCCAAGCGAGCATGCGGCATCCGATGGTCCGCAAGGTGACGCTCCGGTGACCAAGGCTCCAGCCATTCCCGAACCACCACCTCCTCCCGGAGCGGCTCCCGCAGCGGAACAGCCGCCCGCGAAACCGAAGCGACGTTCGCTGTATGGGGCGGCGGTTCGACTCCTGTCGTCGATCGAGCGCTCGAAGGCGAAGGGACGCTCTGAGTAGGTCGCGAGAGAAACAGATGACTTCGCCGAGGCGAATCCTGATTCTTGGCTCGACGGGATCGATCGGTGTGAACGCCGTCTCGGTCGTGGAACACCTTGCCTCGAATGGACGACCGCTGCAAGCGGTCGGACTTGCCGCTGGTCGAAGTGCTTCGCTGCTTGCCGAGCAAGCGCGCAAGTTGCGCCCATCGGCCATCGCGCTCGCGTCTGAATCGGACGCTGCGCTGCGCGATGTTCCAGCAGGGACGAAGGTCATCGTCGGGCCAGGGAGTGCGCTCGAACTTGTTCGCACCTGTGCACGCCGAGGCGACCTCGTGCTCGGTGCGATGGTCGGAGCCGAGGGCATTCCACCGCTGCTCGCGGCGATTGAAGCGGGCTGCGACATCGCTCTGGCGAACAAGGAGACGCTTGTGGCTGCCGGCGAACTCGTGACGACGGCAGCTCGCCGAGCAGGGGTCGAGATCATCCCCGTGGACAGCGAGCACAGTGCGATCCTGCAGTGCATGCGAGGCGGCAGTCCGCAGGAAGTGGAGCGCATCGTTCTCACCGCAAGCGGCGGACCATTCCGCCGTTCCACGCGCGAGCAGATCGAGTCCGCCACCCTGGAGGACGCGCTGCGACATCCAACCTGGTCCATGGGGCGGAAGGTCACGATCGACAGCGCCACGATGATGAACAAGGCGCTCGAGGTGATCGAAGCGCATTGGCTCTTCGGGCTGCCCGCCGAACGGATCGATGCCATCGTGCACCCGCAGTCGATCGTGCATTCGTTCGTGGAGTACCACGATGGCAGCGTTCTTGCGCAACTGTCGCCACCCGACATGCGCCTGCCGATCGAGTTGGCGCTCACATGGCCCGCACGCGCAGCGCGCTGCACAACAGCGATGGACTGGCGAACCCTGCGCACGCTCGACTTCGAGCCTGTCGACCACGATCGATTCCCTGCGATCTCGCTCGCCTGGCAAGCGATTCGCGCTGGCGGCTCATCGGGCGCAACCCTGAACGCTGCCAATGAGGCTGCTGTCGAGGCGTTCATCGGCGGGCTGATCCGGTTCGGCGAGATCACGAGGCTCGTTCGCGGCGCGCTCGAAGCGCTGCCCGTCACCACGGTCACGACGCTCGATCAAGTCCTCGCGGCTGATCGCGCGGCACGCGCGTGGGTGCTCTCCCACATCGCGGCAACACCCGTCGGTCGCTGATCGCGGTTGTGCACGATCCGACCGCAAATGGGTGCGGCAACCCACAGCGGTACGCAGCGACCCCCCTGCGTCTACCCTTCCACGACCTATGGAGTGGCTTGGCACCAGTACGAACTTTGTGATGGTCGTCATCGGCTTCGGTGTGCTGATCGCCATCCATGAGTTCGGGCACTTCATCGCCGCAAAGTGGGCGGGGGTGCGCGTCGACAGTTTCGCCGTCGGCATGGGGCCCGTGGTGATCGCCTTTCGCCGCGGGATTGGCATCCGCTTCGGATCGACGGACGGCGAGATGCGCCGTCGTTTCGGCAGTGAGTCAATCGCCGTCGATCCGCAGCGTCTTCAGGAAGCGGGCGTGGATGAGACGGAGTATTCCCTCCGACTCCTTCCACTCGGCGGCTTCGTCCGCATGCTCGGGCAGGATGATTTGAACGCATCCGCCATGAGCAGCGATGCGCGCTCCTACACGAAGGCGCCGATCTGGAAGCGAATGGTGATCGTCTCCGCAGGCGTGATCTGCAACATCCTGCTTGCGATCGTGTTGTTCATGATCGCATTTCTCGTGGGCGTTCGATTCGATGCACCTGTCATCGGCTCGGTCGCACCCGGCAGCCCTGCCGCGGAGGCGGGATTGCTGCCCGGTGATCGCATCGTCACCATCGATGGCCATCCCGCCACGACATTCTCCGATGTTCAGATCGCTGCCGCGATGGCACGACCTGGCAGTGCCCTGTCGATCGTGGTGGAACGCGGCGCGGGAGCTGATGTCCAGTCGCGAACGCTGTCCGTCACACCGAAGCAGAACGCCGCCGCAGGCATGCTGGCCATCGGCGTTGCACCAGCATCCAGCACGCAGCTGACCGATGAAGCGGAGGCACTGCCGTTCCTCCAAAGTGCCCTGCAGCGCGCAGGCTTTTGGGAGCACACGGCGCTCGAGGGCAGCACCGCGTGGGGCATTCCACCGGGCATCCTGGCGACGACCGTCGGTGGGCCACCCGACACTGCGAAGTTCGCGGCGGCTTTCCAAGGCGCCCAGCTTCTGACCATCCACGGGAAGCCCGTCTCGACCTTTGAGTCACTCGCAACCGCTGCCCAGGGCAGCGGCGGTGATCCGATCCCCACGCGCTGGATGATCGATGGCATCGGTGATGTCGACATCGCGCTCCGCACGGCGCCGACATGGCAGGCTCTTTCGTACACGGAAAGGCCAGCGAACGCGCCGCTCGATTATGAACTGGGCTTGCTCGGCATGACGCCGCTCGTTCGCATCGGGCGCGTGCCGGAGGAATCGGGATGCTTTGGGCTCCTGCTTGACGGTGATGTCGTGCTGCGCGTGGCAGACATCGATGGACCGCGACAGGTCGACTTCCGAAGCAGCATCGCACAGCACGCGGACGGCATGATCGGCCTGCGCGTCCTGCGTGGTGGCAAGTCGATCGACCTCGCCGCGCCCGTCTCGCGTGAAGGTCGCCTCGGGGTGGAGATCGGAAGCGCGTGGGATCTGCCGCTGATCGCGCGCCCTTTCGACACAGTCGGAGTGCCGCCGGGTCAGCCAACGCCCGTGCGTGCATGCCAGCTCATGCCGCTCAGTCGTCTCGAATCGCTCGAGGGCACTGCCCTCGCCAACTGGAACGACCTCTTTCGTGTGGCAAAGTTGGCCATCGCAGCGCAGCCCGAGATCACACGCCTGGTGCTCGTCTGCACGCCGCCCACGCCAGATGCGCGGGCAGAGCCCTGCGCGGTTGAACTCGCTGCATCGGATCGCGACGCTCTTGCCGCACTTTCGTGGAGATCAGCGCTCGGTCCCGAGTGGTTCCAACCCGCCGAAGTCACGCTGAACGCCGGCGGGAGTCCCGTGCGCGCCATTGCGTTGGGCTTTCACGAGACGCACAAGCTGGTGCTGATGACCTACCTCACGCTCGATCGGCTCTTTCGGGGCAGCGTTGCGGTCTCGCAATTGCGTGGTCCAGTGGGGATCGTTCACATCGGCACGCGCATCGCGGACCGCGGCGTCACCTATCTCGTTTTTTTCCTCGCGATGATCAGCGTCAACCTCGCGGTGATCAACTTTCTGCCCATCCCGATCGCGGATGGAGGACTGATGGTGTTCCTGTTGTACGAACGCCTGCGCGGCAAGCCACCCAGTCCCGCGTTCCAGAATGGTGCCATGGTGGCCGGGCTCATCATCGTCGGCATGTTGTTTGCCGTCACCTTCTACTTCGATGTGATGCGACTGGTCGGCTGATACCGACAGCGCACGCAGTGCCTATTGTTGCCACATGAGCAGCGCACCCGTTTCGGTTGTCGTGGGCGGTGGCGGCGGCATAGGCCGTGAGGTTGCGGCACAGCTTGCTGCGCTCGGTCACTGCCTCGCGCTCGCTGGACGCACCGCGGGGAAACTCGAAGATGCCGCACTGGGCTGCTCTGCTTCACCAGGTCTCCTGCTGCACCCTGCGGTCATCACGGATGAAGCGACTGCGGCTGCGCTGATCGACGCGGTCATCGGGCGCTGGGGACGCATCGATCACCTCGTGCACTGCGCGGCAATCGCGCCACTGCTGCCGATTGAACGAACCACGGGCGAAGTGCTCCGCGCAACCTTCGAGTCCAATGTCTTTGGTGCCGCAAACCTGCTTTCGCGTGCATGGCCACACTTCAAGGCGCAGCAGAGTGGACGCGTGGTGCTCGTCTCGAAAGCGAAGGCACTGGATCCGCTTCCTGGGTTCATGGCCTATGCCGCGGCAAAGTGTGCGGTGGAATCCCTCACGCGAAGTGCAGCAAAGGAGGGCGCGCGCATCGGTGTGAAGGCATTCACGGTGGTCCCGGGCGCGACCGAGACGGCACTGCTTCGATCGAACTTCAGTGAACGCGTCGTGCCCGCGGCGAAGACGATGGCGCCAGCAGTCGTGGCAGCAACCATTGTTGCCTGCATCCGCGGCGACCACGATGCGCAATGCGGACAGTGCATTCACCTCACGCAGCCTTGAAGGTGCGTCCAAGATCGTGCGGCGTGTGCGCCGAGCGGCGCTCAGCGGCGGCGATGCATGGCGCGGTCGATGTCGCGCTGAGACTCGCGTTTGGCAATCGACTGACGCTTGTCGACCTTGCTCTTGCCAGTCCCAACCCCGATGAGCAACTTGGCAAATCCATTCTTGAAATAGATCTTCAGGGGAACAAGCGAAACGCCCTTCGCCTGCACTTGACCCGCGAGCCGTTCGATCTCGCGCCGCGAGGCCAGCAACCGCCGTACCCGAGTTGGATCATGCTGTCGGTCACGCCCCGCCGGCGGGTACTCCGCGATGTGAACGCCGTGCAGAGCGAGTTGCAGGGGCGAACCCTCGGCCATCACAAATCCCTCGGCGATACTGACTTGCGAAGCCCGCACGGACTTGACCTCTGTGCCCCTCAGTTCCATACCGCACTCCACCGTTTCGCCGATTGAAAAGTCGTGAAACGCCCGACGATTTTCAATGGTCGGGCTGTTCTTCGGCTGTTTCTCCGAGCGACCCGACATGGTTTCGATCCGTTCCGCAGTCGCGGCGCGACTGCATAAAAATGCTTGTGATTGTCTCAGAAATGTTGCGTTCGTTCAATCTTCGTGCATGCTTCCGCATTCACGAGTCGTAGAGTTTAGGGACTTGTCATTTCGGGGGCTGAGGCTACGGGTATGCGGTACCTCAAGTGTCTGATTTGCGTATCCCCCGTTCTTCCAATCCAAAGACTCCCGATGCCCAACCACACAAAGTTCTTGGTCGCCGTTCCACTCGTCGCAGCATTCATCGGATTCCTCGGCGCGGCGCCCTTGCGTGCGCAGCAGATCGATCTCCGAGGAGCGAAGAATGAAGACATCATTGATGTCGATGCCGCAGCGGCCCAGATCAAGTTCAAGGATGCGCACCCCGCGACCGAGCTGTTCACCATCGCGGATCGCGTGACCTGCCTTTCGGGTCGGTTCTTTTCGCAAGGGACCTCGCCATCGCGCAGCGCCGAAGCATTCTTGCGACAACACGCAGGCATCTTCGGAGCGCGGACGCAGGACATCGTGCCGTTTGGTGCGTTCCCTGATGCCGTGCACTCGGTTGGTGTCCTGTGGGATGAAGCCACGCAGTCCTTCAACTTCACCCTGCTGGGTTACTCGCAAGTCGTGGAGGGGATTCCAGTCTTCCGAAGCGCCCTCAAGCTGCTGATGAGAAACGAAGCCGGGTTCCCCCTCGTTCTCGCGAGCGCCGACCTTCGAGATCTTGGCGACTTCCCTGCGACGCTTGCAGCTCGCCCCACGCTGGCCGATTTCGATCCACGCGTGTGGAGCGGTGAAGCGATCGCGCACCGCGCGCTTGGAGAACCGCAGGAGGCGCAACTCGTCATCTTTGCCGGCGTGGATGACGCGCCCGCTCAGCCCACGCTCGCAGTCAGCTTCGTGGTGGAGCGTGGTGTCCCTGGCACGGGCTACACCAAGATGCTCTATGTCGCAGATGTGCGGACAGGAAAGGTGCTCTTCTCCGAGAGCCAGATCTTCCACGCCGATGTTTCGGGAACCATCGCAGGCCAGGCGACGCAGGGCTTCGTCGCCGATGCGTGCAGCGCGGAAGCGCAGACGGGCATGCCCTACGCCCGCGTGACAGCAGGATCGACGAATGTGTTCGCGGACGTCAACGGCAACTTCGTTGTTCCCAATTCTGGAACGGGCTCCGTCAATGTGACGAGCGACTTTGGAGTCGCGGGCCGATACTTCAAGGTGGCAGACAATGCAGGCCCCGTCTCGTCACTCTCGCAGAGCATTCCGAGTGGCGGATCAGCCACGCTCGTCCACAATGCGGCGAATACCGATGCGAATGTTCGCGCGCAAGTGAACGCCTATCTGCATGCCAACATCGCGCGGGACGCCATCCTCGCGACCAACCCCAACTATCCCGTCATCGCAGGTCAGCAGGACAGCTCTGCGTTCCAGATCAATGTGCAGGTTTCGGGCACCTGCAATGCGTTCTACAACGGGAGCTCGATCAACTTCTATCCCGCGGGCGGGGGATGCAACAACACGGCATTCGCGACGATTGTTCATCACGAGTTCGGGCATCACATGGTCTCCTCAGCAGGGAGTGGTCAGGGCGCGTACGGTGAGGGGCAAGCCGATGTGCTCTCGGTTGTCATCAGTGAATCCCCATTCCTTGCCATTGGGTTCCAGTCGTGCAGCACTGGTCTTCGGAACGCGGACAACGACAATCAGTACTCAGCGTCAGGCTGCTCGACCGCAGGGAGTGCGGTCCACACCTGCGGCACGCTGCTTTCTGGATCTGTGTGGGATACATGGCTGAACATGCAGACCGCAGAGCCTGTGAACTACCGCACGATCATGAGGAATCTGGCGGTCAACAGCACGCTTCTTCACACGGGCACCAGCATCAACAGCGACATCACGCGGCACTACCTCACGCTCGATGACAACAATGCGACCCTGGAGGATGGAACGCCGCACTATGCGCAGATCAACACGGGATTCTCGGATCACGGGTTGCCTGGTCCCCCGCTCTCCCCTCTTGCGTTCTCGGTGGCTGGTGGCATTCCCGCCTACGCCGATCCAGCATCGACTCGCAACCTGACGGTCACGGTGAGCGCGCTCGGTGGACAGCCGCAGGCTGGTACGGGGCGTCTGTTCTGGCGCGCAGGATCGAGCGGTGCATTCACGGATGTGGCCATGCCGCAAGGCGCCGCCAATGCCTACACCGCATCGCTTCCGATGGGGGTTTGTGGCAGCATCGTCCAGTACTACTTCCAAGCCCAAACAACGAGTGGGACGACAGTCACGAGCCCGGCAAGTGCGCCGACCTCGGTGCATTCCACTTCCGCTGGATATGGAGACCTTGGTGTTGTGTTCGCCACTTTGGAGACCGATCCAGGGTGGACCGTCGGCATTGCGGGCGACACGGCAACTGCTGGTCAGTGGACTCGCGTGGATCCGAACGGAACGCAAGCTCAGCCTGAGGACGACTTCACCCCTGCCCCAGGAACCGTGTGCTTCATCACGGGTCAGGGATCTGTCGGTGGAGCGCTTGGGGAGGCTGACATCGACGGCGGCGTGACCACCCTCATGACAGCCGCGTTCTCGCTGACGGCCGTTGCTGAACCGCAGATCTCCTATGCGCGTTGGTACTCCAACGACAAGGGAGCGAGCCCGAATGCAGACTCGATGCCCGTGGAGATCTCCAACAACAATGGAACGACTTGGGTGCAATTGGAATTGGTCACGGAAAATCTGAATGCGTGGTCTGTGAAGACCTTCCGCGTCGCTGACTTCGTGACGCCGACTGCCACCATGCGGGTCCGTTGGCGTCCGAGCGACCTGGGAAGCGGCTCGTTGGTCGAGGCGGGTGTGGATGACTTCCGTGTGTTCGGCATCGATTGCACCGATCCAGGCAACCCAGCGGATTTGAACGGCGACGGATATGTCGACGGATCTGATCTCGCGGCTCTTCTGAGTGGTTGGGGCACGGCGACAGGCGATGTGAACGGCGATGGCACGACGGATGGCACTGACCTTGCCGGTCTGCTGTCGGCGTGGACCAACTGACGCGCTCACGGACCGATCACCTCGCGCCTCGATTGCGACTTCGTATACTGCTCCGTCCGTTGCCCAGGTGGCGGAATTGGCAGACGCGCCAGCTTGAGGTGCTGGTGGGAGAAATCTCTTGGAGGTTCGAGTCCTCTTCTGGGCATTCAAACGGGCGCCGCCCACGGGCGCCCTTTTTCATGGACCGTGCGCTGAAGACTCCTTCGCCATCGAGACTCCCGTGCCCCTGCGAATCAACGAGATCTTTCACTCTGTGCAGGGCGAGTCGACATGGATGGGTGCACCCTGTGTGTTCGTGCGCCTGACGGGCTGCCCGCTTCGCTGTGGGTACTGCGATACCGAGTACGCCTTTCGCCAGGGGGCCATGCGAGAGCGTGCCGATGTGCTGCGCGAGGTGCTCTCCTACGACTGCGATCTCGTGGAGATCACTGGCGGCGAACCCCTCGCACAGCGGGAAGCGTTCGACCTGATTCGCGAACTGCTCGATGCAGGCCGTACGGTGCTGATCGAGACATCGGGAGCGATCGGGACTGCTGGCGTGGATCCGCGCGCGCACATCATTCTGGACATCAAGACACCTGGCTCGGGCGAGGCGGCCCGAATGGACTGGTCGAATGTCGATCGGCTGCGAGCGCACGATGAAGTGAAGTTCGTGATCTGTTCGCGCAGCGACTATGAGTTTGCACGAGAGGCCACTCGAACGCACCGCCTCGTCGAACGCTGCCGCTGCGTGCTGTTCTCACCTGTCCATGAACAACCGCGCGGAGTCGAGATCGGCGGCATGCAGGGGCTTTCACCACGCGATCTGGCGGCGTGGGTTCTCGCTGATGGGCTTCGAGTGCGGGTGCAGATGCAGCTTCACAAGATCATCTGGGAACCGCAAACGCGCGGCGTCTGACGGCCTCGCTTCCTCAGTCCGCAAGCCGAGGGTCTTTCCACAAGCCGAGGGGCTCGCGGTCCGAACATCGATTCAGTACACCCAGCCTTCCACGAGCGCCTCGCGTGGCACGACTGTCACCTGCGGTGGCGTCAGGAGCAGGAGTGCGTCGAGTGTGTCGCCCTCTTCGTCTTCCTCCGCTTCCGCAGCGATGCGAGGTGGCACTCGAAGTCCCGTACCCATCAGCTTGTGCAGAATCGTCTGCCGAACTTCGCGCGGCGGACCTCCAGAGCCCTTGTAGCCGCGCGCTGGCCAGCCGCGGCGCTGCAAGACACTTGCGGGACATCCTTCGCAGACCATCGCGTTCGATGCGCTCGGCGCCATCGGCACGATCGAGACACCAGCGTCGTGCAGCGGCAACAGCACTTCGCACATCAGCGTCCATGTCTGCTTGAAGATGCGGAGATTCATCGGCGCCATGGGAGTCCGCGCCTCGATGTCGGCACGGCGGCGAGGCTCTTCTCGGGAAACCGATCGCATCATCGACCGCCATGCGCGAGGCGAGCCGCTCTCGAAAGCCCACTTCGCGGACGCGAGCCACTCCTCAGGAACGCCGTGCGCTCGCAGCGTGGCGAGTGGCAGTCCCACGGGCGCATCGATGCGCCAGATGTGACGCGCCGTCCCAGACGCTGAGTCGATGATCGCTCGAAGCAATTGCCCACGATCCGCGCGTCCAAGCCGAACGCTGCCCGACTCGAGCGTGGCGATTCGAATCTTGTGGACGCCACCCTGGTCCGCCCCGGAAAAGTCCACGCCGTGCAGGATGGGCGCGTTCACTGGCGACCGCACGCCGACTGTGGCTTCCCGCACGGGCAGCATCCACCGACATGCACATGCGGCGCAGCGGATGTTCCACCTTCCGCGCCCGACACGCCGAAGGTGCTCAGACGACGGGTGAAAGTCCTGCCCTTGCCCTCGGGATCGGCAACGGGGTCGTCCGCCTGCGCCATGGGTCGCAGCAGCGTGATCACTTCGCCGTCGTTCTCACAGACGTATTCGTATTGCGGCATGTCGGGAAGTGTAGGGAACGACCACCGCGACATCATCGAGATCGACCGCGAAAACCACTCTTGCGACCGCGCTGGTCTTGTCTGCCTGCACGGAAGTTGCGGGTACCACTGGCGGTTTGTGCTCCCGCCTTTCCTGCACGGAAGTCGCGTTTCCCACCTGGAGCGCGGACAATGCGCTGCGCGCTGCGCGTCTCGCGTGGCATGCGATCGAGTGCATGCAAGGCGCGTTCGCGGCGCTGACGAATCGCCGCCGTATCGGCAAACGCAGCGGAGCGCAGTTGCGCCAGTTCGCCCCTCGTCAGATCGCGCCACTCACCGACGGCCAGCCCGCGCAATTGCAACGGTCCGATCCGAGTGCGCTTGATGCGCTTCACAGGGCGACCGATTTCGGCCAGCGCGTCGCGGATGGTGCGCTGCCGCGGCTCGTTCACCTCAATCGCGAGCAGGGTGCGTTCCCCCTCGCGGCGCAGAATGCGCACATGCGACAGTTGCCCACCCTCCGCCGACCTTCCCGCAGCCGCACCGAACAGCGCCTCCTCGATGTGCGGCACATCAGCCGCCTGCACATCACTGCGCACAAGCACTTCATATTCCTTCCCGATTTCGTAGCGCGGATGCGTGAGGCGGTTGATGAGCTCTCCGTCATTGGTCAGCAGCACGAGACCGATGGCGTCCACATCGAGGCGACCCACTGGGTTCAGCCGCGCACCACTCGGATGATCAACCAACGCAAGAACCGATGCGCGCCCCTCTGGATCGGAGCGCGTCACCAAGGAGCCTCCAGGCTTGTGCAGCATCACAAACACATGCTCCTGCGCTCGCTGCATCGGCTTGCCATCGATGGTGATTCGGTCGCGTGCGGGGTCAACCCACGCAGGGAGCGCCGCCACGATCTCGCCGTTGACGCTGACGCGCCCCCCTTCGATCATCTGCTCCGCCTCACGCCGCGATGCAGCCCCCGCATCAGCGATCACCTTCTGGATGCGAACGCCGCGCGCAGCATCCGTGAATGCATGAGTCGGCTTGGTTCGGCGTCGCCGCATCCCTTGGAGGGTAGTCGCTGCGGACATTCCTATGCTTCCGTCATGCGACTTGCCTGCACATGGCTGACCGTGACGATCGTCGGCTGTGCGAACCTCGCTCCCCCGCGGACCGATCCTGCCGATGCTGCGAGCTCTCGGCGTCCTCCGATGACGCTGGCCGACGCGGCAGAAAGAACGACCGCCCTGCTTGATGTGCAGAGCGAGTCATCGCCCGTGACACGGGCGTTCAGAGCGCGCGGTCTTGCCGATGAAGCGCGGGCCACGGAACTTCGCGTGCAGGATGCACTGCACAGGCACGCCGATGACCGCATGTGCGTTCCCATGCACGGCATCGCCGCGAAGCCGAGCCAAGCAGCATCGATTGCCGCCCACATGCTGGTGCCTTGCGTCCCCACGACAGATCAGTCATCGCGCAGCTCGCACATGCGGCGTGCCGCAGAGTTCGTCTGCCGGACATGGCAACTCGATGCCAGCCTGCTCCCACCACCACAAGGCTCCGTTCCTGTCCCAGGCGCGCAGGGCGCGATTTATGCGTTGGATTTCCTGTTGAATACGCCGCGGCTTCTGCTGGAAGAATCACTTCGCGACCGCCCGAACATCGAGGATGTGGAGTCGATCGCCCGCATGCTCCGCAACGAAATCAGCCCGTCGTCCGAAACGCGCACTGCGCTTCGCGCTGCATCGGACCTGCTCGGCGAGCGGCTGCGCGGTGAAAGCGGCTTGATGTGGGCAATCGCGCGCGCCCTCGCCCATGTGGATGCGGAGTTCGGCATCACGGCTGATTGGAGCAAGGAAGAGTCAGAGCCCGTTCCGCCGGAGATTGCATCGGCGATCGAAGGGACGGTGTTCACGGCGCAGGAAGTGCCCGGCATCGGTTGGATCGTCATCGGTGGACTCGGTGACAACCGCTACGACATGTCGCGTCTTGCAGGCGTGTTCGATCCGGGCGGGAACGACCGCTATGTCTGGGGAACGCTGCGAGAAGGAAATCAGGGCATCATCGACTTGCAGGGCAATGACCAGTACGAAGGCAGCGCAGAACAGGGCGCTGCAGGTGCATGGCGTGGCGTATCGATGGTGCTCGACGTTTCCGGCAACGATCGATATTCGGGCGGGCGGCTCAGTGGCGGATGCGGATGGCTTGGGGTCGGACTGCTGATGGACCGCGCAGGCGATGATGTGTACGACTGCGGCCCATGGGCACTTGGAGCGGGGCTTTGCGGCGCCGGATTCCTCTTCGATGATGCGGGGCGCGATGTGTACTTGGACCGTGGTTTTTCGCAGGGAGTCGGCGGGCCAGTCGGCATCGGCGTGCTGATCGATGGCGCGGGAAATGATCTGCACCACAGCCGCGGCATGACGGCCGGCGCGGATTCGGTACCGGGTATCACGCTCAGTTTCTCACAGGGCATGGCGGTCGGCGCACGCAGGCTCTTGTCGGGCGGAATGGGTGCGCTCGTGAACATCGGCGGCGATGATCGCTATGAGGCGGACGAGTTTTCGCAAGGTGGCGCCTACTGGCTCGGACTCGGTGTCCTCTTCGACTCGGCCGGGCACGATCTCTACCGAGGCAGCCACTACTCCCAAGGGGTCGGCTGTCATCAGGCGGCAGGCGCGCTCATCGATCTTTGCGGGGACGACACCTACTGGTCGACAGTCAGCGCCGCGCAAGGCGCAGCGTGGGACGAGGCGGTCGGTGTATTGATCGACGCGGACGGCAACGACACCTATCGAGGAGGCGCGCTCGTTCAAGGTTCTGCCGCGCAAAGTGCGCTCGCTGCGCTCATCGACTTCGGCGGTCGGGATCACTTCAGTGCCGCGGGCCCGTACCGTCAGGGCGAATCGGGACCGAACACCTATCACCCCGATCACCGCAAAGCGCGTTCACTGAGTCTGCTGCTGCTGGGCGGCACGGATGCATTCTGCAACAGTGGACCGTGGACGGGTCAGGCGGTCTGGCAATGGCCGGAGATCGGCAGTTCCGCTCCACTCGAAGAGCCGATGATGGGAATGCGGGCGCGCGGCATCACCGATTGAAGCGCTTCCGATGCTGAGAATCCTGCTCGGGATTCAACGGCGAATCGTTAGGATTGACCCGTGGATATCAACCTCGTACGCACCTCGAGCCGCGGCTGGTCCATCGCCCGCTACTGCGCGCGGCACCTCAGCGAAGTCCGCGCGCCAGACATGGCAGCCGCACTGTCGTTCCGAACACTCTTTGGGATGATCCCCGTGCTGTTCGTTGCCACGCTGCTCATTCGGGCGCTCACGGGTGATGAGTTTCCCAAGTTCGTGACATCGATGGCATCGATGGCTGGACTCGATGAGATCGGCGTGACGGTCGCCAAGGACGGCACGGGTGCGGAGCAGCAGCCCGTGAGCGCTTGGATCGAAGAGTTGGTCCGCGTCTCCGGAACGGTCGATCTCTCTGCGCTTGGATTCATCGGACTCGGCGTCGTGCTCTTCTCAGCGATTTGGCTGATCGTTGCAATCGAGAAGACTTTCAACATCGTCTGTCGCGCACCGAGTGATCGCCCCTGGCACCGACGGCTGCTCGTGTACTGGACGATGCTCACTCTCGGGCCCGTCCTTCTTGCCACGCTGCCGTTCGTCGACGGTGAACTACGGCGTGTGATGGATGGACAGCCCACATTCCCCACCGCATACAGCTATGTGCGTCCCATCCTCGGCTTCGTGCTGCTGCTGGCGGTGTTGCTGTTGGCCTATGGGGTCATGCCGACGGTGCGGATGCGATGGAAAACACTCCTCGCTGGTGCATTCGTGGCTGCCGTGGGCATCGAGTTGGGACGCAAGTTCCTGGCCATCTACATGGAGCGGGCATTTTCGGGGAATCGACTGTACGGCTCGCTCGGACTGGTGCCACTCTTCATGTTCTGGGTGTACGCCATGTGGCTCATCATTTTGTTCGGACTCCAGGTCAGTTCGCTGCTGAACGCGCTGCTCAGCAACGACCGCGTCCGCAGCCAGTCGTCGCATCCGCTGCGCACGCTCGATCCTGCCCTCGTGGTCAGTGCCATGGAGCACATTTGTGCCCGTCATCAGGGGGGGAAAGCGGCGACATTCGATTCCCTGATGGACGAGCTGGCTGTCGAATCCGAGGCTGCCCACCAGCTGTGCGGATTGCTCGCTGCGCATCAGTTGGTATTGCTGATCCCAGAGACGGGACAGGTGGTCCCCGCCCGATCCGCGGATCAGCTACGAGTGGCGGATGTACTGCGGATCGGCTTCGATACCGCCGCGCCGAACCGACGGACTGCGTCGGGCGAAATGCTTGGATCACTCCGCGCTGCGCAACTCGAAGCCGTGGGTCACCGGACATTCGCGCAGGACGGCGGTTGCAATGGCGAAGAGTCGACTGCACAATTGGGGGTCCACGCACGATGACCCCAACACCTTCCCCATCCTCGACCGACGGAATCGTGATGGTGCAACATCGGAATCGGCACGCCATCGTTCGATTCGACTCGATCGCGATCGGCGCACGCGAGGCGGCGATCATTGCGGAGGAGGCGTACAAAGCGATTGATTCCACGCCTCGGGGGAAGTGCATGGTCATCGATCTCTCCCGCTGCCAGTCGTTGTCGAGCATGGCGCTCGGTCTGTGCGTCACGCTCGCCAATCGAGGCAGCGAGGCTGGACTGCGCCCCGTGGTCGCGGGAATGAATGTTCAACTTGCGGAACTCTTTCGACTGATGCGCGTCGACCGCATGTTCACGACCGCCACATCGACGGCTGATTTGGAACGACTGCTGCTTTGACAGCCGCGCTGCCCGAGCGCCTACACTTCCGTCATGGGTCTTGAAACCGCTCTTCCGTCCGACAGCGTGCTGACCACGAGCCTCCAGCGGGTGGTGAACTGGGCGCGGCGTTCCAGTGTCTGGCCGATGCCATTTGCAACGGCATGCTGCGGCATCGAATTGATGGCCACCGCTTGCTCACGCTTCGATCTGGCGCGTTTCGGTGCGGAAGTGATGCGCTTCTCGCCGCGTCAAGCAGATCTCATGATCGTGGCTGGGCGCGTCAGTGTGAAAACGCTCCCGGTGCTGCAGCGCATCTACGAGCAAATGGCGGAACCCAAGTGGGTCATTTCGATGGGTGCCTGTGCATCGACGGGAGGTGTGTTCGACACCTACGCCGTGGTGCAAGGCGTCGATCAGTTCATTCCCGTGGATGTCTATGTTCCCGGCTGCCCGCCCCGACCCGAAATGCTGATTGAGGGGATCATGGCAATCCAGCGCATCATCGACGAAGAGGGCATCCCGCGTGATCCGTCTGGACATCGTCGCCCACTCAACATTGCACTGAGCCCGAACTACGAGCCGCGGGCACAGCCTCTTCCGGTGACGATCGGCGCGACCTGAACACTGGGTCGGAACTCTGCCTCGCAGTGTTCCGTGTTTCTGCTTCAGCGCGCCCGATTCAGCACTTCAGTTGGCGTGGGAAGTCGCGTGCGCACCCTGGAGCGAACGAACGAAGCGATCGAGTCGCAGCACGCCTTCGGTGAGCTGCGCCTCGCTGCACGCGAAGGAGAGCCGAACATGATGGCGAGCGCATGTGCCGAAGTCCTCCCCCGGCACGACAGCAACATGGGCCTCGGCAAGCAGAGCATCCGCGAACGCCTGCGCTGAATCGATGCGAGTGCCGAGGGGTGTCTGGCTGCCGATCCATGCGGCGATGCTCGGGAATGCATAGAACGCACCCGTCGAGCGCGGGACCTGAAGTCCGGGCACACGCGACAGCAGTCGGTGGAGCAGACCCGCGCGCGCCGCGAACGCGGCTCGCATGCGTTCCACTTCGGGTGCGACCCTGGCCGAGAGCGCCTCCACCACGGCGGGCAGGAAGAAACTGGGAACAGAGTTGGTCATCTGCCCCTGCAACTTGATGATCTCTCGGATGAAGCGCCCCTGATCGCCAGGAGCACAGAGGTATCCGAGTCGCCATCCAGTCATCGCGAATGCCTTGCTCATGCCGTTCACGGTCACCGTCCGCCCTGCCACGCGCGGATCACTCGCAGGAGACCAGTGCGTCAGCCCTGGCTCGATCTCCGGGAAGATGAGTTTCTCGTAAATCTCGTCGGACACGATGCTGATGCGAGGATGATTCGCCACCACGTCGATGAGCGAACGAAGCTCGTTCGCGGGATATGTCACCCCACAGGGATTGCTCGGCGAGTTCAGCAGCAGTCCGACCGTGCGCGGTGTGATCGCTTCATCCAGCTGCTGCGGGGTGATGCGAAAGGCGTTCTCGACGGAACCCGCGACCTCCACACACACGCCACCGGCCAACTCGATCAGCGGGCGATAACTCACCCAAGCAGGCGTCGGCAGGATGAACTCATCGCCGCGACCTGGCTCGATCAGCGCCTGAAGCGCCATGAAGATTGCATGTTTGGCTCCCACCGTGATGGTGACATGCTCCGCCGCGCAGTCGATCCCGTTTTCGCTTCGAAGTTTCGCGGCAATCGCTTCACGCGATGCCTTGTCGCCGGGCGTTGGCGCGTACTTCGTCATCCCAGCCATCAGTGCGTCCGCTGCGCGTTGCTTGATCGACTGCGGCGTATCAAAGTCGGGCTCGCCCATGGCGAATCCCACGACATCCACTCCATTCGCCTTCAGAGCCGTCACCTTTGCTCCGACTGCCAGCGTTGCGGACTCCTTCATCCTCGAAATCTGCGTGGCAACATGCATCGCAAGAGAGTACGCCCTCTCGCAGCGAGAGCGATGTTGCACTAGAGTGCCGCGCTTCCGAAATCCACACTCGCTCCCCTTGCCCGCCACGAACCTCCCATGAGCCCAGACTCCATCCGCCGCATCGGCATCCTGACTGGTGGCGGCGACTGCCCAGGGCTGAATGCGGTCATCCGTGCGGTCGCCAAGACGGCCATCCTCCAGTACCGCATCGAGGTCCTTGGCATTGAGGACGGATTTCAGGGGCTGATCGAAGATCGCATCCGCCCACTGAGTTTCCGCGATGTTTCCGGCATCCTGACGCGCGGCGGAACCATCCTCGGCACCAACAACCGCTGCAATCCCGCGCGCTGGTGCACTGGGTTTCACCCAAACGGTGAACCGATCTTCAGCGATGTCACCGCAACATGCATCGACAACATTCGCAAGCACCGAATCGATGCGCTCATCGTCATCGGCGGCGACGGTTCGATGAAGTGTGCGGCGCCGTTCGTGGAGGCTGGCATCAATGTCATCGGCATCCCAAAGACGATCGATAACGACCTGTATGGCACGGAGATCACCTTCGGGTTCCTCACGGCAGTCAATACGGCGACCGAAGCGATCGATCGGCTGCATTCGACAGCGGACAGTCATCACCGCGTGATGGTCTGCGAGGTGATGGGGCGCAATGCGGGATGGATCGCGCTCACCGCGGGCGTCGCCAGCGGATCGGACATGATCCTGATCCCCGAGATCCCCTTCCATGAGGATGCGATCGAAGAGTTCGTCGGCAGCCGCATGAAGGGTGGACCTGGATTCGCGATCGTGGTCGTGGCGGAGGGTGCAACTGCTGCAGGCGGACAGCAGACGATTGCTCGACTCGATCCCACAAGCCCAGATCCCGTTCGGCTCGGCGGCGTCGGGAACCATGTCGCCGAAATCATTCGTGCACGCACAAGGGCGGATGTCCGGACCACGGCACTGGGGCATGTCCTCCGTGGTGGCTCGCCGATTGCGGCAGACCGAATCCTTGCCACGAACTTCGGTTACCACGCGTTGGCGATCCTCCTCGAAGGAGCGCGCGGCAGGTTGGTCGTCCGTGAGAGCAATGTGTTCACGGATGTCGATCTGTTGGTTTCCGCGGGCAATCAGCGGCTCGTTCCGACCGACCATGCGCTGATCACGGCTGCCCGTGCGCTGGGGACTTCCTTCGGCGACCACGAGATACATCGCCTCGGCACGCGGGGTCAGTCGACCACCGTGTGACGAGGGCTGCGCTAGCCTCTCGGCAGTGCAGAGCGCCGTCTTTCTCGACCGCGACAACACGATCATCGCCAACGACGGCGATCTCGGCGACCCCTCGCTCGTGCGTCTGATGCCGGGGGCGGCGTGGGGCATGCGGGCGCTGCACGAAGCCGGCTATCTGCTCATCGTGGTGACCAATCAGGGAGGTGTTGCTCGCGGCGCGTACGGCGAAGTCGATGTGGATGCCGTTCACCAGCGCACTGCGCAGATGCTCGAGGACGCCTGCGACTGGAAGCGGAGTGTTCCACTCGTACGCGACTGGATCTCCTGTCCGTTCCATCCGCAGGGAACGGTCGACGCATACCGACGCGAGCATCCATGGCGCAAGCCCGCACCCGGCATGCTGCTCGAGGCGGCGACACGCCACGGCATCGACTGCACACGCAGTTGGATGGTGGGCGATCAGGACCGTGATGTGGAAGCCGGTCGAGCTGCGCAGTGCCGAACCATCCGACTGCGACGCGCGGGCGAGGACGAGAAGGATGTGCGCGCCTCGAGCAATGCAGACTTCGTGGAAACGGACCTGCTGCACGCGAGCCACCGAATCCTCCGCGCCGATGGCAAGGACGGCGCCCCACGCTGGGAGTCCACCAGTCACACGCGAATCCTCGCGAAGGATGACATGCTGCATGCTCCCGCGACGCGCGACATCATTGCCGCCACCGCGCACGCCATCGCCGAGCGCGAGGGAGTTTCGCTGCTGCGCTTGGATGTCGAGGCGTGGGGAGTGAATCTGGAAATCGCGGGTCCAGAAGTTGTGGCGATGGGGCTTGCGGCGGAACTTCGGCGCAACACCAACCTGTGGGCTGCTGCGCGCGGACTTCCATCCCTCTGGGCTGGCGAATGAGCACCACGCCTGAATCCCCGACTTCACCATCAGCACACGTGCCACCATCGGTGGAGCGGCTGCTGATCGTCCTGCCCTCGTGGGTCGGAGATGTCTGTATGGCAACGCCCGCCATCGCTCACATTGCATCGCATCACCCGCGCGCAACCATCGTCGCGCTCGGTCGTCCAAACCTCCGTCCACTCATCGAAGGCTTGCCGTTCGTGAGTGCGTTCGAGGGCGGCTCGCTTCGCATGACCGATGGCGGACTCCGCGCACGCATCCGCGCGCAGCGAACCGAAGCGGTTCTCCTGCTCCCGAACTCCTTCCGGAGCGCGCTGTTCACGGCTCTTTGTCGCGTCCCGCGGCGTGTCGGCTTTGCAACGGATCTCCGCGGACTGCTGCTCACCGATCGTGTACCGCGCCGTGATGGTGTGATGAACACGTCATCGATGTACGGTGATCTTGCCGAGTGGTGGACGGGCACGACACCTCCCGCGTGCGTTCCACGACTCGCCGTCACGAGCGCCGATTCGAGCGAGGCAGATCGCCTTGTCGGTGCGCCGCACAATCCACTGCGGCCTCTCGTCATCCTCAACCCTGGGGCAAATCGCGCCGACAAGCGTTGGCCGAAGGAACGGTTCGTGGAACTCGCGCAGCGAATGACATACCGAGCGCGCACTGGCACGGCACCGCTCATCGCCGTGAACGGATCACCCGCGGAGGCAGAACTTTGCGCGCTCATTGCTGCGCAAACGGGTGGCATGGACCTCGTCGCGCGCGGCGTCACGCTTGGTGGGCTGAAGGCCCTGCTGCAGCGCGCTGCACTCCTGATCACCAATGACACGGGCCCGCGCCACATCGCGGCAGCCTTTGGAACGCCCACGCTCGCATTCTTTGGACCGACGGATTGCCGTTGGACCCCGACGGACTATCCGCATGAGCGCATCATGGTCGCCGATCCATTCCTCGAAGAGGGACTTATCGCCAACGACCATCCGCTTCGCTGCGCCATCACGCGAATTCCAGTCACGGATGCATGGAACGCCATCGAGTCACTGCTCGATGCACCAACCGCACGGAAGTAGGATGTCACGGTGAACGCATGGCCTTGGATCATGGCGTCGCTCGCAGGATTCACTGCAGGGAGCGTTCCATTTGGACTTCTCATCGGTCGCCTCAGGGGCGTGGATGTCCGCGAGCATGGATCTCGAAACATCGGCGCGACAAATGTCGGGCGTGTCCTCGGGCGACGCTTCGGCTACATCTGCTTCGTGCTCGATGCGCTCAAAGGGGTCCTGCCCGTGCTGCTCATGGGTTCACTGCTCAGCGACCATGTGCCCGACACGCAACGAACAAGCCTGCTGATGCCGCTCACCGGCATCGCTGCCATCCTTGGTCACATCTATTCGCCGTGGGTTGCGTTTCGCGGAGGCAAAGGCGTCGCCACGAGCTTTGGAGCATTGCTGGCGATGTGGCCGCTGATGACCTTCCCGGCGCTTGGTGCGCTTCTGGTGTGGATCGTGGTCGTGAAGGTGACCCGATATGTCTCCGCTGCATCGATGCTCGCAGCGCTGGCGCTGCCCTTGCTGCTGCTGGTGCGCGCGCTCGCATGGCCAGGTCGTGAACCCATGCAGCGTGCGGAGTATCTGCCGCTGCTCATTGCCGTGACGCTGCTCGCTGGACTCGTGATCTGGAAGCACCGCGCGAACATTGCACGCCTGCGCGCCGGAACGGAACTCCGTATCGGCGGCGCGAAGGGCGCGAGCGCCATGAACGCACCACGGCAGCCTCACGCACCATCCACGCTCCCCTCCGATACGCTTCGGTCATGAGCGCAGCGGAACCCGAACTCGGCTACCGATCACCGCTCGAGACGCGCAACGCCACTGCAGCGATGCGTGGCATCTGGAGCGAGCACCGCCGTTTCACGACTTGGCGCCGCGTCTGGTTGGCACTGGCGCAGGCGCAGTCGGAACTTGGACTCGGCGTCTCGCTCGAACAAGTCGACGCGATCCGATCGCAAGTCGACCGCGTCGACATCGCCGCTGCCGCGCGCCACGAGCAGCGTTTGCGCCATGATGTGATGGCCCATGTCCATGCGCTGGCGGATCAGGCGCCTGCCGCACGCGCCATCATTCACCTCGGCGCAACAAGCCAGGACATCGTGTGCAATGCCGATGCGATCCTCCAGCGCGATGCACTGCGGCTGATCGCGGGTCGTCTCGCGCGCGTGATCGATCGGCTCGCCACATTCGCGGCGAAGCACCGTGATCTGCCCGTACTTGGGTTCACCCACTACCAGCCTGCGCAGCCACTCACCATGGGTCGCCGCGCGGCGCAGTGGGCGCAGGACTTCGCCACTGCGCTGCATGACATTGAGCAGCGCATCGCCGGCCTGCGCCTGCGCGGACTGCGAGGTGCCACAGGCACGCAGGCATCGTTCCTGTCGCTGTGCGGCGGCGACTGCAGCAAGGTCGATGCGCTCGAGAGGCGTTTCTCGGAATTGCTCGCGGGCGCCGACGCCACGACTTGGACGCTCACCACGCAGACCTATCCACGCCTGTGGGATGCGCAGATGCTCTCGTCGCTGGCGACCGCAGCGGCGGCTGTGCACAAGTGCGCAAACGACATTCGACTGCTCTGCAATCTGCGCGAAGTGGATGAGCCATTCGAGAGCGAGCAGATCGGATCGAGCGCCATGCCCTACAAGCGGAATCCGATGCGATGCGAACGAGCCACCGGGCTTGCCCGCTTCGTCATCTGCATGCCACAGAACGCCCTCGACACAGCTGCGACACAATGGCTGGAACGCACCCTCGATGATTCCGCCAACAGACGCCTGTCGATTCCTGAAGCTTTCCTGGCTCTCGATGGAGCGCTCGAGGTGATGGCGGATGTCTGCGGCGGTCTCGTTGTCCATCCCTTGCAGTGTGCGCGCCGCATCGAAGCCGAAATCCCCTTCCTTGCCACCGAGGAGTTCATTCTTGCCGCCGTGGCACGCGGTGGCGATCGCCAGCAGGCACATGAGGCGATCCGTCATCATGCGCAGGCGACGGCCGCGCACATGAAGGCGACAGGTGCAGCGAACGACCTCGTGGCACGCCTCGCGGCGGAGGCTGCGTTTTGCGGCATCGACCTCACCGCACTGCTCCGACCAGAGCGTTTCGTCGGGCGATCCGCGGAGCAAGTTGATCGTTTCCTCGCCGATGTGGTCAAACCCATTCGCGCTCGTTACCCACGCGAGATCGCGGATACGCCAGCGCTCCGCGTGTGAAGATGCCGCCCGCCCGCATGCATCCAAGCACCACGGCGCTGCTGGTCATCGACATCCAGGATCGCTTGCTGCCGACCATCCACGCACGCGATCCGATGATCGCTTCGGTGCGGGGACTGATGCAAGGCTGCACGCTTCTGGAGATGCCCGTGATCCTCACGGAGCAGTATGTGCGCGGGCTCGGACACACATGCGAAGCGGTCTCGCAGGCGCTCCCTGCACGCGCACCCGTCTTCGAGAAGATGGCGTTCTCGGCGCTCAGCCCGGAGGTCCTCTCGACCCTTCGCGCCGCGCGGTGCACGACACTCATCGTGTGCGGCATCGAGGCGCATGTGTGCGTGCTGCAAACGGTGCTCGACTGCTGTGCAAACGGTCTGCAGTCATTCCATGCCACCGATGCGATTTCCGCGGGACAGCCAGATCAGATCGAACCTGCCTTCCGCCGGATGGAGCGCGCGGGCAGCATCCCGACGGGCGCCATCAGCGCGCTCTACGAACTGATGCACTCCTGCGAGCATCCCGCGTTCAAGCGGATGCTGCCGATCGCGAAGGACATTCTCGCTTCACGCAGCAGCGTCTGACCGCGGCGAATCGCGCCGTCACTGCGCGGCGCGGCGAGCATCGTGCCGTGCCGCGAGCGACTCCCAATCGGACCCGAACGCCCACGCATAGTTCTGCCATCGACCGATCGAGGATGCGTTGATCGGTGCCTGCACCTGCGCATGGCTCAAGGTGAACACGGTGCGGCGGTTCGCCTCGGGTCGCAGCATGGTCTCCGTCAACTCAAGTCCCATCATCTTCAGGCAGTGGTTCGCTTCGCCCGCTGGATCCTCGACCAACCGCTCATACACGACCGTCGCGTATTCAAGACCGTGGAAAGAGAACGCACTCGGCAGCACGCTGTCGACTGCCTCCAAGACGCGCCGAATGGAGTCGAGCGATGCAGTCCAACCATCCGAGTACGGATGGAAGTACGACAGCAGGATGCTGATCGCCGTATCGCGCGGGTCGCGCACAACATGCAGACAGCGCGTGCCCGGCAACACGGCGGCGAGTTCGGGCAGCAACCGCCATGCGCGAAGGTTCTTGTCGACCATCCACCGCGAACCCGCCCGCTGTCTCCGCCGCGCGTCCGCCATGTACTCGCCCTGCAAGCGGAGCGCATCCTGCAGTGGAACATGATCGATCGAACGCCCTCCATACCCGAGTGACTGCGCTGCCTCACCCACGAAGCGAAGTCCGTCGTACTCGCCGATGCCACTGATCTGAGGATGCGCATCGAGCATCTGCTCCAACAAAGTCGTTCCACTGCGCGGAACGGCGACGAACATGGCAAGTCCATCCACCGCTGGAACCGCTTGCGCAGATGGCTTCTTCTTCGCCGAACGCGTTCGTTCATCCAGCACAGGCTGCAGGAACGCGTCGAGGTCGAAGGGCAGTCCCGTGAGGGCATGAGTCCTTTGCGCGAGATCGAAAGCCTCTCGATACCTCCCCAGTCGATCGAGGAGACGAACTGCATCGAAACCAGCGAGGCGCCGCACGGAAGGTGCCACCTGCGACTGTGCAACCACAGCGAGCTCCGCCGCGGCGCGCGCAGGATCCGAATGCGAAATGCAGCGTGCGGCATGAAGCGCGTGACGCGGATCCGACTTCCACGGTCCGGTGCGCGCCACCTCTTCCGCGAGTTCGGCAGAACGCCCAGCGATCCAAAGGCTGTCGACAAGTCCCATCCATGCCTCAGTTGCGTAGGGACCGAATCGTCGGGTCAGTGGACGCAGGCGAGCGATCGATGCATCGAGGCGGGCAAGTTGCTGGTCCGACAATCCCTGTAGAAAGACCACTCGGTCATCCATCGGAGCGAGCCGCGCAGCCACTTCGAGGTCCCGGTCCGCGGCATCGATCCTCCCGAGTCTGGAATGTGCAGTCGCCCGAGCTAGCCAGGCCCCCACCTGCTGCGGCGACTTGGCGCACCAACGATCTGCTACTTCCAGTGCACGCCGCGCATACCCCTGATCAAGCAGCGATTGCACCTCTGCCGCCAGCTTGGAATCCGCTGCCTGCATCTCCGCGATGCTATGGCGCAGCGATGCCGCCCCGAGCCCGGCACGATGACGATCAGGCTGCGGGCGGCTGCTCGCGGCCCGAGAGGATCGCTTTGCGAACCTCTTGTGCGGCTGCACGCACCGTCTGCATGTGCTTGCGGGCGCGCGTCCCGGCAGCACGGTTGCCGCCATGAGCCTTTTCGATGTCCTCACGGGCTGCGTTCACGACCCGCAAGAGTTCCTCATAACTGTTCATGATCATTGGTTCAGATCCTCCTTGGAATGCGGAAATAGTAACGAATTGTTATCTTGATGCGAGTCCCGAGGCACGAAATGGCTGCCGAACTACTCATCCCCATCGACAAGATAGACCTCAGCGCGACACTTTGCGACAAGACGGAGGTCGATAAGTACCTGCCGCAGACTGGGCATATGCGGATGATCGACCGGGTCATTTGGATCGCCCAGGATGGGACCTCCGCCATCGGCGAGCGCATGATTCGCGACGACGAGTTCTGGGTGGAAGGGCATATCCCGGGCCGCCCGATCTTTCCTGGGGTACTGATGATTGAGGCTGCTGCGCAGATGTGCAGCCTGCTCCACACGAGGCTCGGCCGAGCCAACGGATTCCTTGGATTTACCCGCTGCAATGATGTGGTTTTTCGCGGGCAGGTGCTGCCCGGCGACCGCCTGCTGCTGCTCTCACAGGAAATCGAGTTCAACCGCCGACGCTTCATCAGCAAGGCGCAGGGCGTGGTGGGCGACAAGCTCGTGTTTGAAGGCACGATCACCGGCATGGTGATCTAGGCCGAAGCGCCGCCGCATGATTCACCCGCTGCTCCTGACGCCTGTCTTCCGCCATCGGGTGTGGGGCGGCGATCGGTTGGCAAAGTGGCTGGCCGCAGGCGATTCAACAGCTGAGGCGTACGAAAGGGCGCGGGCGCGCGGGCGCATCGGCGAGGCGTGGGTGCTCGCGGATCTGCCGCCGACGATCCTCGATGGGAAGAGCCGCATTGCCACCGGTCCGCATGAGGGCAACAGCCTCTCGGACCTTCTTTCAGCGCCGCCCCTGCGCCGCAGTTTGATGGGACACGCAAAGAGCGGTTCGGCAGGTGAAAACTGTTTCCCGCTGCTCGTGAAACTGCTCGACGCTTCGGAGAACCTTTCGGTCCAGGTTCACCCAGATGCTGCGTTCGCGCACCGAAATCCCGATACGCACATGAAGAGCGAGATGTGGCTGGTGCTCGATGCCGAACCGGGTGCGGTCATCTACCGCGGCATCGATCCCGCAGTCGACCGCGATGCGCTTCGCCGCCGAATCCTCGACGACACGCTGCTCGATGCGATGATCCGCGTTCCTGCGCGCGCGGGCGACTGCTTCTGGCTTCCGTCTGGAATCTGCCACGCGCTCGGTGCGGGCACACTCGTGGCTGAAGTGCAGACGCCCAGCGACACCACCTTTCGTGTGTGGGACTGGGGACGCAACGATCCGTCGCGTCCGCTGCACATTGAGCAGGCGATCGAGTGCATCCTCCTCGGTGACGAGCAGCAGATCGATCGCCTCGAGGCGCCACCGCATTCCCCCGCGCTGTCCGGCGAGCGAATCGCGATCACGGGGCTGGTTCGCACGGACTTCTTCGATGTGGAACGCTGGACAGTCTGCGCCGACACCACGATCGAACATGGCGCGGCGGGCGTGCCGATTTCGTGGACCGTGCTCGCAGGTGAAGTACGCATCCCTGTGCTTCCCACGCCGCTGCGCACAGGGGGAACCATCGTGATTCCTGCGGAATCGCCGCCTTGGGAGGCGATCGCCGGCCCATGCGGCGTGGAACTGCTGGTGACGACGCTGCCCGCGCCCGACTTGATGCACCGATCACACGGCGGACTTCGGCTCGCGTGACCCATTTGGGGAGCTCCCCCTTTCGTGGACGCGGTGGCACGCTGCGGATATCCTTCTCCCCCTCCAAGAAGTTGCCCGAAATCAGCCCGCGAAACCCTCAGCACACCATGTCCACTTCCAATACAGGCGTTGTCACCCAAGTGATCGGATCGACCTTCGATGCGCGCTTCGCCGAAAACGCGATGCCCGAGATCTACAACGCAGTGACGATCGACTTTACCCTGCGTGGAGTGAAGTCGACGCTCGTGGGCGAAGTCGCCAAGCACCTCGGTGGCGGCATCGTCCGCTGCGTTGCACTCGCGTCCACCGACGGACTTCGCCGCGGCGATGCGTGCATCAACACGGGTGCGCCGGTGAGCGTTCCCGTGGGTGAAGCAGTCCTCGGACGCGTATTCAATCTTCTCGGTCAACCCGTCGATGAGCGTGGTCCCGTCCATACAACGGAGCGCGCACCGATCCACCGTCTTGCGCCGACGCTGACCGACCTCAACCCGAAGACCGAAGTGCTCGCCACAGGCATCAAGGTGATCGATCTCCTCTGCCCCTTCGTGCGCGGCGGCAAGATCGGGCTCTTCGGCGGCGCCGGC
>SXGR01435179.1_pt1 | contig 39335 bp, 38 predicted proteins | sample 3174711 | NCBI WGS metagenome assembly SXGR01 (sample SAMN11356860, study PRJNA531348) | freshwater metagenome | isolation source: freshwater sample F1-60 | place: China: Fuxian Lake, Yuxi | collected 2017-12-25
GCATCGATGGCCTTGAGGTTTACCTGCACGCCAATTTCCGCCAGGTTGGATTTGATGATCGCCTGCTCACCCTGGCGCAATGTGTTGATGGTTGTCATTATTGCACCTTCGCGACGCTGTTCATCGCACAGGCGTACGGGATCGAACTGTCGGCGGGACAACAGATCACCATGCTGCTCATTTTGATGGTGACGTCCAAGGGAATGGCCGGGGTTCCGCGCGCTTCGCTCGTCGTCATCGCGGCGACACTCGCACAATTCAACATTCCAGAAGCGGGCTTGCTCCTGTTGCTCGGTGTCGATCACTTCCTCGATATGGCGCGTTCGGCTACGAACGTCATCGGCAACAGTGTGGCGTCAGCGGTGGTATCGAAGTGGGAGGGACAACTCCGCGAGGAAAACACCGAAGATCCGGAACTGAAAGCGGTGCTGGAAACCGGTGTGCCGATCCACAAGGAGCACGGATAACACTTACCCGGCAGGTCTCTCAGTCGACTTCCCGCCCCCTCAGATTGATCGGGCTGAACTCGTCACCTGGGGATTACGGGCGAGAGACCCTGGGCGCGCACCGGTGTCCACATCATCACGGCGCGTAATCACGCCGTTAACCAGTGTCATCACATACCCACGGGCGCTCTGCAGGAATCGCCGGGCGCCTGCGGGCAGATCGTCCACCATCTCCGGCAGCCCAAGCGACAGGCCTTCGAAGTCAATCACATTGATATCGGCGCGCTTGCCCACCACGATCTCGTCACGATCATCGAAGCCTGACACTTTGGCCGGCAATCCGGTAAGACGATTCACAAGCATCTCAATGGGAAAACGGCGCCCGCGGATTAGATCACGGCCCCAGTGAGCGAGCAGATAGGTGGGGTGACTCGCATCAACAATCAGCTTGTAATGCGCGTCACCGTCACCCAGATCCACCAGATAGTTTGGGTTCAGCAGCATCGTTTCTTTCTCACACATGTCCCCGCGTCCGTAGTCCGCGAACCAGGCGAGGACGGCACGACCTTCATTCGCAATGAGCAGGTCGTAATAGACGGCTTCCGGATCCACGCCGGATGCGCGCGCCATCGCCCGAACGGACTGCGAAGGCAGCGGTTCGTAATCCGGAAGTGCATAGACATTTTTGAGGTTGTTCTTGAAGGTGATTGCCATCATCTGCAGCGGATCATCAGTCTCCACGGGCAAATCCTGTTCCGAAAGAATGGCAGCGCGCACAGCCGGTTCGGCCATTTTCCGCGCGCGTTCAGCACGTGGCAGATGGGCAATGGACTGGTACGAGGGGCGTTGCGTAAAGAGGTGTTGGGCGTCGAGATTGGATAAGGCGTTGAGCGGGCGCGGTGAATACTGCGGATACAGGCGTTCCCCGGCAGCGTGTGCAACGGCCAGTGCATGTACGGCGCGTTCGTACTCGGGACCGATGGCGCTGTTCATGCCGAAGAAGAAGGTGCAGGTCACGCCGGTCTGTTGATGGAGCCATCGCATCGTCTCCACTTCTGCAGACAGCGGATAAGGATCGGGCAACATGCCAGCAATGACGTTCTCATTGCCGTCACCTTCGACCACACCCGATTGGCCTGAAGGGATCATCTGGAAGACCCCACCTCCGGCTTCACGGATCGCTTCGGCGATAGCCAGGATCTCGTCCTTGTGTGCACGTGTCCCCGGCAGCGGTCCGTATTCCGTCATGTGAATACAGCTGCGGGAAGTGCTAACCCCGAGCGCACCGGCCTTTACCGCTTCAAAGACGATCTTGCGCATGGCGGCAATGTCTTCGGCTGAAGCCACATCGTTGCGCCGTCCACGTTCAACCATCACACATTCACGGAGGGCCGTGTGCGGCAACAACGCCGCCACATCCATCGCATAGGACCTGCCATCGATCACCGACAGATAGTCCGCAAAACTCTGCCAGGCCCACTCAATGCTGCGGGTCATCGTGGCGACCGGCACTTCCTCGATGACTTCGAGGACATGCATCAACCAGTCTTCACCACCTTTTTGCAGGGGCGCCAAACCCACACCACAGTTACCCATCACCACCGTGGTGCCGCCGTCCGTGTGCCAACAGTGCACTGTCCCAGAGTACCTGCGCACCATAGTGCGTATGCAGGTCAATGAAGCCGGGCGTGACCAGTAGCCCGCGCGCGTTCACCACTTCATGCGCGTCGCCTGGAACGAACGAAGCAACCGCAACGATACGGCCATCCTTGATGGCACCGTTCTGAATCTGCGGTGCCGCACCGCTGCCGACGACTACAGTCCCGCCTTTGATGAGCACATCAAACATCATCATCTACCTACTGCACTTTCTACCCTTTGCAGTATCCGGTCAGCATCGCTAAACGACACGTCCCAGGCGCGCCTTCCTGATCCCATAGAGGAAATACACGATCACGCCGAGCGCGAGATAAATCAGGAAAAACTCGCGTGTCACCTCTTGCGCCATGAGCGACATGACCAGGAAGAAACACATCGCCGCACCAAGAATCGGCACGAGTGGATACAGCGGCACTCGGAACGGGCGTTTGAGATCGGGCGCGGCGATCCGGAGGTAAATCACGGTGAGACATACCATCGCAAAGGCCGCGAGTGATCCGACGTTGGTGAGTGATGCCAGATCATCGAGTGACATAAAGCCCGCGAACAGTGCCGCTACGGCGCCCACGAGAATGGTTCCCGATGCGGGTGTTCGGTAGCGCTCATGAATCCTGGAGAACGTTCCGGGGATGAGCCCATCACCCGACATCGTGTAGAACACCCGGGTTTGCGCGTAAAGCAGTACCAACATGACGGACGAGAGTCCCGCGATAGCTCCGATCTTCACCATGATGGCAAACGACGGCAGCCCCATTTGATTCACCGCGAGGGCAATCGGCGCCGGATCGTTGAGCTGGGTATAGGGCACGATGCCGACGAGCACTGCTGCGGTCAGCACATAGAGAATGGTGCAGATCACCAGTGAACCGAGAATGCCGATAGGCATATCGCGGGATGGATTCTTCGATTCCGCGCCCGCAGTCGATACCGCTTCAAAACCGATATAGGCAAAGAAGATCACCGCCGCACCACTGATGATGCCGCCGATGCCATAACGGGAATCGTTTTCACCCGTTAACACGTCGGTGAACGCGCGCCAGATGTCCGGCCAGAAACCACGCTCCGTGCCCTCCGGTGGTGGTGGAATTTCATCGGGCACGAGGGGCGACCAGTTGGCCGCATCGACGAAAAACGCGCCAAGCGCAATGAAGGCAATCACCACCGTCAACTTGATGACGACAATGATGTTGTTGACCTTCGCCGACTCCGAAATCCCGATCACCAGAAGCCACGTCACTACACCGATGGCGAGCAGCGCCGGCAAGTTCACGAGCCCAGTGCCCATCGTGCCGTCCGCGAGTTTCACGGCAACACCCGGTGCCGCCGCGAGTTCCGGTGGGAAGGTGATGCCCATATCGGCGAGCAGGCTCACCATATAACCCGACCACCCCGCCGCCACCGTTGACGCCGCAAGACCATACTCAAGTACGAGCAAGAGACCCATGATCCACGCGGCGAATTCGCCGAGCGACGTGTAGGTGTACGAATAGGCCGAGCCAGAAACCGGCAGCATCGACGCCAGCTCGGCATAACAAAGCGCCACAAACACGCACAGTAGGCCAGTGATGATGAACGACACGGTAATCGCCGGCCCGGCAAAGTTCGCTGCGGCACTGCCGGTCAGAACAAAGATGCCGGTACCGATGATGCAACCTATACCGAGCGAGATCAGGTTGAGTGCACCGAGCTCACGTTTGAGTGTGCTGCCGGCATGTTCAGCATGAATCTGTTCGACGGTCTTGCGCAGCATGAGCCGGCGCAGACCCGTGATATTCTGTTCGGTGGCCAATCCCCTTCCCCTTCTAGCTTGAGAGAAACTCCGTCTGCACGCAGTGGACGTGAAGGCGGCAGGTGATGCAAGCGTCCCTTGCACCCGCTTCATTGCCCTCCTACTGTGGCGTGGTTTTATTCAACGCCGTAACTATCCAAAACGCCACCACCGCCCTGGGCTTGGTCTAAGGTCCGGGGGCTTGCTCCGAGGTCCGGGGCTTGGTCCGAGGAAAAATCAGATGGCCGATATGAAACTCCTCAGTCCCATCCGCATCGGCAACCTCGAGATTAAGAACCGGGTGGTATCGACGGCACACTCCGCATTCCTGGACTTCTTCCGCCCGGGGGCCGATGGCGAACGCTACATGGCCTACCAAGAGCGCCGCGCCGAAGGGGGCACTGGCCTCATCATCATGACGGCGATGCACGTGCATCCGACTAGCCAGATTCCCAATCACTTCGTTTATGAACCCGCGGACATGGCGCCGAAGTTTCAATCCATCTCCCGTCGAGTCCACGCACACGGCGCGAAGATTGTGAGTCAGCTCTTTCACTTCGGCATGCAGGGCAAGTCCGAAAGCCGCGATGACTACGCGCCTATCTGGGGATTCACACCGACGGTCACGCAGGCAGGCGAAGCCGTGCACGAGATGACCGATGATGAGGTAGAAGAGATCATCGATGCCTTTGCAGCGGCTGCGAAGTGTGCCGTCTCCAATGGCGTTGACGGTGTTGAACTGCACGGCACTCACGGTTATCTGATCCAACAATCGTTCAGCCCCTGGGCGAATCAACGTACAGACCGTTGGGGTGAGCCACTCTATTTTGTGAAGGAGCTCGGTAAGCGAGTCCGTGCTGCCATCGGTCCAGACAAGTTGCTCGGCTTTCGTATATCCGCCGATGACTTCATCAAGCCGGAAGATGGCGGTGTGGGCCATGCGAAACTCTGCGAGTACGCAGGGAAGATCGTCCGCAGCGGTTACTTCAACTATCTGAATCATTCCGAAGGTGCGGGTGGCGCGCATTATGCCCGCGCCATAGCCTCGTACCGTTATCCGTTTGGCGAATACCTGCCGCTGACGCGTGGACTTCGTGAAGCACTCGGTGGCCTTGTACCTTTGATCGGCGTCGGCAAGATTCCAACACCTGATCTCGCCGAACGTGCGTTGCTGGATGGCGATTGTGATCTCGTGGGCATGACCCGCGCTCAGATCGCCGACCCTGATCTCGTGAAGAAGGTCGCGAGTGGTGAGATCAATCGTGTGCGGCTTTGTACGGGATCAAACCAGGGCTGTTTCGACCGCACCGGCCAATTCCCGATCACCTGCATTCAGAACCCGGAGGTTGGCGAAGAGCGGCGCTTCAAAGCACTTGCAGCAGAAATCATTTCACCGAAAAAAGTGCTCGTGATAGGCGGCGGTCCTGCAGGGATCAAGGCCGCCGAAATCGCCGCACGACGGGGCCATCGTGTGACGTTAGTGGATGCCGGCAACAAACTCGGCGGCCGGCTTAACCTCGTTGAACCGATGGGACCTGCATCGAATCTGCTTGGTGCAGTGAGCTGGGTGACGGAAGAACTGAAGCTGCTCGGTGTGAAGACTATTCACAACACCGTCGTGGATGAAACGTTCGTGAAAGACTTTCGGCCAGAAGCCATCATCCTCGCGACGGGTGCTGAATCCGTCCCCGTCATCGATTTTCCCACGGACGGTTCTGTTCCGGTGATTGCTTCCGATGACGCGGCCCAGGGGATTTTCGAGGGCGTTCACTTCGACATGTCGGGGACGAGAGCGGTGATCATCGATCGTCGCGCCAACTACGAAACCAACCTCGTGACCGAAGCGGTGTCGAAACGTGGGTCGCAGCTCACCATCGTGACGTCATTCGCCTCATCTGTGACCAACACGGGAACCTCTCACGCCATCTTCTATGGTGCAGAGTTTCCGAAACGAGGTATCGAAACGCTCGGTGGGCACATGCCCATGAGTGTCTCCAACGGATCACTTACGGTGCGCCATGGTATTACGGGGCGTGAAGCAACCCTGCCCTGTGATTTCATCGTGACCGCGGTTCACCCGAAGCCACGCAATCAACTGCTCGACATGCTGAAGAAGTACGCGCCGGTGAAGACTGCAGGCGATGTCGTCGCACCGAGATCAGCACTCGAAGCGTTTCGTGAAGGCGATCGGGCTGGCCGAACGGTTTAAGGTCCAGCCGGATGATCGATTCAGAGTGACTGCGAGAGAGAGACGGCTTTCGCGACCTTTTCCTCATTCGGAGTATCGAGGTCCGAAAAGGTGATCTGCACTTCGCTCTGTCCTTTCACAAAGAAGAGCCATGCCACACCGGTATTGGTGGTCGCATAGGCGTTGTCACCGAGGGCCGGTTGAGGCTGATAACCGGTCGATGTTTTCGCCAACTCATGACGCGATGCAAGATTATTTTTCGCCTTGGTCTCAGACACCGCAGTACCCGCGAAGAGCTCGACCGTGAGCGTCGGAGCATCCTTCGCATATTCGTAAGTGCCTACACCCGCCCAATAGGTACATCGAGAATCCCACAGATAACCACTCATCTGCGGTTTAAGCTCCTGATGGACCTCAAACGTGAGCCCCGGGAAAACCGATGCGAGCTTCTCGGTAGTGAGCAACGCGCAGGCATCCACCAGCGTCACGGTCTTGAGCTGTTCAAGTTCATCATCAACGAAAGCAGCCGCGGGCGGCGTGGATGCTGGGCTGTCTGCCGCGGTCGTGCTGTTCGTCGGCGCAGGTGCCGATTGATCGCAGGCTCCAATACCCAAAACGGCCGTACAAGCCAACACCCTGAACACCAACACCCTGAACAGTAGATGCATATTTTCTTTACCTCGGATTTGGAGCGTTTGGATGCGGAAACCATGGAAGGACGACTATAGCCAACGTTGCAAACCAGGCTCAATAAAGACGTGGAATGATTCGATACGGCACCTGCCGTTTGTACTCTGTCCAGAGCGCTCCGTACTTTTCCAGGCAGCGTCGATCATCGTCGCGTTCACGCGGTACCAGTAGCAGGACGTAGTAGAGCGGATAGAGCCAAGGCCATACGGAATCGAGTTGGCCGAGCGATAACGCGATGCCCGTCGCCATCAAGAACTCACCCAGATAGTTGATGTGACGTGCAACACGCCAGTAGCCACTGCACAGGAGTTGCTGCGCACCGTTACCAATGACTTCCGGTTGCATGCCGAGGAAGACAAGGCGTGGATCACGTTTGAACCAGTACTTCTGCAGGTTGGCGCCCCGCGCGAGGGTCCAACCCAGAAAAAACACCAACACCGATAACACGAGCCAGCCACTACCGAACCGCTCGATCAGCACAGGCTCAGGAAGCTCAACCGTTCCCCATAAACCAATGGGGTAAAAAAACGGGTAAAACACGAGACATCCCCACGCGAGCTTGAAACCCAGTCGTTCAGCGAAGAGGTCATAAGTGTAGAGATGCACCGCTTCAAACCAGAGATAATCCACCACGAACAGCACCAATAAGGTGGCGTGAACATAGATACCCGGATTCGCTTCAGCGCCATAGATTTCCCGATGCGCAAAAGCGAATGACACGGTATTCAACGCAAGCATTACGGCACCCGCGAGGTAGAGGTACATCTTCACATCCACTGTGCCGAGCACTGCCTGATTCTCGACTCGACCAAGGAAGAGATCGGCAAGTAGTCCTTTACGTGTCGGAGATGCTGGCAACACCAGCACAAAGGTATAACCGATGCCCAGCACACACGCCCCGAGCAACATTGACCAGCGTTGCTGATAGAACCACGTGGGATTGATCCAATCGAGGTTGGCTGCAACCAGGAAGGCAACGAGCACGACAATCAGTACCCGAAGTCCATTCAACCGGTAGACCTGTGGCTGCGAGGTACGCGGGTCAATGACGTAACCAGAAACACGTTGCGCTGGAAGCAGAAGATGGAGAGCCAGAATACCGGCATAGATGATGACAGGTACAAGCAAGCCGATCATCGAAATACTGTCTGACAACACCAGCCCCTCAGATAACGCATCAGAATAGGATGGGATCAACCCGTGTTACGCAGCCCACTCGAAATCCCCGCCATCGTCACCTGCAACCCCTGCTCCACCACGGCGAGCTCATCACTCTGCTGCCTGCGCCGATACAGCAGTTCCGCCTGGAGCAGGTGCAGCGGATCGAGGTAGGTGTTGCGCACGTGCAATGACTCAGCGAGTTCAGGATCGTGCTCCAGCAGTTCTTTCGCACCGGTGATCGACAGAAGGTCCTTGGCCAGACCGTCGAGCCGTTGATTAAGTGCCGTCACCATGGCCTGTTGTTCAATCGTCGTCATGCGTTTGGCGTAGTACTTCACCAGCACCGGATCGGTTTTAGCGAGCACCATCTCCAGCATATCCATCTGCATCCGAAAGAACGGCCACGACAACATGTCGTTGAGCACCTGTGTGCGCGACCCTTCGACTGCCGAATGCAATGCTGCATCAGTGCCGAGCCAGGCCGGCAACATCACCCGCACCTGTGTCCACGCAAAAACCCACGGAATCGCGCGCAGACTGCCAATGCCCGGTACCTGATGGCGTCGTACGGGTCGACTGCCGAGTGCCAGAATGCCGAGTTCCTGCTCGGGCGTGAGTGCACGAAACAACTCTACAAATGCAGGATCATCGCGCACGAGCGCGCGATACGAACCCAGGGATGACTCGGCGAGCCAGGCCATCGTCTCCCGCCACTCAGGCTTAGGAACCGGTGGAGGCGACAACGTCGCTTCGAGGGTGGCCGTGAGGTATCGCCGCAAGGTCTGTTGAGCCAGCGCCGGAAGCCCGAGCTTCCAGCGGATCATCTCACCTTGTTCAGTGACGCGAAACGCACCCGCCACGGACCCCGGTGGTTGGGAACGAATGGCCGACTGCGCAGGACCGCCCCCTCGACCAACTGCACCACCGCGACCGTGAAACAACACCAGCCGTACACCGTGCCGAGCGGTCACTTCCACTAGTTCTTCCTGCGCACGGTACTGCGCCCAGGCGGCAGAAAGTTGCCCAGCATCTTTGGCGGAGTCGGAGTAACCGATCATGACTTGCTGATAACCCGTCGTGTAGGCGCGATACCACGGCACGTTGAGCAACGCATCGATGCTGGACGAAGCCCCATCGAGCGCATCCAGCGTTTCAAACAGCGGCACGATGGGAATATTGCGTTTGAGGCCCGCCGATTTGAGCAGCAGTATCACCGCGAGCACATCACTAGGCGTCATGGCCATGGAGATCACGTACTGGGCGATGCCCGCGCCATCCCCCTGAGCAATGACGCGACACGTGGCCAATACCTCCACACTCTCCGGGCTTACTGGCCATTCCGCAGGAAACAGCGGTCGACGCCCGGTCAGTTCGCCGATCAGAAACGTCTGCCGTTCTGTCTCAGTCCAGTCCCCATAGCTGCGCCCACCTTCCCCGATACAGAGATACCGGGTGAGTTCATCAAAGACCCGTGTGTGCCTCGCGGCATCCTGCCGAACATCCAACCGCACCAGATGCACACCAAACGCCGCGATCCGCCGCAAGGTGTCGAGCAAGGGCCCATTGGCGATCGTCGTCATGCCACTCTCGATCAACGAACGGAAACAAAGATCGAGTGGTGCGAACAACTCCTCAGTGGTGTGGTAAATCTCTTCCGGATCTTTCGGCGGTGTGGGATCGAGCAATGCGGCCCAGGCGCGGGTTCGCTGCAACCGTTCACGTACTTGTTTGAGTAGCGTTCGATACGGTTCGCCGTTGCCTTCGACCAACGCCGAGAGTTCAGCCGAACACTGACGCATGGAGAGTGATCCGGCGAGTGCATCCACATCGCGCAGGAAGAGATCCGCCGCCATCCATCGGGCCAACATCAAGACTTCCGCAGTGACTGGCGCGGTGACGTTGGGATTGCCATCGCGGTCACCCCCCATCCAGGTGGCGAATCGCACGGGTGCTGCGTGCGTCGGCAATCGTGCCAGACCCCGTGACTGCAAGGCTTCGTCGAGTTCACGCGCGAACGCCGGCAACGCATGCCAGAGCGACTGTTCCACCACCGCAAATCCCCAACGGGCTTCATCCTGAGGGGTGGGTCGCGCCTTGCGAATCTCGTCAGTGAACCAGGCTTCGGCGATCAATCGTTCAAGCTTCTGCAGAGAACCATCAGTACCCGCGATCTGCAATGCCACATTACGATCATGTTCGGCGAGCGCCGCTGAAATTTCGTCGTACTTCTGGATCAGCGTGCGGCGGAGCACCTCTGTCGGGTGGGCGGTGAGCACCAACTCGATTTCGAGGTTGGACAGCGTCTGCACCAAGTCAGGATGATCAGGAAGATCAATGGTGACCAACCGATCCCGGTGTGGGCGCGTCAGATGATGTTGTTCGGCAATGTTGGCAAGGTTTAAGAACTGGTTAAACGCGCGCGCGACATCAACCATCTCTGCCGCCGGAACACTCTCAAGGTACTCGGAAAGTCGTGGCCAGCCACCACGAACACCCGCGCGGGCATCTTTTGCGAGGGATCGAATGGTCTCGATACGCGCCACAAAGTCGGCCCCGCGTGATTCTGACATGACGCGCCCGAGCAAACGCCCGAGCAGCCTGACGTCATCCCGCAGGGGCGTTTCGAGGTGCCTGAGGTCACGGGTCTCGTTGCTCACGTCCTTCGCCCTCGTCCTTTATCTGGTGTGCATCACTCAGCTGTGGTGTGGTGCCAACTTCAGGTGCGGAAATCGTTCATCCAGTGCGGCTTCAATGGTTTGATCAGGCGGCGACAGCAGATCTCCGGAATGAACACGGTAAGCAGCTGGTGTCTCAGCGCCACGTGGTGCTTTGCCTTCGGATACTGCCTCTGCTGCGGCCAACACCGTCCGCCGGAATTTCACCACACCAAGATCGGTTTGCCCGAGTAACTCACGGGTCCGGTCGTGAATGAGCCCCTGGCTATCGGCGATGGCAGCGTCCTGTTCAGAGAGCCCGTCAATCCCTGTGAAGCTCGTCGTCTTCTGTTTGTTGCGATCAATCAGGTAGTCATTTTCGCGACGGCGAATGGGCACAAAGTGTTCATCCGTCTGCGCAAAGATGCCGAAGCCCTTTGCCAAACGCCGGCGTTCGTCATCCCCCATCGGGCGATCCGGGTACCACGCGTAACAGTAGATCCAGCAACTGTGATCATCGATGGGTACCCACGTCTGGCCTTGTTGCAATCCGTAAGGCCAACTGCCCGGTGCCAGTGAATGGTGGGGCATCAGAAACTGGGTGCACCGCCAATACCGCGTGTCGTCGTCGGTGCGACGCGAAGCACACACCAGAAAACCGGCATCGTGATCGAACACCGAGAAGCGCGGAATCGAGTCATCAACCATCCAGCGAAAACTCGCCACCTGGGGTGGTTCGTTCTGACCTGTCGCGAGCGGATTCGGCCTGGACCCTGCCGCCATCATGCTGACACGCTCATCGTCCTTGATCCCTGCATGCAGATAGGAGAAGTGCGCGGTGTCGAGCCCACCTTCCACCGCTTGTGCCCAATTGCACTGTTGCAATTTTTTGGAGACGAAACGGTAACTTCCGGGAACCATGGTGAATTCAAGCTTCGGCATCGGACCCGGATGTCCTTCACCCATCCACGCCCAGACGATGTCGCCCGCTTCAACCACCGTTAGTGAACGGATCTCGGCTTTGGCCTTTATGCGCTCTGCGATCTCCGGGGGTGACGTCGGTACATCCATACACGCACCGGACGTTGAGAATTGCCAACCGTGATAGGCGCAGCGAATGCCGCCTTTTTCATTACGACCGAAGAAAAGGTCCGCACCACGATGTGGACAACGTGATTCGACAATCCCGGGCCACCCTTCTGTGTCGCGAAAGGCGATGAATTCTTCGCCGAGAACCTTCACTCGAACCGGCGGACCTCCCGGCTCGGCAATTTCGCGGGAGAGCAAGGCCGGCTGCCAATAACAACGCATCACACGACCCATAGGCGTGCCGGGTCCTGTTTGCGTAAGTGTCCGGTTCTCGATGGCCGTCAACATAATCTCGCCCTCCCGATCGCAACCAACGAGATTACATCGCCAGCAACGCACCAATGATGGAGCCGATCACCATCACCATCCCCGGCACCGCCGACACCATGAAGCCCACGCTTCGCGACGCCGGATCTTTCACGTAACTAGTGAAATAGATGATTCGTCCAATAATGTAGACAGCGACGGCGATCGCTGCCCACAGATCACCCACCGTCGTCGCAAACGCGATGGCGGACGGAATGATGACAATCAGCTGTTCGAGCGTGTTCATGTGTACACGAAAGTAGCGGTCGAATTCTGGATGGCCGGAGACCGCAGGTGCTTGCACACCAAAACGACCACGCGCACGTCCGACTTCGATTCCAAAGTAGATGAATTGTATCAGCGCCACCATGATGGCGATGGTTGTGAGTGTCATAGTTGCTGCCCCCCGAAATTGCGCTTGTTTTGATTTTCAGACCATTGTGGGCACCGGTCTCACAGGTACCCCACAAATGGAGTATGTCCGCCAGCACAATGAATGCCAACGGCTTTGCCGCAGGTCGCTTCGAGCCAGCTTTTTCACCAACGCCTACGAACAACGCGCACTGCCGCCAAACGCACTACCAACACCAAGTGGCTTCGCGGACATGTGGCGGGACATGACCCATCCGGTACGAGGTTCGCCAGAAGATTTCACAAAGGTTTGCACAGACCCGCACAACGATCAGTGCCAGGCGATAGAGCGGCATGATCGGAATGGCTAGACCGAGGAGCAGGTCGACTCGACGGAGCCGACTGTAGTAGACGATGGCCATCAAGGCCGGAAGCTCTGACAAGACGGCCGCCGAATAAATCGTCAATGCCGCAAACGACCAAGGCACCTGTGTCTGTATCAGTGGCCAGAGAACAATCGCCACCAACGCTCCGAGACTACAAAAGAGATGAATAGTGACTGCGTCCCAAAATGCGAGGAAGTTGCTGAACCTGAAATTCTTCCAGGTGATATTCGCCAGACCATTGTGTTTGCGGACATAGTGCCGAACGGAGTTGTCCCCATCCCACCGAAACCGTTGTTTGACCAACGCTTGCCAACGGGAAGGGACCTCATCAAACACCGAACGATTCCACCGCGCAGCGAGCCACCACTGCGGCGCGAACTTCCAACGCACTTCCGCGAACTCACCCGTCATTTCCACGTCACCCACGCGGGGCACTTCGAACCCCGCGCGCATGATCTCAATCCAGATCTGCAACTGACGTCGTTCCCAGGTGAAATCGATGGCGGTGACGGATTGATCGAAGTCATTCACCGAGTCACTGGCGGCGATAGACCGCTCTGCGCGCGCGCGAAGATAAGGGCCGGTGGTATGCGCGACACCCACGGTAACTTCAGGTAGCGGATGCCACACCACCCGTCCTGTCCAGATCGGATCGGTATCCCAGCCGGTATCGATGGCATCCCAGACCGCAGGTCGCGAGGACACCGACGCATTCTTGGCTTCCAACGTGAAATCGAAATCCCCCATACCACCTGAAAATGAAATGCCGGTGGCATACGACGGCCCCCACACCACCGGCCACCATGCAGGCTTGTTCTCCGGCACATCACGACGACTGACAAAACCGTCCACGGAGCCAGGCGGCATAACATCGGTGACGGTCACCATGTCTTCATAGAGGAGTGGCGCTGAGATCATCGGATTGTCAATACTGCGATGTCGACTCGCCCAACCACCGAGCGCTGTCTAGAATTTGTCAACCCGTAATTGGCCGCGGATTGGATCGAAGACAGTCGCCTGCAAGAAATACTCATCGACGCGAATATGTCCGTTTTTTCGATAACCAGGATCAAGGCCTCGATCGACGTTTACGAGCACGTGCGCGAGCAGGCGTTCACCGAGTCCAGCATCGAGCATCATGCCTAAGCGAGGCTGCAGGAAGGAGCCATCGGCATCGAGGATCAGAGCGGGTGGTGGTTCATCTGCCTGATAGCCGGTGAGTTCGAAGTTTCCACTGCTTTGCATCCAGAACCCACCATCGGTACTTTGGTACGCGAGGCGATCCAACAGGCCAGCGGCATGAGCCGGTCCCACAATGGTCAAAGAGCCAATGATCAGCCACACCATCCGTTTCATCGCACCACTCGGAAGGCAGGTATGGGCTGGCTGAACCCCTTGAGCATTAATGGCAGAATCGATTCCGTGGCAAGCGCTTGACTGATCCTGTCTCGGGTAGGCGCATCTATAAAGAGCTCGTCCCCTTTCGCCGTGCTACAGAGCCTCGCTGCGAGATTGACGCGCTCACCGACCACCGTATAGTCGTTGCGATTCTCTGCACCGATACAGCCTGCAACCATTTCTCCTGATGCCAGACCAATCCCGACACGTATGGGTTCACTGACGATGGCATTAAGGCGCTCGCGTTCGTTTAACATTGCGAGTGAACAGCGCACAGCACGCTCCGCATCATCACTATAACTCTGGGGCGCGCCGAAGAGCGCCATGATTGCATCACCTGCGAACTGGTTGATGACACCCCGATGGGCCTGCACCACCGCTGTCATGGCGCTCATGTGGTGATTCAGCAGTTCAATGATCTCTTCAGGATTTCGACCGACGGACAATGCGGTATAGCCCCTAATGTCACAGAACATCACCGTAACATCACGCAGTTCACCGCCAAGCTTGACCCGCCCGGCGATCAGGCCTTCGGCGACGGAGGGATCCGTCACCTGTTGCAGTACTGAGTGATAACGCTCCTTCAGCTCAAGTCCTGCTGCCATGTCGTTGAAGGACTCGGCGAGAGTATTCATTTCCCGAATGTCTGAAGGGGGTAACAGCAATCCAAAGTCGCCCGCACGAATGGCCTTTGTGGCCTCTACAAGCCGTGAGACAGGCTCAGCAAGATGTCTCGCCAGGACGAGGGCTACCAATCCAGCGATCATCGAAGCGACGAGACCAGTGAGGGTGATACGCAACACAAGCGCGCGTTGTTCCTGCTCAAACGCCGCAAGGGAAATCGCTGAACCCAACCAGGTCGGCGGAAGGAGTGAATCGGCATTGAGGATCGAACGGCGATACAACCAGGTTTCACCTTGGTCGGTAACGTAGCTGCCGACATCGTCGTCCTCTCCAGTCTCTATCGGGAGGACGTCCAGACCAAGGTCACCTGTCAAGCGCCCCTCGATCGCCAGCGCAGAAAGCAGCGGCGTCTCCGACGGCTGATCTTCGTGGCGCATAACTCGTTGCCCCACGACCAACGTCCCGACATGCAAGCCGAAATTGGTTATCGCTGCAGCCAAAATTCTGAAGGGTTTTGGTTCTTCATCGTCACTGCGCAGCATCAGGAATCCGAGCTGCACATTTCCCTCCGTCGTAGCGAGCGCCGCAACGGGAATACGTGACTCGATGGACTCGAGCTCACTCAAACGAGCCGGATTGTCGCGGGGGTAGTGGCAACAACTGACCCTCGCGATCCAGCAACCGGAAAAAACCAAAGTCACCAAGACGAAGCTCATCGGCCGTGATTTTGTAGATATCAGGGTCGTTCTCTTCTAACGCCGCGAACAATCGAACGGACGTAGCGAGACGCTTGATCTCATCCACCGCCGCGGCATCGGCGATAGCCTGACGTTCACGAAAGGAACGGCTCTGCAGGTCGAAGAGTTCACCCGCCAACCCTTGAAAGGTCGCACGGTTTTGGCGCTGGGCAATCACGAGACTCAATGCAGTCGTCAACACCACAATCGCAAGGATCGCGAGCAGGAGACGCACCCGGAACGACATCAGGGCGCTCCGACGCCTACAACGGTGGTCGCCGCGTCGGTGACCGTTACCGGATTTTCCAATGTCTTGTCTGTCGGCAGATACGTTTTAAGGATGTAACTGCCCGGTGGAATGTTCTTGAGTTCAAATTTCCCATCGGTATCCGTCAATCCAAACCAGGGCGATTCCAGCACCAAGACGATACTGCGCATGTGTTTGCGAATCTCGCAGTATATTTTGACCACACCGGCCTTATCGAAAACCACTGGCGGAGTCTCCTCGCCCATGCGATACCGACCAAGATCAAATCGCTTGGTCTGCGAATACGAGAAGACCGAATGAAATTCCTGATCCTGATTGGGGAAGCGCGCCTCGGTGCCAACTTGTACGGCGAGAATGCCAGGGCGGAATTGATAACCCTGTTGCGCAACCTGCACACCAGCGCTCGTGGCCGCTGCGGGGTATTTGCCATCGGCTGTTTCAAGCCACACAACTGCGCGGGCCGCATCCGGCTGCAATATCGGCGAACGGGTTCGTGCACGATATTGCGCACCGGGCGGCACCGGCGGCACATCGTCGAGTTGCACCGTTCCCTCTAAGGTTCCTCCGTGCGCGAGGTATCTACTGCAGAGCAGGCACACTGCGCATGTGACGACGCTGGCCCTGACCAGGACCTTAAACCCACGTTTCCTCAGCAGCATTCGCGGCATCCTTGGCTCACTTGTCGCGGGATCGGAGCCTCGGATACTACTGACCCGCCGCTGCACAGAACAGTGCGCCTATCGACCGCGGCACACCTCCCCAAAAGACGAAACCAGGACTTTCTGATACCTTTCCTAACCCTTCGAATTTTCAACCCCCAGGGAATTTCCGATTAATGTCTGTTTCCGCCATAACTTCGTTGATCGTCGCTCCAAAAAATCGCGGAACTACTGCATTTCCGCGATTTTTCTCCGCTCCTCTCGCCTCGTTCTGACGAAAATATCCGATTAATCAGAGTTTCCCCAGGCAATGCCCGAGCACCGAACAGCCACCGCACGTCAATCCTTCACCCTGCCGGATCGTTTTGCCATGCGCCGTGGCGAGATCGAAATACCGACTTTGGCCTATGAAACCGTCGGGAGACTTAATCAAGGACGTGATAACGCCGTCCTCGTGTTCACCGGTTTGTCACCTTCAGCCCACATCGCCTCCAGTGTTGCTGACCCGTCCAGCGGCTGGTGGGAGGACATGGTCGGGCCTGACAAGCCCATCGACACGAACCGCTATCACGTCATCTGCATGAATTCCCTCGGGAGTTGTTTCGGTTCAACAGGTCCAGCATCTATCGACCCGGCAACCAACCGCACCTACCGTCTCACCTTCCCGGTCTTGTCACTCGAAGACATCGCTGCTGCCGGGGCAGTGTTGTTGGATCAGCTCGGCATTGGCCGCCTCGCTGCGGTCGTTGGGGCGTCCATGGGTGGCATGACCGCGCTAGCCTTCGCGATGTTGCATCCCGAACGAACGGCCGCACTGCTGACGATCTCATCGGCTGCGCGGAGCCTGCCATTTTCCATTGCCTTGCGGTCTCTGCAACGCGAGATGATCCGTCGCGATCCGGAGTGGAAAAACGGTGACTATCAGATTCCAGGCCCGGGGCCAGCAACGGGTATGCGTCTTGCGCGCAAGCTCGGCATGATCACGTATCGCTCCGCTGAAGAATGGGAAACCCGCTTCGGCCGCGAACGTGCCACCGACGAAAGCCCCGCGAATAGCCCGTTCGGAATCGATTTTGAGATCGAGTCGTACCTTGAAGCCCACGCGCGCAAGTTCATCGGCACCTTCGACGCCAACTGTTACTTGTACCTGTCGCGCGCGATGGATCTCTTCGATGCGGCGGATCACGGCGGCAGTTTGAAACAAGCCCTCGAACGGATGCGTCTGGATCGAGCGATGGTCATTGGGGTGGAAACTGACTTTCTGTTCCCGATACATCAACAAGAAGAGCTGGCGCAGGGACTCAAGACTTACGTGAAGGACGTGCGTTTTGCGCGACTCGATTCCATGCAGGGCCACGATTCGTTTCTGGTGGACATGGATCGCTTCAGACCCGCGATCGCGAGTTTTTTCTAAGGCACTTAGACCCTAAAGCACCCGCTTAGTTGCTTCGACGATCAAGGATTCGAGCATCGACGAATCGAGATAACCACCTGCAATCAGCCGCGTATCGCTACCCCTGCGCAACAGCACACTCGTCATCGCCTCCGTTCCAAACGACCTTGCCATGTTGAATTGAAACCTGAGTCGCTCTTGCAATGCCGGGTCCTTTGACCAGACTTCCAACGATGGGAGGTCGATGCCTTCCTGACGAAGAAACGCCAGCAGAAACTCAGCTGCCGTGGTGTTTTCGCCTTGGGTGAAGAATCGTCGCTGGAGTTCGTTTAACGCTTCGAAAGGTGGAGCGCCTTTCACGATCCGCAGCCGTTCGAGCACCAGACAGACCGGTACCGAGTTGTGTACATAAGCTTCAACGGGCAGCTCGGCGAGCGGTTGTTGCGTCGTCGCGGCAACTTCCTGCCACAGCCTTCGCATCAATCGTCGACCATATGAACCCACAGGCTGTGTGCTATCCGTGTTGATACCACCCAGCACAAGATCGAAGTCGACCTGATCCGCCAGTTTGCCCCGAACGGTTTCAATGGCATCGGCCATGCCCCAACACCAGGAGCAGAGGGGATCGGTAACGAAGAGAACCGTCAGTGGATGCGCCACTTGGTTTCCGTCACTTCGCCGATGATCGCAGCTTCGGGATGACCCGCTGCCTTCAAAGCGGCCACACAAGCCTCGGCCAGGTCTGCGGAAATCCCTGCAAGCAGACCACCCGACGTCTGCGGATCACACATCACACGAGGATCTCCTTCCGTTGCCATCGTGAAATCCAGCAGCGCCTGTTCATTGTTCTTCTGCAAGGAACTCTGCACACCCTGACGGATCAGCTCCATCGCACCCGGCAAAATGGGTACAGCACCGGTATTCACAACCGCACCCACACCACTTGCGCGCAACATCTCCGAGAGATGACCCAGGAGCCCAAATCCGGTTACATCTGTCATCCCCGTTACGCCATGACTGACAAGGATGTCGACGCAGGACGCATTGCTACGATCCATGGACGTCACAGCAAAATCGAGCTCAGCTGCCACGGGGAGTCCGCGCATCGCCGCTGCGAGGATCGTGCCCGTGCCGATGGCGCGAGTTAGCACCAGTTTTTGTCCGGGCTTCAGCCCGCCCTTGGTCAAGGTCACTGCCCCCCGCCGTCCAGTCACGGTGAGTCCGAGGAAGAGTTCCGCGCCTTCCGCCGAATGACCTCCGACCAAGGGGACGTGGTGTTCCTCAAGCACCTCCACGACGCCAGTGAGCACCGCTGTCAATTCCGATTCCATCAACGATTCGGCCATCAGCGGTACGGTGACGAGTGCGACCGCGGACGTCGGTGTCGCACCCATGGCAAAAAGATCATTGAGGTTGTGGTGCGTAACGATCCGACCAAAACGGTACGGGTCATCGATCATGGCGCGAAGACCATCCGTTGTGACCAGCACAGAGCCTTCGGCCTTAACTTCCGCCGCATCGTCACCAATGCCTAACAACACGTTGTCGTGGTGGCGGATAGGCAAGCGGGAAAGGACTCGACGGAGGAGATCGGCGCCGAGCTTGGCACCACAACCACCACAACGCATGGCGTCAGGTACGTCGGCCTGCATCGACGCCGGCAGCGACGTTTGAATCACGGGCTGCATGGAGGTTGGCATACGAAACATCGCGATGAAGCGGCGATCGATATAGTCCTTCCACTTCCACATCGCACGACCCGTCAACGTCATGCCCCACTTTTCCGCTAGCGCCGAACCGTCTGCAGTGCCGATTAAACGCAGAAAGGTGGACTGGGCTTTGAACATCAGCATCGCGCCATCGGTTGCGATGGCTTGCAGATTGTGGGAGAGCACCGGTCCGGCGCGTACGGCATACACCCCGCTCTTCGGCCGCTCCTGACCTTTGAGACAAGCCACATCACCGGCCGCAAAAACGTGGGGATGAGAAGCGGATTGCAGCGTCGCACCTACGATCACAAATCCCCGCTGATCCGTCGCAAGTGTGCTCTGCTCAAGCCAGGCCGGCGCCTTCACATCAGTCACCCAGAAAACTTCATCGGCCGGTAACAGCCGCCCATCAGACAGCTGAAGTTGACCCGCAAGGAAATGATCTGCCTCGACGCCAACCTCGAGGCGAATCCCCTGTGCAGCCGCCTTTTGCACGAGGTGTGTCCTCGTACGATCGCTAAATCCAGGCAGGACTGTCCGCCCAACCAGCGTGAGCTGAAAATCCGGCCGCGCAGCATGCATCGCGAAAGCGAGCTCGATGCCCCCTGCCCCTGTACCGACGATAACGATGTGTGCGCCGGGTGCTTGCGTGGCGCGAACTCGCTCCCACTGCGGCAAAAAGCGGCCGATGGGTTTCACGGGAATGCCGTCCTCGCGGGCCTCCGGCACGGCTCCGGTATTGAGCGACAACCAGTCGAAACGTTGTGACGGTCGCCCTTTGAGATGCACCCACCGGCCATCAGGATCGAGGCCCGTGACCTCACCGACGATCAGCCGCGCGTCTGCCGCTCGGCAAAGCGGCAGAAGATCGATGTGCATCTCGGCACGCGAATAAAGCCCAGCGACATGCCCTGGCAACATGCCGCTATAGGGGGATTGCGGTTCGCGGGTAAGGAGGGTCACCTGAACGCCAGGTAGCGACACTGCGGCGAAAGACTTCAGTACCTGGACGTGGGTATGACCACCACCCACCAGAACAAGGTCTCGCACGGGTGGTATTGCGGGCTTCATGGTGGGTCTCAGGGTGAACAAAGCGGGTGTGGACGCTTCACCCGCTGCGTGAACTCACCCGTCAGTCGTCGTCCAGGAGTTCATCAAGCTGGCGTGACAGCCGTCGTTCTTCGAGCTTGCGTTCGATTTCCCGACGAATCGCGAGGTTTTTGACATTGTCCTCTTTGCTCAGCACTTCTTCGATATCGGGGGCTTCGTCTTCGTCAGCGACCACATCGACAAAACCATCTTCCGCTTCATCATCCGAAGCTTCAGCGGATTCCGCAGCCTCTTCTTCCTCGACCTCTTCAACTTCGCTGGTGGCTTCAACAACCTCTTCGACAACATCCTCGATCTCTTCTTCGAGCAGATCATCACCTGCATCTTCGTCGTCGGCTGTCGTCTCGCTCGCAGCCCTGCCCGCCCGCTTGTTGGAACTCTTGTTCGCACTTTGGGGAGGTGGTGCACTCTTCTTGGCGCGCGCCAAATTGGGCTCCTGTAACTTGTGCTTGGCGTAATGGCCGCTTATTTAGGCGGGCGGCACCACCCTGTCAAGCGCAAATTCGGAAGACGCAGTGTCTTGTGTGATTTGCCGTGTAAAAATCCATGCAAAATACAGCACATGCGCAGACTGTCCCCCACATTGCGCAATGAGTGCGCAAAGAGTGAGCAATGACAACGAGGGTGGATTGAAATGAAACTCGACCGAATCGACCGCCAGCTGTTGTCACTGCTGCAGGAGGACGCTTCGCTCTCCAACGCCGATCTTGCCGAGAAGGTGAGCCTCTCACCGAACGCTTGTTGGCGGCGAATCAAACTCATGGAAGAAGGTGGCATCATCCGTAAACGGGTCGCGCTGCTCTCCGAAGAAAAAATCGGGCTCGGCGTGACCGTGTTCGTCTCCATCCGCACCAGCAACCACACAGAAGATTGGCTGAAGAAATTTGGTCAGGGTGTGCGCGACATGCCCGAGGTGGTCGAGTTCTATCGACTCTCGGGAGAAACGGACTATCTGCTCAAAGTTGTGGTGCGTGACATCCAGGACTACGACCGGGTCTACAAGAAACTCATCGCCATCGCGCCCCTTAATGACGTGTCGTCATCTTTCGCGATGGAGCGCATCAAGTCCTCAACCGCGCTACCGCTTAACAACCTGCGGTGAGCGGACAATCTCCGGTGAGCGGCAGACCGGGGTGAAGACGTGGGACAGCGCTTGAGTGATGCGTGAGGGGTCTGTGGTTCGCCCGCCTGCCGGGGTAACTGCGCCCATCGACCGGGTTCCACCGCTACCGTTTTCGAAATCTGCCGAGACTGCAAAAACACTGATCGCCGGATCGCCTTCGAGGGAATAACGCAGATCCGATGCCAGGAGCCGCTCGCCGTTCGACGTCGAAGCTTTCGAATAATGCACCCAGTCCATCGCAAACCACGCAAAGGTGTGGCCTTCATCCGTAGCTAATAAAGCGTCCACTTCAGGCCCGACATAAGAAGCCCCACTCGTCCAGTTTGGCGGGCATGGCGACCACATGGTCATCTGGCCAATGAAATCCTGCGTCGATGTCCTCGCCACCACTTGCCGCTGCCAGGGTTGCAAGAGCGTGGGGAATGCATCGATGCGCTCAATCGTTTCTCCTCTCGCGACGAGGTCATCCCGCGCATAGTCCCGAGCCATTACCCCGAGTTGCCATCCGAGCGCGAGGTACAAACAGGTGATGGACAGTGTCACGACCGCAATACGACGGCGCACCTTCGATCGAACCGCGACGACGATTCCCAGCAGCAAAAGCCCCGTGTAAAGCGGATCGATGATCGGCATCGCATGAATCGCGAAGCGTGCATCGGAGAACGGCTGCAGGAGTTGAGTGCCGTACGGCGTCAGCACATCGAGCAGCGGATGTGAAAGCACCGCCGCAGTGACCGCGATCATCCACCCACGGATACAAGCACCACGATCAAGGGTTGGTTCTGTCGTCGACCGTTTGAGCCACCATTTGGCAACCAACCACCCGAGCAACGGACCTGCCGTGAACGCAAAGAAAACGGAATGGGTGATGCCACGGTGACTACGCACCATGTCGAAAAAGTCCCCACCAGGTGAAAAGACCACATCGATATCAGGCATCGCGCCGGCCACTGCGCCTACCAACAAGACCGGGCCGACAAGCGTTTGTGGTGACGCCGCGCGCGCTGCGACGGCACCGAGGGCGGCTTGTGAGATCGGATCCATAACGTGTGTTGCCTTGTTTTTCTGTCAGCGGGCGATCAAATCACCCCACGTGCAGCCAGGCCGTCGATGGCCGCGTCATCAAATCCCATGCTTTGCAGGATCTCGCGACTGTGTTGCCCAAGTGCCGGAGGTGGCGACAGTGGCACACGCTTCAACCCTTCGATATTGAGCGGATTGTCGATGATCGGTCCTGGTCCGAATTCTTCCCGTGGATGCATGATCATGTGATTGGCGAGTACCTGAGGATCTTTCGCGAGGTCCGTGACTTTCGCCATGAGCGCAGCGGGTACACCCATCTCCGAAAAGAGCGCCATCCACTCGGCAGCGGTTTGTTTGCGTGCGTAAGGCCTAAGCGCTTCGATGAACTGCGCGCCGTGGGCGTAACGTTGTTCTGGGCTTTCAAAACGTGGGTCGCCAAACAACTCAGTCGCTTCCAGTGCGAGCATCAAGAGGTCGAACTCCTCCACCGTCCGCACCATCGCGAAATGCAGGAAGCGCCCATCGGCGGTTTCATAAACGGAACGCTGGAAACCACCGGTAACGGGATTCTTGAAGGGCGTAAAGTCTGCGCCGAGAAGTGCGGCCTGCCCCACACACGACACCGACCACAGCCCATTGGCGAGCAGCGATGTGTGTACAAAGGACCCTTTACCCGTGCGCTCGCGTTTGAGCAACGCCGTTACGATGTTGGCGTACATGGTCACGGCAGTGGGGTGATCACCCATACCCGGTAACGCAGAAGCCGGCGGCGCACCGATTTCCCGCACCAGATCCATCAGTCCACTGCGGGACCAGTAAGCCACCAGATCAAAGCCCTCGCGGTCCTTCTCGGGGCCTTCTTCACCGTAGGCCGTAAGCGAGGCGTAAATCACCTTGGGATTGATCTGTTTGACGTCCTCGTACATGAGCCCAAGTGAACGCCGCAATGGGAGCGGCTGATTGGTAACGTAGATGTCACAGCCTTCGATCAATCGACGAAGAATCGCCTTGCCGTCGTCAGTCTTGAGATTGAGGCTGAGTGATCGCTTGTTACGCGCATCCAACAACCAGCAATAGTTGTGGGGGCTCGCGGGTGTACTCGGCACCCCGGAATACATGCGATAAGCATCCCCGATACCGGGCAACTCCACTTTGATCACATCAGCGCCGTAGTCGGCGAGCATCGTGGTTGCCACCGGTGCCGCGATCCAGGTACCCACATCCAGCACCTTGAGTCCCGCAAACAACAGGTCGTCTCCGCTCACGCGCGTATCCCTAACTGAATTTCCACGGAATGATGCGGGATGCGGCCGGGGGCGACAACCGCACTCGCCGCCGCTCTAGCCACTGCACGAGGTGACCACTGGCGACCACCGCTGGTGAGTGCGAACATGCTCCCATGATCAACCCTCCATTCCGTTCGCTGCTCGGCGGTGTGGGTCTGGTTTGCAGCGTGCTGTTGCTCCCAGCTCATGCTGCGGATTCGGCGCTCACCAGCGCCGTGCGCGTGCGACTCCACGAAGTCCGAGCCACGTCGCTATCGACACCCGTTGAGGTGACAGCCACCACCTGGCCTTTCCAACGAGCGACGTTGGCTGCGGAAATCCAGGGGCGCGTCGTGTCACGAACCGCTGAACCCGGTGCCGTCCTTGAAACCGGTGCACCACTGCTCGGCATCGACGACACCAAGGCGAAAATCGCACTCACGCAAGCAGAACAGGATGCCGCATCCCGTCGTGTTGATCTGGCCAAGGCACGGCACGATTTCACACGCGGCAAGGAACTCTACGCAAAAGCGGCCATCAGTCAGGACCGGCTCGATGAACTGCAGTTCAACGTCGATCGCGCGAACGCCAATGCGAATGCCGCCGCAGCGGTTGTAGCAGAACGCCAAGCTCGTTTATCCGATGCGGTGATCAAGGCTCCTTTCGCCGGGACCGTCACCGACGTTCGTGTCCACATTGGAGACTACGTGTCCCCCGGTACACCCGTTGCCACCCTGGTGAATTTCCGCCGTGCCCGTGTCATCGGCGGCGTGACCGCGGCGGAAGCTGAACGCATCGAAGGTCAACGCAGCGCTTCGGTGAGTTTCGATACACTGCACGTTGAACCGCTCATCGGCGAGGTGAAGAGTGTCGGCCGGACGGCTGAAGCACGGACTGGCACCTATCCCGTGGAAGTGTGGATCGATGTTCCACCCGGAACCGTGCTGCGTGAAGGTATCACCGCGCGCATGGTGCTCTCCTCCGCCCGCACCGACACGGTACTCGCTGTTCCCCCTCAAGCGGTATTACGCGAAGGCACCCGGAACATCGTGTACGTGCGTGAGGGGGACATCGTCCGCAAACGGGCGGTCATCACAGGACAACGCACCCGTGCCGCTGTTGAGCTTCGCTCCGGTATCAACGCCGGTGACCGAGTAGTGATCGAAGGCCAATTCGCGCTGCGAGACGGCGCCACCATCAGCGTCGAAGGCGAGTAATAACAGATATGTCTGGCTTGATTCGTTTCTTTGCCGGACGCCACCTCCTCGTCAACGTTCTCGCGCTTACCGTGATCGCCCTCGGCTGGATCTTCATCAGTGGCACACCGCGCGAGTTCATTCCCAGTGTCGCCTCACCAACGATCTTCATTCGTGCGGCACTTCCTGGAGCTTCTGCTCAAGACATCGAAACCAAACTCACCATCCCCATCGAAGAAGCCATCGAAGAAGTCGATGGCATCAAGAAGTACTTCTCGACCGTATCCGAGAGTGCCTCATCCACCACCGTTGAACTGTTCACTGACTTCAGTGATGAACAGGTACAGCGCATCATGCAGGAACTGCGTGATGCCGTGGATGGCATCACCGACTTTCCGCCGGAAATGGAAGATCGACCGACTCTCGAACAGTTCAATCCGGCCAAGCGTCCCATCATCGAAGTGGCACTACACGGCCCGATCGATGCCGTGATCCGAGATGCGAAGCGTCTTGAAATTGAGATGCGCCGATTGAACAGCGTTTCCCGCGTCGTTCTCGTTGGCGTACAGGATCCGGAAGTCCGTGTGCTGATCGACCCGGAACTTGCCCGCGCTCACGGCGTCACCGTGATCGATGTCGTGCGCGCCATCAACCGGGACAACGTCAGTGGTACCGGTGATGCCCTCGAAACGGAAACTGCGCGGGTGAAGGTCGAAGTCTGGAACCGCTACGAAAAACCCGAAGACGCGGCTGACACCATCATCAAAGCACTGCCGGGTGGCGCCGTGCTGCGTGTTCGTGACGTGGCGCGCATCGAAAGTGGTTATGAAGATACACGCCTGATCAGCCACACCAACGCAGAACGTGGTGTTTCCCTGATCGTGCGTAAACGTGAGAACGCTGACCAGATCGACGCAGTCGACGAAGTGCGCACGTTCATGGGCAAGGTGAAACTCTCGGAGGGTGTGACCTACGAGTACCTGGGTGATATCTCCTTCTTCACCAAGAACCGGCTCGATGTGATGTTCTCCAACGGCATCCTCGGCGCGATCCTTGTGGCCATCGTGCTGTATCTCTTCATGGATACTCAAAGCGCCATCTGGGTTCTGGCGAGTATTCCGGTCGTCTTCATGGGCGCGCTCGCCATCATCGGTTTTTCCGGTATGACCTTGAACATGATGGTGCTCAACGGCTTCATCATCGTGCTGGGCATGGTGGTCGACGACGCCATCGTCGTTGCAGAACACATTGTCGCGACGATTGAAAAAGGTGTGGATCGCGCCACAGCGGTGGTGAGCGCATCGATCGAAATGGTCGGCCCGGTGTTCGCGGCTTCCATCACCACGATGATCGCCTTTGCGCCGATGCTCGCGATCGGCGGGTTGCCGGGAAAGATCACCTGGCAGTTACCTGCAGTCGTGGTGATGGTGTTGCTCTTTTCGCTCATCGACACCTTCACCTTTCTGCCATCGCACATGATGGTGCTAATACGGTTCTCGAAACCCAAAAAGCCACGCTTCATGACGCGGCTCGAGGCGCTGTACAAGGACACCCTGCGATTCAGCCTGCGTTTCCGCTGGCCGACCCTCGCGATCTTCGCCGCCATCCTCGTGTTCGTCATGGCCGTGATCCGGCCTCAAGTGCCCTTCGTCCTGTTTCCACAAACAGACGCACGCGTGTTGTTTCTCGAAGTGACCACCCCGCTCGGGACGCCCATGGAGGTCACAGAAGGCATCGCCGCTGATATCGAACGTCAGATACTTGAACTCGGAAAACCCGATATCCGTAGCGTCACCGCGCGCATCGGTCACCAGGATTCAGGGAGGGTCGACCGCCAACGCGGTGAGGCCGAACATCAGGCGCTGATATCTACTGAATTCAAGGAACTGGATCGTTTACGCACCAACCAGGAGTGGATTGGGTATCTTAGGAACAACCTGCAAATGCCGGATGGTACACACGTTCGCTTCGTATCCGAGTACATGGGCCCACCTACGGACCAACCTGTGACGCTGCACGTACTCGCCAACGACGACGTCACGCGGCGTTCCGTCGCTCACGAAATCGCGGGGCGTATCGGTGCGATTCCAGGACTCATCGAAGTGGACATCGATGAACGCGAAGGCACGTCGCACCTCGATCTGATGCTGCGCCGCGACCAACTCGCGCGTCTCGGGCTTGATGCCACCGATGTGACCCAAACCGTGCAGGCATCCTACTTCGGCATCAAGGCCACTGAACATCGTGGCCTTGATGACACCACTGCCATTCGTGTGCAATTTGATATCGGCGCCCGTCGCGATGTTCAGGCACTGCTCGACACGCCCGTACGCACGGCCACACGAGAGCTCGTGGCGCTCCGTGATGTGGTCGATCCCGTCGAGGTCCACGCCCTCGGCCGCATCTACCACCGTGATGGATGTCGCGCAGCAACGGTGCGAGCGAGTTTCGCACCTGATTCCGGTCACACCGCCCTCTCCTTTGCGGCGCGCCTTCGCACCGAGATGTTGCCGCAATACGAAGACATGGAGGGCGTAGACATCATTCTCGGAGGGGAAGCGGAAACCACCGAAGAAACCACAGGTGATCTAGGACGTGTGGGCATCGTTGTCATCATCGGCATCGCCATGGTGATCTGGATTCTTCTGGGTTCCTTCCTCGAAACCCTGATGGTGATCAGCGTCATTCCCTTTGCAGTGGCAGGTGTGATGATCGCATTCTTCCTGCACGGCTACGCCCTCAGCATGTTCTCGATGATGGGCGTCATTGGCCTTGCCGGTGTGGTGGTGAACTCATCCATCGTCATGGGCGATGCGGTGCACCGTATGTCGCGCACGATCGAAGCAGGCGTCGATCCGCAGGATGTATTCCTCGAAGCCATCGTCAGCCGGTTACGGCCGATTCTCATCACGACTCTCACGACACTCGGTGGGGTTTTCCCAACGGCCTATGGCATCGGCGGCTATGACTCGATGGTCAGTCCCATGTCGGTCGCCATCGGCTGGGGGCTCTTCTTCGCCACCTTCATTACTTTGTTTCTCGTACCAGTACTGTATTCGTTCAGTCACCAACGTCGTTATGGGGTGGCGACATGATCGATCCGATGACCTCCGAATCACCGTTGATCGTTTACCTCGACATCAAAAGCCCCTACGCCTATATCGCGGTAGAACCCACCATCGCGCTCGGCCAGGAACTTGGCATTCGTATCGACTGGCGACCGCTCACGCTCAACATCCCGAGTTATCTCGGTTCGGCGCGCACCGATGCCAGTGGCAAGGTGGTGCAAAGTGAACGCACACCTGCCCAGTGGAACGCCGTGCGGTACGCCTACCGGGATGCCAAACGCTACGCACGACTACGCGGCATCACGCTCTATGGCACACAGAAAATCTGGGATTCATCCCTCGCGGGCATCGCCTTGTTGTGGGCAAGACAACACGGTGAAGCCGCAGCAGTGGCCTGGTTGCGTGCGGTCTATCCACCATTCTGGCGACGTGAACTCGACATTGAAAATGTCGCTGTGATCGAAGCGACGTTGCAGCATGCAGGTGTTTCGACAAATGGATTTGACGCGTGGTTGAACGGTGAGGGAAGAATTCAACACGATGCACTTCAGGCCGCATTGCATCCCGTCGGTATCTTCGGCGTGCCTACCTACATCGTCGCAGGTGATCGCTTCTTCGGTCGTGAACACCTACCCGCGGTGCGCTGGTTGCTCTCGGGTAAACAAGTTCCGGCACCCGTCGCCGTCTATCCGTTGGATACAACCCCATGAGTCCTCTCGAGATCTTCATCGATCCTTTCAGCGCGCCGTCGTATCTCGCGCTTAAGCCCACGTTCGAGTTATGTACAGAACTGAAGGTTGTCCCGACGTGGCATCCGTTTCGTGCACCCGCTGAGCGCAGAACTTCCAAAGACCTCGATGCCGATGTGCGCCAACGCCATCAGCGGGTTCGGCAGGAGTACCGCGACCATGACTATGCGCGGTACGCAGCGTGGCAAGGAGTTCCGTTCCAGCGTCCTGCACTTTCGACGAATCGAGATCTCATTGACTATGCGTTGATCCGACTGGGCGATTCGCCTGAAGCCACACGCTTCCTGCAATCCCTGACTGCAATGCTCTGGGGTGGATACTCAGAGCCCGAGGCTAGCGAGTTTGCGGAGCTCGCGGGACTTCCTTCACTGCTCGCAGACTTTCAATCCGAAGGTGCAGATGTACTCGCGGCGGAATCCCGTCGGGTTGAACCACTCGGCATCTTCGATGCACCGGCATACCTCATCGATGGTGAACTGTTTATCGGTCGACAACACCTACCCGCCATTCGGCAACTGCTGACCGTCGGCGACCCTTTCAACATTTCGACCTGACACGAACCAGGAGGCGCTCATGATCTTCAAGGAATATGCGATCTTTGACGGTCTCGGCCTTGCCGAACTCGTGAAACGGGGAGATGTCTCCATCCAGGACCTGGTCGACAGCGCGCTGGACGTGATTCAGCGCCAAAACCCCAAGGTCAACTGCGTCGTGCAACATCTTCCGAAACATGCGAAAAAAACAGATCGTAGCAGGTCTTCCAACGGGCCCATTCCGTGGTGTGCCTTTCCTCGTCAAGGAGTTTGGCATGCACTTCAAGGGACAGAAGTCGTCTCACGGTTCGCGACTCGGTGCGGACCTGACCTATAACTTCGATACCGAACTGATGCTTCGATGTAATGCAGCAGGACTCGTCACCATCGGCACGACCTCGACACCAGAAATGGCGTTTAACGCGAGTTCCGAAGCCGTGCAGTACGGTCCATCACGCACCCGTGGAACCTCGACTATTCGGTCGGCGGTTCATCCGGCGGCTCAGGCGCTGCCGTCGGTTCGGGCATGGTCCCTATCGCTCATGCCAACGACGGTGGTGGCTCCATCCGCATTCCCCGCAGCGTGCAACGGCTTGATCGGCATGAAGCCGACACGGGGTCGTACCCCCGGCAGCCCTCACGGCGGTCTCCTGTTGTGGGGGCTGAGAGTAGAGTTTGCGGTAACCCGCAGCGTTCGTGACTCCGCGGCGTTACTCGACGCGGTATCCGGTCCCGATGCCGGATACTTCTACGTCGCCGAACCCCCGAAACGCAGCTTCCTGGCGGCAGCGATGACACCACCACGCCCGCTCACCATCGGCGTCATTGATCGACTGCCGGGGAGCCGGTCCATCGCACCAGAGATTCGTGCGCGTTTAAACGACACCATCAAGCTGCCCGAGTCGCTCGGTCATCGCTGAGAGTCCGTGCGCCTCAAATACGACAACGATGCGTTTAACGAATCGACGGTGAAGCTGTGGGCGACGTCCACCGCCAGCGGAATGGAAGCCTTCTCTGCCATGACAGGCAGACCCATCAACGCAGCGACTGCCGAAGCCGTGATACTCGCGACGTACCGCTACGCGAAGACCATAACGGCCGTCGATATGGAGCGTGCAATGGGCGTGCAGAACGTGGTGTCGCGAACGGTGGGTCAGGTGATGCGGCGATTTGATGTGCTCCTCACCCCCGGACTCACACGCGATGTGGCCAAACTCGGGGAGCTCGATCAGAACGCCAAGGGCGTGGATCTGCTCAGTTGGTGTAACCAGATCATCAGCAACTACTCGGCTTTCACCGCTTTGTCTAACACCACTGGACAGCCCGCCGTCATGTTGCCGCTCTGGCAAGCCAAATCTGGTTTACCACTTGCGATGCATTTCGCCGGCCGGCTCGGCGATGAAGAAACTCTCTACAGTCTTTCGGGGCAGCTCGAACAGGTACTGCCCTGGGCGCAGCGCAAGCCGCCGATTTACGGTTAATCGCCACTTCGCGCGAGTGGTTGTTTCGTTTCACTGATCCTCGACCAACCGCCCCTGCCCGTCCCTGATTTCAGGCCCGTTCACCCGCGCGCGCCCATCACCAAACTTCTGGTCACGATCCTTCAACGCATCCGCAAGCCCGCGCTCACGAAACGCACGCCGGTATTCATCAGCGCCACGGGTGTTATGACCACGTGCATCATTCTCAGCGGCAAGACGCTGCAGTGTGCGTGCGCCTTGCAGCTCGAGTGCGAGGTTGATGATGCGTTTGTTGGCCGTGAGGAGATCAGGATCGATGAGTGCGAGTCGATCAGCGAGCTGTTCGACTTCCTGTTCGAGGTATTCCTTCGGCACCGCCTTCATGGCAAGACCGAGTTGTTGCGCCTCTTGGCCGGTGACAGTGTCGCCCGTCATGGTGAGCCGCTTCGCCCACTGCGGACCAATGTTGTAGAGCCACATGTTGTTCGGCAGCGCCCCGAGGTTACGTGCTGGCGGAAAGCCAAACTTTGCATCATCCGCGCAGATCACCATGTCACAGAGCAGCGCAATGTCGGTGCCACCTGCCAGACAAAACCCATGCACCTGACAGATGCTCGGTTTATGCATATCGAAAAGCGCCATTCGCCAACGCTGCGCACGTTCCATCTGCCAGGCATCGTCATCAAAACTGCGACCACCTCGATAACGATTCTCTTCACTTTGGATGCGCGATACAGGAATCGCACTGTCATCGCCCCGCAGGTCATAACCTGAGGAGAACGACCGGCCTGCGCCTTTCACGATCACACAGTGCACATCGCGATCGTTGTCCGCTTCCCACAACGCCTCATTGAGCTCTTCGAGCATCTTCATGGTGATGGCGTTGAGTTTTTCGGGACGGTTCAAGGTGATACGTACCCGTCCGTTTTCTTTGTCGTAGAGGATGCTTGTGAAGCCGGTCATGGTGATACTCCCCTTATTGAAAAAGCAGATACGAAACGGTTCAGAACATCAGCACGCTTTTAACAGGTTCACGCACACGATAGTCCGCACTCCACCGTGCAATGTTCTCGAACTCGGCGAGGTTTTCGAGCTCACGAAACCGCATAAACTGTAGCGCGCCTTGCAAGGTGCAATCTGCCACCGTAACCCGTTCACCCATCAGGAAGGGCCGACCGTCGGCGAGCTCGCGGTTAAGCCAACTGAATGCCACCTGTAGTTGTGCCAGTGCATGTGCCGCGATGGCTGGATTCGCTGGCCAGCCCAGTGGTGAGTTAGTGGCATGCACATAAGTCGCGCTTGGAATCAGAATCCGCACGTCGGCGACACGTTCAAGCGTTCGTGCCTGACCACGCTCTTCTGCGGTCTCCCCCCACATCGAACCTTGAGGATATTTCTCCTCGAGATATTCAATGATCGGCAGGGACTCGAAGATGGTTCGCCCATCGTCGAGTTCGAGCACCGGCATCGTGCCGAAGGGGTTTTTCGCAAGGAATTCTGCAGTGCGGTTCGCCTTCTTGAAGACATTGACCTTTCGAATCTCAAGATCCAGGGTCACACCCTTTGCCATTTTTTCAGCGAGGTAGAGCCGGACCTTGGTCGGATTCGGCGCTCCTGGAAGATCGTGCAGGATCATGATCGTTCTGCCTGATTGAATTGAGGAAGCGGGCGTTCAGCGGGTTGGATCATCGCTGATTCGCACCAGCCGCTTACCCACGTTATCGCCACGTAACATGCCGATGAGCGCAGCCGGCGTGTTTTCGATGTCATCCACGATGTCATCAAAATATCGCACCTCACCGCGTCGCATGCGAGCCGCCATTCGGGTCGGGTAAGTGTCGAAGTCCTGCATGTGATCGTAAATGATGAAGCCCCGCATCATGGCGCGTTTACCCACCACATTGCCGGCGTTGCGTAGTGGATAACCACCGCCATCGTATTGACTGATCATGCCGCACACGGGAATACGTGCGAACGGTTTGATGCGCGCAAGCACCGCATCAAGCGTCTCTCCACCGACGTTGTCGAAATACACATCGATGCCTTCGGGGCAAAGTCGATCAAGGGCCCTCGCGGGTGGCTCACTGCGATAGTTGAACACTGCGTCATAACGGAGGTTTTCAAGACAATGACGCACTTTGTCGTCGGTACCTGCAGACCCAATCACTCGAGCACCTGCGGCTTTCGCAAGCTGCCCCGCGACTGATCCAACTGCTCCAGTGGCCGCTGAAACAAAAACCGTTTCGCCCGCTTTCACCTGTGCGATATCGATCATGCCAACTTCCGCCGTGCGCCCTGGCATGCCGAGTACGGAGATGGCGTGGCTGATAGGGCCAAGTGTTGGATCGATCTTGCGTAATGCCCGCACATCCTTAAGCCGCGTGAAGTTCTCCCAACGCAGGAAGTCCCAGACAAAGTCGCCTTCGCTGAATGCAGGGTTTCGACTCTGAACGATCTGCCCTACAACTCTCGCTGGAATCGGCTCACCAAGTGAAAATCCTGCGGCATAGCCGACGCCTCCCGACATGCGACCCCGCATGTATGGATCACACGAGAGGTAGATATTGCGTACGAGCACCTCACCCGACGCGATTTCCGGCACGGGCTCTTGCCGCAAAACGAAGTTGTCAGAGGTGGCTGCGCCTCGCGGATAAGCCGCGAGGCAAACCTGGGTATTTTCAAGTGCCATAAGGCTCCTCGAATGCGCGGGATCAGGCGGTTTTGGTTAAGAACTCAACCAGGTTGCCATCGGGGTCGGTGACGATGGCGATGCGAATGCCTGGTCGCGCCTCACGGGGTTCAACCACAACGGTTGATCCGGCGGCACGGCTGTCCGCAACCAAGGCTTCGAGATTGTTTACCGAGATCGTGAAGTACCGCATGCCCGTCGCACCCGTGATGCCACCACCGGCTGCTTTTGCTTCAGGCAATTTCGCCGGCGCGACGATCTTGATGAGGCTTTCACCACACCACACCCGGTGCATAACACCACCACCGGGAAAGGGCGTGTCCGGCTCCTGACGAAATCCCAGCACATCACGATAAAACGTGAGCATGGCTGCCGGTTGGCCGGTGATCATGCCAAGGTCGATGCCTTGCTTCGTGAGTTGAATGCCCATAGCTTAGCCTCCGAGCTTCTTGTTCCATTCGGCGATCCGGGCCGTGTGCGCGTCGAGATGTGCCTGTGCATCACCTTCAATACGAACGGATTCGATGGTGTCGCGTTGTTTGATGGCATTCACGACGGCTTGATCGGCGTCACTCTCTACCGCACCGAAAATGGTGTGTGCGTCGTCGAGCCACGGTGTCGGCACGTGGGTAATGAAGAACTGCGAGCCGTTGGTGCCTGGGCCTGCATTGGCCATGGACAGTTTGCCCGGTGCGTTGTGGCGCAGTTTTTTGTTGAACTCATCTTCAAAGCGGTAGCCGGGTCCGCCCGTGCCTGTGCCACTCGGGCAACCACCCTGGACCATGAAGTCCGCAATGACGCGGTGAAAGTTAAGACTATCGTAATAGCCTCGCTGCGCGAGGTTCACGAAGTTGGCGACGGTCACCGGTGCTTCATCGGGAAACAGCTTGGTGCGGATAGTGCCTTTGTTGGTGGTAAAAACGGCGACGAGACTCATGGTGCGGTGCTCCTTAGGTTTGAAAGTTCCCATCCCGGCCTGACGAAGCACAGAACGTTGACGGGAAGTTGAAATGATCTGCCGAAATAAATTATGTCAAATTCACTGGGTCACCCCAGCGGTTCTCGAAAGCCAGTTTGGCGACAGGACGGCGTGAGGTTGGCCCATAACCACCGCGCTCTGGATAACCCATGGGGATCACCCCGCAGGTATGCCAGTCCGCCGGGATGGCCAGCAACGACTTCATGGCCTGCTCTTCGAAGCAGAGTAATGTCGTTAGCACACAGCCAACCCCCTCTGCCCTCGCAGCCAACATCATGTTTTGCACCGCCGGGTAGACCGACCCACCTCCGACAACACTGGCTCTGCCAAGGTCTGAATCAGTAATCGCCATGTGATTCGGGTTGAAACACACCACGAAAATGACTGGCGCATCACCCATGTGTTCGCCGAGGTAATCGGCCGCAGCGAGCATACGTTCCTGCTTCGCACGCGCATCCCCTTGTAGTGCTTGCAGTCCTTTGCGCGAGCCTGCGCCGTACTTTGCCCATTGGGGACGATACAGATCGCCGATTGCTTTACGTACCTGTGCATCCCGCACCACGACGACCCGCCAGGGTTGAACGTTGCCACCGCTAGGCGCGAGTGCGCCGGCCTTGAGGATTCGTCCAAGTACGTCGTCGGGTAGCGGGTCGGTTCGCAGTCGACGCACAGCTCTTTGCGTCGCCATCAACTCCAGCAGGGTGTCGCGAGCCTCATCGAGTCTCTGGCTCATTTCGCGGTTCTCACTCTGATTCTCTTCAAAAAGTCACGTGTGGCGGCTAAACCAGTCTCGATGTCATCACCCGCTTTCCACCGCTCAATCAACTCAGCACCGACGACGTCTGCGGCCACTCGTCGGGACGCTGACTCGGGGTGATAAAGGTCATTTCCGAGCAGCACCTGGATCGGCGTCTTGCACTCGGCAAGATCTTTACCATCACAAGTGAACAGATATTTGTCGTTTCCATACATATTTTCGCGAAGTCCCGCCCAATCTTCGGGCCGAACCTCCACTCTTCCAGGTGCCAATGACGCCGCCCAGCCGTCGTACATCTGGTAAAAGGCGTCGCGATTGTTATCGAGCCCGATGGTCTGAAAGAGGATCGCACCCGCAACCCGAGCGGGTTCTCGCAGGACCAGCTGCATACAGTAGGAGCCACCAATGCACATCCCGGCGACCACAAATTTGTCGGCACCAAGATGATCCAAGAGTGCCAGTTGGTCTTCCGCAAATGTGTGCCAACCATGTGAGGCGTGTACTGGCCCCGTCGACTCCCCGGCATTTCGCTGATCCATGGCGATGATCCGAAAACCCAGGTCTGCCCAGGCTTCGTAGGGGTTATAGGGCGAGTGTTTCCACATCGGAATTGCTGATTTCATACCACCAGGCGCGATTAACAGGAGCGGCAACCCCTCACCCGTTGCCTGGTAGTGGAGCTGAACAGGCTTCTTGGTGACACTGTCTGGATATTCAAAAAAGGACACTGTCTACTTTCCTTTTCGAGCGTCGAGAGACCGCTTCAGGCGCACGGCATCCGACTCCAGAGGTTCACGAAGCTGTTTCGGATCGAGTGTTCCGGCTGTATGCGCTGCCATCTTCGCGCCGTCATAGGTGATGAATTTTTCAGGCACCACTTCCAGAACCAGGCGCAAAGGCGAGTCAAGAAATTCGTGAAATTTCTTTGCGGCTTCAGTGTCTCCACGGAGTGCCCGGGAGAAGTCTGGATAGAACCAGTCTTTCGTTTCCCGATCTTCATGGATAACTACCTTGCCTTTAATTGTGATCGTCTTCCCCGGCCCCATCGCCGTGCCGGTGCTGGTGACCACGACGGACACCTTTGGATTACGTTTGATTGCGGCCATACGATGGCGGTGTTCACCACCCGTCAGCCAGATTCGCCCCTTCCGCCAGATGAAGGACATGATGACGCCGACTGGCCACTCATCTTTCGTACACCAGTTGAAGACACATTCCTTCTGGGAGAGCAGCAACCGCTCCTGGTCTTCCGGGTTGAGGTGATAGATCGACACCATTTCGTAGTTGTCGATTTCATTGATGGCATCACTCACTGTATTGACTCCCCAAAAGTGAACTGAAGGTGGTAAATCCGAAACTACCTGGACCGAAAAGAAGAGCGCGCAGCGTGCCGCAGCCTGTGGAGCGGGTCAAACCAAAGCCACCAACCACGGCTCATCCCGCGCTTCAACGCGAGCAATGACCACCATCGATGGTGAGGATCGTGCCAGTGGTATATGCAGATCGATCCGAAGCCAGAAATGCGATCGCATCCGCTATCTGCGCGGGCGTGCCTGGTGGAAACTTGGGATCCAGCAGCTCCTTCCAGCGTGCCGCATCACTCCACCGCTCTTTCGCGCGCACTGACAACATCGTCACCATCCGATCCGTCGCGATCGCACCCGGATTGATGCCAACAATACGAACACCATAAGCCGGGCTCGCTCCGCCCATGGCGCGGGTGAGTGCCATCAACGCCGCGTTGCCACCGGCGCCGGCTGCGTAGGCGGCAGAAGGTCGCTCTCCACCCGCGCCGATGATATTGACGATGACACCTCGGCCTTTGTCTCGCATGCGCGCGTTGTAGACACGCATCAAGTTGATGTAGCCAAAAACCTTGAGATCCCAGGCATGCCGCCACTTGGCGTCGTCGACCACATCGATGGTGCCCTGTGGAATGGCGCCGGCGTTGTTAACAAGGATGTCCACGTCTAACGCGGTGGCAACCAGTTGCCGCACGCCTTCTTGCGTACCGAGATCGGCCGCCAAGGTGATGACACTGACGTTGTGTTCTTGCCTGAGCATTGCAGCGAGGGCGTCGAGATCGACCGCGCTACGGGAAACCAGATAGAGATTTACGCCTTCAGCAGCCAGTCTCTCGGCGCAGGCCCGACCAATGCCTTTGGATGCCCCTGTGACAATTGCGATGCGCCCTCTAAGGCCCAAATCCATCCGAATATCCTCACGATTGAATGGATACGGAGGATCGCACACATCCCTCTCCGAGGTGAAAGTGACCGGTGAGAGACATTCCCTCCCCTGACTCGCCTGTTGAACTGTGACGAGCTGCACGCCAAAGCAACGACGAACTGCGCACATCAGCTAATCAACCAGCAGGCTTTGAAATTGCTGCCTATAGTCCACCGGCATATCGTACTCACGAATAGGAGCAGTATCGTGCAGCCATACAGCGACACCCCGGACAACATCATTCTTCGTAACATCGCCTGGTTTTCAGTGTTCGTCATGAGCATTGGCGTCGGCCTTTACACGATCGCCAATACGATCGGCTGACCATCGCATTTTTACCCGCGTGGCGCCGGCTGTACTGACTCAGTGTCCCCGGCGCCTACCGCGGGCTTAATCCGCGTCAGCGTTTCCCCGTACCTTTCTCCGTGCGATGATCCCCGCCCCTATTTCGGGCGGGTGATCTCGCATGATTGAGCGCATTCCCTTCGGTCACACCGGCCACCTCTCCTCCCGCATCATCTTCGGCGCTGCAGCGCTTGGTGGGATGAAACAGGAACGTGCACTGTCCACCCTTTATTCGGTGCTCGCCGCTGGCGTCAATCACATCGACACTGCCGCATCCTATGGCGACTCGGAACTTCGGCTCGCACCATGGCTGAAAAACAACCGTTCTGAAGTTTTTTTGGCGACCAAAACAGGTGAACGCACGTACCAGGGCGCACGTGATGAATTGCGTCGTTCCCTCGACAGATTGGGTGTGCCCTCCGTTGATCTGATCCAGTTGCACAACCTGGTGGATATCGCCCAGTGGAACCAGGCGTTTGCGGACGACGGCGCGTTGCGAGCGTTGGTCGAAGCACGGGATGAAGGCCTGGTTCGATTCATCGGTGTAACCGGTCATGGCACTTACGTCGCGGAACGTCACCTGCAGAGCCTTGCAAGATTCGGCTTCGCATCTGTCCTTTGCCCCTATACCTACGCCATGAATGGAAAAGGGAACCAACGAGGGCCTTATGCGGACGACTTCGAGACGCTCTACACCTATTGCCAGAGGAACGGCATTGCCATGCAAACTATCAAGTCCGTGGCTGCGCGACGCTGGCGTGATGAAGATGAGGGCCGGCGCCTTTCGTGGTACTTGCCGCTGAAGGACAACGATGCGATTCGCCGCGCGGTGCACTTCGTTTTGTCGCGGCCCGGACTCTTCCTCAATTCATCGAGCGATGCGACGTTGTTGCCCGCAGTTCTGGCTGCAGCGAATCAACCCATCGAAGCACCGGACCGCGCAGCCATGGAAGATGACATGCAAACCTATGGCATCGAACCGCTCTTCGTTCGGGATATGTCTGACGATGTGTGGGTCTGAGGCGAGAAACAAAAGGTGGTTGGTGCGGCCGCAGTTAGAGCGGATGCACCACCACCAGCAGATCGCTATACCCCTTCACAAAGGGTGAAGGCACACGCTCCGGTTCACCTACCAACTCGACGAAGCGGAAGCGCTTCATGATCTCTTCCCACAGTATCCGCAGCTGCATTTCAGCGAGCCGATTGCCCATACAGCGGTGAATGCCGAAGCCGAATGACAGGTGCTGGCGCGCATTGGGCCGATCAATGATCAACGCGTCGGCATTTTCAAACTGGCTTTCGTCGCGATTACCCGAGACGTAC